>Ga0136611_10000298_pt1 | contig 31636 bp, 37 predicted proteins | sample AntDrymUQ2232306_2_FD_106645 | JGI IMG/M metagenome (GOLD analysis project Ga0136611, IMG submission 106645) | Polar desert sand microbial communities from Dry Valleys, Antarctica - metaG UQ223 (23.06) | ecosystem: Environmental > Terrestrial > Soil > Desert | place: Antarctica: Dry Valley...
GATCAATGCGCAGAACTGCGTGCACTGCAAGACCTGCGACATCAAGGACCCGACGCAAAACATCGTCTGGGTCACGCCTGAGGGTGGCGGCGGGCCGAATTACTCGGGGATGTAAGCCCGGCAGGCCGGCGCTCCTGCCCGCCTTAGCCTTAGGCGAAAACCCGTACACGCCGGCTTGCCGCGTGCCGCAATAATGGCCGGGCTTATGGTTGCTCGGCACAGCCTTCGATTTTCAGCAAAAGCCACCCATCTGGAGACCCCATGAAATTTTCTAAATTGCTAGTCGGCCTTAGCCTGGGCCTCGGTTTTATCGCCACCGCCGGCGCGCAGACGACGATGAAGATCAGCATTTCGACCTCGCAGAACTCGCACCAAGGCGTGGCGATCGACACCTTCGCCAAGGAAGTTGAAAGGCGAACCGGCGGCCGCTACAAAGTGCAGACGTTCTACAGCGGCGCCCTCGGCGGCGAGCGCGAGTCGATCGAGGCGGTGCAGCTCGGGACGCAGGAGTTGGCGTTCTCGTCCACCGGCCCGGTGCCGAATTTTGTTCCCGAGACGAAGATTCTCGACGTGCCCTTCCTGTTTCGCGACAAGGCGCACGCCAGGGCCGTGCTCGACGGCCCGATCGGCCAGGAAATGCTCGGCAAGTTCGACGCCAAGGGCTTCAAGGCGCTGGCCTGGGGCGAAAACGGTTTTCGCCACATGACCAACAGCAAGCGCGACATCAAGGCGCCCGAGGACGTCAAGGGCCTGAAGATGCGCACCATGGAAAACCCGGTGCACATCGCCGCCTACAAGGGCCTGGGCATCATCACCACGCCGATGGCCTTTCCTGAAGTGTTCACCGCGCTGCAGCAGGGCACCGTCGACGGCCAGGAAAATCCGCTGTCGGTCATCATGGCGTCGAAGTTCGACCAGGTGCAAAAACACCTGTCACTGACCGGCCATGTCTATTCGCCGTGCATTTTTGTCATGAACAAGGCGTCGTTCGACAAGCTCGCCGCTGCCGACAAGAGCGCTTTTATCGACGCCGCCAAGGAAGCCGTCAAGGCCAACCGCGCCCGTGTGGACCAGGACGACGCCACCGGAGTCGCCGAGTTGCGCGGCAAGGGCATGACGGTGATCGAAGACATCGACAAGTCGAAATTCGTCGCCATGCTCGCGCCGATCAACGCAGACTTCGAAAAGCAGTTCGGCAAGGCCAACATCGACAAAATCCGCCAGGTCAGGTAGAAAACTCGTTTGCTACATTTTTAGTAGCACACCACGCTCGCTGCCACTGCGCAAGCGGGCGTTTTTTCATATAAAACCAGGTTGAACCCGATGAAGCAGGCCTTCCTGAAATTTGAACGCTGGACGACGGGCTTTTCAATGGGCGTGGCGTGCCTGATGCTGGTTGTCGCGTCGGTGCTGGGCATGTTCCAGATCGTCACCCGATTTGTGCTTGAGCAACCCGCCGAGTGGAGCGAAATTTTGATTCGCCTCAGCCTGATCTGGATTGTGTTCATGGGCATTCCGATGGCGTTCAGGCAAGGCGCGATGGTCAGCGTCGATGTGCTCTACCGCTGGAGCCCGCCCCGTGTCAGACGCGTTCTCGACTGGGTCGTCTGCCTGGCGGCGCTGGCGCTCATTGCCATCATCATCTGGTGGGGCTGGGACTATTCGCTGCGCGGGCGCGTGCAGTCGATGGCCGGGTTGGAGTCGATTTCGATGTTCTGGGGCTATGTGGCGATGCCGGTCGGCGGCATGTTCTGCGTCGTCGGCATTATTGGGAACCTGATCGATCCGCAGCGCAACGAGCTGGAGACCGCCCAATGACAGCAGTGATGATTTCAACCATGGTGCTGTGCTTCGCGCTCACCGTTTCGGTTGCGGTGTCGATCGGCCTGGCGTCGATTTTCGGCATCCAGGCGTCGAACGCAAACATGCTGATCTCCGTCAAGGAAATGTTTTCGGCGATCAACAAGTTTCCGCTGGCCGCCATTCCATTTTTCATCCTGGCCGGCAACCTGATGGAAACCGGTGGCATCTCGCGCCGCCTGGTCGAATTCGCCAAGAGCCTGGTCGGCGGCGTTCAGGGCGGCTTGCCGATGACCTGCGTGCTGACGTGCATGATTTTCGCGGCGGTTTCGGGCTCGTCGGTGGCGACCACCTTCGCCATCGGCGCGATTCTGATTCCGGCACTCATCAAGCACGGCTACCCGACGGCGTACGCGGCGGCGCTGCAGGCGACGAGCGCCGAGCTCGGCGTCATCATTCCACCGTCGATTCCGATGATTTTGTACGGCGTCAGCGCCGAAGTCTCGATCGGCGAATTGTTCATCGCCGGCTTCGGACCCGGCCTGCTGATCGGGCTCGCGCTGATGCTCTTCGTTCACATTTATTGCCGCTTCAAGGGCTGGGGCAAGCACGACGGCGAAGGGCGCCTGAGCGTTGGCAAGGCGACCTTGCAGGCGGGCTGGGCGCTCTTGATGCCGGTCATCATCCTGGGCGGTATTTACGGCGGCATTTTCACGCCAACCGAGGCGTCGGCGGTCGCAGTGTTTTATGCGCTTTTCGTCGGCATCGTGATTTACGGCGAAATCAGGCTGGCCGACCTCTACAGCATCTTTCGCAAGTCGGTGCTGTCGAGCGCGGTGATCATGTTCATCATCGCCAATGCCGGGTTGTTCGCCTTTTTAATCACCCGGGCCGGTGTTCCCGACGCGATCGGCCGATGGCTGGAGCTGGTGCTTCAGTCGCCGGCGATGTTTCTGCTGGGCGTGAACGCGGCGCTGTTTGTCATCGGGATGTTCATCGAAACCAGCGCGGCCATCATCGTGCTGGCGCCGATTCTGGCGCCGGTGGCGGTGCATTTCGGCATCGACCCGGTGCATTTCGGCCTGGTCATGGTCGTCAACCTGGCGCTGGGAATGATCACCCCGCCCTTCGGCGTCAACCTGTTTGCCGCCTGCACCGTCGCCAAAATCTCGCTCGACCGGATCGTCCCCTACCTCGTTCCCTTCGTGCTCGTCATCCTGGCGTGCCTGATGGTAGTGACTTACGTGCCGCAGCTGTCGCTGGGCCTGAGAGACCTCGTGTACGCCAAGTAATCGGCTACTGCGCGCGTCGCCGGCTGGGCCTGTCGGGTAAAGTTGCCAGCGCGGGCGGCAAACGGCTAGCACCGTGGATTCATGTCCGTCCCGGAGACCGCCTTGCCTGAAGACACCCTCCTTAACCCAACAAATCCGCTCAAAAAAACGCCGCTGCACGGCCTGCACACCGAACTGGGAGCGCGCATGGTGCCGTTCGCCGGTTATTCGATGCCGGTGCAGTACCCGGCCGGCCTGATCGCCGAGCACCTGCACACCCGCAGCGCCGCCGGGCTTTTCGACGTGTCGCACATGGGCCAGTTGCGCCTCGCCGGGCCGGACGCCGCCGCCGCCCTCGAAAGCCTGATGCCGATGGATGTGATCGACCTGGCGTCAGGCAGACAGCGTTACGGCCTGCTGCTCAACGACGCGGGCGGCATCATCGACGACCTGATGTTTTTCAACCGCGATTACCTGAACGGCGGCGACATTTTCATCGTCGTCAACGGCGCCTGCAAGGCTGGCGACATTGCGCACATCCAGGCAAAAATCGGCGGCCGTTGCGACGTCATTCCCATGCCCGACATGGCCTTGCTGGCGCTGCAGGGCCCACTGGCCGCCGCCGCCCTGCGGCGCCTTGCGCCTGGCATTGAACGACTGGTCTTCATGACCGGCGACCGTTTCACGATTGCCGGCTGCGACTGTTTTGTCACTCGCAGCGGCTACACCGGCGAAGACGGTTTCGAGATTTCGGTTCCCGCACCTCACGCTGAAACCCTGGCCAGAACGCTGCTGGCCCAGCCTGAAGTCAAACCCGTCGGCCTGGGCGCGCGGAATTCGCTGCGGCTGGAAGCCGGTTTATGCCTTTATGGCCATGACATCGATACAACCACCACGCCGGTCGAAGCCAGCCTTGCATGGGCGATTCAAAAGGTCCGGCGGACCGGCGGCGCGCGCGCAGGCGGCTTTCCGGGTGCTGAAAAGGTTCTGGCCCAGCTGGCAAACCCGTCAATCCTTCAAAGAAAGCGTGTCGGCTTGACAGCGCTCGAACGTATTCCGGTGCGCGATCACACCGAGTTGCAAAGCACCGCCGGTGGGCACATCGGCGAAGTCACCAGCGGCCTGCTCGGCCCGACCGTCAATCGGCCGGTCGCATTGGCTTATATGAAGCCCGAATTCGCATCGATCGGCACCCGCGTCAACGCCATGGTGCGCGGCAAGCCCGTGCCCATGGAAGTGGCCGCCACGCCTTTTGCGCCTGCACGCTACCACCGCGGCTGATTTTTTCTTTCCCTTTTATTTACCCCACTTCCGGAGAATCCAATGACCGTCAAATACACCGAAGACCACGAATGGGTCACGCTCGACGGCGACATCGCCACCGTCGGCATCACCGTGCACGCGCAGGACGCATTGGGCGACGTGGTGTTCGTCGAACTGCCCGCCGTCGGCGTGGACTATGCGCAAAAGGAAACCGCTGGCGTGGTCGAGTCCGTCAAGGCGGCTGCCGACATCTACATGCCCGTCGCCGGCGAAGTCATTGAAGTCAACGAAGCGCTGCGTGGCGACCCGTCGCTCGCCAACAGCGACCCGCTGGGCGTCGGCTGGTTTTTCAAGCTCAGGCCGTCGGATGTCTCGCAGCTCGATGCGCTGATGGACGAAACCGGTTACGCCGCCCTGACCGAAAAAGCCTGACACCGAAAGCCGCCATGCCGACGCCGTTCATAAAACCTCTGGCCGAGCTTGAAAACGACGCCGAATTCGTCGCCCGTCATGTCGGCGTCGGCAAGGCCGACGAGGCGCGCATGCTTGACGTGGTGGGCGCGGCCTCGCGCCGTGAACTGATCGACGGCATCGTTCCGCGCGCCATCGCCCGCCGCAGCGCGATGGCCATTCCGCCGGCCATCGGCGAGGCGGCGGCGCTGGCGCAGCTCAAGGCAATGGCAGCAAAAAACAAGGTGTTCAAAAACTTTATCGGCCAGGGCTACCACGGCACCTTAACGCCCGGCGTCATTTTGCGTAACGTGCTGGAAAACCCGGCTTGGTATACCGCCTATACGCCCTACCAGGCCGAAATTTCGCAGGGCCGGCTGGAGGCGCTGCTCAACTTTCAAACCATGATCTGCGACCTGACCGGCATGCCGATCGCTAACGCGTCGATGCTCGACGAAGCCACCGCCGCCGCCGAGGCGATGACGCTGGCCCGGCGCAGCGTGAAAGCGAAAAGCAATGTGTTTGTCGTCGCGGGCGACTGCCATCCGCAGACGATCGAAGTCATCCAGACACGCGCCGATCCGCTGGGCGTCACGGTGCTGCTCGCCAATTCCGCTGCCGAATGGGAAACCGCTTTGCAAGGCGGGTATTTCGCCGCGCTGGCGCAGTACCCCAGTACCAGCGGCCGTATCGATGATTTGCGCGGCGACGTGGCGCGTGTCCATGAAAAACAGGCTGCGTTCATCGTCGCCGCCGACCTGCTGGCGCTCACGCTGTTGACGCCGCCCGGCGAATGGAACGCCGACATCGTGCTCGGCACGACGCAGCGCTTTGGCATGCCGATGTGCGCCGGCGGCCCGCATGCGGCTTTTTTCGCCTGCCGCGACGAGTACAAGCGCTCGATGCCGGGCCGGCTGGTCGGTGTGAGCGTCGATGCGCACGGCAAGCCCGCCTACCGGCTGGCGCTGCAAACTCGCGAGCAGCACATCCGCCGCGAAAAAGCCACGTCGAACATCTGCACGGCGCAGGTGCTGCCCGCGGTCGTCGCCAGCATGTACGCGGTGTACCACGGCCCGCAGGGTCTCAGGCGGATTGCGCAGCGCATCGCCACCTACACCGCCATTCTGGCGCGCGGCCTGAAAGCGCTCGGCCACCAGGTGCGCGGCAACAGCGCTTTCGATACCGTCAGCATTCAAACCGATGACGCTACGAATTCAATAGCTGCCCGCGCATTGGCGGCGGGCGCAAACCTGCGAATTTATTACCAAAGCTACATTTGTATCTCGCTTGATGAAACGACGACGCGCGCCGACATCGAGCTGATCTGGTCTTTCTTTGCCAAGCCGGGCCAGGCCCTGTCGCGTGTCGATGAATTTGAAACAGGCATCGAGCTGCTCATCCCCGCCGAGCTGCGCCGAAGCAGCGATTTCCTGACGCATCCGGTGTTTAACACCCATCACTGCGAAACCGCCATGCTGCGCTACATCCGCATGCTCGGCGACAAGGACCTGGCGCTTGACCGCAGCATGATTCCGCTGGGCAGCTGCACCATGAAGCTCAACGCGACCAGCGAGATGATTCCCGTCACCTGGCCCGAGTTCGCCAACATCCATCCGTTCGCGCCGCAGGACCAGCAGCAGGGCTATGCCGAACTCGACCGGCAGCTGCGCGACTGGCTGTGCCAGGCGACGGGCTATGCCGGCATCAGCCTGCAGCCTAACGCCGGCTCGCAGGGCGAATACGCCGGTCTGCTGGTCATCAAGGCCTGGCTGGAAGCGAACGGCCAGGGCCACCGCAACATCTGCCTGATTCCGTCGTCCGCGCACGGCACCAACCCGGCCAGCGCGCAGATGGTCGGCATGAGCGTGGTCGTCACCGCCTGCGATACCCAGGGCAACATCGACATGGCCGATCTGGAGGCCAAATGCAAGCAGTACAGCGCCCATTTGGCCTGCGTGATGATTACCTACCCCAGCACGCACGGCGTGTTCGAGACGCAGGTCAAGGAACTCTGCCAGCTGGTGCATTCGCACGGCGGGCGGGTGTATGTTGACGGCGCGAACATGAATGCGCTGGTCGGCGTGGCCGCGCCCGGCGAGTTCGGCGGCGACGTCAGCCACCTGAACCTGCACAAGACGTTTTGCATTCCGCACGGCGGCGGCGGCCCCGGCGTGGGGCCGGTGTGCGTGGTTGCCGACCTGGTGCCCTACCTGCCCGGCCATGCCACGGCCGGTTTGCGCGGTGGCAGCGCCGGTTTCACCGCCGGGCCGCCCCAAGGTGAAACAGCCCCCTCGGTGGGCAGCGCATTACACGCAGTGAAAAGCGTGGGGGCCATTTCAGCAGCCCCACTAGGCAACGCCGGCGTCCTACCCATCAGCTGGATGTACTGCCGAATGATGGGATCGCAAGGATTGCGGCAGGCGACCGAGATCGCGATTTTGAGCGCCAACTACATCAGCGCGCGGCTGAAAGACCATTACCCGACGCTGTACGCCAGTGCCAACGGCCACGTCGCGCACGAATGCATCCTGGACCTGCGCCCGCTCAAAGAAACCAGTGGCCTTACGGCCGAGGACGTTGCCAAGCGCTTGATCGACTACGGCTTTCATGCGCCGACGCTGAGCTTTCCGGTGCCCGGGACCTTGATGGTCGAGCCGACCGAAAGCGAACCCCTGGCCGAGCTGGACCGGTTCATCAATGCCATGATTGCCATTCGCGAGGAAATCCGCAAGGTCGAAGTTGGCGAGTGGCCGCAGGACAGCAATCCGCTCAAGCATGCGCCGCATACCGCCGCCAGTTTGATGGGCCCCGACTGGGAGCGTCCCTATTCGCGTGAGGTTGGCGCTTTTCCGTTGGCGACGCTCAAGCAGGTGAAGTATTGGCCGCCGGTAGGGCGTGTTGACAATGTTTATGGCGACCGGAACCTCTTTTGTGCTTGCGTTCCGGTTAGTGACTATGCGTGAGGAACGCGCCAGGTCAGATTGAAATAGCTGGCTGAAATCGGCCGCTTCCTTCGATTACGGCATAGAGCCGTTTGCCCAAATTCGAATAGTGCGGCGTTAGCGTCCGACTCAATATTCCTGACCTATCGGGCCTGCCGGCAACGGCGCGAGCAATAAGCGCCTTTGTCCTCGCCTGCATGTCAGGCACAGACGAGGCGCGTCCCGAGAAGGTGTACCACTGCGCGCCGGACAGAGGATTCCGAAACTGCGGGTTTGTACCCCTGGCGGCAAGTGCCGTGCTGCCATACTCCCAGGTCCAACCGGACTCCCAGACATGCTTCCTGACATCGACTCGCTGGCCTTGTTTCTTCGCGCCGCCGAACTGCGCAGCGCGACCGAGGCTGCCGAGAACTCGCACATCGGCGTGGCCGCCGCAAGCCGCCGCATGGCGCTGCTGGAGCACCGCTTCAAGACCACGCTGCTCGAGCGTATGTCACGCGGTGTCGAAGTCACGCCGGCCGGTGCCTCGCTGCTGCCGAATGCCAAGGCCCTGCTGGTCGAGATGCACCAGATGCAGACGGAGATGCGTGACCACGCCGACGGCCGCAAGGGCCAGGCCGAAAAATACACCCATTGAATGCGCTGATGTTTTCGCGATCTGCGTACTCCCTTTACGAAGTTGACGATGCATTGCAATAACCCTGAGCTTTATCCAGGCGCCACTGGCCAGCATGCCGGGCAGCCGCGCAACGGACTTCTTAATGGCAACCGTTGGATCGACAGCACCGGCACGCCACTGCCGGTAGTCGCGCCCGCGGCTGGAGAATGCTTGTCCTGGCTTTCCAGCGCAGACAGCGCTGAAATCGACGCTGCCGTGGTTGCGGCGCGCGCTGCGCTGGAAGGTGACTGGGGACTCGTCACCGCCACCGAGCGCGACCGCCTGATGCGGAAATTCGCGTCGCTGGAAGTCAGCAATACCAAAACGGTGGTGAGTTGCTATTTGTAATGCCGTACTTCCCATCAATGAACCCGACCCAACCCAAGCGAATATGAGCACCAAACCACTTGAAGGCCTGATCGTCATCGCGCTGGAGCAGGCGGTGGCAGCACCCTATTGCTCAAGCAAGCTCGCCGACGCCGGCGCCCGGGTGATCAAGATCGAACGGCCGGAGGGCGACTTCGCGCGTGGCTACGACAGCGCCGTCTTTGGCGAGTCGTCGTATTTCGTATGGATCAACCGCGGCAAGGAATCCGTCACACTCGACCTGCGCAGTGATAAGGGCAAGGCGGTTTTGCGCGATCTGGTCGCAGTGGCGGACGTGTTCATACAAAATCTTGCGCCCGGAGCGGCCGAGCGGCTGGGTTTCGGCACACAGGCGCTGCGGGAAAGGCATCCACGTCTTATCACCTGCGACATTTCGGGTTACGGCGAATCCGGCCCGCTGCACCAGCTCAAAGCCTACGACCTGTTGGTGCAGGCCGAAAGCGGCCTGGTAGCTGTCAGTGGCGCGCCGGGGCCGTGGGGCCGTATTGGTGTCTCGATTTGCGATATCAGCGCGGGAATGAACGCGCTGATCGGCGTGCAGCAGGCCTTGCTGCAGCGCGAGCGCACCGGCCGCGGCAGCGGCGTGAAAGTATCACTGTTCGATTCGGCCGCCGAGCTCATGGCCGTGCCTTATCTGCAAGCTCGCTACGGCACGGGCGCGCCTGAGCGTGTCGGCCTGAAGCACCCCAGCATTGCGCCCTACGGCGCCTTTACCTGCGGAGATGGCCGTGAGGTAGTACTTTCGATCCAGAACGAGCGTGAGTGGTCAAGCTTTTGCAAGGTCGTGCTGGACGACGAAAGCATTGCGGCCGACCCCCGCTTCGCCGGTAACCGCGCCCGCACGCAGAACCGCGCCGTGCTGGATGAGGCCGTGCAGGCGGTGTTCGGCCGGCTCACTTACGCCGAGGCGGTGGACCGGCTGACCGATGCGCAGACCGCGTACGGCGCCATCAACTCGGTGCACGACCTGATCAGCCATCCTCAATTGCGCACGCGTCAGATGAATGTCGGCGGCCACTCTGTGCAGGTTCCCGCTTCGCCATTCGTGACCGAGTGGGACGACCCGACCTTCCGCCCCCTACCCGGCATCGACGAGCATGGCGAACTGCCAGTGCCGGCGCGCGTGCCCGCAGATTGATGCCCCGAGATGCAAGGACCCTCATGTCGCAAACCCTCGCTGCTGACATCGATCCTGCCATCCCGCCCAAAATCTGCTTCGCCAGGGTCAACAATTTCCACGGCAACAACCGGTTAAGGTCGGCGACGACGCTGGCATTCGATGATTTCAGGTTCGCCATAGCGCCCGAAGAAATCGTCTGATCAGTCGGTCCGACCGGCTGCGGCAAGTCGACCGCGCTGAGCCTGCTCGCCGGGTTCGAGCAGCCCTCATCGGGCTTGGCGAGTATGGACGAGCAGGCTGTCACTGACCAGCAACCCTCGCTGTTTCCGTGGCTCACAGTGCTTTCCATCCGGACGGCAGTTGCACGTCGTAGAAAACCTCCTATTTCAAAGCCCACGTGAGGTTCGGGGTGGCACAGGATCAAACCTTGCTGTCATTGGGCATTGTGAAGCTCTTTAAAGTCCATCTGATGTGTTTTCAGCAGCACAGCGACGGCGCGTATCAGGTTGAATCATGGACTGTCGCCAAGAGCGACACTCGGCCGAATTACCTTACGGCGCGACGCACCATGGCCGGGTTGGTAATTCGCTTTCGCCAGACGAGATGGTTTCGTTTGTCATGGTTTAGGCGTTCTTTCCGCGCCAACTCACCGACTAGCCTGCAACACCTTTTCTACCGGATTCCACCGCAATCTGAACGCATCAGGCATACCCGACCCCAGCAGCGGACGCAAATACATCCTGAAAGCATCGGTCACATCGGTGCCGCCGGGCGCAATGAATTCGTCTTCCATCACCCGCGTCTTGCCGGCCACCGCGTCTAACGGGAGCAGTTCGTAATCCACCGCATAAGCGCCGGTGCGCTTGATGGCGACCGATCCGTCTTGCGAACCCCACATCGCGAACTGGACCGCTTTTTCGCCGACCTCGCGGGCTTCGCGCTGATCGACGTCGGACACGCAGCCGATGAACGAGCGCTGCAGGTAGCCAAACGTATCGCCGCGCACGCGCTTGATGCCCAGTTTCGATTTGATCTCTTCGCACAGCAGGTCCGCCAGCGCACCGTTGCCTGAAAGCTGCACGTTGCCGTGCGCGTCGTGCTCGACGTCCTTGGCCAGCAGGCTGGCAATCGGCGCGCCCGACGCATCGTGGATGCCTTCGGACACAGCGATTACGCAGCGGCCGAAGCGTTCGTAGGCGTCCTTCACGTCAGCCAGGAACTTTTCCAGCACGAAAGTACGCTCGGGCAGGTAGATCAGGTGCGGACCGTCATCGGGAAACCTCTTTCCCAAGGCGGATGCCGCCGTCAGGAAACCGGCATGGCGGCCCATCACCACGCCCACGTACACGCCGGGCAGCGCCGCGTTGTCGAGGTTGGCGCCGGCAAAAGCCTGGGCGACGAAGCGTGCGGCCGACGGAAAACCCGGCGTGTGGTCGTTGCCGACCAGGTCGTTGTCGATCGTCTTCGGGATATGAACGCTGCGCAGCGGATAGCCGGCTTTTTGCGCCTCCAGGCTGACAATGCGCACCGTGTCCGACGAGTCGTTACCACCGATGTAAAAGAAATGCCCAATCTGGTGCGCCTGCAGCACCTTGAAAATTTCCTGGCAGTAGCGAACGTCGGGTTTGTCGCGCGTCGAGCCCAGCGCCGATGACGGCGTCGCGGCGACGAGTTCGAGGTTGTGGATGGTCTCTTGCGTCAGATTGACGAAATCCTCATTGACAATGCCGCGCACGCCGTGGTGCGCACCGTAAACGGCCGTCACCTGGCCGAAGCGGCGCGCCTCCAGCACCACGCCGGCGAGCGACTGGTTGATCACCGCTGTCGGGCCGCCGCCCTGGGCGACGAGTATTTTTCCGGATGTAGTCATTGCGATGTGTTTTCCTTGTGTTTGAACCAGGCGGGAACTCGAAACGCCCAATGTAATGGTTCGCACCCGACGTGGCGCAACATATGCACCAGCCGGCTGTGCGCGGCGCCCGGTCATCGGCCGACGGTGCCGAGACGAAAACGACCTAAAAAAAATGAACAAATAGGCATTTTTGCACACGGGGCTTGCGTTATCAGCTATTGATTTAATAGCATTGTTATTCTGAAGACCGCGCTTGCCGGCTGCCGCCGCCGGCCGGTTCTGCGAAATAATGCCCCATGCCAACCGACCACTCAATCTGGCGCCCCATGCGCCAGCCGGCGTTTCGCGGCCTGTGGCTGTGCGGCAGCGTGTTTTTTATCGGCAACGGCATGCAGGCCATGGCGGCGGCCTGGCTCATGGTCGAGCTTGGGGGTTCGTCCCTGCTGGCGGCGCTGGTGCAGACCGCCGTCTTCCTGCCCATGTTCCTGCTGGCGCTGCCGGCAGGCGTGCTTGCCGACACCACCGACCGGCGGCGCCTGCTTTCGGGCGCGCTGCTGGCCCAGGTTGCTGCGTGCGCACTGCTCGCGCTGGTGGTGCTGGCGGGCTGGGGCGGGCCGGCGTCAGTGCTTTTTCTGGTGTTCGTCTGCGGCTGCTGCACGGCGGTGTTGACGCCGGCCTGGAACTCGTCGGTGGTCGATCCGGTGCCCCGGGAGGAATGGACGCAGGCCATCACCGCCATCGGCATCGCCTACAACGCGGCGCGCGCCATTGGCCCGACGCTTGCGGGCCTGCTGTTTGCCCGGTTGGGCGCGGGCTGGGTGTTCGTCGTCACCGTGTTTACCACGATGGTGATGTGGGAATCGATACGCCGGTGGCCGCCGCGCCCGCACCCGCCGTCGCGCCTGCCGGCCGAACGGTTGTGGGGCGGAACGCTCAGCGGCCTGCGCTTCGCCTGGCACTCGCGCATGGTGTTGGCTCAGTTGCTGCGCGCCATGGCCTTCAGCGCGGCCGGCTCGGCGCTGTGGGCGCTGCTGCCGGTGATCGCACAGCGCCAGTTGGGCACCGGGGCACAGGGCTTCGGCCTGCTGGCCGGCTGCATGGGGACGGGCGCGGTTGCCAGTGGCCTGGTCATCGGCCGCATGCGCGCGCGTTTCGGACTCGACACGGTGGTCGGCGCCAGCTGTGTGGTGTTTGCCGCCGTCATGATGGTTGCCGCTTGGGTTCGCCTTCCGCTGGTGGTCTATGCCGCCATGGCGGTGGGCGGCGGCGCGTGGATGGCCGCCATGTCCACCTTCAACACCGCCACGCAGTCGAGCGCACCGCCGTGGGTTCGGGCGCGCGCGGTAGCGCTGCACATCGTTGCCTCGCTGGGCGCTTTTGCCATCGGCTCGGCGTTCTGGGGCGCGGTGTCGGAAATATCCGGGCTGACCGCCGCGCTGGTCGCCGCCAGCGTGCTGATGGCCGCCGGCTTGCTGCTGGTGAGGCCGTTTCCGCTGCGCATGGGCGAAGCGCCCGAAGTGACGCAGGGCACGCCCTGGCAGGAACTGTTCATCGCCGCCGAACCCAGCCCGGAAGCCGGCCCGGTAGCGGTCGAGGTGGCCTATCGCATTCGCCATGGGGACGACCGCGCTTTTCTTGACGCGATCAGCCAGATGAAGGCGCCGCGCCGGCGCGATGGCGCCACCTTCTGGCGCGTCTACAAGGATTTGGCCGAGCCATCGCGCTATGTAGAGCGGTTCATCGTCACGTCATGGGCCGACTACCTGCACCAGCGCGCCCGCGCCACGGTGGCCGACCATGCGCTCGAAGCCGAGGTGCGCGCGTTTCTTGCGGCGGATGAAAGCGCGCGCATGTCGCACTACATTGCTGAGCGCTGAGCCCGTGGGCAGCCGGCCACGGCGATAATCCGCTGTCCCGGCGATGCACATCGCCCACCTGCAACCCAACCCGGAAAAACCATGCAACCTTCGTTCGCACATGCCACCCAGGCCGCCCTTGCGCTTGTCGCAACCCTTGCGCTGTCAACGGCCTCGATGGCGGCCGCCCCCGCCGAAACCCTGCCGTCCGGCGTGAAAGTCATGCATACCGTCGACGGCACAGGCGCCCAGCCCAAAGCGTCGGATACCGTCAAGGTCCATTACCGCGGAACGCTGGCCGACGGCAAAGAATTTGACAGCTCGCACAAGCGCGGGGCGCCGGCAAGCTTTCCGCTCAGCCGCGTCGTTCCGTGCTGGACCGAAGGCATGCAAAAAATCAAGGTAGGCGGCAAGGCGACGTTGACCTGTCCTCCAGCGACTGCTTACGGCGATCGGGGCGCAGGCAGCAGCGTTCCGCCAAATTCGACTTTGACGTTCGAAGTCGAGTTGCTCGCGATCGAAAAATAACCTCGACCGTGCAAAGCCTGCGCGGGCCTACCGTTTCGCGCTGAGTTGGGTTTTCAGCGCTTCGTCAAACGCGTCGGCCTGCTCGAACTGAACCCAGTGCCCGGCCGATTCGATCAGCGTGAAGTTGTGGAAAGTCGGCATCTGCCGCAGCGCCAGTTCCAGCGCCCCCATTCGCCCGCTGTAAAGCGCATCTTCATCACCGTAAATGGCATGCACCGGGCAGCGTACTCCAGCCAGGGTGCGTGCCAGCACATCGGTGCGCGACAGCCGCCGCAGATGCATGCGGTCGCGCACCAAATTTGCCACGTGCAGGCGCAGCGCCAGTTCGGTAATCGACTCGGGATGAAGCAGCATCAAGGCGGCCAGATTGCCGCGATGCACCGCATCGCGCTGACCAGGATCTGCCAGTGCGTCCAGCTGCCGCTGCCGCCATGAAGCAGCACGACCGGCGCCAGCTTCGGATCGCCGCCACGCCTGCCCCAGTGGTGCCAGACCAAGGTTCCTGAGCCACCGGCCCAGTACTGAACGAGAGCCTCGTGCGGACCGAGCCAGATGCTGTCAGTCGTCTCGTAGCTGTCGTGGACCGCCGTCTGGCCTGCAGGCACCGCGGCGACAAAAAATCGGGTGTCGAAGCGTTTGTTCATCACCGAAGGCGAGGTCGGCGTGATCCATCGCGCCCAGGGCACGACGCTGCGGGTCTGCAACCGCAGCGCCGTTTGCGCCAGCACCGCGTTAAATCCGTGACCCTCGCGCAGGAGCGCGGCAGCCCGTCCAGCGTCCGGGCTCTGCATCGAGTGGTCTTGCGCGAACAGCACGCCGGACTCTTCGAACGCTTCGCGCAGAGCCGCCACATACAGGCCGCCGGCGGTGCGTTCAGGAATGTCGGCTTCGTTCAGCCCGGCATGCAGCGCTTCCAGCGGCTGGTCCAGATGGGCCGCCATGTCAAGATCAGCATCCGCTGCGTCAACCTTGCCGCCAGGAAAAACATAAGCGCCGCCGAGCACGTCGGACAGGCTGTGGCGCTTCATCAGGAACACTTCCAGCCCCGCCGGCGCATCGCGCAGCAGGACCACGGTGGCCGCAGGGCGCAGCCGCGTCGTGACAATTTCCCGGTTCAGTTCCATCGTTTGCTTGTGAACAGTATTTACAGATCGAGCACCAGCCGCGCCGTCTTCGATCGGGAGCAGCAGGGTGTGAACTGGTCGTTTACGGCCTGCTCCTCAGGCGTGAGGTACAAATCCTTGTGATCGGGAACGCCTTCGATCACGCGGGTCAGGCAGGTGCCGCAAACGCCCTGTTCACACGACACCTGCACCTCAACACCCGCTTCGGACAGCGCCTGCACCACGGTCTTGTCGCTCGGAATGACGATCAGTCTGCCGGTGCTGGCAATCTGCACTTCGAAGCTGGCGTCACTCGCCGAAGGCGCCGCCGTGCCGGCAAAAAACTCGTAATGCAATTGATCTTCAGGCCAGCCCTGGGTACGCGCGGAGCTGAGCACGGCATCCATGAAACCCTTTGGGCCGCACACATAAAGATGCACGCCAGCGGCCGGTTCGCGCAGGAGCTCGGAGATGTCGAGCTTTTGATCGGCGCCGCCGTCGTCGAAGTGAAACTTTACGCGCGACGCGAAGCTGGACGACGCAATGCGCTGGCGGAACGCAGTGCGGTCGGGCGAACGGGTGCAGTAGTGCATCTCGAAGTCGGCACCGGTATTGCCCAGGCGTTCGGCCATACACAGGATTGGCGTCACGCCAATGCCGCCAGCCAGCAAAAGATGCCGTCTGGCCGCGTGCGCCAGCGGAAAATGGTTGTTCGGTGCGCTGATCTGCAGAACCTGGCCCTCGCTGACCCGCTCGTGCATGGCTTGCGAGCCGCCGCGCGAGGCCGGGTCGCGCAGCACGCCGATAAGGTAGCGGTTGCTTTCCGACGGGGCATTGCACAGCGAATATTGCCGGGTCAGGCCGCCGGGTACGTTCACGTCGACATGCGCACCCGCCGAAAACGCGGGCAACGGGCTGCCGTCCTCAGCGACCAGTTCATAAGTACAAATATCGACGGCTTCGTTCGTTTTTCGGGTAACGCGGACCGATAGCATTTGGTGGTTCGTCATGGTTTTTTCCTTAAGCATTGGCGACGGCGTTGGTCGGAGCGGCTCCGGCGGCGGGTGACTCTTCAGCCAGGAAGCGCTCGATGATGCGGCGCGACTGAACGCCGCCAGCATCGATATTTAGCTTGAGCAGGCCGCGCGTCGGATATGCAAGCAGATTCTGCTGCTGACGTTTGAGCATTTGCAGGTCCTCGCTAAAAATTTTGCCCTGACCTTCACGGATGGTGGCCGTCAGCACTTTGTCTTTCGGATTGAACTTGCGCGCCATGCCCCAGAAGTACCACATCGACGTTTCAGTCTCAGGCGTGAGGAAGTCCACGACGACGCTGTAGGCCTTGTGCTCGGGCGGCGCGTGGTAACCGCCTTTTCCCGCATGGGCGACGCCGACTTCAATCATCACATGGCTGGGCGGCGTGAAACGGCAGATCTGCCAGCGGTCAACCGGCACATCGTCGGCCAGGTTGTTGCCGCGCAGCGCCAGCTGCCAGAACGGCGGCGCCATGATGCTGTGCATGAAGCGGCTGGTAACGACCGAGTCGCCCTCCACCGTCGTCTCGCACGGCACTTCGTCAATTTCCTTCTGCCCGATGCTGCCCGAATGCACATAGGTTTCATGCGTAAGGTCCATCAGGTTGTCAACCATCAGCCGGTAGTCGCATTTGACGTGGTACATGCCGCCACCGTAAGCCCAGTCCGGATCTTCGTACCACGCGAGATGCGGAATCTTGGCTGCATCAGCTTGCGCGGCATCACCAGGCCAGACCCAGATGAAGCCATAACGCTCGACCACCGGATAGCTGCGGATTGGCGGAAAACCCCGGACGCGCTGGCTTGGCATCGCGATGGTTTTACCGTCGCAGCCCATCTCCAGACCATGGTAGCCGCAGACCAGCTTGCCTTCGCTCACGAATCCGAGTGACAGCGGCGCGCCGCGGTGCGGGCAAAAGTCTTCCAGCGCGGCGACGCGGCCTTCATTGGCGCGGTAAATGACAGTGCGCTCACCGCAGATCTGCCGCCCCAGCGGCTTGCCATCGATGTCCTGGGGAGTGCAGGCGACATACCAGGTGTTTTTTGGATACATGGCGTTTTGCCTTTCTTTCAGTCGGAATGCCTCGGCCAGGCAACCTGATTGAAGGGAGTTGCTTTCAAAGTAAGGGAGTGGATGTTGCCGAAAAAATCTGTCGCAGGAGAACTTACGCCCGCGCGACACCGAGGAGGCGGTCGAGCAGTTCAGGCTGGTCACGCAGCGCCTGTGCGGTGCCGCTGTGGACCACTGTGCCGTGGTCCAGCACCACAGCGCGGTGGCTGATTGCGAGAATCGCCTGTGGATGCTGCTCGACAATGATGGCCGAGAGCCCTTCGTCCCGGGTGATGCGGGCAATGGCGCGCAGCAATTCCTCGACGATGATCGGCGCGAGTCCTTCGAGCGGCTCGTCGAGCAGCAGCAATTTTGGATTGAGCACCAGCGCGCGGCCGACCGCAAGCATCTGCTGTTCGCCGCCCGACAATTGCGTGCCGAGGTTGGTCTTGCGTTCGGCCAGGCGCGGGAACATGACGTAGACGCGATCGGGGTTCCATTTGCCGGGACGAGCCACCGCTGTCAGGTTTTCATTCACCGTCAGCGACTTGAAAATATTGCGCTCCTGCGGTACCCAGCCGATGCCCGCCGCCGCACGCTCGTGCGACGCCAGCTTGTGCAGGTCGACCTTCGACGCGCCGGCGCCCAGCGTGATGCTACCGCCATGCTGGCGCGTTGCTCCGGCCAGCGTGTTGATCAGCGTCGTCTTGCCGGTGCCATTTCGGCCGAGCAGGGCCAGCGTCTGGCCTTCGTCAAGCGCCAGCGACACGTCCTGCAATACGACGGCCTCGCCGTAGCCGGCGCGCAGATTTTCAACTACAAGAAGTTCAGCCATGGGCGACCTCCTCGCCATGGCCGAGATAAACGGCCTTGACCTGCGGGTCATTGGCGATCTGTTCTGGCGGCCCCTCGGTCAGCAGGGTGCCGTTGACCAGCACCGTCATGAAATTTGCGAAACTGAAGACCAGGTCCATGTCATGCTCGATCAGAAGCACCGACACATCGGCTGGCAGTGCGGCGACGGTTTGCAGCAGCTCTTCGCGCTCGCCGGCGGGAACGCCCGCCACAGGCTCGTCGAGCAGCAGCACGCGCGGCTCGCAGGCCAGCGCGATGGCGATTTCCAGCAGCCGGCGCTTGCCGTAAGCCAGCACCCTGGTTGGCTGGTTCATGACTTCGGTCAGGTGGAACTGCTCCAGCAGCCGTTCGCAGCGGTCGGTCACAGCCTGGTCGCGGCCCAACGGTTGCCACCACTTCGCGCCGATTCCCAGATGTTGCGACACCGTAAGCGCCAAGGTTTGCAGCGGTGTCAGCGTATCGAACAGCTGGTTGATCTGGAAGGTGCGCACCATGCCGCGCCGAACACGTAGATGAGGCGCCAGGCCGGTGATGTCACTGCCTTCGAGGACAATGCGGCCCTCGGTTGGCTGCAGCACGCCGGTCAGCAAGTTGATCAGGGTCGTCTTGCCCGCGCCGTTCGGTCCGATCAGCGCATGGCGCGCGCCTTTCTTCAGATTCAGCGTCACATTGTTGGTCGCGGTGATGCCGCCAAAACGCATCACCAGGCCTTGCGCCGACAGCACGGTTGCGTCGCCTGGCGCTGTTTGCACTGCTTGCGCCGTGTTCATGCCTTAGCTCCGCGCGCAAACCAGGTCCACGGACGGATCAGCCGTTCACGGCCTACAAGAACAAGCACCACAAGAAACAGGCCGATCCAGAAGGTCCAGTACTGCGGCGTGATCGACGACAGCGCATCTTGCATCAGCTTGAACACGACGGCGCCCGCCACGCCGCCATATAGCCAGCCGGTGCCGCCGATAACAAGGACGAGCATCACGTCAGCCGAGCGGTGAAATTCGAACAGATCAAGCGACGCAAAGCCGGTGGTCTGTGTCATCAGGGCCCCGGCCGCGCCCGCTACCCCGGCGGCCAGCGTATAGATCACGACCAGCCGGGACGTCACTGGAATGCCGATGGCCATTGCGCGCAACCGGTTGTCGCGAATGGCCTGCAGCGTCGCGCCGAACGGCGACTGCACCACCCGCCGCAACAGCAAAAAAAGCACCAGCAACACCGTCAGCGAATAGTAGGCGGCGGTGCGTCCCGTCAGGTCGAATTCGAAACGTCCCAGCAACGGCCCCATGACCACGCCCTGCAACCCGTCGGCGCCGCCAGTGAGCCAGTCGAGCTTGTTGGCCAGTTCGAGCAGGATCAGGCCAACGCCCAAAGTCACCATAAGCCGCGTCAGATCGCTGCCACGCATGATGCTGAACGAGGCGAAAAAGCCCAACACTGTCGCGACGCCGATTCCCACGACCAGGCCCACCAGTGGGTCGGGCATCACCAGCTTGGCAAACAAGGCCGCGGCATAGCCACCGAGGCCGAAGAAGGCTGCATGGCCCAGCGAGACGATGCCGGTGTAGCCCAAAATAAGATCGAGTGACACGGCGAACAGAGCGACGATGGCGATTTCATTGATGATGAGGGCGTGGCTGGGTGCAAGCACCGGTGAAAGGAACGCGGCAAGCCATAGCAAGGGATCCCAGGGCTTGAGGCGGCTGTACTTGAGCAACGACGGTTGGGCGCTCATGTCACCTGCCTCCGGTGCGAACGAACAGGCCCTGCGGCCGCCAGATCAGGATTGCGATCATCAGGCTGTACACGATGAATGCGCCCAGCTTGGGGATGTAGTATTTTCCGGCCACGTCGGCAATGCCCAGCAGCAGCGCGGCCAGCAGGGGTCCGGTAATCGACGTGGTACCGCCCACCGCGACCACGATCAAAAAGTAGACCATGAACTTCAGCGGGAAGCTAGGATCAAGCCCCAGTACTTCCGCGCCGAGCGCGCCTCCCAGACCAGCCAGGCCGGAGCCAACGGCGAATGTCGAGAGAAACACTACATTGACATTGATACCCAACCCAGCGGCGACGCGCTGGTCATCGACTGAAGCGCGCAGCCGGCTGCCGAAGCGTGTTCGGGCGAGCACGTATTGCAGTCCGACGGTAAGCGCAGCGCACACGGCGATGATGAACAGTCGGTAATGCCCCATGCCGAGCGTCCAGGCGCCAGTGCCCAATTCGGTGCGACCCTTAAGCCATTCGGGCAGTTGAATGATCTGCTGGGTCGAGCCGATGAAGTAGTCGACGCTGGCAACCGCCATAAACACCAGGCCGATGGAAAACAGCACCTGGTCTAGATGCGGCTTGTGATAAAGCGGGCGGTATAGCGTGCGCTCGAGCACGCCACCGAGCAGCGCCGAGCCGATGAAGGCAATCGGCAGGCAGACCAAAAAAGGCACCCCAAAGCGCTGCATCAGCAGCACCGTTACGTAGCCGCCCGCCATGGCAAAGGCGCCGTGGGCGAGATTGATGAAATTCATCAGTCCCATGGTGACCGCGAGGCCCACGGCGAGAATGAAAAGAAGCATGCCATAGGCGATGCCGTCAAAAAGTAGGGTCAGCATGGAAGTAATGTCTTTTCAACGCCAGGCCGCAGGCGCCCGGCTCGAACACTTGCCGCGCTTGGCGCGGCCATGACCTTGCAGCGTCAAGCTTTACGCATTACCTGGGTTATTTCGTCTTGCCGGGGTCCTTGACGTCTTTGACGACATCGAATTCCACGTTGTGAAGCTGGCCGTCTTTCCGCTCCACCTTGCGCAGATAAATGTCATGCACCACGTCACGGGTCTGGGCGTCGATAAACATTTTGCCGCGCGGACTTTCGAAGAGCTGGCCTTTCATTGCCGCCAGCAGGGCGTCACCGCCCCCTTGGCCCTTGGTCACTTTAAGCGCTTCGTAGATCACCCGCATGCCGTCATAGCCGCCAACGGCCATGAAGTTCGGACGCAGACCGTTGTTGGCTTTTGAAAACGCCTCGACGAACTTCTTGTTCATCGCCGACGGATGCGCCGCTGAATAATGGTGCGACGTCACGACGCCGAGTGCGCCGTCGCCCATGTCATTGAGCTGATCGTCGTCGGTGACGTCGCCGGTGCCGATCAGCCTGATACCCGCTTTGTCCAGGCCGCGCTCAATAAACTGCTTCATGACCGCGGCGCCTGCGCCGGATGGCACGAACACAAAAAGCGCATCGGGCTTGGCGTCTCGCACCTTCTGCAGAAACGGCGCGAAGTCGGGGCTGCGCAGTGGAACCCGCAGCGACTCGGTGACCTGACCCCCGTTGAAGGTCAGGCGGTCCTTGAAATACTTCTCCGCATCAAGGCCGGGGCCGTAATCTGATACCAGCGTGACCACTTTCTTGATGCCGTTCTTCGGTGCCCAGTCGGCAAGCGCGACCGCCGCCTGCGGCAGCGTGAAGCTGGTTCGCACAATATAGGGCGAGGCCTGAGTAATGCTCGATGTAGCCGCCGCCATCACCACCATCGGCGTCTTGGATTGCGTCGCAATTGGCGCGGTGGCGAGCGCCGATGGCGTGATGCCGAAGCCGGCCAGCACGTTGACTTTGTCGTTGACCACCAGTTCCTGCGACAGCCTGCGCGTGGTGTCGGGCAGCGAGGTGTCGTCCTTGACGATGAGCTGCACCTTTTTGCCGGCAACGGTGTCACCATTTTGCGCCATGAAAAGCCGCGCGGCAGCCTCGATCTGCCGGCCCGTAGTGGCTTGCTGCCCAGTCATCGGCAGAACCAAGCCGATCTTGAAGGTGTTGTCCTGCGCCAGCACGCCCGTGGCTGTAAGCGTTGCGACGGCCAATGCCGATACAGTCAAAAACGTTCTTTTTTTCATAGAGTCTCCGAAGATTAATGGGAAATATTAATTGTTGTGTCGAACGGATCAGGCGTCATTTTGCGTCTTTAGCCGGATCTTTAACGTCTTTCATAACATCGATCTCAACGTTATAAAGCTGCCCGTCGATGCGCTCGACGCGCCGGATATATACATTTTGGACAATATCACGGGTATGGGCATCGATATAGATTGGTCCGCGTGGGCTTTCGAATATCTGGCCTTTCATGGCCTTGACCAACGCCTCGCCGGCGCCCGCACCCTGCGTCGCCTTGAGCGCCTCATAAATGACGCGCATACCGTCATAAGCGGACACATCGAAAAAATTCGGCCTTATGCCTTCGCTTTGTTTCATGAAGGCGGCAACAAACTTCAGGTTGGCAGGCGACTTGTGCGCCACGGAATACGGATGCGATGTCACCAGGCCCAGTGCCGCGTCGCCCATGTCGTTGAGAATTTCATCGTCGACCACGCTACCCTCGCCGATCAGCTTGATCCCGGCCTTGTCCAGCCCACGCTCGACAAACTGCTTGAGTAGCGCGCTTCCGCCGCCAGCGGGAACGAATACAAAAAGCGCGTCAGGTTTCGAGTCCCTGACCTTCTGCAGAAACGGCGCATAGTCCGGGTTGCGAAGCGGCACCCGCAATTCAGCCAGAACCTGCCCGCCGTTGAGCACAAACCGGTCACGAAAGGTTTTCTCCGCGTCGATGCCGGGGCCATGGTCGGTCACCAGGCTGACCACGGTTTTTATTCCGTTCTTCGGTGCCCATTCGGCCACGCCCAAAGTCACCTGCGGCAGCGTCATGCTGGTGCGAACGATAAACGGCGACGTGCTGGTGATGATGGAAGTCGCGGCCGCCATCACGACCATCGGCGTCCGGGACTGCGTGGCAATCGGCGACACGGCAAGCGCCAGCGGCGTCAACCCAAATCCCGCCAGCACATCGACCTTGTCGTTGACGATCAGTTCCTGCGCGAGGCGTTTGGTGACGTCCGGCAAGCCGGTATCGTCTTTCAGAACGATCTGCACATCGCGCCCGGCCACTTTAGTGCCGAATTGCGACATATAAAGACGTACACCATTGTCGATTTGCCTGCCAGTCGACGCAAAAGGGCCCGTCATCGGCAATAGCAAGCCGATCTTGAAAGGTCTGGCCTGGGCGAAAACCGGGCCTGCGCCCAAGCCGAAGGCGGCGGCGGCAATCCCGTGCAGAAACGCTCTTTTGCTCGCAGTCATATGGGGCTCCTATGAAAACGTAACATAGTGTCGGAACAGTAATTATTCCCCATTGACCTTTCCGCGCTGCGTCTTGGTGAGCGAACGCTGGCTTTTGCTTTCAAGCCGACGTTGCCGCGAACCATAGGTGGGCTTGGTAGCACGGCGCGGCTTGGGCGGGTTAGAGACACCGTCGATCACAAGCTGCAGCCGAGCCAGGGCGTCGGCGCGGTTCATCTCCTGCGTGCGGTGCTGCTGCGCTTTTAAAATCAACACGCCTTCCTGCGTGACGCGACTGTCGCTCAGGGCCAGCAGACGTTCCTTGATCTCGTTGGGCAGCGAAGATGCAGGGATGTCGAAACGCAGATGTACCGCGCTCGACACCTTGTTCACATTTTGTCCGCCCGCGCCCTGCGCCCGGATGGCTGACAACTCGACCTCGCACTCGTCAACCAAAAATTTTTCAGGCATCAAAGCTGGTCGACGTGGCAATGTGATTTCTCCAGGGTCCGCCGTTAAACGATTTAAACATCAGGCGCTCAGAAAGCGGTAAAAATTCCGCAGCATTCCCGCCGTGGCGCCCCAGATGTAACGTTCTCTGGGCTCGCCGCCGACTGATTCATCATCTGGCTCGGTATAAGGCATCGACAGCCACTGGCGCAGCACGCCATCGAACTTGGTTTCGTGATGTCGATGATGTGCCGGATTCATCAGGAAACCAAGTGGCACCTCGAAGGCGTCCGCAACTTCGCCGGGGCTGGGCTGCAGTTTGAATCCGGGCCTGACCAATGCGACAACCGGCGTAATGATGAAAGCCGTGCCGGTTACATAGGTCGGCAAAGTTCCCAGAATTTCGACATGATTGCGCGGCAAGGCGATTTCTTCCCAGGCTTCGCGCAAGGCGGTTTCCACGGCATCGGCATCGGTATCGTCGGTGCGCCCCCCGGGGAAGGCGATCTGGCCCGAATGGGTGGAAAGACCATGCGCCCGCTCGGTCAGCAGCAGTGTGATTTTGTCCCTCATCACCAAGGGGATGAGTACAGCCGCCAGCGCGGGCTGCCGGTCATAAAATTTCTTTTCAACGCTGTGCTCCGGCGTCCATTCAGGTGGATGCCGAAAGCGTTCACGTAGCGCCTGTGGCGCGAGGCGATCCGGTAAAACGTCCGCCAGATGGGTGTCGACATCCCTGACAGGAATGCTGCGGGGATCGAAAAGGGATAAAGGTTTGACAGCTTTCATGACGTTTAAGAATAACCAAGCAAAAAAAAGCCGCTCAATCGAGCGGCTCTTCAATGGCGGCACAGCCGATCAGCATTTCACGTGACTGAGGCAGAAGCAGCTTTGACACCGAGCTTTTCCTTGATACGCGCCGACTTGCCGCTGCGGCTGCGAAGGTAGTACAGCTTGGCACGGCGCACATCGCCACGGCGTTTCACTTCGATCTTGGCGATCAGCGGGCTGTACACCTGAAAGGTGCGCTCGACTCCTTCGCCGTTCGAAATTTTCCGCACGATGAAACTCGAATTGAGGCCGCGATTGCGTTTGGCGATCACAACGCCTTCAAAGGCCTGCAGACGCTTGCGGGTTCCTTCAACGACGTTCACGCTCACGATGACGGTGTCGCCAGGCGCATACACCGGAACGGTTTTGTTGAGCCGGGCGATTTCTTCCTGCTCAAGCGTCTGAATCAGATTCATGATTTTTCCATTAACTTTTTTCGTTCATTCACGCGCTACGCTAAAGACCGCAAATCCATGGATTCCCGCAAAGAAAAGCCAAATGGTTGCAGTGGCCGCCAGAGGACCGAAAAGCCTTTGAGTATAGCAATTCAGGCGTCCTTCGCTGAATTTTCGATCAGATCGTCCAAAAGACTTTCATCACTGACGCTCAAATGGCCGGCGGTTCGCGCGGCCCGCACCAGATCGGGCCGCTGGCGCTGGGTCAACGTGAGACGCTGTTCGCGCCGCCAGCGCTCAATGTGCGCATGGTTGCCCGACATCAAAACGGCGGGAACCGGCTGACCGCGCCAAGCTTCCGGGCGGGTGTAGTGCGGGCAGTCCAGCAGGCCGTCGAGCGCCGGATTGAAGCTGTCCAGCTGATGGCTGCCCTCATCGTTCAGAACGCCGGGCTGCAGCCGGGCTACTGCATCGAGCAAGGCCATGGCGGCGATTTCTCCGCCCGACAGCACAAAATCGCCCAAGCTAATCTGGTGATCGACATGGGTGTCGATAAATCGCTGGTCGAGGCCTTCGTAGCGACCACAAATCAACACCGCGCCGCGGCTGGCCGACCAGCGGTCGACCATGGCATGGTTCAGCGTCCGTCCTGTCGGCGAAAAAAGAATCGTCGGCGCCGCGCCGGCACCGCACGCCTCCCGGTCGGTGGCTATGGCTTGCAGGCCCAACGCAAGCGGCTCGGCCATCATCACCATGCCGGGACCGCCGCCAAATGGCCGGTCATCGATCCGGCGATAGTTTCCGTCGGCGAAATCGCGTGGATTACAGAGGCTGACCTCGACCAAGCCGCCTTCAAAGGCGCGCCGCGTCACGCCGCTGCATAGAAATGGTAAAAAAATTTCGGGGAAAAGAGTAATGACATCGAAACGCATGACTCATTTTGCCCTTTGAATTCAGCAACCGGCAGGCGTAACCCGGGCAAAGGCCGGGCCTTAACTGATCAGTAGTCGGGTTGCCAATCGACCGTAATGCGTTTACCAGCGATATCCACCGCATCGACGTAGGCCGAAACAAAGGGAATCATGCGTTCGGCTGGAACAATAATTCCATCATTCTGATCGTCGGCATATTCAACGCACAGCACCGAATGCGGTCCAGTCGCCATGAGATCACGCACGCGGCCCAGCGCAAGGCCTTCGCGGTTCACGACCTCCAGGCCAATCAGGTCCGCCCAGTAGTATTCATCCGTGGCGGCGGCGGGAAAACCGCCCCGCGAAAGAAATATCCGCGTGCCCCGCAAGGCTTCGGCAACGGTGCGATCGTCAATGCCGCTTAATTTGGCAACGACTGTTCCAGAATGATTTTTAACCTCATCGACCGCCAAAGATACGGTTCCCGAAAATACGCTAAAACCCGGACCAAATCTGGGCTCTGGAGGCTGCAGAAACCAGGATTTCGCTGAAAACAGCGCTTCGGGCTCAGTGCTGTGCGGCAAGACCTTGACCCAGCCCTTCACACCCCACGCATCGAGGATACGCCCGACTTCCAGCGCGTCTTCCGGCAGTCTCGACGAAGGCAAATCCAGCGACGGCAAAAGGCCGGGCGGCATAAAAAACGTTTGAAAATCAGGCGGCAACCGCAGTTGGTGCGGCATCCTTGGCCGCGCCCTGCTTGATCAGGCGCGTGACCGTTGGCGACGCCTGCGCGCCCACACCGGTCCAGTACGTCAGGCGATCCTGCACGATGCGCAGGCCTTCTTCGCCGCCCTTGGCGATCGGATTGTAAAAACCGATGCGTTCGATGAAGCGGCCATCACGGCGAACGCGTTTGTCAGCCACGACGATGTTAAAAAATGGACGGTGCTTGGAACCGCCGCGTGAAAGCCGAATGACGACCATGATATATCCTTGGGGTGGCGGGGTGAAAAACCCCGAAAAATTCCGCAGCGCTTGGGACACACGACATGGCCACCCGGCCAGCGAAATGCTGCAAAGCCTGCGATTATAGCCCGCTGCGTCAGCATTTTTTCCACTTGTCCCTCATGCTACTCATACGTCCCAGCAGCGATCAGGATATTCCGGCCATCGCCGCCATCTATGCGCGCCATGTGCTGCATGGCACTGGCACGTTCGAAACCGAGCCCCCCTCGGACGCCGAAATCGCCTGCCGCAGGGCCGATGTGCTGTCCAAAGGCCTGCCCCACCTGATCGCCGCGCTAGACGGAAAAGTCGTCGGCTTCGCCTACGGCAATTGGTTCAAGCCCCGCCCGGCCTACCGGTATTCGGTCGAGGACTCGATTTACCTGGCGCCGGCGCTGCAGCGAAATGGCCTGGGCCGCGCGCTGCTGGCCGAACTGCTCGCGCACTGCGAGGTTGCCGGAATTCGCAAGGTTGTTGCGATCATCGGCGATTCGGCGAATGCCGGCTCGACCAACCTGCACCTTGCGGCCGGCTTCACGCGAGTCGGCATAGTTGAAGACTGCGGCTGGAAACTGGGCGCCTGGCGCGACATCGTCATCATGCAGAAAACAATTGGTCTGGGCGCGACGCAGCCGCCGCGAGAGCCGTGCGCTCCATAATCTTTGCATGACCTTTTCGGCACCCAAAAACAAGACACTCGCCGCTTGGCTGGCCTTCATCGGCGGACAATTCGGCCTGCATCGGCTGTATCTGTACGGCATGAGCGATATCCAGGCGTGGCTTCACCCCGCCGTTGCGGCAGTGGGCTGGTACGGAGTCTGGCGCGTCAGGATGTACGGCCAGGACGACCAGCTGGCCTGGCTGCTGGTGCCGTTGCTCGGCTTCGTCCTGGCGGCGACGGCGTTGGCGGCGATCTACTACGGCCTAATGCCGCCAGACAAATGGAATGCGCTGCACAACGCCGCGGTGCTCGACGCTGGTACTGGCAGCACGAACTGGCTGACGATAGGCGCGGTCGTTTTCGCCTTGCTTTTTGGCACCATCGCGCTCATGTCGAGCATTGTTTTCAGCTTCCAGCGCTACTTCGAATACCAGGTCGAGGAAGCCAAAAAAATCAGTTAGGTCCATGCATTTACGCGACAAACCCGGCCGGCGCCAACTGCTGCTCACCGCTCTGGCCGGCTCTACGGGCATGGCAGGCTGGGCCGAACCGGCACGCGCCCTGCCTGCCCGGCAGTTGGTGTTTCCGCGCGACAGGGGCTCGCACCACGACTTTCGCACCGAATGGTGGTATATCACCGGGCATGCCGAATCGCTCCAACCGGAAAAGCGCAGTTTCGGTTTTCAGCTCACGTTTTTCCGCTCGCGGGTTGATGAAACCCAGAGCATCGCCTCAAAATTCGCGGCCAGGCAACTGATCTTTGCGCATGCCGCCATCACCGACGTGCAGGGCAAAAAGCTCTGGCATGACCAGCGTATTGCACGTCAAGGTTTTGCCATTGCATCGGCCAGCGAGCAGGATATGTCCATCAAGCTGCGTGACTGGTCATTGCGGGCCGAGGGCGGCACCTACACCGCCGAGTTGCCCGCCACCGACTTTGCGCTAAAGCTGCAATTCAAGGAAACGCAAAGCGTGCTGCTGCAAGGCAACAAAGGCCTGTCGCGCAAAGGCCCCGACGAAAAGCAGGCGAGTTATTACTACAGCCAGCCCCAGCTCGCCACCCGCGGCAGCTTGCAGCTCAAAGGGCAAAACTTCGACGTCACGGGCAAGGCTTGGCTGGACCATGAATGGAGCCAAGAGCTGCTGCATCCCAGCGCTGTGGGCTGGGACTGGATAGGCATGAATCTGGACGACGGCAGCGCACTGACGGCATTCAGGCTGCGCGACAAGGACGGCGGCGCGGTATGGGACGGCGGTTCCTTCCGATCGGCAAAAGGCGGTCTCTACCCCTTCAGCCGCGGCGAAGTGATTTTCAGATCCGTGCGACGCTGGAAAAGCCCCCTCACGCAAGCCACCTACCCGGTGGAGTGGATTGTTCGCACACCGGCCGACTTTTACACCGTCAAAGCCGTCATCGACAACCAGGAACTCGACAGTCGCCAATCAACCGGCGCGATCTACTGGGAAGGCCTGAGCGAGCTGATTGAAAGCAGCGGCAAACGCGTGGGGAGCGGTTATCTGGAGATGACTGGGTATGCGCAGGCGCTGCGGCTTAAGGCTGGTTTGAATACTGTTGATCCAGCCATGGCTTTCACAAATTCTTACCTGTTAAAACTCGCGTTTCCTTAGCAAAGGCCAGCATGCTTGCCAAAGCCTTATTGACGGCTTCGGAAGTAGGGAACGCTTTCATAATTTCGGGCTGCAAAACAACGACATTGCTACCCTGCGTAAAGTGCTTCAGATACTTTCCACGCACACCCTTGTCGAGTTGGTCGCGCTTCAATTCAGGGATGTCTTGATCAACCATTTTCGTAGATGCCTTTTTCATATCGAGTTGCCTTTCTTGCGCTAATGATTCGAATACCGGTGCGGCGCTCCGTGTGGACGACTACCAGAAGCCGCTCCTTGTTTGAGATTCCATAGGTCCGACTTCGTTCCTCGAACTCTGCGTGATCCGTGTCCGAAAAGGTCAAGGCCAGAGCATCCCCAAAAACACTGACTGCCTCGTCAAACGACACGCCATGCTTCTGCAAGTTGCTTGCGGCTTTTTGATCGTCCCATTCGAACTTGAACATGCGAAATACGTGAAAAATTCAACGTTGAAGGCCACCGGCACGCAACACGCGCCGCCAAGCGGCAAGCTGATGTTGCGTGTCCGTGTGGGCAGACCCGCTAAACCGATGCATCACGAAAGGCACGCAGCACAGTATTGATTCTGGTCTGGTAACCCGCTCCCTGCGCTTTGAACCATTCCAGAACATCCTGATCCACGCGCAGCGAAATGGATGCCTTGGTGGGCAAAGGCTGAAGGCCGCGACGGACAATGCCGCGAACAATGTGCTTTACGGCAGTCTCGGGGTGCTCGGTAACAGGCGCCGCCTTGTCGGCCTTGAGACGAGCCCAATCAGTTTTGGATTGCATCGAAATAGATTTGCGACTCGCGTTTGGTGGCTTTGCGAAACGAGATGATGCGGATTTCATGTTCATTCTCCGTATGCACAACTGAGACATTAATTCCGGCCAGCAAGCCCAGTGTGACAAAGCGTTGCTCGCCGTAGGAGAAGCGGTCATCTTCAAAGGTGTAGGTCATGCCTTCGAACACACTCTGCGCATCAATGAAATCAAGCCCATGGGCTTTGATATTCGCGGCACGCTTGGTTTCTGACCAAGTGAACTCCATGACTGAATTGTATATACAAACCGTAGTTGCGTCAAAGGCTCTTTTCGGTGGTTTAACGTATGAATTCAGTGTGCGGCGAAGCCGATCCACTGCGACGGCAGCGCACTGACGGTGAGCGGGTATCTGAAGATGACGTGGTATGCGCAGGCGCTGCGGCTTTGAGGATGGTTTGACTGCTGTGGACGCAGTCATGTCTTTGTGGCGTTCTCACTCGACGGTTCGCTCCCGGCTGCTTGCGGTCGGTCAAGGCCCAAGGCCAAGGGCCGCACTGTTCTCGACTGACCATAGCAGTAGGCCGCTTTTGCCTTGCGAGAGGCGTCACAATTAGCAATATGAGTTACCAGCCTATGCACCTGCAATCATGGAATCGCTTTGTTTTGCGGACATTTGCCGTTGGCCTTTCGCTGCTTGGCGCCACGCATACCTGGCAGATGGACGACGCGGCGGTTGAGTTGCGGTTGCCGAGCGCGGAAAAAATCGAGAAAGACCGCAAATACGACAACCCGGTCGGGCGCCTGTCCTCGTGGCTCGACGGCAGCCCGCTGGAATACTGCATCCTCCAGGTTGATGTGCGCGTGTTCGCCGAAGCGCGCGTGGAGCTACCTTCTGAAGTGCTGACTCGTAGTCCCAACGCCTACGACTTGATACCGCAAGCGCGACAGGACGACCTCGAGACCGTTGCCACGCGTCACCGAGCGATTGCCGAGATGGCGTATGAGTATTGGCTAAGCGTTATGCGTTGGGTCTGCGATGATTACCGTATTGGCAGACCCGATGTTGTGGGCAATCAGTCTGGGTGGACAACATACCTTCACGAACGCAGCAGCGACACGCCCATATGGGGAGCTTCGAGGCACATCGTCATCGAGGGATTGCATTGCGTGAGCGATGACGAGTGGCAGAGAGCACAGGAACTGGTATGCCAAGGTGCTCACATGCCCATCTATCTAGCCCAGCGGCAGGACGCTGAAGCGCTCTTGGCTCAGCGGGACTACCGCCGCTGCACCATAGACTTGTGCATCGCTGCGGAGACCTTCCTGCGTGAGAAGGTCTGGGCGAGCCTGCCCAGCACGTTGGCAGATGACGTGCGTACTTACGTCGAGAAGGCCAATATCGACCAGTACATCAAAAATTTCTTCCCTACGTTGCTTGATCAGGAACAAACCTCCTTGTATAAATCTGAATTGCTCCGGCGTCTGAAAGAACTGTTCGAAAGCCGCAATAAGATCATGCACGCAGGCGCGCGCAACCTTGTTAGCTTCGAGGGCTGTTCGGCACACCTCCACGCCGTTCGTTCGCTCTTCGCCTTAGGGCTACGCTGAACAAGTGCCGTAAAAACATCCAAACGGGTGCATGACAGCGCGATTTCGAGAAAGCGGGTCAGAAAGTGGCCCTTTTTGTGGCCCCTTGGGCCTGTTTTCCGGGCTCC
>Ga0136611_10000299_pt1 | contig 31609 bp, 35 predicted proteins | sample AntDrymUQ2232306_2_FD_106645 | JGI IMG/M metagenome (GOLD analysis project Ga0136611, IMG submission 106645) | Polar desert sand microbial communities from Dry Valleys, Antarctica - metaG UQ223 (23.06) | ecosystem: Environmental > Terrestrial > Soil > Desert | place: Antarctica: Dry Valley...
GCTCGCCGTCGACGGCGAGCCCCTGCACGCCGAGCGCTACCTGATCGCGACCGGCGCCTCGCCGGCCGTGCCACCGATCGAGGGGCTCGCGGAGGCCGGCTACCTGACCTCGACGAGCGCGCTCGAGCTCAGCGAGCTGCCGCGCCGGCTCATGGTCGTCGGCGGCAACTACGTCGGGCTCGAGCTCGCGCAACTCTTCTCCCGCCTCGGCGTCCAGGTGACGCTCCTCGAGGCGCTGGAGCGGATCGCCCCGTTCGAGGAGCCGCAGGCGAGCGCCGTCCTGGCCGAGGTCTTCGCAGACGAGGGAATCGAGATCGTGACCGAAGCGCCCGTCGTGCGCGTCGAGCGTCGAGGCGCGGACAAGATCGTCCTTGCCCGCATCGACGGGGAGGAGCACAGCTTCGCCGGCGACGAGCTCCTGATCGCCACCGGCCGGAGCGCCAACACCGAGCTCCTCGCTCTCGACCAGGCCGGTGTGCGGACGAACGACCGCGGCCAAGTCGAGATCGACCCCACCCTCCGCACCGCCAACCCCCGTGTCTTTGCCGCCGGCGACGTGACCGCGGCGCCGCAATTCGTCTACGTCGCCGCGCAGATGGGCGCCACCGCGGCCCAAAACGCACTTCGCAACGACGAGCGCACGATCGACTACGCGGCGCTGCCCCGGATTACCTTCACGAGCCCCCAGATCGCGGCCGTCGGGCTCACCGACGAACAGGCGCAGGAGCAGGGACTCGACTGCTCCTGCCGCACGCTCCCGCTCGAGCACGTTCCCCGCGCCCTGGTCGAGCGCGACACGCGCGGGCTGGTCAAGCTCGTGGTCGAGCGGACGACCCGGCGCGTCGTCGGCGCCACGGTCGTTGCCGAGGGAGCCGGCGACGTGATCCTCGCCGGCGTCTACGCCGTCCAGTTCGGGCTCACACTCGACCAGATCACCGCGACCTGGGCGCCCTACCTGACGATGAGCGAGGGCTTCAAGCTCGCCGCTCAGACCTTCGACCGCGAGGTGGCCCACCTCTCCTGTTGCGCGGCCTGAGCGCCAGCGAGCTCGAGAGCCGGCGGACCCTACTCGGCGCCGGGCCTACTGGATTCAGTGGACTGCTTGCCGCTCCGCTTCCGCCTTCACCACCTCGAGCGAGTTGCGCACCGCTGCTTCCCACTTGCCGGCGACCAGGCCTCCCCACCAGCGGCCGAGCGCCCACAGGTCGGTGCCCAGCTCGCCGCTGTAGCGGAGCTCCGTTCCCAGCTCGGTCTCGGCAAGCTCGAACCGCTCGACCACGTGCGGCACGGGCCCCCGCGCGAGCCGAAAATCGACCTGACTCGGCCGCTCGAAGCGGACCGTCTCGAGCGTCGTCGTCACGAAGCGGCGCTGCGGCGTGAAGTGCTCGGCGAGCACCAGGTCGGTGCCGCGCTCGAGGACGCGTAGCTTCTGCTCGAGCGTGCGCGGCGTCCGGCCGAGGTACGGCGCCGAGATCACCTCGAACACGACCTCGCGCGGCGCGTCGATCCGTAGTGTCAGCGGGCCGAGCGGTCGCAGCGACCTGCCAACGCCGAGGTCGATCGTCAGCCTGCCGCGAACGAGCAGCCCGAACGCGACGCCAGCGGCTCCGGTGAGCCCACCGGTGGCCACCAAGAACGATGTTCGAGACGATGCAACCATGAGCTCTCGCTTCCGTTCGACCCGGCTTCGGGCGTGGACGCTTGACGTGTCTTCGATGCGGTTCCGCCTGTCGCCGATTCAGCGGATCGGTGTTTCGGCCATTCAGCGGTCAGCCACGTACCCCGACAGCCGCTCCCACCGCTCGAGCTCCTCGCGCAGCTGCATTCGGGCGCGGTGGATGCGGCTCTTCGCTGCGGCGAGCGAGATGTCGAGCACGTCCGCGACCTCCTGGTTCGAGAGGCCGGCGAGGTCGCGCAGGACGAGCGGCGCTCGGTGCTCGAAGGGCAGAGAGCGGATCCGCCCGGTGAGGAACACCCTCAGCTCGCCCGTCTCTGCGGCGCGCTCGGGGTCGCCCGCCGCCTCCGCAGCAGGCGACTCGATCCGCTCGACGTCCGTCAGGTCGGCAAGCGGCACCTGCTTCCGGCGCAGGCGGGCAAGCGCTTCGTTGACGGCGATTCGGTACAGCCAGGTGAAGACTGCGGAGTCGCCGCGAAAGCGATCGAGGTTCCGCCAGGCCTGGACGAACGAGTCCTGCGTCGTCTCCTCGACGTCGCGCTCGTCGTCGAGAAGCCGGTAGAGGACGGCGCGAACGCGATGCTCGTGGGTGCGGACGAGCTCCGCGAACGCGTCGAGGTCGCCTGCCTTTGCGCGCGCGATCAGCACGGCGTCGCTCCCCGGGGTCTGCTCCATCCGGTCATGCTATGAGCAGGGCTTGCGCCGCGACGCGCAGTGCGTAGCATGAAGCGGAGTGGAGAATGGGGCCGTCCAAGGAACGATGGAGCTGGTGTTGCGGCCGTGGGTGGCGACCTGTGCCGAGACGCGCGAGCGGCTCTCGGCGCACCTGGAGGGCGAGTTGGAAGGCCGAGACAGGAAGCGCGTGCTCAGGCATCTCGCTCTCTGCCGCCACTGCCGCGAGCTGCTCCGCTCGCTCGCCCGCGCGGTCGAGGGTCTCCGGACCCTGGGGCAGAGCGACGCTCCCTCCCCCGGCCCCTCGGTGGCGGACGCGGTCGTCGACCGGATCCGCCACCAGGGTGATTAGCGGCCGGTAGACCTGGCGGTTTCGCTGCGCCGCCAGGCCAGGAAGAACGGCACGAGCATCAGCCCGTAAACAGCGTGGATGAAGATCTCGAACCCCTGGTTCGGTCCCTTTGGGTTCGTGAACCAGGGGAAGAGCGTCCGGCCGAGGATCTGGAAGTTGACCAGGTAGAGGAGCAGACCGTAGGCGATCGCGGCTACGACGAGGAGCGGCGCCCGCCGGAGGGTCGGGACGGCTGCCACGAGCAGCGCGAAGCCGATTCCGAAGAGAATCGAGAGTCCCGTGTGCGTGACGAGGCCGACGAGCATGTTCTCGGGGCTCGGGGTCGGCGTCTCCTCTCCGTGGAAGATCGTCGAGATATCGATCAGCGGCGCGACCGCCGGCAAGTCCTTCGTGGTCACGAAGGCCATCGTGGCGATCAGGAAGCCGACGCCGCCGACGAAGCCCGCGACCGATCCCCGCGTGAAGATGTCGGCGATCGACCCCGTGAGCTCAGCGAGTCGTTCGCCGCCGCGCGCGGTCTCGGGGTCGTCGTGTGCCGGAGCTCGTGCAGCCATGTGAAACCTCCTGTTGGACGGTGTGCGGCCGGTTGGATGCGTCCCGCGCCCGGACCGATTCCTAGATCGCGAAGCCGGTGAAGCGGGCGAGCCGCGTAGTCAGCCGGACGAGCTCGCCGGTCGCGAGCAGGACGCCGAAGAGGACGAGGAGAGAACCGGAGGCGACGCTGACGGCGCGCCAGTGCCGGCGCAGGACGCGGACGAGCGCGAGCGTGCGTGTGAAGGCGAGCCCGGCGAGCAGGAAGGGGACGCCGAGACCGAGCGAGTAGACCCCGAGCAGCACGGCCCCTTGCGCCGGCTGACCGTCGGCGGCGGCGAGCCCGAGGATCGCGGCGAGCGTCGGGCCGATGCAGGGCGTCCAGCCGACCGCGAAGGCGACGCCGGCGAGCGTGGCCGTGACGACGGTCTTGGAGTGCGTTCGGGGCGCGAAACGGTGTTCGCCGAGCAGCGCGCGCGGCAGTGGCAGCCCCGCGTAGACGACACCGGCGAGGATGATGAAAATCCCGGCGCCGATCTCGAGCGCGCGCCGGTTCTCGAGGAGCGCCCCGCCGAACCAGGCTGCGCCGGCGCCGAGCGCGACGAACATCGAGCCGAAGCCGACCACGAACGCGGCGGTCGCGGCCGTCACCCGGCCGGGACGCGCTCCCAGCTCGTCGAAGCCGACACCGGAGACGAACGAGAGGTAGCCGGGGATCAGCGGGAGGACGCAGGGCGAGAGGAAGGAGACGAAGCCGGCGGCGAAGGCGACGAGCAGCCCGGTGGGCCCGAGCTCGACCACCGCCTACGAACGGGCTGCGCTGAGCGCCGACTCGAAGCCGGCCAGGTCGCTGCCGCCGATGATCCGGCCGACGATCTCGTGCCGTTCGTTCAGGAAGTAGGTGATCGGCTGGCCCTGGAGGCCGAAGCTGAGCGCGATCTTCGCCGTCGGATCGAAGACGCTCGGGTAGGGCAGCTCGAACTCGCGATAGAAGTCGCGGGCGCCTTCCTTCGTGTCGAGGATGTCGATTCCCAGCAGCTGCACCTCCGGATGAGTGCGCGCGAACCGGGCGAGGTCGGGCGCCTCCTCGTTGCAGGGCGGGCACCAGGAGGCCCAGACGTTGATCACGACCGGCTTGCCGGCGTAGTCGGCCAGGCTGACGTTCGTGCCCGTGACCGGATCGACGCCGGCGACGGAAGGAGCGGGCGTCGCGGATGTCGCGGCCGCGATCGGCGCCGCGTCACCCCGGGTCGCGATCACGATGCCACCGGCGACGACCACGAGCGTCGCGACCGCCCCGACGATGGCGGCGAGCCAGGAGCGACGACTCACCTCGACCCTCCCAGCTCTTCGCGGCGAACGCGAGCGAGGACGGCGTCGGCCACGGAGGGGAAGGAAACGTCGTCGTCGTGGCGCAGGGCGCGCAGCTCGGCCACGACCCGCCGGAGTGAGCGCAGCACGGTCTGGCAGGCAGAACAGCGGTCGAGGTGCCTGCGCACGCGGCCACGCTGCGTCAGCGGCACGTCCTGCTCGATGTGCGCCGACAACAGCTCCGCCGTCTCGTGGCAGCTGCCCATCCAGAAGTGCTCCAGCGTGCTCATACCCCGTCAGATGCAGGCGGCCGCCGAAACGATTCGAGCTCGACCGAGAGCGCGGCTAGCCGACGATCCGCACGTCCGGGTCGAACGCGGCGAGCGCGAACCAGAACGGCTCAGAGAAGGGAACACGTCTCCCGTTCTCGGTCACGTCCGCCGCGCCGACATCGCGTCCGGAAGCGATCTCGGCTGCGTCGAGCGCCGAGGCGACACCGCCCCGCCAGCGGAAGACGAGCTCGCTCCCCCCGAGCTCGACCCGGACAACGTGCTTTCGCGCCAGCACCGAGTACGGGACCGCGACGCTCTCGCCGCCGCGCTCGACGTAGGCGACGCGCTCCTTCGGCGGCAGCCGGTCGTCCTCGGCCACGGGGAAGATGGGAGGACTGTCGATGTCGTCGTAGCCCTGATAGGGATTGGCGCCGTAGGCGCGGTCGAAGCCGGTCTCCCGCGTCAGCACACGGGCGCGCGGATGAGCGCGTGCGAAGTCCGCCCAGGCGACGATCCGAGCCGGGAGCCTCTTGAGGCGCGTCCCGGTATAGCGGCCGACGAGCGCCTCGCCGCCGAACTGCTGCCACCACGACTCGGTCTGCCGGTCGTACATGACGAGATCGGAGTGCCGCAGCTTGCCGGTCGTGCCGAAGTCGAGCGTGCGCCCGTCAACCCGGCGGTCGAATGCGATCGCGGTGTTGCAGAGCGGACAGAAGGTGACTGCGACGGGAACGCCGCCGAGCTCGTCGTTCACGATCTCGTGCCAGATCAGGATCTGCAGCGGATAGGCACGCGTCTCGCCGCCGACGGTCAGCGCGATCACCGGCTCCCGCGGCTCGAGGAACGCGGTCTCCGCGATCGCGGCGAAGCGCGGCGCGTCGAGCGGCGGGATCCCGTCCTTCGGCGGGCCACCCGACTGAAACTCGTCCAGCGGGACGCTGCGTCTGAGGAAGTCCGTCTTGTCCCAACCCTCCAGCCGCAGGTCGAGCACCGGCGCGCTCACTTCTTCGGAAAGCGTCGGCGCCGCATCCGGTCGAGGGCCCGAACCGCCGCAGCCGGCAAGCACGGCCACGAGGAGCGGAATCAGAACAGTGCCGTATCGCATCTAACTCGTTCGATGCGATCGAGCGCAATTGCGATTCTCGCGCAGCGGCAGCTGCGATCCTTGAGGCCTGTGACCGGACGCACGCTGAGCCTGCTCTCCGCCGCCGCCGCCGGCTACCTGATGGGCACGAGCCCGTCGGCGGCGATCGTCGCGCGCCTGAAGACCGGCGGCTCGCTCGACCTCCGTTCGGCCGGAAGCGGCAATCCCGGGGGCATGAACGCGTTGCGGCTGCTCGGGCGCCGGGCCGGAGCGGCCGTGGTCGTCGCCGACATCGGGAAGGGCACCGCCGCGTGCGCCGTCGGACGGCGGCTCGCCGGCGACGACGGCGCGCACCTCGCCGGAGTCGCGGCCGTTGCGGGGCACTGCTACCCGCTCTGGACGGGATTCCGCGGCGGGAAAGGAATCGCGACGAGCTTCGGCCAGTGCCTGTACACGTTTCCGCTCTTCGCGCCTGTCGACGCCGCCGTTGCCGTCGCCGTGGCGCGAGCGCCGGGTCTTCGCCGCCCTGCTCTCGCCTCTGTGGCGGCGTCGTCGACGGCGTGGCTGCTCGCGAGCGTCTTCTGGTGGCGTCGCGGCGGCCCGAATCTCTGGGGACCGCACCCGACCGCCGCGCTGCCGCTCGCCAACGCCGCCACGGTCGCGATCATCGCCACGAGAGCGGCGAGACGATCTCAGGGCGAGCGACCGGACGAGCTCGGGCCGCGGTCGTGAGTCGCGCGGCCGTCGTCTGCACGGACTCGAGCGCCCTCCTCGGCGAGCACGATGTCGCCCGACTTGGGATCGAGGTCGTGCCGATCGGGATCGTGCTCGACGGCGAGCTGGTGCAGGCAGACCTCGAGCCGGACCGCTTCTATGCCCGCCTCGCCGCCGGCGCAACGGTCGCGACGTCGCAGCCGAGCCCCGCGGAGTTCGCTGCCGCCTACGCGGCGGCGGCGGCGCGGGGAGCCCGTAGCGTGATCTCGATCCATCTCGACGAACGGGTCTCCGGCACGGCTGGGTCGGCCGAGATCGCGGCCCGCGAGGCACCGATCCCGGTGAACATCGTCACCACCCCGACGGTGAGCTTCGGCGTCGGCATCTGCGCCAGGGCAGCCGCGGAGGCGCTCGCGGCCGGAACGTCGCCCCGCGTGGCCACAAAGCTCGCTCGCCGGCTCGGCTCGAGGGTGCGAAACGTCTTCGTTGCACCAGGCGCCCCGGGCGGGCGCGTCTCCGAGCCTGCCGGATGGGCGGTGCTCGCCTTCGCGGACGGTCGAACGCAGCCGCTCGCAACCTGCGCGGGCCTCGTCGAGGCGGTCGACCTGATGGTCGAGCACATCCTCGCCTCGAGTCAGCCGATCCGCGCAGCGGTCGGCCATGCCGCAGCCGTGAGCGAACCCGCGGCCGACGACCTCGCCGCCAGGCTTGCGAATTCGGGCTCGGTCACTGAGCTGGAGCGATACCGGGTCGGGCCGGCGGTCGGCGCGCACACGGGCCCGTTCAGCTTCGGCGCCTTCTGGTTGCCCGGCTAGTCGCGACGACGGGCTACGCCGACCGTTTCTCGCGTCGCACGAGCCAGCCGAAGCGCTGTGCATACGCATATGCAGCCTCGGCACCGGCGACGTTGACCGAAGTGGCGATCGTCGGATACACGTGCGTCATCACACCCAGGTCGCGCAGCTTGAGCCCCTGGCGGATCGCAAGCGCGAGCTCGTGGATCAGCTCCCCGGCCGCCGGCGCGAGGATGTGCGCGCCGACGAGCTTGCCGCCGGCGGCCACGAGCACGATCCGGCCTTCGTCCGCGCCGTCGGCGCGGGCACGGTCGGAATGCGAGAGGTCGGCGCGGAACACCTCGACCTCTCCCTCGCCGTGCCGTTCGATCGCCTCCGCGACGGTAGGCCCGGCATGCGCGAGCTCCGGGTCGGTGAACGTGCACCAGGGAACAAGCCCGATGTCCTTCGCCTTGCCGGGGAAGAACATGTCGCGAAGCGCGGCGGCGGCCTCACGGCCCGCCGAGTGCGTGAACAGCCAGCGGCCGGCGACGTCGCCCGCGGCATAGACGGAGTTGACGCTCGTGCGCAGGCGCTCGTCGACGACGATGCCCCTCGAGCCCACGTTCACCCCAGCCTCCTCCAGGCCGAGACCCTCGACCCGGGGCGTGCGGCCCGTCGCGACCAGCAGGTCCTCGGCTTCCCAGCGCTCCGTCTGCCCGTTCGTGGTGCCGAGCACGGCCTTACGCCCCTCCGCCGTCTCGACGCTCTGCGTCTCGACGCCGAAGCGCACGTCGACGCCCTCTTCGCGGAGCCGCGCCGCCACGATCGCGGTCAGCTCGGGCTCGTCCCGCGGCAGCAGCCGGTTGCCGCGCTGGAGCAACGTCACGCGGACGCCGAGCCGGTTCAGACCCTGCGCGAGCTCGACGGCGATCGGGCCGCCGCCGACGACGACGACGCTCTGGGGCGGATCCTCGAGCTCGAAGATGGTCTCGCTGGTGAGGAAGCCCGCCTCGCGCAGACCGGGCAGATCAGGCACGGCCGGCCTGCTGCCGGTGCAAAGCAGCACGAAGCGCGTCTCGAGCACCCGGTCGCCGGCGACCACGGCGTTGGGGCCGGCCAGGCGCGCCTCGCCGCGCACGAGCTCGACACCGAGCGACTCGAACCGCTCGGAGCTGTCGTCTGTCCTCGCGATCTCCTCCTGCACGGTGCGGATCCGCTGCCAGACGCGCGACAGGTCGATCTCCGGCTCGACCGCCGCGATCCCGAAGCGGTCGGCCGTGCGCATGTGCTGGGCCACCTTCGCAGCAGCGAGCAGCGCCTTCGACGGCACGCAACCCGTCCAGAGGCAGTCACCTCCGATCCGGTCGCGCTCGACCGCGGCGACGCGGAGACCGAGCGCCGCCGCAAACTCGGCGGCGACGATGCCGCCGGAGCCCATGCCGACGATGACGAGGTCGTACCGCATCAGGACGTCTCGAGGCTCGCCTTGGCGAAGCCGACGGTGAAGGCGCGGCACCAGATCACGACGGTCGAGTAGCGCTCCGTGTCCGTCCCGGTCGGGATCGAGTACTGCTGCGTTCCCCTGTTCCCCTTGAGGCCGCCCAGATCGACGAAATCGTCACTCGAGCCGTCGCTCCCGACCGGCTGGGCTGCGAGATACACGCGCAGGTCGGGCCCATTGTCGGTCTCGAGCTCGGTGAAGGTCAGCACGTGCTCGCCGGAGGCCAGCTCGACGACGGCGGCCGTCCCCGACGCTCCATGTGCGACCCCTACGAAGCTGCCGCTCGCGAGCTGGACATTGTCGCCGCCGCTCGCGGGGGCCTGCGCCTGCGAGGCGGCCACGCCGGTCGCGACGTCCTCGACGACCGTCGTGTCGCGAAACGTCGTCCACGCGAAGACGCCTGCAACCAGGACGGCGGTCGCCAGGTAGGTCAGCTGCACCGGCCGCTTGAGCTCCGGCCGCGAGCGCAGCCCGAACCGAATCGCCAGCGACGCGGCCACGAACCAGGCAGCCCCGAACGCGATCGAGCTGTCGTAGCCCGGCGCAACCAGACCTCCGAAGAACCAGAGGCCGGCCAGAAGCACAATGACCGTGGCGGGAATCGCGATCAGCTTGAGCCAGAGCGGCGTCCCGGTGGGTGAGGTGCGGTCGACTGAGAGATCCATCGTCATGCTCCTTTTGGTTATCGCTCTAACGACCTGTCCAGAGCGCGGTGTCCGGATGGAACTGGCTCCAGGCGAACCAGAACGCCTGGTGGGCGGGGAGCTCCTGGCCGTTGCTGGACCGGGCGCGGAGGCCGCCGCCGTCCGCGAAGAGCTCGACGCCGGCGAGCGTTACCGGATCGCCGCTCGCCAGCACCGCCCGCGCCCGATCCGCCCGGAAGGCCACAGGACGTCCCCTGGGATCGATCACGCCGACGACCTCCACCTGCACTGGCAAGCGCGGGTCGGCGTCGCCGATCGGGAAGATCGGCCCCTTGTCGTCGCGCCCGCGCAGCGGATCCTCGTCGTAGGAGCGTCCGATCCCGCCGTCCTGCGCGACGATCTTCGTCCCGGGATGGGCGCGCTTCCACTCGCCCCAGGTACTCGAGACGACCGTCGTCTGCGGGAGGACGACCCCGGCCTCCTGCAGCGGCCCGGAGAGCGCCCGGCCGGTGAAGGTGTCGAACACCGACCGGCTTCGCAGGTCGTACATCACCTTGTTCGAGCGCGAGAGCAACCCCGAGGTGCGGATCACGGGTGGCTCGACGCCCGGCGGAACCGAGTCGACCAGATACGCCTGCGCCGAGCGGCAGAGAGTGCAGTAGGGGATCCCGAGCCGCCGCCCCCCGATCGTCACGTTCACGACCTCGTGCACCTCCATGATGTTCTTCGGGAAGGCGACCGCCTCGCCCCCGACGACGACGCCGAAGACGAGCCGCTCGTCGGGATACCAGTCGCCCTCAGCTGCGCCGGTGAGCGCGGGATCGTCCAGCGCCGGGATGCAGCCGCGCGCGCACGGGTTCGGGTCGCCCAGCCTGCGGTCGTCGATCAGGACGCCGCCCCACGCGACGAGCCGCCAGTCGATCTCCGAGTCCGCGTCCGCGAAGAAGGGCTTCCAGCCCGGCTCAAGCGCCGTGTACAACTGGGCCTTGCGCTCGCGATAGCCCGGCGGGGCGGGCAACTCCCAGGCGATCAGATGGTCTGTCACGGTTCGGACACGCGCCCTCGGAGATCAGTGGGTCCTTGCGTACGTCGACCCCGGTCAGGTCGCGAAACGCGGAGACGAGCTGACGCTCCTCGACGCCGCCCTGGTAGAAGCGCAGCAGGTCGGACACGAGCCAGCCGAGCCGCGCGTCGTGCGAGTCGGCGATCACGTTCAGCGCCTCGGGATCCAGGATCCCCACGGCCGCCCCGGGCAGAAGGCGGGAGAGCGCGTCGTCGACCCGCCGCCCGAGCGGCTCGTCGACGACGATCGGCGCGTCCGAAAAGGAATACGTCGGCACCCTGGTCGCCGGGGCTCGCGCTTCCCGCTCCTCATCCCCGGCGCAGCCGGAGGCGAGCAGCAGCAGGGTCGCGGCGAACGCGCCGAGAGCGAGCCTCATCGTGCCGCGACCATAGCCTCGCCGTCGTCGGCCGTGATCGACGGCGCGCGAAGTTAACCATCGCGTAAGGGCGCCGAGAGACCGACGCAAGACGCCGCTCACGTCGTCGTAGGCGTTTTGGTTGACACGACCAAAACTCTTTGCCAGAGTATGAGTCATGGCGACAAAAACTCGGAACGTGAACGTTCTTCCCGGCTACGACGCCGGCGCATTCCCGGCTTTTGCGGTCACTGTGGACGTCGTCATCCTGACCATGACCGAGGGCGTGCTCCAGGTTCTGCTAGTCCGGCGGGGCGAAGAGCCGTTCAAGGGCGTGTGCGCAGTCCCAGGTGGCTTCAAGCGTCCCGAGGAGACGCTCGACGAAGCGGCGAGGCGAGAGCTCTCCGAGGAGACCGGCGTCGACGTCCCGAGCCTGCTGACCCAGTTCGGCGCCTACGGCGATCCCGGACGCGATCCGCGAATGAACGTCGTCACCGTCGGGTACCTCGCCGTTCTTCGCGACGTGGGGCCGCTCGTCGCCGGCACCGACGCGGCGCACGCCGCACTCGTCCCCGTCTCGGACATCCTCGGCGAGAGGGTCGAGCTCGCGTTCGACCACCTGCAGATCGTCCGCGACGCGGTCGAGCGGGTTCGGGTCGAGCTCGAGGTCTCGGGGATCGCGACCGCCTTCGTCGGCACGACCTTCACGATGGCCGAGCTGCGCGCGGTGTACGAGGCGCTCTGGGGGGTGCAGCTCGACGCCGCGAACTTCCGCCGCAGCCTCGTGGGCGAGGACGGCTGGGTGATCCCGACCGGACGGACGGCTCGACCCGGGCCGGGCGGCGGTAGGCCCGCCGAGCTCTACAGGGTGGGTCGGGCCTGGAAGCACGGCACACCGATCCAGCGGAGCCGGTGAGAGGAGTGGCCCGAATGAGAGCAGTCGCCCACGACCGGTACGGACCGCCGGAGGTGCTGCGCGTCGCCGAAGTCGAGCGCCCCGTGCCGAAGGAGGACGAAGTGCTCGTCAGAGTCCACGCTTCCACGGTCACCCGCGGCGATGCAATGGGCGTCCGCAGTGAGGAGTACCGGTTCACCCGTGCCTTCACCGGAATTCGCCGCCCGAGGAAGACGGTCTTCGGCTCGGAGTTCGCGGGCCGCGTCGAAGAGATCGGAGCGGCCGCGACGGAGTTCCGTGTCGGCGACGAGGTGTTCGGGATCCAGGGTGGCGCGAGCGCGGAGTACGTGGCCGTGCGTGAGGGCAGCGCGATCACCCGGAAGCCGGCCGGGCTGACGCACGAGGAGGCGGCGGCCATCCCCGACGGCTCGCTCCTCGCGCTCACCTCCCTGCGACCGCTGGAGCCGCTGCGAGGAAAGCAGGTTCTCGTCTACGGCGCCGCGGGCTCGATCGGGACAGGTGCCGTCCAGCTCCTCGCGCATCACTTCGGGGCCGAGGTAACGGCGGTGTGCGACACGAAGGACGTCGAGCTCGTGCGGTCGCTGGGCGCACGGGACGTCCTCGATCGCCTCAGCGAGGACTTCACCAGGAACGGCGAGACGTACGACGTGATCTTCGATGCGGTCGGCAAGCACTCGTTCCGCCGCTGCCGGCGCTCCCTGAGACCCGACGGCGTCTACATCTCGATGGACCTCGGGTTCATGTACCACGTGCCGTTCCTCGCTCTCGCCACACGCTTCGCCGGGAGCCGGCGCGCGAAGCTCGGGATCGGCCGGTATCGCAAGGAAGACCTCGTCCTCGTGCAGGAGCTCGTCGAGGCGGGCACGTACCGGCCCGTGATCGACCGGAGCTACGCGCTCGACGAGATCGTCGAGGCCACCCGCTACGTCGAGACCGGCCAGAAGACCGGGAACGTCGTGCTCCGCGTCAGCGAGGCCGAGCGGGGCGAACGAGCGCCGGCGTAAGAGCTGCCTTCGACATGCCAGGTCGATTATCCGCGTTCAGGAGGGTACGCTGAGCAGAGCCCGCGGAAAGCGACCGGGCAGTCCGAGTCATCGAGGTAGGGGGAATCATGAAGAAAGCGCTGAGCAAGCTTCGGCCTGCATTCGTGCTGTTCGTGATCGTGGTGGCAGCAGGCACGTTCGGATTCGTTTCGCAGTCGACTGCGGACTCGAGCGCCGAGTCGGCCAGCGGTCACGGCACGCTGCTCGCAGTGGATGAGAACGGCAAGACCGTCAAGCGGCAGTTCACGTTCCACGCGAGAAAGTCTGCGGACGGAACCGTTACGGGCAAGGTCGTTCTACGTAATCCGGCGTTCGACGGCGACGACGGCAAGAGCTTCTTTCTCAAGGGCGACATCTCGTGCCTGCAGGTCGTCGGGAACGTCGCGTTTCTCGGTGGCACGCCCGAGCGGACGAACGACGCCAATCTGAACGACGCCTTCTTCTTCAATGTTCAGGACAACGGAGAGCCCGGCAAGGATGGGGACAGGATCAGCCGTGTGTTCTTCTTCGACGACGACCCGACGACCCAGGGAGACCCACAGCTCTGCAGGGCTCTGCAGCCCTTCCCCCTGGAGCGGATCGAGAGCGGCAACATTCAGGTGCGTGGGTTGCTGCCGACCCCGTAACCCCTGAGCTCGAGCCTCGCTGTGTGAGGCCGAGGATCGTTCAGCAAGGTGAAGCGCGTGCGACGGGCACCCCAACTGGGTGTCCGTCGCGTTTTACCCTCGTCGTCGTCCGGTGCGCCACGCGTTTGCCTGGGCGCCTCAAGACTCTCTGCGACCGGTCGAAAACGCGGGTGTGGAACTCGTTCTCTCAGCCGGGATTCGAAGCAGGCTTCGCCGCGGCCTGACCGCCGAACCCTTCCGCGTCTGGATTCCGGCGGTTCTTCTCCTCTCGCTCCTCATCGGCGGAATGAGCTTTCTCATCATCCGCAGCCAGGCTCAGGCTCGCGTGGCGCTGGAGCAGAGATACGAGCTGCGCGCCGCCCTCTCGAGCCGGTTCGTCGCTGCGTACGTCTCGGACGTTCAGCAGCGCGAAGCAGAACACGCCGCGGACTTCCTGGCGGGTGCGAACGTGACGCCGGATCGATTCGGACTCGTCAGCAAGGCCTTTGGATTCGACGCTGCCGTGCTTCTCGATGCGCGGGGTCGCGTCTTGCAGGCTCTCCCCTCCAAGCCAGAGCTGATCGGAGCCGACCGTGCCTCCAAGTATCGTCATCTCCAGACGGCCGTCACCGGCCGCGCCGCTGTCTCGGGCGTCGTCCAGTCCGCGGCGAACGCCGAGCCGATCGTTGCGTTCGCGGTTCCGTTCGGGAACGGAGCCGACCGGCGTGTCTTCAGCGGAGGGGCTCGAATCGCGCGGAGTCCCATGGCAGCGTTTCTCGCGAGCTCGTCGCCCTTCAAGGGGGCTCGCGCCTACCTGCTGGACGGCGCGGGACACGTGATCGTGGCCGGCGGCGCGACCGCCGGGGCGCCGATCCCCCCTGCGGCTTATGCGCGCTCGGGCGCGGTCACCCTCGAGTCGAGGGAATACCGGTACGCCTCCCACAAGGTCGCCGGCTCTCCGTGGAGACTTCTCACGATCGCACCGGCAGACGAGCTCTACGCACCGATCGCTGGGCTCGAACAGTGGATCCCCTGGGCGGTCCTGCTGGCCTTCGGGCTCGCGTCGGCCGCCGCGCTCTGGCTGCTCGGCAAGCTCACGCGCCAGAGAGCCGTTCTCACTCACCTCGCCTCCCACGATCCCCTGACGGGAACGGTCAACCGCCGCTCGCTCGAGCAGGCGTTCGCCCGGCTCAGCGCCGACGCGACCGGAACCGACCGCTCCGTCGGAGTCCTTGCGATCGACCTCGACCACTTCAAGGAGGTCAACGACGTCTACGGGCACGCGGCGGGCGACGAACTGCTTCGAGGGGTCGCCGAGACCCTGCAGGCCATCGTTCGTCCGTCCGATGTCGTGGCACGCGTCGGAGGCGACGAGTTCGTGATCCTGCTCGCTGATGTGGACGAGGAGCGGGCGCACGAGATCGCCGGCCGGGTGGTCGCCACCCTGGACGAGCACCTCTTCCCGATCCTCGACGTGGTCGAGCTCCGCGCGCGCTGCAGCGCGGGAATCGCCCTCGCAGAGCACGACGACCCGATCGCGAGAGCCCTCGCGCGTGCGGACAATGCGCTCTACGAGGCGAAGGGTCTCGGCCGGAACGGGCTGCGCACCGCGATCGCCTGAGAAACGTCAGCGCCGCGTGACAACGTAGTCGTTCGACTTCGCCTGCGCGTGGCAGGCGGCGCACCCGGATTCTGGGAACCCGACCTTCGTGAACCGCGCCGTCGGAGACGAGCGGGTGAACTCCTCCCAGCGCCAACCGCCATTCGCGGTTCCCTGGATCTTGCGCATCGTCGCGACGAGCGAGAGCCACTGCTTGCCGGCAGGAGTCGCGGTCTTGACCACGATCGCGCCGACCGGATAGCGGGCGCCCGTCTTCCGCTTGCTCACGTAGACGTTCTTCGTGCCGCCGTGGGCCGGGGAGCCGCCGCGGATCGGCTTCTCGTTCAGCTTCGGCCACTTCGCGTAACCGTTCACGTAGGCCGGGATCCCGTTGGCGTCCTGGCGGGCGCTCGCCGTTCCCACGACGACGAGGACGAGCAGTGTGGCGAGGCAAGCGGCGACCCTCATCGCGCGATCGTATCGCCCGCAACGAGGGACCGCACGGCGGCGACGATCTCGGCCGGCCCCGGCAGCGTGGCCACTTCGAGGTCCTTCTGGTACGGAATCGGATGCGAGGCCGCACCGATGCGAACGACCGGCGCATCGAGGTCCCAGAAGCAGTGCTCGGCCACGTGCGCGGCGACCTCGGAGCCGAAGCCGCAGAACTGGACTGCCTCGTGGGCGACGACGAGGCGGTGGGTCTTCGCGACCGATGCCGCGATCATCGCGGTGTCGAGCGGGACGAGCGTGCGAGGGTCGACGACCTCGACGCTCACGCCTTCGCGCTCGAGCTCGTGTGCGGCTCGGAGTGCATGCGGCACGAGCGCACCCAGCGCGACGACCGTCACGTCCGTTCCCGCGCGGGCGATCCGCCCCACGCCGAGCTCGATTCCGTAGCGCTCCGCGGGCACCGGAGCGGGCTCCCCGAAGAAGAGCAGCTTCTGCTCGAGGAAGATCACCGGGTTGTCCCCGCGGATCGCCGCCGAAAGCATCCCTTTCGCGTCGTAGGGCGTAGCGGGCATGGCGACGACGAGGCCGGGGATGTGCGCGAACAGCGCCTCCAGGCTCTGTGAGTGTTGCGCTCCGAGCCGGACACCGCCGCCCGAGACCATCCGGATCACGAGCGGGATGCTCGGAGTCCCGCCCATCATGAACCGGAGCTTCGCGGCCTGGTTCATGATCTGGTCGAACGCGACCCCGGCGAAGTCGGAGAACTGGAGCTCGACGATGGGCCGCAGGCCCGTCAGGGCGGCGCCGATCCCGCAGCCGACGAAGCCGCTTTCGGTCAGCGGCGTGTCGCGGATCCGCTCCGCACCGAAACGCTCGTACAGGCCCTCCGTCGCGCGTAAGAGCCCGCCCACCTTTCCGATGTCCTCACCGATCACGATCACGCTCGGATCGGCTGCGAGCTCGAGCTCGAGCGCCTCGCGGACGGCTGCGACGAAGCCGAGGCTCCGCTCCGCCTCCTCGGCCGGCGCCGGATAGCTCCGTTGCGCTGCGAAGACCGCGGGCAGGAGATCGTCCGCGCTCGCGTCCTCGTCGGCGAGCGCGATCTCGATCGCAAGCTCGACCTCGCCTTCCACCTCGGCCAACAGCGCTTCGATGCGGTCGTCGTCGAGCTCGCCGAGGTCGCGCAGCAGCCGCTCGAGGCGGGGAAGCGGATCCTTCGCCTCCCACTCCGTCACGAGCGCGGGGTCGCGCACGTCGGGGAGGTTCGCGCGCATCGAGTGCTGCATCCGCCGGAACGTCTTCATCTCCAGGAACGTCGGGCCGGCGCTCTCCCGGGCCCGCTCGAGCGCGCGGGCGACGGCGTCCTCGACTGCGAGCAGGTCGTTGCCGTCCACGATCTCGCCGGCCATCCCGTAGCCGGACGCACGGTCGGCGAGGTCCTCGACGGCACGCTGAGCCCGCCAGTCGGCCGAGAGCGCGTACTGGTTGTTCTCGCAGATGAAGACCACGGGGAGCGCCCACGTCGCGGCGAGGTTCATCCCTTCGTGCGCTGCTCCCTGGCCCGCGGCGCCGTCGCCGAAGAAGGCAACGGCCGCCTGCCCGGTGCCGCGCAGCTTCGCGGTCAGGGCCGCTCCGCACGCGTGCGGGATTCCCGCGCCGACGATCCCGTTGCAGCCGAGGATGTCGAGTGAGAGGTCGGCGATGTGCATCGAGCCGCCGAGCCCCTTGCAGTAGCCCGTCCGCTTTCCGAACATCTCGGCCATCATCCGGCGGAGGTCGGCGCCGGCCGCGATCAGGTGCCCGTGCGAGCGATGATGGCCGACCAGGTAGTCCGTCTCGCGCATCACCCCGGCCGCACCGACCGCGATCGCCTCCTGCCCGACGCAGCTGTGCGCCGTCCCGAAGATCACGCCCTGCGCGAAGAGCTCGGCGGCACGATCCTCGAAGCGGCGGATCAGCGTCATCAGACGGTACTGCTCGACGAGCGGCGGCCGGTCGGCGGGACGCTCCTCGGCCACGGTGGCCTTGACGCTCACTGCGGCGGCCGCTGATGGAGCTCGAAGACGTAGCCGTCGGGGTCGAGCGAGTAGAGGCTCTTACCCCCCGCGTTCGCACCCCCGGTCATCTCGACGGGCCCGTCTGAGCGGAACGAGACGCCCTTCCCCTTCAGCTCCTCGTAGAGCTCGTCGATCCCGGTGACGAAGACGCAGAAATGCCCGGTGCCGTGGTGGGAAGGCGGGGAGCTCCCGTCGACGCGCTCGCAACCCTGGTAGGCGATCAGCTCGACCTCGACCTCGCTCCCGGGGACGCGGAGCATCGCGATCTCGAGGCCGCTCGCCTCGGGGACGCCAACGATCTGGGTGATCTCAGGCTCCTCGTAGAGCCGGCGCCAGAGGAGCTCCAGACCGAGCAGGCCGCAGTAGAACCCGAGCGAGCGGTCGAGGTCTGAGACGGTGATCCCCGCGTGGCGAGGCCCGGTGATCGTCCACGCGCTCATCGGGCTAACGTACTGCGGAGGAGGGACGGATGCTTGAAGGTCGGGTTCTCGAGGGTCGGGTCGTGCTGGTCACGGGAGCGGCGAGCGGGATCGGCCGCGAGATCGCGGAGCGCTTCGCGCGCGAGGGCGCCCGCGTGAGCGGATTCGACCGTGGGGGCGACGGCGTGATCCACGGCGACGTCCGCTCCCCCGCCGAGGTCGAGGCTGCGGTCGAGCGGGTCGTGAGCGCCGAGGGGCGGCTCGACGTGCTCGTCTGCAGCGCCGGCGTCCGCGAGATCGGCGACGTGTACACGATGGCGACCGACGAATGGGACAACGTGATCGCGGTCAATCTGAGCGGCACGTTCTACTGCTGCCAGGCCGCGGCTCGGCGGATGCGCCAGAACGATGACGGAGCCGGCGGCGGCGCGATCGTGAACATCTCCTCGATCGGCGGCCTGATCGGCCTAGCTCGCCGGCCCGCGTACACCGCCGCAAAGCACGGCGTCGTCGGGCTGACGAAAAGCCTGGCCCGCGATCTCGGCCCGGCCGGGATCCGCGTCAACGCGATCTGTCCGGGCCTGATCCGGACGCCGCTGACCGAGCAGTACTTCGCCGAGGACGCGTTCGAGCACGGCCTCCAGACGGTGATCCCGCAGGGCCGCGTCGGTGTCCCGGCCGACGTAGCGGACGCAGCGCTCTACCTCGCCAGTGACCAGTCGGCCTACGTGAACGGGATCGCGCTCACGGTTGACGGCGGCTGGCTCGCGGAGAAGAGCTTCGCGGCGGGCGAGGCGGCGGAATCGACGTTCCTCGCGACGAGTGAAACGACGGGCGAGACGGCCGGCGCGGACGCCTAGCCCCGCGCGGCGGCGTGCGCCGGCAGGTAGTAGCGCTCGGCGTACTCGATCACGGCGCGCTGCATCGAGAAGCGCGGCGCGAGCTGGGCGATCGACTCCTTCATCATCCCGACCCAGCGGTCGCGATCGTCGGTCCAGATGGGCACGACTTGCTCTTCGAGGAGCCGGTAGAGCTGCTCGCGGTCGTCGTCGTCCTCGCCTCCTTCGATCGCCCAGCCGACCTCGGGCGCGTAGCCCTCGGCCCACCAGCCGTCCAGGACGGAGACGTTGAGCACCCCGTTGACCGCAGCCTTGATCCCGCTCGTGCCCGAGGCCTCGAGCGGCTTGCGCGGCGTATTCAACCAGACGTCGCAGCCGCGCACGAGCGCCCGCGCGAGCAGCATGTCGTAGTTCTCGAGGAAGACGACACGGGCGCGCGTCCTCGGGTTGCGCGCGAGCTCGACGATCCCTTGCATCACGTCCTTACCGGGCACGTCGGCGGGGTGGGCCTTGCCGGCGACCACGATCTGGACGGGGAGCGCGAGCAGCCGCTCCATGTCCGAGAAGACGAGCCCGGCCCGCTTGTAGGTCGCGAAGCGCCGCGCGAAGCCGATCGTGAGCAGGTCGCGGTCGAAGCCTGCCCGTTCGGCGAGCCGGGCCTTCGCAGCCGAGTGGACGCGCCACAGCTCCTCGCTCGGGAGGTCGCGAGCCGCAGCCCAGTTCGCCTCCTCAGGGGGTGCGTCTGGACGGACGCCGCGCGAGCGTAGGAGCTCGCCGAGAGCCGGGTCGAGCCAGGTGCCGATGTGGACGCCGTTCGTGACGTGGCCGATCGGCGTCCGCTCGCCGAGCGCCCCCCACATCTCGCGGGCGACCTCGCCGTGCAGGGCCGAGACGCCGTTCGCGGAGGCCGAGAGGCGCAGCGCGAGCGGGGTCAGGCCAAATCCGGGCTCTTCGCCGAAGCGGCCGAGCTCGAGGAACCGGTCCCGGTCGAGACCCGCCTCCTCGGCGAGCGCGCCGACGTAGCGGAAGACGAGCTCCTCGTCGAAGACCTCGTTCCCGGCAGGCACGGGCGTATGCGTCGTGAAGACGGACGAGCGGCGGACGGCTTCGAGCGCGTCCTCCGTCGACATCCCCCCGGCGACGAGCGTCCGCAGCCGCTCGATCTGGAGAAAGGCCGAATGGCCTTCGTTCAAGTGGTAGACGGTCGGCTCGATCCCGAGCGCGGCCAGCGCACGCACGCCTCCGACCCCGAGCAGGAGCTCCTGCCGGATCCGGTGCTCGCGGTCGCCGCCGTAGAGCGCATCCGTGAGCCACTCGACCTCGAGCAGGTAAAGGGGCACGGAGCCGACGTCCTTGCGCCAGACCGCGGCCTCGATCATCTCGCCCGCGAGGTCGACTGAGACCGTCACCGACTCCCGCACGAGCCCGACCGCTTCCGGGTCGACGGGCTGGTAGTCCTCGGTCTGGCGGCCAGCCTTGTCGATGCCCTGGCGGAAGTAGCCGCCGCGGTAGAGGAGGCCGACGCCGACGAGCGGGATCCCGAGCTCGGCCGTCGCCTTGAGGTGGTCGCCGGCGAGGACGCCGAGGCCGCCGGAATAGATCGGCAGGCGCTCGTGCAGCCCGAACTCCATGCTGAAGTAGGCGACGCGGAGCCCCTCGTCCCGGCTCTCGGTGCGCCCCCACCACGGCGCGGTGTCTGCGGTCACGTGCGCCACAGCCCGGGAAGCTACAGGGCCTTCTCTCCGGCCGCAGTCGGGTGGAGAAGCGGCAGGTCGGACTCCCAGCCGCTGCGCAGGACGGCGACCAGGGAGGGCGGCGTGATCAGCGAGACCTTGCGGCCACGGATCCTCGGAACCCGCTCGACGTAACCGGCCGGCGACCAACGGAGGAGCTCGCGGCCGAGGACAAGCCACGCCGCGTCGTCCTCGCGGACGAACGCGCCATCCGGGAGCGTGTCGAGCGCTGCTGGGTGCAACGCTCGTTCTTTGGACTCGACACGCTCCCCGTGCAGCTGCCCGTCGATCGCGTCGGCTCCGACCCGGCCCGGATGAAGCTCCCGCCACAGCTCCGTGAAGCGGACGTAGTCCTCGCGCCGGCAGAGCGCGCAGGGCCTGTGGCCCGCCGCAAAGGCCGTCGCCTCGTCGAGGAAGAACAGCGCGGTGAACCGGCCGGGCTGGAGGAGCGGGCGGCGCAGCCAGCCGCGGAACTCGAGCCGACAGGCGATCCAGCGCTTCCCGTTCCAGCTCCGGGTGATCCGGCCGGACGCGTCGTGGAGGCAGCCGCGATTTCCGTAGAGGAGGCCGCGCGCGGAGTCCGCGACCAGCTCGCCGAGCGGCGTGACCCGATTCCGGAGCGACATCCGGGCGCCAGTTTACGCCCCTCCTCCCACCGGGTACGTCCTGACAATGGCCAAGAATCTGCAGCAGGTCGCGACCGGCGTCCACCGCTACGCGGACGGGCTCGTCAACTGGTATCTCGTCGAGGAAGGCGATGCGCTTGCGCTCGTCGACACGGGCTGGCCGTCGAGCTGGGGTCGAATCGAGGCGGCGCTCGCGGAGCTCGACCGGAAGCCGCGTGACGTGACCGTGATCCTGCTCACCCACGGCCACGCCGACCACCTCGGTGCAGCCGAGCGTGCCCGCACCGAGACAGGGGCGACCGTCTGGGGGCACCACATGGAGGCCGACCGGATCAAGGGCGAGCAGAAGGGCGGCTCGTCGATCGCCCTCGTCCCGCGCTTCCTCCCCCACCTCTGGCGGCCGACGACGCTCGGCTTCGTCCTCCACGCGACCGTGCGCGGCTTCCTCACCCCGCGCTGGGTGAAAGAGGTGACGCCGTTCGAGACCGGTCAGGAGCTCGACGTGCCTGGTCGGCCCCGCGTCGTCTTCACGCCGGGCCACACGGAGGCGCACTCGAGCTTCCATTTCGCCGAGCGCGGAGTCCTCGTCACCGGCGACGCGCTCGTCACCCGCGACCCCGTCACCGGAGAGACCGGCCCGAAGGTCTTCTCCGACGCTCTGAACTCGAGCCCGGACGAGGCGCGGAAATCGCTCGATGCGCTCGCTCGGGCGGAGGCGGACGTGCTCCTGCCAGGCCACGGCGAGCCCTGGACGCAGGGCACGGCCGCGGCAATCGAGCGCGCTCGCAACCGCGCCTAGAGATCCAGCCTGGTCTCCTCCAGATCGAGCTCGCGGAGGATCGGGTTCATCACCTCGTCGCCGATCGTGCCGGCTCGCCGCAGCTCGACGACCGCGTCGCGCTCGGCCGCGAGCAGCTCGCGCCGCAGTCGTTGGTACGCGGCAGAGCGCTCCTCGATCGCACCGTCGTCGCCGTCGTCGAAATGCGCCGCGAAGCGGCTGACCCGGAACTCGTACATCCCGCGCATCCGCTCGACGGTGTCGTCGCGCACCCAGTCCTCGCCCGCGAGCGCCTCGAGACGCTCGATCGCGGCCTCCGCGGCCCTGATCCTCGCCTTCGAACCCTCTCTCGTCGACCTGTCGTCCGCCTCCAGGCCCAGGAGCCGGATCGCACCAGGGAGGGAGAGCCCCTGCCCCACGAGCGTGACCAGGATCACGCAGAACGCGAGGAAGATCACGAGGTCTCGGCCCGGAAACGGGGTGCCGTCGTCGGTCGAGAACGGGAGCGCGAGCGCGGCCGCGAGTGAGACCGCGCCCCGCATCCCCGCCCAGCCGATCAGGGCCGGCGCCTGCCAGGGCGGCGCGGGGTCGCGCTCGCGGATCCGCCTGCTCAGCAGGCGCGGGAGGTAGGTCGCGGGGAAGACCCAGAGGAGCCGGACGAGGACGACGGTCGCTCCGATGGCCGCTCCGTAGCCGACGAGCGTCGCGCCGGCGATGCCCTCGAGGTTGTCGAGGATCCCGGGCAGCTGCAGCCCGATCAGGACGAAGATGACCGCGTTGAGCACGAACGTCCCGATCTCCCAGACGGCGTTCCCCTGCAGCCGCACCTGCGCGGTCGTCAGCTCGGGTGTGTGCCAGCCGAGGTAGATCCCGGCCGTGACGGCTGCGAGCACGCCCGAGACCCCGAGCACCTCCGCAGGCAGGAAGGCGAAGTAGCCGGTCATCAGCGAGACGGTGATCTCGACCGGCGGGTCGTCGAGCCGCCGCCGGATCTGGCGCACGACCCACGCGACGGCGAGGCCGATCAGGATCCCGCCAACGGCGCCGAGCACGAAGTCGAGCCCGGCGCTCCAGAGCGAGAACGAGCCCGAGACGACGGCGCCGACGGCGACGCGGTAGGCGACGAGCGCCGTCGCGTCGTTCACGAGCGACTCGCCTTCGATCACGGCCACGATTCGCCGCGGGACTCCGAGCCGCTCCGCGATCGCAGAGGCGGCGATCGGGTCGGTCGGCGAGACGATCGCGCCGAGCGTGAAGGCGGCCGCCCAGGGCAGGTCGACGATCCAGTGCGAGACGACCGCCACGGCGACCGTCGTCGCGAGCACGAGCCCGATCGCGAGCAGCCCGATCGGCCGCACGTTCGTCCGCAGGTCGCGGAGGGAGGTGAAGAACGCGGCCCCGTAGAGGAGCGGCGGCAGGAGCACGACGAGCACGAGCTCGGGTGGCAGCTCGAGATCGGGGACGCCCGGCGCGAAGCCGGCGGCCAGACCACCCAGGACGAGCAGGATCGGGTACGGCACCCGCACGGCGGGCGAGAGTGCGAGCAGGGCGGCGATCCCGCCGAGTAGGGCGAGAAGGACGACGGCGTCGTGGTGGTCGAGACCCATCGCCCCATCATTCCGAAAGCGGCTTAGGGAACCGCGAGGCCGGGGAAGAGACCCAGATGAGCTCGGGGTCAGTAGCAGCGAAGGGACGTCGCGCGGGCAAGAGCCCGTGGGTCGAGGGCCTCGGCCGTGTCGGGCTCGCCGCAAAGGGCGTCCTCTACCTCGTGATCGGTCTGCTCGCGATCCAGGTCGCTCGTGGCGCGCGCGGCGAGAAGGCCGACACCCAGGGGGCGCTGAGCGAGATCGCGCAGAAGCCGTTCGGGCGCCTGCTCCTGATCGTGCTCGCGCTCGGGCTCGCGGCGCACGCCCTCTGGCGGCTCGCGCAGGCGATCCTCGACCGTGACGACGAGGGCGAGGACGCTTCGGGCCTCGCGAAGCGCGCGGGGGCGTTCGCACGGGCCGTCTGGTACGGCGGACTCTGCGTGCTCACGACCACACGAATCTTCGGCGAGAGCGGCGGCGGCGGTGGCAAGACGGAGGACAAGGCCACGGGTGGCGTCCTCGACCTTCCGGCCGGCCGCTACCTCGTCTTCGCGGCCGCCGCCGGGTTCCTCGGGGCGGCGGGCTTCAACGCCTATCGCGCGATCACGGCCAACTTCCGCAAGAAGCTTGAGACCCAGAAGATGAGCGAGGCCGAGGAGAAGGTGGCGAATACGGTCGGCGTGCTCGGTCATCTCGCCCGCGCTGTCGTCTGGACGCTCGTCGCCGGCTTCCTGGCGAAGGCGGCCTGGGAGTACGACCCGAAGGAGGCGGTCGGGCTCGATGCGGCGCTGCACAAGGTCGCCCAGCAGCCCTACGGCGGGTTCCTCCTCTTCGCGGTCGCTGTCGGGCTGATCGCGTACGCGCTCTACTGCTTGGTGCAGGCCCGCTACAGAGACGTCTAGGCAGTCTTTCCCGCAGCGTTGGGAATCCGCGGAAGCGGATTCCCAACGCGCGAAGACCCCTAAAGGGGCCGCTCCGCGGCCCTGGCGCTGTGAATCGCCCGTAGTGTCACGGGATGGCGACTATCGCCGACGGCCGCACCATCCCCTTCGACTGGTACTCCGATCCGGCCGTCCTCCGGCTCGAGCGCGACCGGATCTTCCGCAGGGCGTGGCAGTACGCGGGCCGCGCCGAGCAGGTCGCGGAGCCGGGATCGTTCTTCACGTGCGACCTCGGCGGGACCCCGATCGTCGTCGTGCGCGACAAGGACTCGACGCTGCGCGCGTTCCTGAACGTCTGCCGGCACCGGGGCTCGCTCGTCTGCGAGGGCCAAGGCAGGCGCGAGACGCTCCAGTGCCCGTACCACGCCTGGACCTACGACCTGGACGGCTCGCTTCGCGCCGCGCCGCGCGCGGACCGCGAGGGCGGCTTCGACCGGAGCGAGCTCGGGCTCGTCCCGGCTCGGGTCGACACGTGGGGCCCGTTCGTCTTCGTCAACCCTGACGGAGACGCGGCTCAACTGGCGGAGACCCTCGGCGACCTGCCGGAACTCGTCGCCGCCGCCGGGCTCGACCTCGACACGCTCCGGTTCCTGAAGCGGACGAGCTCGACCTACGAGGCGAACTGGAAGGTCTGCTGCGAGAACTTCCTCGAGTGCTACCACTGCCAGGTCGCGCATCCAGCCTTCTCGAAGGTCGTCGACGTCTCCGTCGACGCCTACGTGCTCGAGGCGAGCCGCTGGTTCTCGACCCAGCTCGGCCCCGTCCGTGAGAAGTGGTCGGGCGACTTCGATCCGCGGGGACCCGTCGAGCGCGGCCAGTTCCACTTCCTCTGGCCGAACGTGACGATCAACGTGATGCCGGGCTTCCCGAACCTCTCGATCGGGCCGGTCGTGCCCACCGGGGCCGAGACGACCGCGCGCTACCTCGACTACTTCGTCGGCCCGGATGTGGACGAGGCCTGGCTCGAGGACATGCTCACGTTCGACGACCAGGTGGGCGCCGAGGACGTCGTCCTCGTCGAGCGCGTCCAGAAGGGGCTGCGCGGCGGCGGGGTCGAGCATGGCCGCCTCCTCCCCGTCTCGGAGCGGCTGATCGCCCACTTCCAGGGCCTGCTCGTGGACGCGCTCGGCGATTGAGCCCCGTCCGCCCGCTGGTGAATATCTGGTAAACAGCGCGCGGTGCGCCTGAGCCTCGTTCCCCGCCCTACCGAGTTCTACGACCTCTTCGCCCGCGCCGGCGCGAATGCGCTCGAGTGCGCGCGCAGCGCGGAAACCCGCTTCCGCGAGTACCCGAACTCGTCGGTCCGCCAGGAGGACGTCAAGGCGATCGAGACCGCCGGCGACTCGATCACGCGCGAGCTGATCCAGCTCCTCAACACCCAGTACGTAACTCCATTCGACCGCGAGGACATCTACGAGCTCGCAACGAAGCTGGACGACGTCGTCGACTACATCGAGGAGGTCAGCGACCTGCTCGGTCTCTACGGGGTCGCCTCGGCCACGAAGCACGCCGTCGACCAGTGCGCGATCCTCGTCAAGGCGGTCGAGCAGCTGGCGCTCGTGCTCACCCGGCTGAAGGGTCTCCGCGGCGTCCAGGAGCCACTCGTCGAGCTGAAGCGGCTCGAGGACGAGGGTGATCGCGTCGTGCACGACGCGATCGCGGCGCTCTTCCGCGACGACCGGATCGACCCGCTGATCGTGATCCGCTGGAAGGACATCTACGAGGGCCTCGAGCGCGCGATCGACTCGTGCGAGACGGCGGCGAACGTGGTCGCGAACATCGCCGTCAAGAACGCCTAGCGACGATGAACGAGGTGACGCTCGTCGCGGTCGTGATCGTCGCCCTCTTCTTCGACTTCACGAACGGCTTTCACGACACGGCGAACTCGATCGCGACGAGCGTCTCCACCAGGGCGATGTCGCCTCGCGCCGCGGTGATCAGCGCCGCGATCCTCAACTTTGCCGGCGCCTTCGTCTCGCTGGAGGTCGCTGCCACGATCGCGAAGGGGATCGTCATCCCGGAGGTGATCACGCTCGACGTCGTCCTGGCCGGGCTCGTGGGCGCGATCACCTGGAACCTCGTCACCTGGTACCTGGGCCTACCTTCGAGCTCCAGCCACGCCCTGATCGGCGGCGTGCTCGGCTCCGCGGTGGCAGCGAGCGGCTTCGACGTCGTCAAGTGGGAGGGGATCCGCGAGAAGGTCTTGATCCCGTCGCTGATCGCGCCGTTCGCCGGCCTCTTCCTTGCGGCTGCGCTGATGCTCTCGCTCACCTGGCTGATCAGGAGTCAGGCTCCCGGGACGATCAACCGGGTCTTCCGACGACTTCAGCTCGTCTCGGGAGGCTTCGTCGCGTTCACACACGGCACGAACGACGCGCAGAAGACGATGGGGATCATCGCGCTCGCGCTCGTCGCCGGTGGCCACCTCTCTCCTGAGGCGGATCCGCCGACCTGGGTGATCGCGAGCGCGGCTTTCGCGATGGCCGCCGGCACGTACGCGGGCGGCTGGCGGATCATCAAGACGCTCGGGACGCGGATCGCGAAGCTCGACCCGCCGCAGGGCTTCTCCGCCCAGACCGCGACGGCCGCGATCCTCTGGACGACCGCCCACTACGGCTTCCCGGTCTCGACGACGCACACCGTGTCGGGATCGGTGATGGGCGCCGGCGCGTCGCGGCGCCTCTCGGCCGTCCGCTGGGGCGTCGCCGGGAGCATCGTGATCGCCTGGGTGATGACGATCCCGTGCGCCGCCGGGGTGGGGGCGCTCATGGAGCTCGTGACGCGCCTTCCGGGAGGCGATCTGATCGTCTTCGTGCTCGCCGGTGGCATCGCTGCGACGGCGTTCTCGGCGCGGCGCTGGCAGACGCGGAGGCAGAATGCCCCCGTGTCTCCTGTGCCGGCTGCTGCGTCGCTCTAGCCACGGGCGAGCTCAACCCACTCAGCCTCCTGACGACGGCCTTTGTCGCCGTCCTGCTCGCCGGCGCTGGCGTCGGCGGCTGAGCACCGGGCCGCCGAACGGCTCCTCGCCCGAGTGCGCGCGGCCGCGCTCCAGTGGCGGACCCCGAGGGCGGCGGCGGCCGCCGGGTTCGAGTTGGAGCGACGCAAGCGCGCTGCAGGCGACCGTTCGCTCGGGATCCTCCACGCCGAGCACCGGCGCTTCCGGAACGATGCCCAGGATCTCGACCCGCGCCGGCCGGAGACGCTCGTCTATGCGAACGAGCCGGGAAGGGCGCTCGTCCTGATCGGGGTGATGTTCAGCATGGCGCGAGCGGAGCACGGCCCGACGCCCGGCGGTCCGCTCACCCGCTGGCACATGCACTCCGTCTGCGTGAGCGGAGAGAAGCGAGGCCTCGCGCCGCGTCCGGACGGACGGTGTCCCCGCGGTACGACCCGGCGGCTCGGCAGCGAGATGCTGCACGTCTGGTTCACGCACGACCTGCGCAGCAGCTTCGCGATCCATGCTCCCGAGCCGGAGCTGTGCGCGGCCGGCCTCCTTGGCAGGGCCCGATGCGGGCGAACGATCGTCTGCAAGCTGCCGCCGGCCTCCCAATCCTAGAACGGCCGAACGCCGCCCGGAGGCAACGCTCGGCCGATCCACGAGTCGAGAGTGCTAGCCGTTCTGCTTGAGCGCGACGCGATACTGGTAGCGCGCCTTCTTCAGCTGCCGATCGGTCAGCGCGATGAAGCCCGACTTCTTGGCGACGATCTTCTCGTTGTTGAAGATGTAGCCGATGTAGGCGGCGACCACGGGCCGCTTGAACGCGGTCCGCTTCGCGTAGATGAAGAGCGGGCGCGAGAGCGGCTTGTAGGTACCGGCCTGCACCGTCTTGACGCTCGGAGCGATGCAGCCGCTGCCGCTGTCGACCTTGATCAGCTTGAGGTTCGCGGCGTTCTCCTCGTAGTACGAGAAGCCGAAGTAGCCCATCCCACCGCGCTCGCCCGTGACGCCCTGGACGATGATGTTGTCGTCCTCGGTCGCCAGGTAGTCGGAGCGGCTCGCCTTCGCCTTGCCGTTGATCTTCTCGGTGAAGAAGTCGAACGTGCCCGAGTCCGTGCCGGGACCGAAGAGCTTCAGCGGCACATCCGGGAAGCTTGAGCGGATGTCCTTCCAGCTCTTCACCTTCGAGCCGGTATTCCACGTCGCCTTCAGCTCGGCGGTCGTGAGGCAGTCGGCCCACGTGTTCGCCTTGTTGACGACGACCGAGAGGCCGTCGTTCGCGACCGTGAACGCGACCCACTTGACGCCGGCGTCGCGGCACTTGATCGCCTCGGAGTTCTTCATCGGACGAGACGCGTTGGCGAGATCGATCTCGTCGCGGCAGAACCGCTCGAAGCCGCCGCCGGTGCCGGAGATACCGACCGTGACGCGCGCGCCCTTGTTCTTGGCCTGGAAGCCCTCGGCCGCCGCAATCGCGTACGGGCCGACTGTGCTGGAACCGTCAGCGGTGATCGTGCCACTGAAGGCACGGACACCCGCGGTCGCGGTCGCAGCGAGCAGGACGGCGCCGAGCGCCGCCAGCAAGACAAACTTCTTCATAGCTCTCCCCTGATGGTGTGTCCACATTTGCGCCCCGATTGTCGGGCGCATCGGAGCGAGCGTGGGCTTTCAGCAGGTAAAGGAGTGGTGGCGGAGTCGTGAACGAGATCAGGGTGCGAGCTCGGCGAGTAGCGCCTGGACACGGGAGTCGATCTCGTCGCGAATCGCGCGCACGCGCGGGAGCGTCTGCCCGGCGGGGTCGCCTACCTCCCAGTCCTGGTAGCGCTTGCCCGGGTAGATCGGACACGCATCGCCACAACCCATCGTGATCACCGCGTCCGCCGCCCGCACGACCTCGTCGGTCAGCGGCTTGGGGAACTCTTGCTCGAGATCGATCCCGAGCTCGGCCAGCGCGGCAAACCGCCTCGGGATGGATGTGCTCGGCCGGGGCGCTGCCGGCTGTCCGGACGTGCACTTTCCCTTGCGCACGGTGGTTGAGCAGCGCAGCGGCCATCTGGCTGCGACCTGCGTTCTGCACGCACACGAAGAGGACCTCCGGGACGTCCTTGACGATCGATCCTTCGGCCTGACCGAGTGCACGCAGACGCTCCCGGGCGAGGCGATGAGCGAGGACGGGCACGAACTTGGAGACCCTTGCCTCACCGAGTTGCACGATCGATTCCTCGACGAAGCGGGCGACCGTCTCGACGGAGAAGATGCCCTGGAACTCGGCTGCGAGATGGGAGGTGGGCACGTTCGATCGGGTCGAGCTATTCGATGTTCTCGGAATGCTCCGGATGCGACGCGTCGGTGAACTCGCGGAACTCGCCGGTGACGAGGTAGGCGGTCTGCTCCCCGACATCCACCGCGTGGTCGCCGATCCGCTCGAGACAGCGTGAGACGAGGATCATCCGCAGGCCCCACTCGCGCATCTCGAGGTCGTGGCCGATCTCGAGCAGGCGGTTGACGACACGGCGGTTGGCCCGGTCGATCAGCTCGTCGAGCTCGAGCAGCGACTCCGCCGCGATCCGGTCGCGCTCCTTCAGCGATCGCATCGCGACGCGGATCATCTGCTCCGCTCGCTCCCCCATCTCCTTGAAGCCCTCGAGCAGCATGTCGTCGGGCTGGAGCCCCTTCGTCAGCTTCGTCAGCTTCGCGATCGTGACGCAGAGGTCGCCCATCCGCTCGAGGTGGAGGTTGTCGTGGAGGAGGGCGAGCACGAGCCGCAGGTCGCTCGCAACCGGGGTCTGGCGCGCGAGGAGCAGCTCGATCCCCTGACCGACCTCCTGGTACTGGGCGTCGATGTCGTCGTCGAACGCAATCACCTCGTCGGCCAGCTCGAGGTCCTGCGAGCAGACGCATTCGACCGCCCCTCGCAACGAGCGGAGGACGAGCTCGCCCTCCATCCGCAAGGCCGCCTCCAGCCCGTCGAGCTCCTCCTGGAAGCTGATCCGACCGACCTGCCGCGCCTCGCTCATCCGAACCGCCCCGTCACGTAATCCTCGGTCCGCTTGTCGGCGGGCTTGGTGAAGATCTTCGCGGTCTTGTCGTATTCGACGAGGATCCCGGTGCGCTTGCCACCGTCGGGGGCCACGTCGACGCTGAAGAACGCCGTCATGTCCGCGACCCGCGCAGCCTGCTGCATGTTGTGCGTCACGATCACGATCGTGTACTGGCGCTTGAGCTCGTGCATCAGGTCTTCGATTCGCGTGGTCGAGATCGGGTCGAGGGCCGAGGCCGGCTCGTCCATCAGAATCACGTCGGGCTCGACCGCCAGGCAGCGCGCGATGCAGAGTCGCTGCTGCTGGCCGCCCGAAAGCCCGAGCGCCGACTCCTTGAGCCGGTCCTTGACCTCGTCCCAGAGCGCGCCCTGCTTCAGCGCCTGCTCGACCCGTTCGTCGAGATCGCCCTTCAGGCCGAGCACCCTCGGTCCGAACGCGATGTTGTCGTAAATCGACTTCGGGAACGGATTCGGCTTCTGGAAGACCATCCCGATTCGCCGGCGAACCTCGACCGCGTCGACGTCGGCGGCGTAGAGATCCTTGCCGTGATAGAGCACATCGCCCGTGACCTTTGCCGTCGGGACGAGGTCGTTCATCCGGTTGAAGCAACGGATGAACGTGCTCTTGCCGCAGCCGGAAGGCCCGATGAAAGCCGTCACGGAGTTCTTGTAGACACCCAGTGAGACCTCGCGGATCGCGACGTTGCCGGCGTAGGCGACTGCCAGGTCCTGGACGTCGAAGACGATCTCGCGCTTTGCCGGTTCGATCAGGTCGTTCGCCTGGGCGATGTCTCCGAGGCTCATGGGCTCGATCGTAGTCATTGTGTTCACCAGGATCTCCGATAGCGGTTGCGGATGAAGATCGCGAACGCGTTCAGCGTCAACAGGATCGCGAGGAGGACGATGATCGAAGCGGCCGCGAGCAGCTTGAACTCCGCTTGCGGGAGACGCAGGAAGCTGTAGATCTGGATCGGTAGCGCGGTGAAAGGCCCCAGGATGGTGGGATCGAAGGAGATGTAGGTGACCGCGCCGATCAGGATCAGGGGCGCCGTCTCACCGATCCCGCGTGAGAGGGCGAGGATCGAGCC
>Ga0136611_10000300_pt1 | contig 31420 bp, 46 predicted proteins | sample AntDrymUQ2232306_2_FD_106645 | JGI IMG/M metagenome (GOLD analysis project Ga0136611, IMG submission 106645) | Polar desert sand microbial communities from Dry Valleys, Antarctica - metaG UQ223 (23.06) | ecosystem: Environmental > Terrestrial > Soil > Desert | place: Antarctica: Dry Valley...
CAGTTACAGCGGATGTAGATGTGTTCACAACATCAGCTTCAACGACAGCATTATCAGCAGCTTGCCTAAGTTGGGTAATAACGTCTTGGGTTCCTAAGTTGTGGGTCAGAGTGATTGTGGTAGCTACAGCGTCACCAATAGTAAATATTTTCTTTACAGGGAAGCTAGCAAGGGAAACTGGAGTTACAGCTACGGTGCTATCTGTTCTGGCTTCAGCTTCAGCGGCAGTAGCGTATTCAGCAAGACCAAGCGTGGTGTTCGTTGCTCTATCTACATTGGCCTGTACAATTGTCCAGTTAGCCCCAACGGTTGCTTGATCTCCAGCGGCACTTCCGTCCACAGTACAGATGATAGTATCACCAACGGTTACAGCTACACCTGATACGCCACCAACTTTACCTGCAACACTGATCTTATAGGTGTGTCCAGCGGAAGCGGCTACATAGTTTGGATTAAGTGAAGCGTCAATTGCTCCCTTATATACCATTGCATCATTTGCCCCAAGCAGTGAATCAGCATAGGTCTTTGCGGCAAGGGCTGAAGGGATTTGTGCATCAGTAGCACCTGTAAGAGTTCCGGCGGTGTTTAGTACGCCAGATGCTAAATCAGCAGTTTCAAGGTTTATGATGCCGTTACCTGTGCCGTTTGCGTCAAAGGCTTTGTTGGTTAAGGTATTGGTGGAGGAACCTGTAAGGTAGTCCGTACCTGCTATGGCTGCGACAAATGCGGTGGTTCCAGTTCCTTTAACCAACCCTGTAAGTGTTATAGCTCCTGTACCTCCGTTTGCTACGGCAACTGTACCTGTTACGTTGTTAGCGGTTCCGGTGGTGCTCTGGTTAAGGGTGGGGAAGTCAGCCGCAACAGCAATGGTCAAGGCTCCTGTAGTGGTGGTGGTCTTGACGATACCTGTAGCTAGAGCTGATGTGCCAGCTGAGTAATCCGTTCCAGAAGCAGCGGCACTTAATACGCCTGCTGCACCTTTTAATATACCCGTGGTGGTGGCTCTTTTAACTGCTTTACCTGTCGTTCCATTAAAGATAACTAGCTCACTATCTACTGAAACTGCGGTATTACTAGAAACATCACCTGTTGCAGCTCCCGTTCCCATCTCATCCCAGGTTGTACCATTGTAGTTGCGTTGCCTGTTGGTGGATGTATTAAAGTAGGCTTGCCCCTTTACTGGTGTAGAAGGGTCAGTAGCTAGATTTTGCAGAGCTACATTCTGAAGCTCATTTTTCGCTAGATCAATATGTGTTAAGAACCTTTTTGACATGGTTGTTGATTAGATTAATTACAATTTACTGTTCCCGTAAAGGGTAGGTTAAACACTACGGTTAGACTGTTGTTCGATACGTGGTTAACATCACCTATAGCCTCATCACCAGCGCTATCTATTACAGTGACAGCAGGTTTTTTTCCGAGGTTATGGGTAACCGTAACGCTACTACTAGAAACAAAGTTATGAACAAAATTCTTATCTGGGCCAACTGCGCCCGTTGCCCCTGCATCTCCCTTTTGAGCTATGTACTGCCATTTACTCGTATCTGTAGGCAAGGTTCCTGCTACAGCTGTTGCAAAGAGAACATATGATGAGCCGTTATATGATACTGAGTCACCAACAGTGTAGGTTGTGGCAGCATTAAACGTACCCTTAGGGACAAGTCCACCTATGACAATCGCTGTGGGGTCAATCAGTTTTACAAGCTTGAAGTTTGACATTAGATGTAGGTTAAGCTAACTCTATTTGCCCACACATTATCAAAGCGGTCATCACCATCAGCAAAACTAGTGGTATAGGGGTTGGTGAGACTAATTCTACTTATTTGAAATACAGCCTCAGCGGTGTTGCTATAAATAGGCATACTGCGCCCTACATAGACGTAGGAACTCGTAACGTCTATGAGCTCTCTCCAGGTTGCATCCTGGGTATACGTTGTTGAATCACTCCGAGGGTAGGAGGGCATAGTGTGGGGTTACTGCTGTACTAATGGTAGCACACGGTTGAGGTACTCACTAGATGCCGTTTCTAGCTTCTCTCTCTAACAGCTTGAGAAAGTCAGGGTCAGCAAGTATCGACTTCAGCTTATTTCGAGCATCGTCATAGACCATAGTAGTGGTTCCTTCTGGGATGTTGTCTGATTCTCCATACAGTTTGATGCGTGGCTTGTTTGGGTTGCGTCCTTTCAAGAAGTCGAGAGCGTCAGTGTTACTCATCTCATCATGCCTCGCAAATGAGTAGTCATTGATCTTTACAGGCTTACTGCCTTGGATAAAACCACCTCGCTCATTCCTCAAAACCCGTCCTGTGAAGTCTCTACTGTCATAGGGTTTATTTACTAGGTTTAAGGCATTGCTTAAAGCACTTCTCTCTCTAGTGTCTACATAGGCTGCTTTGGCTAGTTTTGGGCTCATTCCTACGTTTCCAAGAGCTGCTATAAGTGCACCTATACCTGCCTGTTTGGTAGCTTCTACCCTGTCACCAGATTCTGCGAGCTCGTGCATACCTCCAAAAACACCACCTTCAGCACCTCTAAGAGCGCTGTACCTAGCGAGTTTTGGCAGCATTACCCTAGCTCCATCTAGCACCTTAACGGCACCTAGTCCTGGGGTAGCTAATGCACCTAACAGCTCACCTCCCGTAGTACCTGCATCTCCTGCCAGTTTTGGTATGATGCCTTGATTTACTAATGAGTTAGTGGCATTGGTGGCAAAGTTCATTCTCGGTATTACTTTTCCTGCTGCCTTGATTCCTTCTAGAGCTCCTACACCTTCTGTTTCACCTAGTGCAGCACCTGCTCCTAGTACTCCTAAATCTCTGGCAGGGGAAAGTAGCCCCTGAAGAGGGGAGGTGATAGCCTGGGCAAAGGTTCCCGTTTCTCTACTGGCATCACTCAGTATCTTTTTCAGGTTTTTGGCACTCAGTGCGTTGCGTAAACTCATGGCGATTAATTAGACATACCACGGCTCATAAGTTTCGCAATCTCTCGCTTAATAGCTTCTCGGCCTGCCATATTGACTGGTATTTTACCACCTATCTTACCTGCTACTTTTCCTGCGGTATTCGCTACTTCACCCATTAAACGGGGTGAGTAGAGGGGAGCAGTGGCCAGAGCTAGGGGATTAAGGGCTGTAAGAGCTGCTGAGGCTGAACCTGTAGCAAGGGGTGCAACAATACCTCTTGGTACCCAGGAATTAAGCTGATAGCCAGCTAGTGCGTCTTGCAAACTAGCACCAGTTCTCTCATCTAGCTCTTTAATAGCGTTTCTCCTAATATCATAGGTTGGGTTGTTGTTATTGGAGAGTAAAAGTTTTCTGAGAGCGGTTTCACGAGTTTTACCTTCACCCATAGAGAGGGATTTCTCGGCTTCATCTAGGAATTTAGCATCTCTGGCAAAGTTTCCTTTAGCGCCAGTGTAGCCGTCTACATCGTTTAACTGAGTAGCTACTGAGTCTCGCATACCTTTCAGTACGGCTTTAGCACGTTTTGATAGGGTAGGGCTGTAAAGGTTATCTAGTCTCTGCTTTAAGGTATCTACACCTTTTACACTGAGGTCATCCCAGTTCTCTACATCACTGATTGCTCGCTGGATGAGCCCTATTTCTGCAGGGTCTGATACGGCAGAGCGTCCAAATGTCATTTTTCCTGTATCATCCATTAAATCGAACTGCTGTAACGTCTTAGCGATACCTCGAGCCATCTTGTTTTGATCTGCCTCAAAGGGTCTACCCTGTACCTTTTCCCACGCATCACTATATTTCTTGAGCTGGGTGCCTCTGACTTGGCGCATTGCGTCTTGAGCATTCTCTAAAATAGTTTCAGGGCTGGTGTTGCCTCGCATAGCATCTACTAGCTCAGTGCTTCCTTTTTTGCCAGCTCGGTAGGCTTGCTCGATACTGTGTTTGCCAGAACCTGTCGTAATTCCGAGTATTCCTGGTAGTGCGTTTCTTGCCACAGCACCAGCCGTAGCCATACCGCCACTTATGAGGGCTGTATTTTTGGCTTCAGTTAAGGCTTTTTTAGCGTCACCAGTTCTGGATGCTGCATCTACAAATGAGGTAGCACCTGAACCGCTTACGGCTTTTAGCGCTCCTAGTAATCCCTTGCCATAGGGCATCAGTACTTGGGGTACAGCTTTGGCTGTCTCTAGTTGTCCTTTACCAAGTAGTGAACCCCATTGACCAGCTGTACTTCCGCTCACTTCTCTGTCAGCAGTTCCCTGGTCTACAGCTGCTCGTTTCAGAGCTCCATCAATTTTAGCGTCAATAGAGTTAGGTGCTACCATTTTGCCAAGGTTGGCTAACCCTCTAACCGCTCCACCGAAAAACGCATTATTGGAACTTTCGGCAAACTCAGCAATACCACCTCGCTTCTTAGTAGGAGTTGGGGTTTGGGTAAGAGCAGGGGAGGGTGCAGCTTGCTCTTCTGAGCCGTATTTGCTGGTAAAGTCTGACACTACCGCCTGTACATCTTCTTTAGGCGCTTTCTTCTCAGCCATCTTTACCACTATGTCATCTAATTGTTTTCTACGGTCTTGAGTTAGGGGCATGGTTAGTAGCTAAGCTCGTACTTGTTTTTGGTTTGCTCCACAAGATCGGCAACAGGATCAACTGCGTCATACTGTTTTGTCTGCTTCTTCATGTTGGCTTGAGAGCGTATTACTGATGCTTCTAGGGTTTTTAATTTAGCTTTTAGCTCTTGTCTGGTATCAGTAATAGCTGGTAGGAATTTAGATAATCGCTCTACTTCTGCATCAGCTGCAGTAGCACCAGATATAGCCTTAATGAAGTTTGCCTTTAAGATATTGGCAGATGCGTCAAACTCTAGTTCACTGTCTTTTACAGGAACCATGCTAGAGCCTCCAAGCTTTCTAATGAAGTTCTTAATACCCATTGTTCTACCTGTATCAAGCTCTTTATTGCTCTTTTCTAAGAGCTTTCGTAAATCAGAAACCCCACCTAAGAAGTTATCGGTAGCGGTTAAGCTCTCAATTTGGCTTGGTGCTATTTTCGGTTTGGCTGCAGGTTTAGGGTACAAGCGTTCTGCTTCTACCTTAGCCTTAGCCTCATTCACCGTCTTTTTAGTGATAAATTCAGGGTCTGCTTCTTGCAAGCGTTGTACGAGTTCCATTTGCTTCATCTGGTTCTCAAGTACACGCCCTTGATTCACGAGCCCTACATCACTGGTAGCTGCTTTCTGCGCTTTGGATGAGGCATGTAGTTTTAAATATTCGTCATAAGAGGGTAGGGGCATGATTAAACTCCATATACTTTACTAAATAGTTCATAGAGCTCTTTAGGCATAGGCTTCTCAGCGTTTAGGAACTGCAAAAAGATACTAGAGGATTGGCTTGCTTTCTCACGCTGTACACTGGATTCTTGAGCAGTACGGTTGTAAGCTCTATCCTCTAAGGCTATGCGCCTATCTTCTGTAGCGTAGCGGTTAGTATCACGCTCTTTGGAGAATCGCTGCTGCATACTCTCTAGTAATGCACTCTTCTTTTCGGTAGCTCCTTGGTTGGTATTAGTCAGTCTCTGCGCTATGTAGGAGAGTTTGTTGCCTAAATCTTGACCCACTTCACGAGTGTTTTTAACCTCTTCTTCAGTCTCAAAGTTTTGGGAAGCACCAGACACAATACCCTCACGGGCTAGAGGGTCATTCATGCGTTTGCGTTGGTACACCTGCGCTATACTGTCTTGCAGTCGCTTAGCTGAAGTCTCGGCTACTCTGCGCTCATTCTCCAGGTCGGCAGATACCCCTCTCACCTCTGGGTTGATTTGGGCATCAGCCTGTAGACTGGCATTTCTTCTATCTTCATCAGCTAAGCTCTCTACTACGTCCGTTTGGCTGGCCATGTCAGTAGTGCCTGCGAGTCTGGCAAACTCATCAGCGCTGCTAATCGCACGTAAACTGCCTGCACCTTCTCTCAGGTATACAGTGGGGTCATTTTTTGCTCTCACAAAACGGGAGGCCATAGGGGTATGTGGTTATGCTGCTTCGTAGAAAAAGTTTCCGTCAACACCCTTCGTTCCAAATGAGGTGAAGGGAGCCCCATTTCCACTTGTGTATAAGGTGGCAGTAGTGGAACCAGCAGTTAACGAGATCATCCCAGCAGTTGACCACGTTCCGTTATCGTCCACGCAGATAACGCTCAACCGCCCAGTGCTTTTTGACGCTACCGGAAGCGTGGCGGTGAAGGACGTGGAGTTTGATGTTCCGTATGCAAACAGGCGGCAGTACACAAACTTTCCGAGCTGCTGGTTCCGAGCAGCTTCGATGGTGATGGTTCCTGTGAATCCAGTGAACGTGGGTGTCCATGTAGTCCAGGCTTCTGAGGCTATCTTAGATGTAGTTACCGAACTACTAGCAAGTTTGATGGCAGTTACTGAGCCATCTACCAACTTGGCGGTAGTAACACTGGCATCTCGTAAATTGCTCTGGTCTATGTTGCCGTTCATCTCGTTAGCAAGAGAGTCAAAGTTGTTGTCAACGGTGGTAGCATCTCCTGTGGTTCCGTTGCTGATTTGGGTGAGGGTTACTGTTGCCATAGGGGGTTAGGCTCTATTTTTACTGGTTTGATGTTTAACGCTGATTGAGAGAACTGATATAGGCTGGTCTACTGCATTATTCCTAAATCTGAATTTGAAACCATTTCGAGTCAAATTGATGTGTACCACTCGCTCTACGTGGCTTGAGCCTCCCCATTGGAATGAACCCCAGGTCACAGCTCCCCATATAGGAGCGTTTGGGTTCAAGTTTATGGTGCGCTCTGTGAATGAGGTGAGGTTGGTTTGGGTACTCCAGCCTACCGTGAGAGGAAAATCACCCGTAGCTTCTGCTACTACTAGCATATCACGCAAGGTGGTGCGGTAAAAGGAAGAGCTAAAAGTTCGGATACCCGTTTGTACGTCCATATCTATAGCTTCTCCATTGTCGCTGTCTCCTATATTCATTTGGTAGACCGTTCCTACATTGCTTCTGGAATCACCATAGAACACCTGGGGAACTCCACTACTGTCAGGGTGGCTTGTGAAGCATGCGGCATACTTTCCTATATCAACTGAGAACCCACCATCTGGGCATTTCGTAGTATCCAGTACAATCATCATGTCATTGTGGCCACTTGCTGATCTGGCTACTGAGAGTATGTACTCATCCCCATTTACCCCTGCAGAAGCAGTAGGAAGCAGTGGCAAGGCTAAATCAGCAACTGTATCCTTTATAGGGTCTGATACTAATTCTGCATACTGGCTATTAGTGCGCATGATGTGTCCATCTGCTCGCTGATAGTAGACCCAGTAACCTACTTGCTTGATGGTTTTAACACTAACCGCTCCAAAAGAGTTGGGAATAGCTCGTACTTTCTCACTCCCCACATTAGCTCCTGTATAATCATAGTTTTCAATGCGGTATATCTGCTTTTTGCCGAAAATAAGCAGTATTCTGTTCATATAGATTACAGCACCTATCGTATCCTCTGGTAAATCAAGGGTATTAGTTGAGGGGAATGTCCCTGTAAAGTTGTCAGAGCCTAAATTGGTGTATGATGTGCGGTTAGTGGTCTTATTTCCCATCCAGAGCCTGCCGTCATAAGCAATTATCCAGCTATTTACAGGAAATCCAGTAGCCGTGGCAGTACTCAAAGTCGTTCCATCCCACTTACGGGTAATAACCCCATCTACTATGTAGAGGGCATCAGTTCCACCAGCAGCTGTTGAGGGCATATGCGCCATTTCTACAGCGTTGGAAGTAGTAAGCGTGGCTCCGAGAGCAGCCCACTTAAGCGATGCGTTTATTTTAATGGAGTAGGGGGCAACAGTACCCGTTACCCAGGCCACAGGAGCGAGTAGAGGTGAGCTATTCACGTACTCAGGTGCACTGGGGTAGCGGTTTTGCAGCGTATCGTTACTGATTCTGGTAGGTAGCAGGTCAAGATTACCACCTATTAGGTTTCTATAGGTAATATCCTTATCGTTTACCGCATCCGTGGTGACCTCAAACTGCCTCAACTGCGCTCCTGTTAGGTTGCCAAATGCAGTGAGCACGATACCCTCTGATGCGGTAGAACTAGATGCGCCCCATTGGAGAGATGAGCCTACAATAGTAGCGGTGAACATACCGTCTGTACTACTGCCGTAAGTGGCCAGTACTATTTGACTACTCCATCCAGATGAGTACGTACGGTAACAGTACTGAGTTGAGGGATTACCCACCTGGTACAGGATGCGTGGAGAGTCACCAGAACAAATAAGTAAAGGAAAGTGACGGGTGGAAGGGGTAGCGGTAGAAAGTCCTAGCGTATTTATCCAGGTCGCACCGCTGTTGGCAGATTCACAAACCTTAACCTGGTAGTTCGTGCCGTCAAAATGGCGGTAGGCTACATAGAGAGTGCCTGTAGTACCTCTTGTGATAGAAGGTACACTTGCAGAATCACTGACCCCTGTACCTGCTACTGATCTCAAGGTTCCTAGTGTCCAGGTAGCACCAGAGCCCTTTACTGCTTGGATGTACTTCACGGCTGTTGCGCTGGAGGCAAAAATAATGTGTAGGTTGTCTGAGCTGTCAATTACAGCGCTGTACCCTATCTCGGTTGAAGCGTCTATACTCAGGCTATTTGTCCAGGTAGTGTAGGCTGAGCCTCCTGTACTGTCGCTCCAGCGCAAAACCAGTCCTGTGCCTGTTTGGATAAGCAGTAAAAGATACGGGTTTCCGTTTACGTCCAGTGTAGTGGTAAAGAATAGGTGACGATCTTTACTGTAGCCTGTAGCCTGAGCGTTGGTACTAGTGGTTACTACGGCAGGGGTACCACTCTCGGTGGAGCGGTAGAGATCAGTATTGTAGGCTGATACTAAGTAGCTGGTACCACCTTTTTTAACGTAGGATTCTAAGCCTCTCACACTGCTTATAGCTCCTATCTGCTCACCCTTTAGCTGGGTTCCTTTACGCTTAGCAAACCCACTCCCTGACTGGTTGACTCTAGCGTTTTGAAGCAGGCGCAGAGCAACCGTAGTTTCTGGGTCTCTCGTATTCATCCCTTGCGAAAAGTCAGTCAATGGGGTGATTGCTGGCAAGTTCGGCTCTGTGTAGCGGTAACTATGTCTAGGGGATAAGGGCATAGGGGTATTGCTCGTTAGAAGTTAGAAGGGAAACGAACCATGGGAACTGTAGAGTGTGTAGGTTGGAGCACCAGAGGTGCGTCTACAGGTCTGCCGTCTTGCTGGTCTACCAAGTCGAGCAGTGCGTTCTCATAGAGATCATGACTGGCTACAGCTCGGTTATCTCCTTGAGAAGCAAAGTAGCTACTCGTGGCGTAATAGGCAAGCATCCGGTGAAATGATTTAGGTATAAAAGGCACATCATCCGTAGAGGCTAGGTGTGGTATAGCTTTATACACAATAGCACTCAAGGCTACAGCACTATTAGGAGTGGGGGAGAGCAGAAGTGTTGAGTACGGGGTATCACTCACAGCATCACGACTTAAGCCTGCTATACGGTAGTTCTTAATACTGCCTGTAGTGTCGTTTTGAGTATAAAAATCCTGGATACCTAAGTAGTGCAGTCCCTGGGTTTTACCGGTCTCTTTTACCAGGATAGGTCGTAAAACCTCAACTCCTAGACTGTAAGATGCTATCCCATTAATGGTGGTAATGGGGATTATGGCTTCTTGGAAGGCAAATACATACCTGCTGTTTAAATCGTCTATCCCATCATTGAGCCAGAGTGCTAAATCAGTATCGTAACTAGTATCCTCTTGCAAGCCTGCATCCCTACGGGCTTTTTGAAGAAGGATTGCTTGGTTCATCGAGAGGTGCTTAAGGGTAAATGAGAAAAGCCCTTTGCAGGGCTTCTCCACAACTAACCTTACGCAATGATAGTTGTTACAGCACCTTGACGTGCACAGTTTGAAATATTAAACTCACCCATCCAGAGAATTTGGGCAACTCGTGCATCTTGGTTCTGAGGTCGGATAAAGTCAGTAGTAGCAAAATCTGCGTCTTTGTGAACAGTTAGGTGTAGGTACTTGCTGTTTAGGAAGTACTGAGTACCAGCTGGAAAGTAGGTATTGTTGTCAAACATGTAAACAGCACCCTTGAATTTCAAGTTCTCAAATCCAGCGTCAGCTGTTTTAGAGTCGGTGAAGCGTTCTTGTGACTGAAGTAGTTTTTCGTAGTATTGGAATACTACTTGATTAGAGATTACTAGGTCTGGGTGCTCATTTCCTTTAGAGATAGAGTTGTATTTGTCTCGCATGTTGTCGATACCAGTCGTTGCGAATGAACCACCAGCAGTAACATTAGCTCTCCACCAGATATTAGCAGCACGAGCGATTCCACCAACAGTACCAGTTGTACTGATCATGGTTTGAAGCCCTAACATGTCGAGTGTGGAGTCTGTACCGACACCAGCAAGCTGTCGAGCCATTTCGTCAATAAGACTCATTTCAGCCTGAGTGATTTTAGATTTAAGTAGGCTGACAATTTGCTTTTCTCCTGCGTTCTGGCGCTCTTCTTTTCCACTAATAGATACTGATGCACTGTTCTGCTTCCAGTTGAACTGAGCAGCGGTGATACCCTCTTGAGGTGTTACGTCCAATAGGTCATAGCCGTTGTATGCCTTAGCAGTGGTGTTTTTACCGTACATAAGAGGCTGAACAATAGTATAGCCTCCATCTTTTAACTCTTTGCGTCCTACGTTTCCAGTCTCATTATGTGAGCCTTGAAGCTGGTCGCTGTCATTGAACTTTCCGACTAACCAATAAAGTAGAGGTACAGCGGTAAATACGTTGTCCTCAATCATGCTGCGTGAGTTTTGTAGCGTAGTTGATAGTACGCTATCTGGTACTGAATAGCTTAAAGCCATGGGGGTCTAACTTAGGGGTAAATAGTTGGTTTTAACCGTTCCAACCAGTTGATTTCTTGGCTCTCTCAAATGCTTCCTCAAACGATGTTACCCTCTTATTGCTGGTAACTGTTGTATTGGCACTGGTAGGGCTAGAGGCACCATCTCGCTTTTCAGTTGCTTTAGTTCCTTTATCTACGCCTGCTTGGTAGCGTGCATCGTAAGTAACTATGCGGTATGCGTCCTCTGGGTCATATCCCTTTAAGACGTACTCGGCTACTTTGTCCTCATACTGAGGTAGATCAGGGTACTTGCTTAAGAGTTCGTTGTACGTGGTTTCGGCTTGCTTCTCTGAGCGTTCCTGGTAAAGAGGGTCTACTAGCTTCTTAGCTTCTTCCTGTATTAACTTGGTTAAGTTCTCAGGGTTCTCTAAGATTTGGGTTAGTAGCTCTTCACCTGATTGCTGAGGCTGGGCTTGTGGTTCGGTACCTGGTGTATCACCTGCTATGAGTTGCTGCACATAGGGCATTAACTCATCATAGGCGGTCGCTTTACTCTTGTAACTGCTGATATCCTGGGTTTTCCTGGTGTAGTCTCCTTGGAGTGACTTATAGGTCTGGTTCCATAGTTCCTGTAACTCAGGTGGGAGGGTATCGGGGTTTAGCTCGGTAAACGAGCTCTCACTGGTTTCGGTTGTCGGTGCTTGTTCACCTACTGCTTCAGGAGTGCTTATCGCTGATTCCTCGGAAGTAGGGAGTGCGCCTATTTCTTCATCCATGTAGTGCGTTTAACTGGTTGTTAATGGGGCTGATATGCTCCTGGTGCTACCCCTCTTTAGAGGTAGCGTGAGTAGAATACTAGCCTACATACGGTTCTGTCGCTGCTTTAATGTAGGTTGTGCCATTTTTTGGCTTCAGTTGTAGAGCTTTCTTTAGGGGTGTAGATTCATCCTTTTTAGGAGTTGCTTCACCTATGGTAATAGTGATAGCCTGTTTAAGATTTCCTCCGCTTAGGGTTATATCCATGGGGGTTATTTAGTAGGCTCTTTAACAGGCTTCTCTTCAGGTTCTTTGGCTACTTCTAGCTCTTCAGGTGTCGGTTCTGCGTCAGGTGAGATAGTATAAATCATTCTGGATGAAAAGTACTCTTTAAGACCGTTCTCACCAGTGATGCAAACCATTCTTTTCTTTTCAATCTGGTCGAGCACATTGTCTACTGATTCTACCACGTCACGGGTTAACTGCTGACTAGGGAGTGCTATATATACTCTACACATTGAGACGTGTTACGGATGATGTTAGTTGCGAATTACTAGGATTAGTAGGCGCTAGTCTTTGTTGGATAGCCTGTATGCGTCCTGTTAATGCTTCTCGTTCATTGTCTGGCAATCCCTTAAGCTTGTCAATAAGCTCATCTGGGTCACTACTATTAACTAGTTCTTCTAACTCTTTGTCTGGGTCATTCTCACCACCTTCCTCTAGTGGAGCAGGGGGCTGATCAGAAGGTTCTGGCACAATACTGTCTATGTCTCTGGCAAAGGTTTCAAAGGTTTCTAGGTACTTTCGTGCCATTAAAGCGATACCAGGTATTTGGATAAGAGTCATACCTTGTGGATTAGGGGTTAAGAGTGGCACCAGGGTATTCAGCGCTTCTTGGGACTGTTTGCGGTACAATGCACTATTGTCTTTACTGCTCTCAGGGTCAGCTCCATAGCCGTACTCTCCTTGAATCTCTTTATTGTTGTAGTCTAGCCAGTCGGTAGGTTTTGAGCCGTCACCTGTAACCAGGATAACATCTGACTCTACCCAGTGCTGCTGGATGAACTGAGCGATGAGCCTAATAGCCCTACTATAGAACTGCTCTACCGTGTCCTGCTTATCACCTTTACGGGTGGCAGAGTTGGATTCTATTATCTGGGCTTCTCCAAGCGTTCCAGGGGTTTGACCTACTCCCTTAAATACGCCTGTCGAGCCTGTGGCTTGCACTATATCAATATCTCGGTCTATAGAATCTTCTACCCTGTATACGTCAGCTGGCATGGGAGCGTCCTGTACGGTTTGGAACACAGCAGGGCTAATATCTTCTTTAACCTCAACTACCGTACCATCTTCTCCATGGGTCAGGTCGTAGATGCCTTGATCATCCAAAAAGCGCTTTTTAGTCAGGTACTTACGGTTATAGCGCTTGATATGGTTGACTTGGTAGGTTCGGATACGGTTCTTTTCCTGTACTTGGGGCTCGATAGGTGCTATATCACCAAGGCCATAGGCTTGAGTAATCTGCTCTTCATTTACATAGAAGATAAACGGCCAATCAGCTGGGAACTCATCAGTCTCTTGTTTGAAGTTGTAGTCCTCAGTGATGGATTTATTGTTGTACAGGTCTAAGTCTTGGCCGTCTGGTAACAGCATGTGTCTATCGTCTTGCTTGTTCCAGATATCCCACAGCACACCGTACTGGGTGGTGCTTCCTTTAATAGTGGACTTGGCAGGGGAGACTTTCAGGCGGTTGTCATTGAACCGTTTGTCAGCTTTTATCTCATCTAAAGGCTTTACGATGCGCCTACCTATCCAGGGTGAGTCGTAAATATCGAGTACCTCATGAGAATATATCAGGTCACGGGCTAAGATGCGCTCAAATTTAGGCACCTTGCTACCAGGCATAGTGGTAATCATCAAGGTGCCAAGTCCTACGGGTATACCCTCTAAGATAGCTCTCTTGCTTGAGCGTTTGAAGTTGCTCTCTCTAATTACATAGTCTATGCAGGATTTGAGCTTCTTAGCTCCCTCTAGAGTGTCTATCTCTTGCGCTCCTGACAGCTCTACCCCTTGCTCATCCTTCTCAGCATCAAGCTTGTGGCTCTTTTTCTTAGGCTTTACTATCGCTGTAGGGTTCTTTAAATATACCTCAGCCAGTATCTGCCTGGTGTTCGCATAGGGTGTATTAACTTGGATACGGTCTGTATTGGTTTCTAACTCTTCACCAGTCTCAGCGTTTAGGTAGTGGGCAAGCTCATAGTACTGGGTCATGCGCTTGGCCTGCTTGTGGAACTTCTTTTCTAGTATCTTGCCGCTGGATTCTAGCGCACTCCTATACTTCTTGATCTGCTCTATGGTGCTTGTCTCGGCAGCCGTAATTTCAGGCTGCTTCCCGTCAGGGGTAACAGGACTAACAGGTGGGGTGTTAACTGGCATTAGTGGGGGTTAGTTTCTGCCTATAATATGAGATTGTCTGTTCCTTGATTGTATACGAGCTAATGCTGTTTGAAAACTACTATCAACTTGTATCAGGTCTGTAGGGTTCCAATCTACGTTCACCCCAAAATACTCAAGCATTGATCTACTGTGGGAAGTCCAGTCATGTAATGGCTTGTCATTCTCGCTGGTTCGCTGTGAGCCGTCCCTAGTGTCAGGCAGCCTGGCGTTCTTAATGCGCTCTAAGAACAGCCTATTGTTTGGTGTGTCGTTGACATCCAGATTCATCAGTATTTTAGCTGCACCTGATCTCCTTGAGTAGTGGTCATTCAGTTTGCCATTGATACCTACTGAGATGTTAAATTCCAAGAGCCTGTCATAGACACTCTTGCCTGACACTTCATTTCCTATACGTCCTGCTGGGTCACCGAAATGGGTAGCACCTTTCCACTCTGACACTTTGGCAATGAGCGCTCGCTCTTCTTCATTGTAGGAGAACTGAGAATCTATAGGGTTGGCCTTATGTAAGTCAGGGTTATAGAACATGGGCAGATACCAGTCAATAACTCGGCTGTCACGCTCAAAGCTCTCTATAAGCATATACCGTCCTGTTTGGGGATTGATCTGGAACCAACCGAGCGAGTGGGGGTCAGGGAAGTGTCCAGGGTCGTGGGACACCCAGAGAGGCCAGCTAGGATTATACGGGAACTCACCCAGTCTCGTGTGAGCTACTTCAGGCATATAGCGTCCTGTAATAGAGCCTTCCCAGTTAATGTCTACCTCTCGGGCTAAGTCCTCTGGTAGCCTTGTTGCTTTCTCTTGCTCGTACCAGGCATCATCCTTTAAGGGGTGTACTCTCCAGTGCAGTGTGACTACAGGCACGATACCGCTATTGCGTAAGGCTTTGGAGAAGTGGGGCTTCTTGGCAGGTGTGGTGATAGCGATTACACAACTGCAGGAGTCCTGAGCACTACCCCAGGCTTCAGCTGCATCATCCCAGAAGGCTATTTCATCCATAACACCTAACGTGTACCGACCAGACCGAGACCAGTTAGGGTTGCTTGATTCACCCTTTAAGAGATTGCCATTCATTGGGTTCACGACTTTTAATTTGGTGCGGTTCTTCTTGCTGAAGCCATCAGGCGCAAAGGGCAGGTTATCCAGTATGATGTCAACTTTGCCAAATAGAGAGTCAAATTGAAAGTTGTCTACTGCGTCCTCTACTCTTGACCCATAGATTGCTTGAAAGGCTGGTTCAAAGTTCCAGAACCACGATGATATAGCCATTACTATCCAAGAGATACCCATATCTCGGCTCTTTTCGTAGAACAAATCCCTCCCCTGCCTGATATGGTTGACGATACGGGGTATCTCACCCTCTTGGAATGGGTAGAGCTTAAATGGCATCAAGTTGTGACCCTTAGCCCTAATTAGTGGGTCAAAGGTATAGCAGTACTCATTGATATAGTACACAGGGTCACTCATGATACGGGTAAACTCAGCAGGTGTGAGCCGTGTTACCTTTTCATTGGCGCTTTTAGGGGTATTGAGCTCTATTTGCATGGGTAGATACAAAAATAGGCGCATACCACCCCAGGTAAGCGTCTATTATGTGTTTTAAAAGAGAGAGAGAGCGAACATACCCCTATGTTCACTAATGAGTGTACTTCCATTGTTGGGTTTGATCTGTAATATATCATACGGTCATTGATTTAGGGGCAAAACTAAGAGCGTATACCTGGAACACTGAATGTTAACACAGGTTTTGAGCGTTATGTAGGCTTCTTCTTCAGGAAGTTTATCACTAGCCCACTCTACAGGTATCTCTACAGCATGTATGAACTGTGAGCACATAGCACAGGGGGTGAGTGTCATCCTACAGCTATTACGTTCTTCTCTTTAATAAGTCTATTGTAGTGGCCACGGTTCTCTACTACAGCGTCTAGTCCTACATTGTAGCCTGAGTAGAGTGTACCTGTATCAGCATCAGTTAAGAGGTAGTTTTTGTTCTTGGTGAGTTCGGCTTGCTCTTTACGAGTGGCTACACAGTCTGTATTGGAGCAGTAATACTGATTCTGGGCTGGTATTCCTTCTTGCACACTATAGGTAAAGGGAGTGGAGCAGGCGTAGCATGAGGCTGATTTCTCTATCATTCTTGAGGCTTAAGAGTAAAGGTGGCTTTTTCGTAAGTGTTGTTGATCTGGTTCTGAATCATGATTTCTGGGTTCATGTGTCCTTTAAGCTTTAACCCTGTATCTAAATACTTATGCCTCACAGCATAGTCTGGCACATCTACAAAGTCATATGTGGCACTCGATGCGTCCTTACCGTCACCTGGTTGTACCATGGCACCCATTTGCTTAGTAGCTATCAATCCTTCAGATAATATAGTAACTAAATAGTCATCTGTAAGACCATTTCTCTCCATTATTGAGCTCATGTCTAGTTTTGCAAGTGTTTCACTTCCAATCTGTCTAGCAGATACAGGATTAGTATTATAGGCTACTAGAGCTGACTGTGTAGCATTCCCACCATTCTTAATATATTCTTTGACAAATTTCCGTTCCTTAAATGTCTTAGGAGGTCGTTTTGGTTTGGGTTCTTTAGCGGCCATGTTTGGTAGATTTCATGATTCGTTCTAGTTCTGCTCCCTCTGCATATAACTCACTAAGTAGGGAGTCTAGGAAGCAGTCATCACACCGTTCATCGAAGTTTTGCTGGTAGTCTTTCAGGATGAGTTTCATCTCGTCTGTTTCGTTTACAGCCGTGTAGCTTCCATCGTACCAGTCCCCATTACTTGTGTGATGGTTGTCCACGGCGGAAGAGGTTACGGATTCGGTTGAGGATACGTTTCAGCATAGTGGGTGTTTGTTATTGTTGTGTTCATAATGAGGTCTCTACCCTACTCTGTCAAGTCTCCTGGTGTTTGCGGCTTGGTACTTGTTTCTGCTCCTAGTGGGGATACAGTCGATTGTGCACGCTCTTTCATAGCTCGGTTCACTTTCTGCTCAAAGGCAGCGTCTCGGGTGTCCTTGATTCTAACGTAGGCATCCTTGACCATCTCGGGTATCTGCGGATAAAGGCTTGTAGCTAATGCTCCTAGGATAAAGCCCACAGTGAGGAAGAGTAAGGCAAATGATTTCATAGGGCTGAGGTTAGGTTTCCTCTAGTAAAGCATAGTTTGTCCTTAGTAACCAAAAAAGCCCGTCATAGCTAGATGCTCAGGGCTTTGGTGGTACAAGCGGGCTAACGAGTTGTGCCACTGCAGGTGGTAATCCATTAATAGAACATTTACACCTGAAAGTCAAGAACGGCTATTGACAAAGCCCAGGCAGGGAAGGTGTAATAGGTGTAGCCGTGTACAAGCGGCGCAAAGCGAGTCGATGTGTGATTAGCTCCCTCCACTAAAAACAACAGCTACCCTGAACGGCACAACTAGGTCTACAGTATAAAAAATCCTAGCTCTGGCTACCCCCTGACCCGTTCATACCGCACCTGACTAATATACAGTGTTAGCGGACAACAGACTTGCCTCATAGCCTCGCTGAACAAACTCTCCTATCTGTAGAGTAAGGGGGGTTATGTCCTAAACCAGTGCATACCACTCAGTACTTTGTCGCATTAATCGCTCCCAATCCTCTAACTCTCTCTTCACCTCTACCTGTTTCACACTGTACTTCATCCGCTTCATATCTTTGAGGTAGGCTTCAAACTCACTGTCCCCTTGAAAGGTTAAGGTGGGCTTACATATGTGTTTGGGGTTGTGGTGGTCAGTGATGGTGAGTAAGGCAGTAATCATATATTTGTTTTAGTAAATTAGACTATAGTACCAAAATATAGCCCAGTTGTCAATTAGTATCAGGTTCACACCCTCCACTTTGCCCCACTCTATTCCACTTCTATCCTACTTTCGCTCTACTTTTAACCTACTTTTAACCTACTTTTAATCACAGCCACCAAAAAACCACCCATTCAGCCGAGGTGGTTTTTTCTTGGTGTAACTAATATTCTCACTAAGGCAAACTGCAAGGAAAGTGCAAACCATCTGTAGTGGTTCTCCCCTAGTATACATGAGGATGTCAAAACAAAAAGAGCCCTGGAAACTGAGAAGGCTCTTTGTGTGCCCAGTACATTTCGGTACGGGATTTACGGCAACCATACACGATAATGGCTAATCTGTAAAGTAGCTATTGCCTAACAAGAACCGCTCTGCTACTGTAGGCGCATGATACCTTCATTTACCCAAGAAGAACTACAAGAGATAAACAAGATGCTGCAACGAGAGCGAGGCAGTAAAGGCGGCAAAGCCTGGTGGGCAAGTCTTGACGATGAGCAGAAAGAAGAGCGTAAACGCAAGCTCTTAGAAGGCCAAAAGAGAAAGATGAAACAAAACATAAAGCCGCTCTAATAGCGAGTAACTAAGGGTAACGACTTGAATACTAGCTGGAAAGATTGACAGAGCCGTTCTGTATGATACTGTTAGTGTATTAGCAACGAAGGCAACAAGCCAGCTTGACAATTCGACCCCATGCCCTCTAACTCGAAATGGTCCAAGAGGGCTCCAATTCATTCGTTCCTAGTGAGTCACTTCGTATTCATAGCTTGCCCCTCCTTTAAGCTAGTGAGTGCACCAGCGAAGTGGCTCAGTGGGTGTGAACCCAAAGCATATAAGCATAAGCACAAGTACTATGAGTGAAAAGAAACTCACGAAAGTTTGGTTAGTGATGTTAGTTGGCCTGTTTAGCATCTTCTATATGATGCCTGACAGTAACTACAGTAAAAACCGCTGCATCCAACTCGCAATGGAGTGTGCACGATGATTACGAGCTACAGCGACCAGGCCGAAGATCAGACATTACTCAAAATGGAGCACGAGGCAACAATGAGCCCAGATGACGAGTATGTAACCGTTATTTCAAAGGGATTACATATTCTCATAAGGAAATCGTTGACACATTCACATCACACACTAACAAGCATTACATACACGATATGACACCAACCACTAAGGAACCATCTGGAATTTACGCTAAGCTCCTCGCATTCCAAAGACAGGGGTTAGCCGTTAAAAAAACCTCCACTAACCCAGCATTTAGAAGCCGTTACGCTGATTTAAATGAAGTGTTAGAAACGATAAAGCAACCCTTAACTGAGCTAGGGGTACTCATTGTCCAACTCCCTACTAATATTGGCCTTATTACCCGCCTCATTGACGTTGAGGATGGCTCGAATATTGAAAGCTTCCTCCCCTACGTTGATACATCCACCGCCCAGAAGTTAGGAGCCAATAACACCTACAATAGACGCTACGCATTAGTTACCATGCTTGGCCTGGAAGATGAGGACGATGACGGCAACACTGCTTCCTCCCCTACTCAGAGCGCGCCACAGCGACAATCTGCACCACCTACTCCCAAACAAATAGAACTAGAGCCCTTACCTAACCCAGACTTTACTCCGTCACAAAATACGGGTAGTTGGCAAGCAGGTGAGGTGAGAACCGTAACTATGCAAGTGTACGGCAAGGAAGAAAAGACCAGTAAGAATGGCTCACCATTTGCTGAGCTCCAAACTGACAAGTTTCAAAAGATCGTAGCATTCAAGAACACGATGGAGAAAATAAGCATAGGAGATGAAATTTCAGCCGAGGTTGAGTGCAAAGAGTTTGGCGGCAACCTCTCCTACAGTATTACTCGATTATATTAACAAGCACCCATGAATAACACAGAGTTTCTCACCAAGTTTAAGAGCGTTGTAGAGAAAGCCCATACTGAGCAAGAAGCACCCGATGAGTTGCTAGAGCACTTGTTCAAGACCTACTGCCGAACGGAGGAAGTATGAGCATTGAAGAAGAGATCAGTAAGAAATTTGCAAGTTATACACCAGTAAATGAGATGGCCGAGTACGTCCGTTCCAAACTGCGAGAGGTGCTAGATAGGATTGAAACCCATCGTATTGACGATGTGGAATCGAGGAGGATTCAACGAAAAATTCTAATGGGGTACGGGAATGAAGAAGCTTTAATTAGAGTCGGTAAAGTTGCACAGAACATGATGAAGGAAATAATCACCATTCGCAAAGAGTTAGACACAAAGGAGCAGGAATGAATACATCTGAGCATCGTAAGGTAAAACAATTTGCTGATAAAATTCGACCAATGCTTGTAGCACTGGTAGCAGAAGCAAAGATTGAACAAGGAAATGTTGATTACGCCATAGATGCTACTATGAGCCTTGTTTTAATAGCAGCTTACGGAATATTCAAAGAAAAGGAGCAGGAATGAACGATGAACTACTGATACTCATGCGAAGTGTGGAGGCTATGGGTCGACACAAACACGCCAAAGACGGGTTGATTGCCCGCACCCCTGGCGTTGAACCAGAAGAAGCAGCAAAGAGAGTTGAAGAGTACGCAGCCTCTAGGTGTGCAGAGATGCTAGATGAGATTAAGACGGAGGTTGATTCACTTGACTCTAGGTTAGATGAGGGAGATGTAACGTCTTACGAAATTACTAACGCAATCGACACCATAGCCAGAAAGAAGGATAGGATGGAACACCTAACAACTAACCTGGAGCAATCGAAACTACTCAAGGAGTGGGGAGCACCGCAGAATACCGTTTATTTTTATGGAGACGGAACGCTGTACATGGGAGGCAAAAAACCGCCTGAATCGTATGTATTTGGGAAGAAAGAATATTGTTCAGCCTACACACTCCAAGAGCTTATAAACTGGCTAGGAGATGATTTTATTGATATAACCCACAATCGTGTAGACCCTTACTACTTTTGTTACTACGCTAGGGAAGAAAAGATGGTTCAGGGTTCAACCCCACTAGAAGCCGTCTTCTTACTTGCACAAGCCATAAAGGGAAAGGATACATAAAATATTGTCTAATGATACATAATAATTTCATATTACAGGTTTAAATGATACATAATTTAAGTACCTATGGAACATAACACTACTGAGATCTATGCTTTTAAACTTTAAACCAACCTAACCTAGAAAGGAGACCAATGATTGACACAATAATACCCATTCGAGTAATCCCTAGAGAGCGCAGTACCTTGTTACCCGTAACCCTTATGCTACTCGCACAAGCCGCAATCTGGTTTGTAGCAGGGATTGAATTTATCAGGCTTAATTCACCGTTACTTACTAATTATTAATACTACTCATTATGGACTACTCATACGCAATTCTTCTACTAGGCATCTACATCATAAGCAAGCAGTTTGACCGTACCATTCAGCTTATAATTGGTGCTGTACTAGTTGTTATAGGACTACTGCTACTAGGCACTATTAACCTCCCTCGATGAACCACTTTAATACGCTAGTTAAAGAATGGATGCACTTTACCTTTCACCTTACCCTCCTCCTGCTTGTGCTCTCTGTATCTGCTATCTCGGTAGCCGTTATTATCCGTGATGTAATTACTGCCCTATGAATGACCCCACACTACCCATAAATAACCGCTACCACGCTTCATACCTTAGAACTATGTGGCCTGAGCTCTTTTCCCACAAGCGAAAGGTAAGAGGAGAGTTGAGGTATCACTTTAAGGAGCCTAATAAAACTCAGCAGATTATTGATGATCTATACCCCAACAGCCTGTTTTTCCAGTACGCTAGCAACCTCAACGAGTTTATAGAAGATATTAAAGACCCTAATTTAGAAGCATAAGCATACCCCATGAAACCTAAGCAATCCTATGAAGACTACCTTCTCTGGTGTGAGCAGCAAGACGCTAAGCTAAAAGTTGAACGCCAGATTAACTACCTCCACAAATACGAAGCATTAAAAGATAGAGTACTAACCCAAGCTGAGAAAGTAGTCAAGCGTTACGAGAAGAAGCGAGGCCGTAAGCCCGAAGAGTTCGACTTCTGTCATAAGCTAGCCTGTGATGCAGATTTTAGACACCACCACCTACTTGCTGTGAAGTTTCATCAGGTAGTGAATGATGATGAGTTTTGGAATAAGTATTAAGCAACCTAATGAGTCCCTATGAATGAAGATTTGAAAACACGCATTGATGAGTACATGAGTGAAACCGAATTTTTAGACCACAAGAACCGCCTACTAAAAGACAACATCTTGGACAGGTTCTCGCAGTTCGTGGAGAGCGAGTGTGAGAACATGGTGCGCTACCACCATTTAGAGATGGAAACCACGAAAGAGTACTACGAGGATAAGCTGAAGAGCTTGCGAGTAGAAGTTAGTCTTATGGAGTCCCCTATAATTCCAACCCGACACGCTGCCCCACCAAAAGTACGAGCAAAGAAGGGGAAACGATGAAAGCTCCAAAAACCCACAAAGTCTGTAAAGCCTGTGAGAGAGAGAAACCCATAGAAGAGTACTACATGCAGGGTAAGTATCGAGCCGCAAAGTGTAAGAAGTGCCATCAAATCTATCAAAAAGCTTGGCAAGAGCGTACAGGGTACATTATGCCGAGCCGAAACCCCAACCCTGGCCCTCAAGGGTTCGCTAGTTTATCCCCTGAGCGCAGATCGCAAGTCTCCCGTTTAGGGGGTCATGCTGTGGCTATCAAGGGAACGGGACACCGTTTTACAACTGAGACCGGAAGAGTAGCAGGGAAAAAAGGTGGCTTGGTTAGAAAGAAGAATGAAGCATGACTACCTTACGCTACTACTTAAAACAGTTATTGGGTATCCGCCCTCAATGCCCCAACTGTGACACTCCTATGATTCCAGTATATGGATGGGATAAAATTACCTGTGAGAGTTGCCTATTTACCTGTCATAAGTACGATGCCTAGGTCTGCTATACTTAACCATAATCAACCCATCATGCTCACCCTTGAACAACAGATCAAGCAGATCATCGACCAGGAATACTCGAAGGCGGACTACCGCTACTATGACGTGGTCAAGCCTCTTATGGCACTATTTGAAAACCGTAACTCTCTGGGTACTACTGATGCTATATCAAGGGATCAGGTTCCTAGTGGTAAGCGCGTTCGATCTCGGTCCTGATGCTGTCCCCATTCGCTACGTCCTCATTCCTGCTGGAGTGCTGGGCGTAGTGGGGTTTATCTATAACCTATTTCAATGAACTACATACTGATCTTGGGCTGGTTCTTTATTATCATGCCTGCAACGATTATGTTTGTTACGCTGTGGAGGGATAAAGATTTTCGCCCTTACGCCTATCTAATGCTGGGCTTTGTATCATTACTTCTTGGCGTTTACCTTATTAACAATGCTCTAAACTTTTAACCCTATGGAACTAAATGATACAAAACAATCACCCAATAAAATCCAAGTTACGTACAACGGCTACTTTATGTGGACTAGGGCAAGAATGGGGAATATTATCTTTGCTCGACAGATGGCTAGACCTGAACTTCTTGAGAAAGAGATCAATATAGATACCCCTATCCTAGTAGGTTATGAAGGTGCTATTGGAGAAGATTTAACTAAGATACTCGATGAAAGATCAGAGCTGCAAGAACGAGTAAAAGAACTTAACTCCCAGGTAGAAAATTACGAGGACAAATACTACAAGTCCATTGATATTGTACGGGAAATGCAACAGCGGCTTGAGCATCTTGAATTTCTAGCAGATCGTCAGCCCCGTTTTGGCTGGAAACCTAGCAAACCTGAATCCATAACTGAATAATATGCCCCTACCCTACCCACCTGACCCCAATAAAAAAGATGGAACCTCGATAGTCGAGTATCTGGTACAGCTCCACAAGTATTTAGAGGAGAAAGATTATTCATCATCTCACCGCTTCTTGACCAATACGAAGGTACAGCCTGCCCCTTACTCTAACTCCCACATTGAGGGAGAGGATAGCACTGTAGCTGTGGGGACGGTTGTACCCCATGGGACTCCTGACCCTGATACGGGCATGAGTCCAATGGTGCGAATCAAGCGAGTCCACGGCTGGGACGCTATAACAAGATCAGCTTATGAAGAACAACTTACTGTAAAAGAGATAGACACAGAAGATAAGGCGTAGTACGCTTGAGCTATGCAGCAAACCCTCTCACCCGTTCATTTAGAGCAACTTGACTTCCGTGGGGTCTGGGAATTAACCATGTGGTCAATGCGCTACCGTTCCAACGAAGTAGTGCGAATCACCGTTAAACGCCAATCTCCCCAAGGCAACGACACCAATATTCAGGCTCCTCTCTTAACGATAGGCCAACTTATTGAATTTCTGCACCAGTGGTACGCTATTGACCTTTCTATTGGAAAACCCTGCATGGTTTCTTTGAAGCACATCTCCCCTATGGCCACCAAGCTTCCGGTAGTCTTTAATGATGTTGACCTCCTAGAGGTGCTCTGGGCTGCTACCTACGCTATGCTAGAAACCTACCCATAAACGCTTATGAACGACTATGAGCCCACAAAACAAGACAAGGTTATTGCCTGGATAATGCTGGCTATGATCGTCTTTACGGTGGGATTCATTTGGCGTATCTGGCCTACTGACGCAAGCAATCAGGTTACGGTTGAACGTGTAGATGAAGAATTTATCTGTCCCCTCTACCCCGTTAGTCTCTGCTATGAGGGACTACATGAAAAGTAATTAATTAACCTAAGTACATCCCATGACAACCCCAACACCAGAAGAACAGCTACAGTCTCTACAGACAACAATCACGGTTGACGATTTTGAGTTAGGTAAGGCTTGTGACCGGACTGATGAAGCTTGTGAATCCTGCCAATGAAATCAACTGCCCTCAAACGAAAAACCCCGTTAGTTTCTAAGTCTGCCCTTACCACAAAGAAACCACTGAGGATTGGAACCACATTAAAAACCAAGCCCAAGAAGGCTAAGACTGTGAAGCGAGAAAAAGTGAAGAGTGCTAACTACCTAAAGAAACGCTGTGACGAACTATGGCGTACATACATTAAGCGTGAGGGTAAGTGTGTATTTTTGGGAGTAGCTGGAATGGGGGACTGCAAGGGGCCACTTAATGCCGCTCACATCATTAGTAGACGCTACGCTAGAACACGCTACAATCCTCGAAATGCTGTTAGTTGCTGTGTCCGTCATCATTGTTGTTTAGATGGGAAAATAGAGCCCGTACATGTTGCCCGTGAGCACGTTGAGAAACTACACCCAGGCATTTATGCGGATATGTGGGCACTAGCCCAAACCCCAACCCCAATGAAACGAACTGACTGGGAAGACATACTAAACCAACTAAAACAACTTACATGACCGCAACACAGCGAGATCAATTAATACTCGAATCACTAACAGAAATACTAAAAGCTGTCGTAGCCAAGCACCATCCGTTCTCACCAAAACGCAAAACAATCATTCAATTAGTAGATAGGCTGGAGAGTGCCATCAATGAGACAGAGGAAGAGGCTTCACACACGTAAGAGAGCGTCCCCTCTTCAAACCATGAGAGTACCCCTCTAACCTGATAGATCAATTGAGAGAGGGGGAAAGTGGGAGTGGGCGAGGGTGATCTACTCTGATTTATGCCTCTACCGTCAAGGCATTAACGAAATGAGCCAGAGGACGGTGGGGGAGTGGTGTTTTGGCTATTGTGATAGGTGCTCAATCTATGTTACAGTTGAGCTGGTTCATGTGACATTCCCTCCATGACCACCCTGGATGCTCCAACTCATTCGGGGTTTTTTAATGGCTGAGGGCTGGGCACGTGAGAGCGATAGTACTAGGTGTCTCCCTTCCCTTGGCCAATAAAAAACAACCTCTAACATTTCTGTTTCGAGGCTGTTTTTATTTTTTCGATACTGACGTGGCTCCTTCGTTGCAATCCTTGTTCAGACGCTTTGTGTCTACGTACGCTGACACTCTGCAAGAACTTGGCCAGGAGGGGCGTACAGTGTCTTGCTTAGTGTATGACGAATAGCTGTGATTGTCAACTAGATAGCGATTTCTCCACTTACAGGAGCCGTGTTTTGAAGTCCTCCTTGAACAATGATACCTTCACGATATGCACCAATCGCTTTGTTGAGTTGTCGTGCAATGGTGTAGGCTGCAATCAAGAATCCTGAAAGCTTAATAAAGAGTGGGTACAGAGGGTTGTTAGGGTCAATGCTGCCGTTAGCGGTTACTTGGTTGAATACTTCGGCGAGGCCCAGTAGTAGGCCAGGGAGGGCGGCAGAGAGGGTAAGCCAAAATTCGCTTCTTCGGTAGACAGGTTTGTCCATAGGGGTATGTTAGTTAATTATTGATTAGTAAAATTTGTGCCAAGAGCGGCTAGATAGTTCCCTTGTTTGCTCTTCAGCCAAAGGGTACTAGTGTGCGCTCTTCCGTTTAACAAAATGGTGTACGATCCACCCTCTACACTTCCAAGGGCTGTCAACTCATCGCCTGGGACAAGAAGAGCCATAGGTGATCCGTTTATAATGGGTGCTCCTATCCAGGGCTCAGCTAATGGTGCGGTAGTATTTGGGGATGTGCGTACTTTAAGCCGCACTAATGCTTGTACCTTCCTCGGAAATCCAGAAACTAAGGGAATTGGTGCAACCTCAATGGGTACATGTACGGTAACGGGGGCATAGTCCCAATTGTAGGTTTCAGGGTCTATGAAGTTGTTAACGTTGGTCCAGTATGTTCCTGTCCAGTTGGTGGCTATGTCTAAGTGTAAATGGTCACCTGTAGTATATATTCCGGTATTTCCTGTAAGAGCGATAATATCGCCTGCTTGTACTTCACCTACCGTTTTTATCACTCTATCAAGGTGCATAAAGCGCATCATCACAGCGTCATGGTCGGGCTGGTAGTACACTTGCGTACCTCCTTGTAACCATGCCCCTGAAACTACTTTAACAATACGTCCCTTAAACGGAGCTCTAAGTGGTGTCCCCTTAGGTGCTCGGTAGTCTACCCCTAAATGCTCACGGGTGTACCAGGTACGTTGCTTGAATAAGTAGCCTCCAATTTGTCGATTCTGTAGGGGAAACATTGAGGTTTGATTAGAAGGTGGGGCATTAAGAAGTCTCAGTAACTCGCTCCTGAGTCGGTGGTACTTACGAACCCCTAGAATATAGAGGAATACATACAGTCCCGACTTCAGGTGTGTTTCGCTGACATGTGGCATAGCCAAGCCAACGAAAAGATCTATGGGAAGCGAGTCTAGCATCCATTACCCTTGTGACTGATCTACATGTTCTGGGTGAAGTAATGCGTTAAGCTCAGAGATTTCGCTGTCCATTGCCCCTGCTTCTTCCTGGTACTGTTGAGCGGCTCGCTCGAGTCGTTCCTCAAGACTTCCTCTACTGTTTCTCCGTTCTTCAAGGCTTCGTAACCGACTGTTCAGGCGTTCAGCGACAAGGCGGCTTCGCTCAGCAGCTAGCTGCTCTTCTACTTCCAACTCGATCTCATGGATAACAGACATAGTGTCTACTTATTGATAGGTATACTTATTGTACTACGCTAAAGCTCTACAATACTAGATAGCAGCCTCTTTTATCGGTTGCTCTACTTTCTCAGCATCTTTTATAATCTCTACAATCTCTCGTCGTACGGCACTTAACTTTGCGTAGGGGATTGGTATACATTATGGTAATGGTTACACGTCTTGAGCGGCTTGAAATCTGGGGATGTTTTTCATCTCCATGTAGCATATCGTAACAGGGTTACTAACCTCCATGCTTTCAATGGTGAAGGGGATAGTGGTCTGCCACTCTACTACTTCAGTATGAGCTGGGTCTTTCCCTGTATCACTAGCCGCTTTGTTTGGATACCAGTATATAACAGCCCTGGAGCCTGTTTTTCCAGGGAAGAGAACAATGTGGTGTACTTTGCCGTACTCAATGGCTGTTCCGTTGGGTAAGGTTTGGGGGAGTAAGAAGGCCATAAAGGTAATTAGTGGTTAAATTTTACGAGCAGTCATGTATGATTTGTCGTATACGCTTGAGGTTTGGGCGGCGGTAGTACTTGCAAACCGTAGTTCTACCGTTCCAGCTGTTGTGGCGTTTACAACACTACCTGTAATGCGTGTCCATCCCGTAGTTAAAGCAACAGCGTTGAAAGCAACTCCTGATAGCGTTCCTGAAACGGTAAGAACTGCTGAAGTTACAGCTGTTACAGCGGTTGACATACCCACGGCTACAGCTCTAAAGGTAGCTCCAGTTGGTACAACGATAGCAAACTTCACTCCACCTATGCCGCTACATCCATTCTGGAGAAAGAACTCAAAGCTCCAGGTTTCACTAGCAGGAATAGCAAAACTCATGCCTGTGACACTAGCTGCTGCAATTACCGTGGTTGTTACGGTAGTCGTAACAATAGCCTGTTTTGCATTAGCGAGTACGGCGTTACCGTTTTTATCTACAGAAGATAAAACTGTGCCAGCGTTATTCTTCCATTCGGTTAGGTTGCCTGTTTGACTCACAGCTCCAATCATACATATACCCACATCGGCGGCGGCTCTGATGTTCATTTCAAGCGTTGCACCAGGGTCAACGGAGTAGGCTTTGTTCATGCCAATTTTCCCACCTCGAAGCGTTATGTCATCGCTCACTGAGTAGACTGAGGCACGCCCCATAACAATTGGTAAATTAACACCTGTACCACTTTGACTTGAAAAGATATTATATTGGCGTAGTCCTGGATGATACCCAATCTGTAGACGCTCAAAGTTTGCGATGCTTGCAATCGTGCCTTTCACAAAGAGGTTAAATTCAGCGTAGTCCGTACCATCCCCATCTTTCGTAAAGATTTCAAACTGAGCGGATGCGCCACTGTTGACCGATTCAAAACTCAAAGCACCAGCGGTTCTAGTACTCATACGGTGAGCGGCTCCACTAATAAGGTATGAACCATCCTTCTGGACACTGGCTAGGGGATTACCTATATTGTCTGTCCATTCAGTCAATGCCAATGTATGGCCTGAGCTTGCTTGAATAACTAAGCGGCTTGAGTTTACTGCTCCTAATAGCGTTACTTTTTTATTCGTTGCGTCATAGCTGAAGCCAGCATCACCAGCCATAGCCCCTGCATTGTTGTACTGTACGTTCGTGGTAGTACCTCCAGGAGTTGCACTTGCAGTAACGGTATCCCATAAGCTATTTGTACCGTCTGTTTTAAGGTACTTACCAGCATTTGCGGTTTGAGTAGGAAGTACTTGATTTGCGGTTACGCTATGAGGGTTAGCGGTTGAAGCTATATGCGTATCCATCTGGGTATGGGTATGGCTTTGCGCTGCAACATCAGTACCAATTACTAAACCTAAGTTTGTTCTAGCGGTGGTTGCGGTTATTGCACCTGTTCCACCTTCTGCAACCTCCAATCCTGATTGTGCCGTTGCTCCTCGGTTGTTGCGAATAACACTACCTGTGACTGATACGCTATTGTCATAGACTATCTTGGCAGTGTTGCTTTCGTCCATGATGTTATCTTGAACAAGCATGTCTGAGTAAGACTGTAAGGTATCACCATTCCAGAAGCGGAGAGCAGTAGCACTGTTTTTAACCTCGTTATTGGTGATGATCTGGCTATTTGCCTTGAACACCATAATTGCAGCAGCATCAGCTCCCGTACCTCCACAGTTATCGAGGATGTTTCCTGTAACATGAGCCCCTATTTTAGATAGGAGTATTCCGCTCCCTAAGCCTCCCGTGACAGGTGCTAGCCCACAGTTACGGACAATGTTTCCTTTTATAAGTACGTTTTTAAGTACGTTATCAACAGCGTCATTACCTTCAGACATGTAGGCAATACCATCACCTCCACAGTTGTAAACGGTGTTTCCTGTAACTACAATATCGTTGGTATCAGGTCGAGCGGCAGTTGCTTTGTAAGAGTTGATGCGGATACCTGTGTTTGAGGATACATTCAGGACAGTGTTACCAATCACAGATACGAATTGCGAACTAGCGACACGAATACCATTACCTCGATCATTTCCCTCTACGGTATTGCCAACTACTGAACCATAGCGAGAAGGCACAAGAGATGTGTTAAGGAAATCAAGGTCAATATCGATTCCGTCATCCAGGTGAAACTCCCCAGCAACGAATGAACTCAAGACGTAGTTCTTGATCTTATTCCCCTTAACGGTAAAGTAGTCGGTTCCGTTGACCTGTACACCATTTCCACTACTGTCATGAATGTAGCAGTCGTTAATGGTGGCGTACTCACAGTGTTGGACAACGAGTGTTTCAGTGGTGTTCGTAAAGACGGTGTGATACGCTTCCACGTCAATGAATCCACAGTTACGAGTATTGCGGATGATGGCTGTGTGGCTGAGTGTTGCTCCCTTGATCGTGAGGTGCTTTATCCAGATGTTGGAGTTGGTGTTCTTAGCGGTTCCTGTAGTGTTGGTATCAAATGCCCAGGTGCTAATAGTTCCACTGAAACTAATAATCGTTACCCCTTGACCTTCTCCCTCTACAGTAACATTGCTCTTTAGGGTAATTTCAGCAGTAGTGTTGTAGGTTCCCTTAAGGATTCTTACAACACCTCCTCCAGCTGTATTTACAGCGTCAATTGCAGCCTGAATTTCAGTCTGGTCAGCGGTTCCGTCTGTTGTATAATCGGCATTCGTAGCCCCTACCGTAACCAATACTTTACCTTGCGCTGCTAGATTCGTTCTAGCTACACTGGCTGTACTTGCTCCCGTTCCACCATCAGTAACGGCTAAATCGGTGATTCCTGTAATTGTTCCTCCTGTAATAGCTACCCCTGTAGCATTTTGGGTGGAGATAGTGCCGAGTCCGTGTACAGTGCTTCCTGTTGCTGCAAGGTGGGTATCAATTTGAGCGTGAGTGTTAGTACCAATATCAGCTATATTGTTGTGGGAAATACCTGGCTGGACAACAGCAAATTCTAAAGCACCTACAGCATTAGCTACAGTTACAGTAGATGTTCCATTAATAGTCTTGTGCTCAACAGCTGTACCTGCTGAATTATTACCTAGAATCTGGTTACCTGTACCACTTGATGTACCAACTTTTCCGCTGGATATGTCTACACCATTTAAGAACTTTTTGGACATAGGGGAGGATTAAGTTAGGGGATTAGCCCATTACAACTGCTTTGATTGCGTTTAAGGCAGGAGCTACGGCAAATGTAACAGTTACAGCGGATGTAGATGTGTTCACAACATCAGCTTCAACGACAGCATTATCAGCAGCTTGCCTAAGTTGGGTAATAACGTCTTGGGTTCCTAAGTTGTGAGTCAAGGTGATTGCGGTAGCTGTTCCGTCACCAATGGTAAAGGTTTTCTTTACAGGGAAACTAGCGAGAGAAACAGGGGTAACAGCTACGGTGCTATCTGTTCTGGCTTCAGCTTCAGCAGCGGTTGCGTACTCAGCAAGTCCTAGTGCTGTACTCGTTGCTCTATCTACATTGGCCTGTACAATTGTCCAGTTAGCCCCAACGGTTGCTTGATCTCCAGCGGCACTTCCGTCCACAGTACAGATGA
>Ga0136611_10000301_pt1 | contig 31308 bp, 31 predicted proteins | sample AntDrymUQ2232306_2_FD_106645 | JGI IMG/M metagenome (GOLD analysis project Ga0136611, IMG submission 106645) | Polar desert sand microbial communities from Dry Valleys, Antarctica - metaG UQ223 (23.06) | ecosystem: Environmental > Terrestrial > Soil > Desert | place: Antarctica: Dry Valley...
GGAATGCCCTACGTCGCCGGTTACCGGCCCGCCCGCGAATCCGACAAGTGGACCATCGACATGTGGCCCTACTCGGTGGCCGTGGGGGCGGCGATTCCGCCGGTTCCTCTCGCGCTTAAAAATGGCTCGCTCATCCCCGTCGATCTCGAAACCGCCTATACGGAAGCACTGGCCGACCACCGCCTATGATCGCAGTTCGCTGTCCCGCAAATCCGTCAGGAACATATGCCCCGGTTTGTGCGTGATCGCGAATGGTGGCTTCGCCTGCATCAGCACGGCCTGCGGCGTCACGCCGCAGGCCCAGAAGACCGGCACTTCGCCGGGGCGGAATTCGACCGCATCACCGTAGTCGGGCCGATTCAGGTCTGCGATTCCCAGCGCGGCAGCATCGCCGAAGTGGATCGGTGCTCCGTGCGCAAGTGGAAAGCGGCTGCAAATGGCAGTGGCCCGAATCGCCTGCTCCGGGAGCATCGGCCGCATCGAGACGACCATCGGCCCCGCGAATCGGCCCGCCGGTTTGCAGTCGATGCTCGTGCGGTACATCGGCACGTTGCGGTTCGTCTCGATGTGGCGGACGGGCAGGCCCGCTTCGAGCAAAGCATTCTCGAACGTGAACGAGCAGCCGATGAGGAACGTGACGAGGTCGTCGCGCCAGTAGTCCCTCACGTCGGCCGGTTCGTCGATGCAGTCGCCGTGGAAGAAGACGCGGTAGCCCGGGAGATCGGTGCGGAGATCGCTCCCCGCTGCGACCGCGCGGGCTTCGAAACCGCCGGTGTCGGTGACGGCGAGCAGCGGACAGGGTTTCGGGTTCCACTGGCAGAAGAGCAGGAAATCGTAGGCCCACTCGGCCGGGAGCATCACGAGGTTCGCCTGAACGAAACCGCGGGCCAAGCCGGGCGTCGGCCCGGTGAGTTTGCCCGTGCGGCAAGCCATGCGGACATCGACGGCGGTGGAAGAGGGGGTCATCGGGTCAGGAATCCAAAATGCGTTGAATATCGAGAAGCGGCCGACTGTACTCCTCCCAAGTGAGTCCGTCCACCGTCGCCGTCTGTTGGCCCGTCACGCCGTCGACGAACGGGCCGTCGCGCACCATCGCTTCGAGGATCGCGAGTTCGCGATCCGGATCGAACAGGTCGGCCGGCGGTTTGCGGTCGCGCAGGACGAAGAGCCCGGCGGCGAGTGCGTAGGCTCCCCAGTTGCTCACGCCGGCGACTATGAGGTGATCCGTCGGCACCCGGCAGGCGATCTGTGCGCCGTTCGGGATGTTCCGCGCGATGGTGGCCCATGAGACGCGCCCCATGCCGATTTCGTTCCCGCCGTCGCCGATGCCGATGGTCGTCGTGAGCCCGCGGCGGTTTGCTTCATCGACGATGCTGTACAGTGGAGGCGAATACTCGCCGATCTCGACACCGCTCATGTTGTAACGACGGCCGTCGAGCCACGAGGGACCGGCGACTTCAATGGAGATCAAATGGCTGGCGTAACCTGAACAGAATGGACTGTAATCGATCGCCAGATGAGCGTTCCAAGTCGATCCTTGCGGGGGAACCGAACGCACTTGAGCGCCGATATGCTTCACGCGGGGTTCGAGAACGCGGTTGCACGGGTGCGGGGTAAAGATCCACGGATCATATCCGAGACTCTTGAACGCTTCTGCGAGAAACGCAGTGCCCAGTGGGCCATCCGTTTCAAATGCCGGCGGCTCTGCGGTGGGGATGTAAAATCCGGTCAGCAATCCGACCATGGTGCCGGGTTTTGCAGCCAGACTTTGGCACGCCCGCTGAAAATCCCCAGCGGTCGCCGTGAACAGATTGTCCACCGGATCCCCCGCCAATCCCCGGTTGCCGGGATCGGTCTGCACTGCCGCGAGGATCGCCGCGAGCTTCTCGTCGGGGGTCATTTCTTCACGAGGGGAAGCAGCACGAGTTGAACGAGGACCGTGACGAGGAGCGTCGCCGCGGCCCCGGCGAAAATGTAAACGAATTGCCAGCGTCGCCTATCGGATTCTCCGATGTGCTTTTCGAGTTTGTCCAAGCGGGATTGCAAGACGGCGAGGTTCTCGCGGAGCGCTTGCAAATTGAGTTTGTCGAGCTCTTTCTCACGCATGTCGAATTCGGCGCGGAGCTTGTCGACGTGTTTTTGCGCGTCGTGCGCGAGTTCAGTGGGCGTGGGCATGCTGCTCCTCCCGCTCCATCTCTTCGATCATGCGAGAGATCCCTTCTCCGATTTGGAAGTATTGCTGACGGAGGATCTGCCGGAGCAATTGACTCATCGCGACTTCCCGCGCCACGGGATCGGCGAGCCTTTGCGGGGTCGTCGTCAGATGGGCTTGGCGTTGACCGTAATGATCCCGTTCCGCCACGCGCACCGTGACGTCGCCGGCCGACTGATCGGTCAGGGACCACGACACTTCCCGATGATCGGCGGCGAAATCCGACGACTCCAGCAGCGTTTCCAAGAAAGAGTTCGCGGCCCGGACCGATTCGAACAGCTTCGGATCGTCGCGGATTTCGTCGGCGATGCCGATGGTCAGCGGTGGCTTTAGTGCGACGGCCATGGCGATGCTCCCCTTGTTCCCACAGTATACTCGCTTCGATTCACCCCTTCGCTCCCGGATTCAGCAGGTAGGCGAAGCGGCCCTTCCACTCCTTCGGCACCTCGGCCTTCAGCGTGATCGGTTCGTGCAGAATCGGATGGAGGAAGGTGAGTGAACGCGCATGCAGCCCGATCCCGCCGCCGAAGACGTGCGTGCCGCCGTACTTCTTGTCGGCGAAAATCGGCGCCCCACGCGAGGCGAGTTGCACGCGGAGCTGATGCTTGCGGCCCGACAGCGGCCGGAGTTCGAGCAGCATCAGGCCGGCGTGACGGGCCTTGACTTGGTAGCCGGTGCGGGCGGGTTTTGCCCCTTCGGTGCCCTCGGAGACGACCTTCACCAATCGCTCGGTGTCGTCGTGGAAGAGCCAGTCGTCGAGCGTGCCCCAGTCGCCCCAGACGAAGCCCTTCGGCTTCGGCGGGGATTCGGTCGCCACGGCCCAGTAAACCTTCTCCACTGCGGAATCGCGGAATTGCTCGCTCAGCCGGGCGGCCGCTTTGCTCGTCTTCGCGAAGAGCAGCGCCCCGCTCGTCGGCTTGTCGAGCCGGTGGACGACCCCGAGGAAGACGTTGCCGGGCTTGGCGTACTTCTCTTTGATGTAGGATTTGGCGAGGCGGTCCACCGTCTCTTCGGTGCCGTCGAAGTGCGTCGACGGCCAGCCGGCGGGCTTGTTCAGCCCGAGGCAATGGTTGTCCTCGTAGAGGATGTCGAGCAGGTCGGCGAAGGAGGCCATGGCGACTCCGGGTTCACTTCCTCTACAGACTATCGGGATTCGAGGTATAATTCCAAAACCGAAGAGGAGCACGACAATGCCGGAAACCACAGCCCCACGGGACTACACCCCGGAAGAAATCTCGGCGATCTACGCCCACTTCAAGAAGAAATTCAGCGTCGAGGATCTCCTCGGTTACATCGAAGACCGCGATCCCATCATCCCCGCGGAGGAATCGCTGCGGCAACTCCGCGAAGTCCTCGGCAAAGTCGAGTCTTCGCCATCCGAGGTAAAGTGATGGCCCAGTCGAATGGCCGACCTCCGATCGAATACTCGATCGGAGTTACCGGCAATGCGAACGCAGAACTCTTGGCGATCACCCGGGACGCGAAGGACGACGGCCGAGGCGAGAAAGTCGAAGAGGCTTATGTCGCCATCTTGGCCCGGCTCAGATTCGGCCCGGTCGCCTTCGGTGAGCCTCTGTACCGCGTTCAAAAAATGGGCATGACGATCCGCTGTGCTGTCATCATGCCCCTGTACGTGGAGTACGGCGTTCACGATACGCGGCCGGTCGTTGTCATCCGCCGAGTCGTTGCACTCTCGAATCGCGATGCGTAATCGATTTCGATCCGCTTGCAGTTGGTCATATGCCCCAATTCAAAATCCGCATCGCCATCCTCGGCGCCTCCGGCTACACGGCCGTCGAGTTGATCAAGCTGCTGCTCCGGCACACGCACGTCGAGATCGTCGCGGTGACCTCGCGTCAGGAACCGGGTAAGCCCGTCTCGGCCGATCACCCGATCCTCTTCGGCCGGCTCGATCTGCCGATGGAAAACTTCGACGCCGACAAGCTGAAGGCAAAAGGTGTCGAATGCGTCTTCGGCTGCCTGCCGCACGGGGCGAGCGCCGAAGCCGTGGCGCCCCTGCTCGAACGCGGCCTGCGCGTCGTCGATCTCAGCGCAGACTATCGGCTGAAGAATCCGGACGAGTACGCCGAGTGGTACGGCCACAAACATCCCGATGCGAAAAATCTCGAACAGGCCGTTTATGGTCTGCCGGAGTTCTACCGCGAGCGCATCCGTTCGGCGAAGCTCGTGGCGAACCCCGGGTGCTATCCTCAAACGGCGATCCTCGGCCTCGCGCCGCTGATCCGCGAAGACCTCATCGACCGCAATTCGATCATCGTCGATAGCAAGAGCGGCGTGAGCGGCGCGGGCCGCACGCCGAAGCTCGGCACGCTTTACCCCGAATGCAACGAGAACTTCTCGGCCTACAGCGTCGGCGTTCACCGCCACACGCCGGAGATCGAACAGGCACTCGCGGATGTCGCCGGCGAACGGTTTTCCGTGCTGTTCACCCCGCACCTGACGCCGATGGACCGCGGCATCTTCAGCACAATTTACTGCGTGCCGAAGAAGGCGGTGAGCGAAACCGACTTGCTCGCACTCTTCCGCAAGACCTATGCGAAAGAGCCGTTCGTCCGCGTGCGCAGCACGCTGCCGACGACGAACGCGAAGGACTGCTCCGGGCGATCTTCGATGCGCCGAAGGACGACCTGCCGCGCTTGGTCTTCGCCGATTGGCTCGACGAGCACCGCGAATCCGAATGGGCCGAACTGATCCGCCTTCAGTGCCAAACGCAGCCGATGCCGCACAGCTACGAACGCGAGCAGGAATTGCTCGCGCGGGCCTTCCCGCAAGGAACGGCGCAGGAGCTGGCGATCTTCGAGCGCGGATTCCGGCTCGACCCTCGAATGATAATCGCGGCCGATCAACTCGCCGACTCTGCGAATCTGCGCGAGCTTGCACTCCGTCAACATCCGGAGTGGTACGGCGCCACCGAGTTGAAGATCGCCGGCGGACTGATCCTCAGCGGCAAACCGATCCAGACGATCTTCATCAGTCCCGTGACGGCCAGGGTAACGAGGCTCGATCTCGGAGGCTTACTCCTCTATCACGATCCGGCGCCCGGGGAGTACGGTCACGGAGACGGGGCGTTCGCACTGATGCGCGAATTCGAGTACCGACCGGTCGTGACTGTGCAGGCCGTCGATGCGCTGGTGAACGCCCGAGAATCGAGGCGGTTGACGCACCTCGACCTCCGCAACAACGACCTCGACAACGACGCCGCGCGGGCCATCGTCCATTCGACGAACCTCATCCGGCTGAAGTCGCTCCAAGTGTTCGACGGCAACCAGCTCCGCGGCCGGACGTGGCAGCAGTTGCTCGAGCGCTTCGGCCCCGACGTGGTGCAGTGAGATGACCGAGCACGCGGCATTTCTGAACGCTATCCTGGAGCGGCCGGACGACGACCTCCCGAGACTCGTGTACGCCGACTACCTCGAAGAAACCGGCGACGCCGAGCGCGCCGAATTCATCCGCGTCCAACTGGAACTGGCGAACTCGGAGGAGGACGCCCCGAACCGGCCCTGGCTCGAAACCCGGGAAGAGGAACTCCTGAAGGTCCATGGGGAATGGCGACTCCCGATCCGGGGCATCCAGAGATTCCACCGGGGGTTTATCGAATCGATGGCGACGACGGCAGATTGGCTGATCGGTGCCGGCCCCGTGCTTCGCCTCGCCCCCGTCCGCGAACTCCGGGTCATCAACGCCGATAACGCCATCGCCGCGCTCGCACAGGTGCCGGGGTTGGAGCGCATCGAAACGCTCGACCTCCGAAACAACAGCTTCGGCACGCAGGATCGCTTGGCCCGATTCTTCGATGCGGCGCCGCTGCGGTCGCTGACGAATTTGGTACTGGGAAATAACCAGCTCTGGAGCGACGATGTCGAGAAACTCGTGGCCTCCCGGTGGGCGCCGCAGTTGCGCTCGCTCGATTTGTCCGGAAACGCCATCGGCGATGCGGGAGCGGGCGTGTTGGCACTGGCCGGAAGCCTGCGAAACTTGGAGACGCTGATCCTGCGGAGCGAAGGGCTCGACTGGCGCGATCGGATTCAGACCGATGGGGCCGAAGTCCTCGGAATCACGCGAAACCTCGAGCGACTCCGATCGCTCGACATCTCGGGGCACCTCATCGGCGAAGCCGGAGCAAGTTTCCTGATCGATCGCGTCGGGTTGCCCGCGCTGGAGGAAATCGATGCGTCCCACAACCGCATCGACTTCGCAGATTCACCCGACACGGAAGATCTTTTCGAGGCCCGTCCGCGCGAGCGCCTCCGCGTCTGCACTCTGTCGGGCAGCACTGTCAGCCTGCGCGCCGCAGCGGGATTCGCCGGCTGGACTCAATTGGAGACACTCGACCGACTGATACTCGAACGGTGCGAATGGGCGCCCGGCGCGCGGGAACTGCTCACGGCGTCGCAGTGGGCCTACAAAATCAACTTGGACAATCCGACCACCGGAGAACTGGCATGATGCGATTGTGGCTAACCGCCGCGTCGGTGCTCATCGGTGTCACTGCACTGTCAGCGCAGACGCAGAAGCTCGCGCTCGAGGCCGATACGATCGACCTCCCGAAGGACATCGCCGAAGCTCTGAACCCCGAATTCGGCCGCGAGGCGTTCGCGATCACCGACGGCGAGACGAAGGCGATGACCTTCTGGTTCCGCAAAGTAATCCCGGTGAAAGCGACCGCGGAGCAGCTCAAAAACGGAATCACCTACCGGGAGATTCCGGAGGGGACGCTCATCGGCGTCGTCAAGCTGGAGAAGGCGTTCGTCGATTTCCGCAAGCAGGAAATTCCGGCCGGCACCTACACGCTCCGCATCGCCGTGCAACCGGATACGGGCGACCACCGGGATACGGCCCCGCACCAGGATTTCGTGCTGCTCAGCCCCGTGTCCGACGACAAATCGGTCGAAGTGATCGAACTCAAAGACCTCGTGAGGCGGAGCATCAAAGTGACGGGCAGCGACCACCCGGCCGTGATGCTGCTCTATCCGCACTTCGCCAAAGGGGACGACGCGAAGCTCGCATCGAAAGAAAACGGTGTGACCTGCCTGCAACTGAAGCGACCGGTCAAAGCGGACGATGCGAAGGCGAACCTCGGATTTTCGATTGCGGTAGCGGGGTTCAGCAAAACGCGCTGAGTCATTCCGCTCCGACGGGCGATTGGCCCGCGCCGACAGTCGGCATCTTCGCTCCGCCGGTCGGCCGGAGGAATTCGCCATCGTTCTCCTTGTTCACCGAAAGCGCGACGCCGTCCGCTTGCACGGCTCCGAGGCTCACGGTCCCTTCCTTCGCGACCGCATCGCGGGCGTTTTCGCTCGCCCGGATTCCGGTTGCGTTCGCGGCCCGCAGCATCGCCGGAACGCCCGCGAAGTAGTTCCGCTCCACCGCGATCAGCTGGGTCCCCGCGAGCGGGCCGTCGAGCGCGATCCCGGTGCCGCCGAGCGATTGGAAAGTGTTCCGTTCGAGCTTCACGCCGAGCGCTTTCTCGGGCGTCAGCGTTCCCACGATGTGCAGCCCGTTGTCGAAGCCGAGAACGCGGTTGTTGCGGATCTCGATCCCGCTCGCGGCCCCTTCGATTTCGAAGGCGTCCTTCGCCGGGCCTTCGAAGCGGCTGTCCAGAATTTGGACGAACTGATTCGAGAGGTTCGGGCTGGCGTGGATGCTCACGCCGGCTTCGTAAGCAGCCGCGCTGTAGACACGCGTTTTTACGATCCTCATCGGTCGGGCCGCGTCGGCCGTCAGGTTGTTGATGCGGAAGCCGGAGGTTTTCGGATTGTGGACGGTGACATTCCGGCAAGTGAGGCCGGGGCAGTTCCCGGCCGCGTAAAGCCCCGCGTGCGCCGCACCGCCGAGTTCGAAGACGATCCCCTCGACGGTGGCATCTTCGACGTTGATCAGTTCGAGCGCGGCCTGATTGCTGAGGCCCTTCACGTTCGGATCGTTTTTGAATGTCCACGTGACCGGCCCGGCATGTCCCGATTCGATTCGCACGTTCTTGATGGGGTTTTTCGAATCCCCCGAGAGCCGGAGGGCGGGCGACTCGTACTGTGCATCGAGGAGGATGATCGTATCCCCGGAGCGGGCCGAACCGATCGCCTCGCGCAGGGTCTTTCGGGTCAACGTCGGATCGGGCGACTGCCCTGACGCGGTGACGTACACCTTGCGCCCGTCGGACGGAACCGTCGAGGTCATGTCGGGCTTCGCCCAGGGTTTCCAGACGAAGAGGCCGACGGCGACGATGCCGATCACGACGATCGACGCAGCCGCCGCAAGAATCAGCAGTGGGAAGAGCTTCGATTTCTTCGCGTTCGACTTCTTGATCCCGCTCCCCCGGGCGGTGCGCGACGATTTCGGCGGCGGTTCATCTTCGGCGTCCTCGCGCCCGATCGGGCGTGCTTTCTTCGCGGTGTTCCCTTCAGAATTGCGGATCGTTTCCGCACCCATGAGCGATTCCCACACCGCCGGATCGCCCGCCGCGACCGGTGCGGCGACGGCCACAGGTGACGGTGAATAAATCGGGCTTGCGGTCGGCGGATTGGCGAGCTGAGCGGGCGGCCCCGCGAAGGGCTGCGCCACGATCGTGGCGGGGAGCAATTCGGTCTTCGACTGCACCGGGGCCGGGGTGGTGTAAATCGTATTGCCGCCGAGGGCCGTGTTCAGCGACGGCCCCGAGCCGGGGGCCGCGCGGCCGGGGACACCGCCGGACGCGGCCAGCGACATCTGCGGCATTTCGGAATCGGGCGGAGGCGGGATGGGCGTCTGCACCCACGGCGCGAGCGCTTCCATGAGTTCGGCCGGCGACTGGTAGCGATTCGCGGCGTCCTTCGCCATCATCTTGTCGACGATGGCGGCCACGCCTTCGGGCACTTCCGGGCGGTAGGCGCGGATCGCCTTCGGGGCTTTCGTCTGGTGCCAGAGCAGCTTCTGGGCGACGGAGCCTTCGGGGAAGGGCGGGAAGCCCGTGAGCATGTAGTAGAAGGTGCCGCCGAGGCCGTAGATGTCGGCGCGGATATCGACGCTCGAACTGTCGATGGCCTGTTCGGGGGCGAGGTAGTCGGCGGTGCCGAGGACGCTCTCGTCGAACTTCTTCGTGAGCATGTCGTCGTCGTCGGGCTTGAAGAAGCGGGCCAGCCCCATGTCGAGGATTTTGACGACGCCCGTGCGATCGACGAGGATGTTGGCCGGCTTGATGTCGCGGTGGACGAGGCCCATTTCATGGGCGTGGTGCAGCCCGACGACGGAGCCGAAGATGTAGTGGCAGGCGCGCAGCACATCGACGGGGCCGTGCTTCCGGACGAGGTCGTGGAGGTTCGTGCCGTCCACGAATTCCATGACGAGGAAGTGCAGATTCTCGTCCTGGTCGATGTCGTAGGCGCGGACGAGGTTCGGGTGATCGACCGCCGCGACGGCGCGGGCTTCGCGGTAGAACCGCGACAGGGCCGCTTCGTCGTTGGACTTCGCAGCGGGCAGCACTTTCACGGCGACTTTGCGCTTCATCAGCTTGTGTTCGCAGAGGAACACTTGGCCCATGCCGCCGACGCCGAGCCGTTCGAGGACCTTGTATTTGCCGATGAAGAAGCGCTTCCACTTGCCCTGCAGGAGCTGCTCGGCTTGGAAGTAGGTGAGGATGCCGTCGCGGACCATCAGGCCGCCGAGCTTGTTCGGGTCGGCGGGCATCCCCGATTCGCTCTCGGCCAGTTTTTTGACGTAGGCCCGCAATCGGCCCTCATCGATGACGCCGCTTTTCAAGATGACGTCGGTCAATTCGTCGTTCGAAACGGGAGCCGGCATCGACACGTTCTCCGGCGAGCTGCGGGGCCGAAGTCGCGACCATCCGCGTCCGACGTAAATATAGGGCAAAGGAACGGTCGGCGGCGGGGAAAAGCGGGACGACTGGCGTCGGGACTTCGCCCTCCGGGAAACAACATTGCGGTCGGGCATGACAGGCGTCAGCGGAGAAGGACGTATGCCGCGGCCGCGATCAAGCCGAGCACGCCGGCGAACGTCCCCGCGCCGAGCATCACGAGCATCGGCAAACGCGACCGCGGAGGGAGAGGGGCGCGGGAGGAGGTGCGCATCGGAGTCGTCGCCACGGCGCGGCCCGTCGGCACTTTCGCCTCGGGCAGCGCTTCGCCGGGGCGCACGGCCGAATCGACCAAGCGCGGCGACGAGCGCGAGCCGGCGAGGTAGAACTTCGAAGTGCTGCCGCGCTGATTGGATCCGGGCGAGACTCCGTTCAACACGGCCACGGCGGGACAGAGATCGGGCATTTCCCGCTCGGGCGGAACCGCGATGGGGGAATCGGTCCAAGGCGAGAGCGCTTCGATGACCTCGTCCGGCGTTTGGTAGCGGGAGTCGGGATCTTTGCGCATCATTTTGTGCAAAACGGCCAGCAATTCGGCGGGGACATCCCGGCGGAACTCGCGCACCGGCTTCGGTTCGAGCGATTGGTGCGCGAGTAGCTTCTGCGCGATCGAACCGTCGGGGAAAGGCGAGGAACCGGTGAGCAAGAAGTAGAGCGTTCCCCCGAGGCCGTAGATGTCGGCCCGGACATCGACCACATCGTTGATGGCCTGCTCGGGCGAGAGATAATCGGCCGTGCCGAGGATCGTGTTGTCGTCGAACTTCTGCGTCAGGCCATCGTGACGGTGGTCGAAAAAGCGGGCCAAGCCCATATCGAGCACCTTCACCGTACCGTTGCGGTCGAGCAGGAGATTCCCCGGTTTGATGTCGCGGTGGATCAGCCCGAGTTCCGTGGCGTGCTGGAGACCCGCGGCGGCCTGGGCGATGTAGTGGGCGGCGCGGACGGGGTCGAAGAGCTGCTTCCGCATCACGTAGCGGGCCACGATCTCCTGGAGGCTCGTGCCATCGACGTATTCCATGACGAAGAAGTGGAGGCCGTCGTACTTGTCGATGTCGTAGGCGCGGACGATGTTCGGATGGTCGAGCGCGGCGACGGCTCGAGCCTCGCGGTAGAAGCGCTGGAGTGCGGTCGGATCGGAGGCGATCTTGTCGACGGGGAGCACCTTCACCGCGACGAGGCGGTGCATGAAAGCGTGCTCGCAGAGATAGACGGCGCCCATGCCGCCGACGCCGAGGAGTTCGAGCAGCCGGTATTTCTCGGCGAGGGTGAACCTCTTGTACCGCCCCTGCTTCACTTGCTTGACTTGAAATCGCGTGAGCAAGCCCGCCTGGATGAGCGAGCTGGCGTGCTCATCGATACCCGCTTGCGGGCCGGGTGCGCGCTGCAGCGCGGAGGCGAGGCGATCCTCGGGCACGAGGCCGCTCTTGCGAACCATTTCCAGAAAGTCGGCCGCGGTTGCGGGAGCTGGCATCGCCGTCCTGATGCGAGTGGTACTTCTGAAAGACCTGTGAGTATAAGTATTGCGATCCGGGGCGAACCCGTGCAAGAGTGTAGTGTGCGATTCCGATAAGATTTCCGAAATAGTCGGCTCGGGGATGCCGTTGGGCCAACCCAGTCTGGGGATACGTCAGCATGACGCACTCGCTGCCGACCGTTTCCGTGAAGGGAGCCTGCCCTCACGATTGTCCCGACACTTGCAGTTGGATCGTCACAGTCGATCCGCAGAGCGGGCGCGCCCTGCAATTGCGGGGCGACGCCTCGAATCCGTTCACCGACGGCTTCCTGTGCCAGAAGGTCGCCAACTATCTGGATCGCGTTTACCATCCCGAGCGGTTGACGACCCCGCTGCGGCGCACCGGTCCCAAAGGCTCCGGACGGTTCGAAGCGATCTCCTGGCCCGAAGCGATCTCGCTCATCGCGGATCGCTTCCGCTCGATCACCGCATCGTCCGACGGGCCGCAGGCCATCCTCCCTTACAGCTACGCCGGGACGATGGGCAAGCTCCAGTACGGCAGCCTCGACCGCCGCTTTTTCCACCGGCTCGGCGCATCGCTCTTGGATCGCACCATCTGCGCCACCGCCGGGGCCGTCGGCTGCGACATCACCCTCGGCACGCGGGCCATGATCGATCCCGCGGCGGTCGAGCGGAGCCGATTCATCGTGAATTGGGGATCGAACACCAAGGTGACGAACAGCCATCTCTGGGCGATCATGCACCGCGCGCGCGGCGCGGGGGCGAAGATCGTCACCATCGATCCGCACCGCAGCCGCACGGCCGCGGGTTCCGACTGGTGGTTGCCCATCCGGCCCGGCACCGATGCCGCGCTGGCGCTGGGCGTCATGCACATCCTCTTCCGCGACGGACTGCAAGATCGCGCCTACTTGGCCGAGCATTGCCTGGGTGCGGACGCACTGCAGCGGCGCGTCGGAGCGGAGTACCCACCCGAAGTCGTATCGCGAATCACCGGGTTGTCGGTCTCGGAAATCGAACGGTTCGGGCGCGAGTACGGCCGCTCGCAGGAACTCTTCGGCGGCCCCGCGTTCATCCGGCTCAACTACGGTTTGCAGCGGCACGGCGGCGGAGCGATGGCCGTCCGCACAGTTTGCTGCCTACCCGCCGTCACCGGCGACTGGCGGCACATCGGCGGCGGGGCGATGCTCAGCACCAGCAAGCTCTTCCCGTTCGATGATGCGTTTCTGACGCGTCCCGACCTAATCCCGCCTGGCACGCGGACGATCAACATGACGAAGCTCGCGGACGCTCTGGCGGGCGATGTCGAAGGGCCGCCCGTCCGCGCGCTCTACGTCTACAACTCGAACCCGGCGGCCGTCTGCCCCGATCAATCTCGCGTGCTCGCCGGACTGAAGCGCGACGATCTCTTCACCGTCGTCCACGATCAGTTCCTGACCGACACGGCGACCTATGCGGACATCGTGCTCCCCGCGACGACGCAGTTCGAGCACTTCGACATCCACAACAGCTACGGCCATCTCTATGTGCAAGTGAACCACCCCGCGATCGCCCCGCTCGGTGAAGCAAAGCCCAACACGGAGGTGTTCCGCTTGCTGGCGAAGGCGATGGGTTTCGAGGATGAGCTATTCGCGGTACCCGATGAAGAACTGGCGCGTCGGGCTTTTCTCCCCCTCTCCGAAGCGGGGAGGAGGAACCGGAACAACTTCAGCGGCATCACATTCGACAAGCTGATGACCGAAGGTCCGCAGCGGCTGAACGTCCCCGAAAACTGGGCACCCTTCGCCGAAGGAAAATTCCCGACGCCCTCCGGGAAGTGTGAACTCCACTCGCCGTCCGAGGCTGCGGCGGGCCGTGATCCCTTGCCGCATTACATCCCTCCGCATGAGGATCCGCAGACGAAACCCGAACTCGCGGCGCTCTACCCGCTCCAGATGATCACTCCCCCAAGCCCGTCGTTCCTGAATTCGACGTTCGTCAACGTGGACGTGCTGCGGAAGAAGGCGGGCGAGCCGACCGTCGAGATGCACGCCCGCGATGCGAACGTGCGGTCACTGGCGACAGGCGATACAGTGCGCGTGTTCAACGGCCGAGGCAGTTTTCGTGCGAAAGTCAGCGTCGGCGAAACCGTGAAGCCGGGGGTCGTCGTGGCCTATGGGATCTGGTGGAACAAGTACACCGACGGCGGGACGAACTGCAACGCGATCACGAGCACGGCCCTCACCGACCTCGGCGGCGGAGCGACCTTCTTCGACAACCTCGTCGAAGTCGAACCGCACACTCCGCAAAAATAGTCCGGAAGAATGGCCCGATTGTGCGATCCCGCGATTGGCCCGCGCGCGGATCGCTGTTACGCTGGAACGACGCTCCGCCCACTCCGACTTCTCGGGATCGCACGCGCATGAGTTTACCGCAGCAAACCGTGGCCCTGCTGCAAGCGGCCCGCGACCTCGTGAAGGGCCTCCCCGCCGACGGCGTCCTCATCGTCACGGAAACTTCGCTCGATTGGGACGAGGTCGAACGCCACCTCGTCGGCTGCCGGCTGTTCGTCGCCGCCGAGAATCCCGCGCTCACGAGACAACTGCGCGACAACGAGAATTGGCACGTCATCGAACTCGACGCCGAACCGCTGCCGACGCAGGAGCGCATGAGCAACGCCCTCCTGCACGCCATCACGACCGACCTGCTCCAGCCCGGCGCCCACGTCGTCGTGCTCTACAACGGCATCGCCACTTTCGAAGACGCCCCCGAGCCGGTGGACAGCCTGAGCGTGATCCACCTCGGCGAACACCTCGAACCGATGACGAATCAGGACTTGCGCAAGCTCGGGAAGTCGGTCGAACTCGACGTGCTGCGGGCGGTCGTCGATCTCGCGAAGGAGATCGGCCGGGAAGGGCGCGAAGGGCAACCCGTCGGTACGATCCTCGTCGTCGGAGACACGCGGAAGGTGCAGCAGGTTTCGCGGTTCCTGAATTTCAATCCGTTCCGGGGCTACACGCGCGACGAGCGCGACATCCGCGACAAAAAGGTGCGCGAGCAGATCAAGGAGATCGCGAAGCTCGACGGCGCAATCCTCATCGGCCGCGACGGGATCGCGGAGGCGGCGTGCGTCTACTTGGACATCCCGACCGACGGCATCGGCCTGAGCAAGGGGTTGGGAAGCCGGCACCTCTCGGCCGCGGGCATCAGCAAGCACACGAAGGCGCTGGCCTTCTGCATCAGCCAGTCGTCGGGCACCGTGCGGGTTTTCCAGGGAGGCGAGTTGAAATTGCACATCGAGCCACTGGCCCGCCCGCACGTCTGGCAACCGCTGCGGCTCGAAACCAGCGACGACGACGCGGGCGGAACGTGATCGTCCGGCTCAGCCCTTCTTCTTCGTGGCGGTCTTCGGCGGGTCTTTCTTGCCGGTCGCTTTCGGCATCGCCTTCGACGCGACCGAACCCATCATCTTTTGCTTCGACGATTTCGGGGCCGGTGCGGCCGTCTTCTTCGCGGCGGGCGCCGGGGGTGCGGGAGCCTTGACTGCGGGCTTCTTCGCCGCCGGCTTTTTGGCCGCGGGCTTCTTGGCCACCGGCTTGCCGGCTTGCGCATTCGATGCGTCTTTGTCCCCCATCAAGCCGAGCGCGTCGCCGACCGGCTCGACGACGTGCTTGTCGGCGGCGTGAACCACGCCCATCGCCGCGTCCGCGATTGCCGAACCGACTTTGCCGAGCGTCGTCTTCTTCTTCGCCATGATCCCGTCTCCTGGGTTGTCCGTCACGCGACAGCGTGAAGTTGTGGCGATTGTAACCCATGCCACCGAGGATGCTCCGCGATTCGCGGCACGTTGCGGAAGATTCGACGGAAATTTGGTAAAGCGTTACGCCTGCTTCAACCGGTCGGCAAAGACCGCAAGACCTTTCCGGTACTCGGACACCCATTCGGCGCGCGGCTGCACCGCAGCGCGGAACTTCACCAACTGCCGCACGGCATCGGCCGTCGTGAACGGTTCGACGACTCCCCGCTGCTTCCGCAGATGCTGTTCGAACCCCGCGAGTGCGACCACGGCTGCACCGAGGGCCGGACCTTCGCTCGACACCAAGCGGTCGAGCGGACGATCCAGCACGCTCGCCAGGATTTCGAGCATGAGGTCGGACTTCGCGATCCCGCCGGAGACCGTCACGCGGGTTATCGTCTGTCCCGCCGCTTCGTGCTCCTTCACCGCGAGCGCGATGAGGAAGGCGATGGCTTCGAACGATGCGCGGAGGCGGACGCCCGCTTCGGATGGCTCGGTCGGGAACCACTCGAAGCGCGGCGATTGCACGCCGAGGGACGGCTCGGACAGCACGAAGGGGAGAACCCCGACGCTGTTCGGAGCGGCCGCCCGCGCGGCCGCTTCGAGCTTGGGCCAATCCGGGTTCGGCCCGACGATGCGATCCAGAAACTGCGCGCCGTTGCTGTAGCAGCGCATCCAGAGGTACGGCCCCCAGTTCAACTTCATCGCATCGAGTGTCCCCGATTGCGGCAGAGCGTCCGACGAGGAATTCACGACGGCCGAATTGCCGAGGATCACGGCGACGTGACCGGGATCGGTCGCCCCACCCCCGACGAGTCCCGCCGCTTGATCGTCGAGCGTCGGGAAGACGAGCGGGCGCACTCCGGCGGGCAATCCGCAGTCGGCCGCGACCGCTTCGGAAAGCGGGCCGAGCGGTTCGTCCATCGCGATCAAAGTGGGGAATGCACGCCACGCCCGGATGCGATGATCGGCCTCTTTCAGGGCGTTCAGCATCTCCGGCTGCCAGCGGCCGGTGCGCAAGTCGAGCATCCCCGTCGATGCGGCCGCGGACGCGCTGATGCGGTCGAAGTTCCCCGTGAGGTAGCCGGCCGCGGCGGTGCCGTGCTGGACGAGCCGCGCCGTCCGCGCCCAATCGGCTTCGGCGAGTGTGGCCTCATCCTTCACCAAATGGCTGAGCGAGTAGCGCACGGCCCACGGCCCACCCGTGAGGGCGCGGGCGCGATCCTGACCGCCGAGGCGGGCAAGTCCTTCCGCGTGATACGCGCCGAGCGTTTGATCGTTCCAGCAGATGAGCCGGCGGACGGGTGCCCCGTTCGCGTCGATGCGCCCGGCCGAGTGGTGCGTCGCCGAGATGCCGCAGACGCGCCATTGTTCAAGTCGGCCGAGTGCCTTCAATTGCCCCGCGAGCATCCGCGTGCTGCACCGGGCCTGCCCTTCCAATTGGAGCAGGCTCAGTTCCGCGACGCCGCCGTCCGTCCAGAGATCGGTCGGCAAGCGCGCTTCCGCGACCGCATCACCGTTCAAGTCGAACGCGAGCGCCTTCACCGAGCCGGTGCTGAAATCCCAGCCGACGACGAGCGAATCCGAAGGGACACAGCGGAGGGATTCGGGCATACATCACCGGAGGCGGAGGGGAGAAGCGCGCCGGACGCGCGATTGCTTACAATGGTACGAACCGCACTCCGAATCGCGAGGAACCGATGCGACACGCCCTCTGGCTTCCGATGCTGCTCCTGCTGGCGTGGCCCTCCGAAAGCTCCGCCGAGGAGGGGGCCAAGGTTTACAAAGGGGCCGTGCCTTCTGTCGTCTGGATCCATTCGACGCGCGATCGCGGCTTGGCCACCGGCAGCGGAACGCTCATCGACAAGGATCGCCGCTTGGTGCTCACGAACTACCACGTCGTCCAAGAGAACCCGAACGCGAAGGTCTTTTTCCCCGTGCTGCGCGACGGCCAGCCGGTTTCGGAAAAGGAGTACTATATCGACCGCGCCAAGCGGCTGGCGATCGGAGGCAAGGTCATCCTCTTCAACAAGAAGGCCGACCTCGCGCTGATCCAGCTCGATTCGATCCCGGACAAAGTCGCGGCCGTGCCGCTGGCGACGGGCAGTCCCGAACCCGGCTCCGCCACGCACACTATCGGCAACGCGGGCAAGTCCGGCGCGCTCTACGGTTACGTCAAGGGGACGGTGCGGGCGGTCTATCAGAAGCAGTGGAAAGCCGAGCTAGAACCGAAGAAGATCGTGAACTTCGATGCGAAGGTCGTCGAGACCGATTCGCCCACGAACCCCGGCGACAGCGGCGGCCCGCTGCTCAACGACAAGGGGGAACTCATCGGCGTAACCCAGGGGGGGGCGATCAACGCCTCGCTCGTCAGCACATTCATCGAAGTCTCCGAAGTGAAGAAACTGCTCGAAGCGAAGTCGGTGCGCGACATCAAGGTCGAGAAGCCGCTCGTGAAGGAGATCCGCGAGAAGGCCCTCACCGTGAAGGACGACGCCAAGCTCTTCAGCGCCGCAGCGATCAAAGATGCCGATGCTACGCTCGCGGAACTTTTCAAGGGTCAGATCGACGTGATGATCGAAACATACGCGACCGGCCCCGCCGACAAGCAGGAGGCGCTCAAATCGGCGAGCGCTGAAAAGCGGGCGGCGCTCTTCCGCGAGTGGACGCACTTCCGCATGACGAAGCAGGACGTGACCGGTTTCGGCATCCTCATCTGCTCCGATCCGAAGTTCCTCTACGCCGACATCTCTCCCGATGCGGTGAAGCTCTTCCCGGAGAAATTCGAGCTGAAAGTGCGCGATGCGATTCTGAAGGGGATGAAGGACGGCAAACCCGACGAGGGGTTGAAGGCCGCGGTGAAACTGATCGTCGAAAACAAAGGCAAGAAATGATGGCGGCTTCGATCCTGATTCTGTGTGACGATTTGATCTTCACGAGCAAGATCGCGGCGACGGCGCGGGCCCATGGAATGGAAGCGTCCGTGGCCCGCACGCAGGAATCGCTCGTCGCGAAACTGATTGCGAAGCCGGCGCAGTGCGTCATCGTCGATCTGCACAATGCGACGCTCGATTGGGCGGTGCTCTTCCCCGCGCTCGGCGAACCGCGACCGCGCTTCGTCGGCTTCGGCTCGCACGTCGATAAGGTTGCACTCGATGCGGCGCGCTCGGCCGGGTGCGACCTCGTCATGCCGCGGAGCCAGTTCGTGAAGCTCCTCGAAACCGACTTGCCGAAGTGGTTGGAAGAGTAGATTAACCACAGAGGCACAGAGTCACAGAGAAGACAAAAGAAGAGTTTGATTCTGAGACATTCTTTTGTCTTCTCTGTGACTCTGTGCCTCTGTGGTTAATCTTCTTCCGGACTTCATTCGTCATGCGCTTCACGAAGATGCACGGCCTCGGCAACGACTACGTCTACGTCGATTGTGTGAACGGGCCGGTGCCAGCCGATCCCGCGAATCTCGCCATCGCCGTGAGCGACCGGCACTTCGGCATCGGCTCCGACGGGCTGATCCTGATCTGCAAGTCGGAAGTCGCCGACGCGCAGATGCGGATGTTCAACGCCGACGGCAGCGAATCCGAAATGTGTGGCAACGGCCTCCGCTGCGTGGCGAAGTTCGTCCACGATCACGGCATCGCAGCCATGCCGCAGCTCAGCATCGAAACGGGTCGCGGAGTGCTCACGGTCGAGCTGGAAGTCAAGGCCGGCAAGGCCGAGCGCGTCCGCGTGAACATGGGCGAGCCGATTCTGGAATCGGCGAAGATCCCGACGACGCTCCCCGGCGACCCGCCGGTGAATGTGCAATTCACAGCGGGCGGAATGAGCTTCAGCGGTACCTGCGTTTCGATGGGGAACCCGCACGTCGTCCTCTACCCGGACGATTCGTACTTCACCATTGCAGGGCGCGATCCCGTCGCCGAATTCGGGCCGCACGTCGAAATGGCCGCCGTCTTCCCGCGCCGGATCAACGCTCACTTCGTGAAGGTGCATTCGACCGGCGAAGTGACGATGCGGACGTGGGAGCGCGGCAGCGGCATCACCCTCGCCTGCGGCACCGGCGCGTGCGCCGTCTGCGTCGCGGGAGTACTGACGGGCCGCACATCGCGCAAGCTCCTCGCTCACCTCCCCGGCGGCGATCTCACGCTCGATTGGAGCGAATCCGACAACTGCGTCTACATGACCGGCCCCGCGACGGAAGTCTTCTCGGGCGAGTGGCCCGACGCATGAAGATCCGCAATCCGCGACTCATCGGCGCGGCCGGCTGGCTCGGCACGCACGCGATCCGGGGGCTGATCCGCAGCCTTCGCTTCGAGTACCGGCACCTCGGCGCGAACGGCCCGGTTATGCCGCCGCAGCCCGAACCGGCCCCGCGCTGCATCTACCTGCTGTGGCACGAAACGCTGCTACTCCCGCTCACGCAGTTCGCCTGCCCCGAAGTCTCCACGCTCGTCAGCAAACACGCCGACGGGCAGATCCTCGCAACCCTCATCAAGACCCTCGGCCTCAGCGTCGTCTACGGTTCCACGAACCGCGGTGGCGTGCAGGCCATCCGCGAGATCATCCGCGATGTGTCGGGTTGCCGGCACTTGGCGATCACGCCCGACGGCCCGCGCGGCCCGCGCCGCATCATCCAATCCGGAGCGATCTACTTGGCGTCGAAGACCGGCATGAAGGTCGCTCCGCTCGGCGTCGGCTTCGCCAATCCTTGGCGGGCGCGGAGCTGGGATCACTTCGCCGTGCCGAAGCCCTGCACGCGGGCGAAGGTGGTCTCCTCCGAGCCGTTTGCGATCCCGCCGAACCTGCGCACCGAAGGCCTCGACCGGCACCGCGCGGTCATCCAAGTCGAACTCGACCGCTTGACGACGATCGCCGAGCACTGGGCCGCGACGAACCGCTTCGACGAATCGGTGGCCCCTCCCCCGGGCGAACGCCAATCCTGACGGAGCACCCGTGTTCGACCCCGCGCTGCTCGATCTCCCGATTCATCCGGCATGGCCGCGCATCAACCTCCGCCGCATCCTGCTCGCCATCGCATGGGTCGTTTGCGTCAACACCGCTTGGCAGCGCTTTGATCACGGCGTCCACATGTTCGACCGTGAGGATCGACCGTCGAGTGCGTTTCTCACTTCACTCCCGGAGATGCCCGATGCGTTGCGGAAGGCGGATGCCGACCGCACCATTCCCGGCAATGCCGGGCATGCGCAGATCGATTTCGGCGGCCAGTGGCTGATGGGCCGCATGATCGTCACCGGGCAGGGGCGGCACCTCTACGACCGCAACCGCCACTGGAATGTTTTGCGGCAGGGATACCCGGCGTCGGGCGATCCGAAGCTGGTGCGCGAGCATGCTTTCCCCGTCGCGAGCCGGTCGGCCGACGTGCTCAAGGCCGAGCACAAAAGCGAGGAATTCCGCACCGACGCCGAAAATCTGATGACGTGGACGATGGGCAACGACAGCGATTCGAAGCGCTGGGGCGAAGCGGCCGAGGGGATCGCACTCGCACTCGCGGGTGGCGGCGATGGGAATGTGTTCGCGGCCGCGTCGTCGCAGCACCTCGTCGGGCAGAAGCTCGACGCGAAACTGATCGAGGAACTCAACCGCCCGGCCGTCGGCGGGCCGCTTTATCCACCCGTCCATGCGCTGCTGTACACTCCTCTCGGACTCATCGAAGATGCCCAATCGGCGTACTTCGTCATCCAATTTCTCGGCATCGTCGCATGTTTCGTAGCCGGCGCTGCGACTCAGACCCTCTCGCGCGGTCGGCTCGCGTGGCCCGTCTGCACGACCTTCATCCTCATCTATCCCGGCTTCCGCCCCGGCCTCGATCTCGGGCAGAATCACGCCATTTCCGTCGCGATCCTGCTCGTCGGCTGGGCGCTCGCCGTGCGCGGCCGGGAGTCCGCGGGCGGTGCCGTGTGGGGCTTGCTCGCGTTCAAGCCGGTCTGGGGTCTCGTCTTCGTCCTCGTGCCGCTGCTCATGCTTCGCTGGCGCATGGTGCTGGCGATGGGAACCGTCGGCTGCGGGCTGGCGCTCGCCACGCTGCCGATTGTCGGCGTCCATTCCTGGGAGAACTGGCTGACGATCGGGAAAGAAGCTTCGGCGACCTACAGCGTGAACAAGAACTGGATCGAGCTGAGCCGCGACCTCTCGGGCATCCCGAAGCGCATCCTCATCGACTTCACGAAGCCGAACGAGGAGCGGGTCAACCCGCATGCGGAACGGCTCGGCTGGGCACTTTGGGGATTCGTGCTCACCGCGACGATCGGCATCTACTGGTTCCGCGCGGATCGCCGCTCGCCGACGGGCCTCGGGGCCGGGTTCCTTTTCTTGGGGGCCTACCACTGCTGCTACCGCTTTATGTACTACGACGTGCTCCTCTCCAGCGCGGGCGTCCTCGTCATGTTCGCGCACCCCGGCCTCTTCTTCCGCACGCCGCAGTACAAGTTGCTGCAAGCGGAGCCGGGCCCGCTCCAGCGTCGCGCGCGGCTGAGCGGCGCGTCCATTCCCCTGCTGATCCTCGCGCTACTGCTCTGGAACGAGAACGGCCTGATGACTCTGCGGCCCAGGGTGACAATCGGCGCCGACTTCCTCGCGGTGGAGACAAAGACGGCCGAGGGTAAAACGACGACGCACGCGCCGACGCTGAGCGCGACGACCGACTACTTCCATCCCGTAGATAGTGTGCTGCTGCTGCTGCTCTGGGGCTGGGCCGGATGGCGATTGCTCCGACACGGCGATTATCCGCGCAGCGCGTCGAGTGCCGCGCCGATGTCGGGCGAGCGCATCAGCGATTCGCCGACGAGCACGGCGTGAACGCCCGCCGCTCTCAGAACCGCCATGTCGGCGGACGTGCGGATGCCGCTCTCGCTGACGACCGTGACGGAATCCGGAATCAGCGGTCGGAGTTCGAGCGTGCGATTCAAACTCGTGACGAACGTGCGCAGATCGCGGTTGTTGATGCCGACGACGGTCGCACCGCAATCGAGGACGCGCGGCAGTTGATCGGCATCATGCAGTTCGACGAGCACATCCAAACCGAGGGCCACCGCTTCGCGATGGAGTTTCGCGAGTTCGCCCCCCGGCAGAATCTCCGCGATGAGCAGCACAGCATCGGCCCCGGCCGCGCGGGCTTCGAGGAGCTGGTACCGCTCCAAGATGAACTCCTTCCGCAGGACGGGGATGCCCACCGCCGCGCGGGCCGCACGCAGGTAATCGAGGTGGCCCTGAAAGTATTGCTCGTCGGTGAGTACGCTGAGCGCGGCAGCGCCGTGGGCTTCGTAAATCCGCGCAATCGTCACGGGATCGAAGTCGGCGCGGATCACCCCCGCCGAGGGAGACGCCTTTTTCACCTCGGCGATGATCCGGAGTTCCCCCGGTGTGCGGAGTGCCGCGGCGAACCCCCGCCCAGGCGGCAGTGACGCCGTGATCGTTTCGAGTTCCGCTTCGGGCACGCGAAGTTTCGCGGCCGCGATTTCGGCCCGCTTCGTGGCGACGATCCGTTCCAAAATATTCGACATCGCGATCCGGAATTCGAGGCGGTGGGCAGCGGGGGAAGGCGAGCGTATCCTAGATGCTTCGGCCGATCGATCAACCGCTGGAAGTGCCCGTGGATCCGAATCGGCCGCTCGACTTCCGCGAATTCGGCATTTCGACGGGGATCGTCGCGGTCTTCGCCACAGTTCTGGTGCTCGGATGCGGCACCCTCGCAGGGCCGACGCGATCTTGGCTGGGGGCACGCTGGGCGACTCCGCCGCGCGCCTGGCCGGGCGTCGCGATTCTCCTCGCTCTGGCGATCAGCTATCTGGCGCTCAACGTCGCGGCGATGTCCGCGATGGCGATGGGATGGTATCCCTCTTCCGACGACCAGCAAAGATTCGCACTCTGCTCGATCTCGGTGCGGGTGCTGCTCACCCCGATCATCGTCGCGGTCTGCCTCGTTGTGCAATTCCAACTGATCGGATCGATCACCCGCCCGACCCTCCGAAAATGGGCCGGTTTGATCGCACTCGGGGCACTCGCGTGGCTGCCGCTGATGCTCGCCACCAGCGCCGTCCACCTCCTGACGCTCTGGGTGAAGCAGCAGATCGGCGGGCCGATCGACGTGCATCCGCTCGCCAAGCTTCGCCCCGAACAGGACGGTTTCGGCGGACTGCTTTTCGGCCTGGCCGTAAGCGTGATGACGCCGTGGTACGAAGAGTTTTTCTTCCGCGGGCAGATGATCCCGTGGGCTTCGCGGGCCCGGCACCGCCCCTGGATTCTCATCGCGTGGTCGCTGGTCTTCATACTCATCACGGTGAATCCGCTGGCCACTTCGGACTACCGCGCTCTGCTGTTCGTGGCACTCCTCGCGCTCTCGCTCGTCATCTGCCAGCTCTTGCCGAAGCGATACCCGAAGCGGACGATCCTGGCCGTCGTTTCGACCTCGGCGATCTTCGCCGCCGTTCACTCGTCCGTATGGCCCAATCCGATTCCGCTCTTCGTGCTGGCTCTGGGTTTGGGTTATCTCACCGCGCGGACGGGCAACATCGTCCCGGCGGTCGTCGTCCACGGATTGTTCAACTGCGCAACGTTCGTCTACCTGCTCCGAGCACCGCTGGCGTGAGCACGTTGCGGTAGACTGCGACGGTCTCCCGCGCCGCTCGGGGCCAGTTGAACTGACGCGCGTGCTCGATTCCGCCCCGATTCAAATCGGCGAGATAGTCATCGTCGAGCGCCGAAAGCTGCATCACAGCTTGCCAGCCCGACACATCGTTTGGATCGATCAATTTGCCGAGTGGACCTATGACTTCCCGCAGCGCCGATGCCGTGGACGCGAGCACCGCGCCGCCGCAGGCGAGCATCTCGATCGGGGGCAATCCGAAGCCTTCGTAGTGCGACGGGTAGAGCAGCACGCGTGCGGCTCCGTACAGCGCCGGCAACTGCTCCGCGGGGACGTAGCCCAAATGCCGCGCCCCGGCGGCGCGACCGGCCCCGTCGAACAGTTCGCGATCCGCGTCGGCGCGCCAGCCCCACGGCCCGGCGAGAATCAACGGACATTCGTTCCGCACACTCGCGGGCAAGTCGATGAATGCCCGCAGTACGGTGCCGAGATTCTTGCGCGGCTCGACGGTGCCGACGCAAAGGAAGAACTTCCCCGGCAAGTCGAACCCGCGCCTCAGCGCTGCGAGCCGCTCGGGATCTTGCGGGACGAATTGCGAGCCGATCCCATTATGAACCGTGGTGACCCGTTCCGGCGGGAAGTTCAGTTCCACGATCATCTCTTGCCGCACGGCCTCGGAGACGACGATGACGTGCTCCGCGCGGATCAAACCCTTCAAAAAGTGCTTTTCGTGGGTGCGGACGCGATCCGCCGGATGCCACTCGGGGAACTTCAGCACCGAGAGATCGTGGACGGTGATGATCGTGGGCAGATGCGTCGGTAACGGGATGAAGTTCGGCTCGTGATAGAGGTCGAATGGATACCGCCGGGCATAGGCCGCGAAGTGCCCGCGGATGCCGAGCTTCGCCGTCGCGATACCCGCATCGCGGAGCGAGCGTTTCAGCCGGGCGAATCCATTTTGAGCGGCCGGTGCGGAAGTGGCCGAGCGCGTCGATTTTTTCGCGCTCACCAATCGGAGGAGCGCTTCGCCGGGGTAAAGTGTGAACTTCGACTCGGGATCGGCTCCGCCGAGGGCCGCGTGCAGGTCGGCGACGTGATGCCCGACGCCCGTCTTCGCCTTCAGCGTCGATAACCCATTGAGGAGGACGCGCATCAGTTCCGCTCCCGACGCGGAGCGTTCCAGCGCTCGCTGAACAGGATCGGCGCTCGCCAAATCACGGAGCCGAGTGCCCGCCACACAGCGACCACCGACGGCCAGCGGTACTTTGGCGCCGGATGTCGGAGGAATGCCATCGCTAGTGACCGGAGGGCGCGGAGTGCCAATCCGCCGCAGGAGATTGCCATGAGGAACGGATCGCCGTGCCGCAGCCCGGTGATGGCCCGATTCCGCTCGAGGTAGTACCAGAAGGTCGGTGAGCGATCGCCGCCCGACGCGCCGACGAAATGCCGCACCACGGCGCGCGGTGCGAGTACGGTTCGTCGGCCGTCGAGCCGGCCGGCCCAGCCCACTTCGAGGTCTTCGCAATAGAGGAAATAGGTCGGGTCGAAGAGCGGTTCCAGCACGAGCGAGTGGGGGATCGCGACCGCGGCCGCGCAGGCCGCGAAGACTTCGCCGCCGCATTCGTGCTGCCCGACATCGCGTTCGCCGAAGGAGCGATCCGCGCCGCGTCCGTCGCGCAACAGCCAGAGGCCGGTGCTGTTGATCCGATCCGGTTCCCCGGCCATCACGAGCTTGCTCCCGACGACGCAACCGGGGTTCTCGGAGATGGCCCGATCCAATTCTTCGAGCCAGAAGGGATCGGGGATCGTGTCGTTGTTCAGCAGTACGACGACCTTCCCGCGCGTGATCGCGACGGCGAGGTTATTTCCTTCCGCGAAGCCGGTGTTCCGCGCTTGCGGCAGCAACCGGACGCCGGGGAATTGCGTCCGCACGAGTTCGAGCGAGTCGTCGGCCGAAGCGTTATCGAGGAGGATCGTCTCGAACCGCTCTTGCGGAAAGGTCTGCGTTTGCAGGGCGCGGAGGCAGCCGGGGAGGTAGCGGGCACCGTTGTAATTGATGACGATCACCGAGAAATCCGGAACGGGTTCCGCAGCCATACCGTGCCACCCCTTCACTCGGTGGCGACGAGCGCGGGAGTGGCGACGCTTTCGGGGATGACCGCCGAAAGGGGCGTTTCCACAATCGGGGCGATGCTCGCCCGATACGCCGCGACGACTTCCTCCGGCGGGCCGTCCATTAGCACGCGGCCGTGTTCCATCCAGAGCGCCCGCGTGCAGAATTCGGTCACGGAGTCGAGGTCGTGGCTGACGAGGACCATCAGGCTCGACTTGCGCATCATCTGCCGCATGCGTTCCTTGGCCTTGTTGATGAACGCGAGGTCGCCCACGCTGAGCACTTCGTCCACGAGGAGCACTTCCGGCTCCGTCGCCGTGGCGATGGCGAAGGCCAGCCTCACGAGCATCCCGGCCGAGTAGTAGCGCACGGGGATATTCAGGAAGTCGCCGAGTTCGGAGAAGTCGGCGATCTCCTGCCGCTTCCCTTTCAGCGTCGTCGGCGTCTCGCCCTGCAAGTAGCCGCGGAAGGTGATGTTGTCCCAGCCGCTCGCTTCCCCTTCGAATCCGACGGAGATGTCGAAGAGCGAGCAGATCTTCCCTTCGACGACCCGCGTGCCCGACGTCGGCGGATAGACCCCCGCGAGCATTTTCAGAAGCGTCGTCTTCCCGGCTCCGTTGTGGCCGATGATCCCGAGCCGCTCCCCCTCGCGCAGGGTCAGCGTCAGGTCGTTGATCGCGTGGATGGAGACGACGGGGTTGACCGACGTGAGGAACAATCCTTTGAGGAGGTATTCCTTCAGCGTCACCCGGCGCGTCTGCCGCAGGGAAAATGTGACGTTGACTCCGTTCAGCTCGATCCTCGCCATGCGTCCGATCTCTCCGATCCGCGTTTGTTCAGAGCTGGAAAATCACGCGCTTCTGCAGCCAGCCGATGGTGCCGACCCCGAGGCCGACACTCGCAACCGTGAGGCCGCCGGCGTAGGCATAGCGATCCCATGTGGGGATCACGCCGCGGACGAGCGGATCGCGCACGATCTCGATGAAGGCGTAGATGGGATTCAAATCCACGAACCAGCTCAGCCCTTTGGCGTCGAGGAGTTCCCGACCGTAGATGATCGGCGTCAGAAAGAAGAAAGCCTGCGCGGACACTTCGATCAGGTGCGAGACGTCGTGGAAGTAGGTCGTCGCGAACGCCGCGATCGTGGCGATGCCCCAGCCGAAGAGCATCGTCATGAGGATCGCGGGCGCCGCGGCCCAAATCGTCGGCTGGATCATCACGCTTCCCAAGACCGCGACGACCAGCAACAGCACCGACAGCGTCACGAGCAGGTGGAACGAGTTCCCCATCACGGTGCGGAGCGGGTAGATCCCGTACGGCAGCGGACTGAGGCGGATATAGGCCTCGTTCTGCAAGAACGACTTGCAGCCCATGAGGAGCGTGTTGCGCAGGAATTCCCAAACGGCCATCGCCCCCAACAGATTCTGGGCGTACGTCCGCCAAGCGTTCGGATTCTTTTCGTCCGCATTGAACTTGCTGAACACGACGCACAGAACCGCCGTCATAGCCAGCGGTTGCAGCAGCGACCAACCGATGCCCAAGAAGGAGCGCCGGTACCGCGTGACCAAGTCCATCTTGACCAGCGAGAACCAGAAATAGCGGAAGGTCCAGACGGCCGTCAGTTGCTGCAGCATGCGCCGAATCCGAAGGAAACCGGTCTCACGGTGTGAACTTAGCCATTTCGCCCACGTCCCGCCAGCTCAACTCGTCCAGCGGCTCCGGCTTTGATTCCGATTCCGATGCTTATTGCTACCCCCTCCCGTCGGAATCAGCCGCTTCTCGTCGGTACGTGCCATGCCCGGCAACGACTTGCGTCAATTTTGACGCGTCGCACTTGCTCCGGCCGTTTCGAACTTCCCTTCGTGATCCGCGCCGGGTTACAACGATGCTCCGCATTCCGCGGGTTCTTCCGTCTATTGCGGTTGCGCGATTTCATCCGGAAAGTATGCTGGGATGAGTTGCAGGAATTTTGCGGATTGCAGCGGTCTTGCGCTTGCGCCATCGGCGCGGCCGCAGTAATGTCTCAAAAGAGTCACGAAGGAAACCCCGCGAGAACCCCGATGATCTGGGACGACATCCTCCACGGCGATTGCTTGAAGCGGCTCGCCGGACTGCCCGCCGGAAGCGTCGATCTGGCCTTCGCCGATCCCCCCTTCAACATCGGCTACGAGTACGACATCTACCGCGATAGCCGGGCGAAGGCCGAATACCTCGATTGGACCGACTCCTGGCTCGCCGGGGTGAAGCGCGTCCTGAAACCGAACGCCTCGTTCTACGTCGCCATCGGCGACGAGTACGCCGCCGAGATCAAAGTGCGGCTCGACGCCCTCGGCTTCACGATGCGCAACTGGATCATCTGGCACTACACCTTCGGAGTGTCCTGTACGAAGAAGTTCAGCCGCAGCCACGCCCACATCTTCTACTTCGTGAACGACCCGAAGAACTTCACGTTCAACGCCGATCCCGTGCGCGTGCCGTCGGCCCGCCAGACCATGTACGCCGACCGGCGCGCCAACCCCGTCGGCAAGCTGCCCGACGATACCTGGGTGCTCCGGCCGCAGGAATCTGACGAGCATTTCCGCGAGGATTCGGATACCTGGCACCTGAACCGCGTCTGCGGAACATTCAAAGAGCGCACGCAGCAGCACCCCTGCCAGATGCCGGAGTCGGTGCTCGAACGGATCATCGCGGTGTCGAGCAATCCCGGCGACATCGTACTCGACCCGTTCGCCGGCAGCGGGACGACGCTCGCGGTGGCCAAGCGGCTGCGCCGGCGCTACCTCGGCATCGAACTGTCGAGCGAGTACGCCGAAGCGGTCCGCGAACGACTGCAAACGGTGCAGCCGGATTTCGGGCCGAAAAAGCCCGCGAAGAAACTGAGCGTGCCGCGCGGCCCCGGCATGAAGCGAACGCAAGCGGCGGGACTGAAGCCGCGCTGACGGTCTGATGGATGGGAAGCAGGATTAATCCCAGAGGCACAGAGAAGACAATCGAGCGTCCGAAGAACTCCTGCTCCTGTCTTCTCTGTGTCTCTGGAGGTACTTACGCAGTTGATGCCGATCGGTCTTGCGCGATTCCGTCGCTTCGACCAGTTTCCAAGGCATAAAGCCAACCCGGCCGATCCGAAGTACAATCTCCCGTTCATTGGCAACTGCGGAAGGCCTATCTGGGCCACTGGCCTCCGGGGTCAATCCTTTTTGATTTCGACCGGCTGCGTGTACCCGGCGGCGATGGCTTCGCACTGCTCCTTCGTCATTTCCCCTTCTTGCAGCCAGATGCGGTACTTCAATTTCAGCGGCGTCTTCGGGGTCAGCGTGTATTCGAAGTAGTCGCCGAAGCGGCCGTAGTCGCGTTCGCTGCCGCGGGTGCCCTTCGGGTTGTCCGGGTGCGGGACGCGCAGCACCGTGTAGCGCTTCTCGTTCGTCACGAAGCTCATCGCGTTCCAAGGCAGATCGACGGTCTTCGGATCCTTGCCCTTCGCGTCCCAGTTGCGGGTCTCGCCTTCCTTGCCCTTGCCGTCGGGGCGGAGGTAGTAGGTCTGCTTCGCCGTGGACTTCGAGACTTCTTGAGTCGCGCGGAAGTGGAAGCCCGCGTGCTGCGGGTCGCCGTCGAGCTTCACGCTGTCGAGGATCGTGCTGAGTTCCGTAGCCCATTCGAGGAGCGTGCCGCCGGGGACGTGATAGACCGTCACGGTTCGCTTCTCGTCGGCGAAGGTCTTGCCGTCCTTGCCGTGCCACGAGATCGCGGCGCTGTGCCGGGCGAAGACGGGGCCGGCGACCTTTTCGAGAATCTTGTCGGTCGTGCTGAAGACGCCATCGGTGCCGTGCCAGATGTCGGCGGTCTGCTTGTCGCCGTAGGTGATCTTGTTGAAGCCGAAGAAAAGCCCGCGGTGGTGCGGGAAGAGGAACTCCTTCGTGTTGGGGTGGGCCCCGCTGCTGAGGAGGGTCTTGCCGTCTTTCGGATCGAACATCTGGTGGAAGGGTTTGAAGGTCAGGTAGTGGTTGTCGGCATCGTGGGGCTTATCGACGAAGCGGAGAACGGGTTGCTCGCCGAACAGCACGTCGAACGATTCCTTCTCGTGCTCGACGAACTTGAACTCCGCCGGGCCTGACTTGGCTTGCTGAAACCCCGCGACCAGCTCGACCGTCACGCCGGCCTTGAGCTTGGGGAGTACGAAGACCAAGTTCTTGCCGTCGAGTTGGGCGAGCTGATTGGCAATGGCGTTTGGCCTCTCCTTGCCCGGCAAAGGAACGGAGGCGACGACGAACTCCGCGTCGGCCTTGCCGCCGGTGAGGGTGGGCTGGGCGCTCGCCAGCGCGGGACCGAGCAACAATAGGGAGAGTGCGAGCCACTTCATAGGAGAGAACCTCAGCTCTTGGTGAAGACGAACTTCTTCGGGTTGCCGGGGGCGAGGGCGGACTCGGCGGCCGGCCTAAAGAGTACCACTTCTTCGATCTTCTTCGCCAACTCGAAATCCTTATCGGTGATGCCGCCGGCGTCGTGCGTGCGCAGCTTCACCCAGAGTTTGCCCCAGGTCACGGCGAGGTCGGCGTGATGCCACGCAGCCTCGCACAGGTAGCCGACGGCGTTCACGGCCATGAGCGTCTGCGGCCAGCCGTCGGTGTTGTACTTCCTTCGGATCCAGCCGTCTTCGAGGTACCACTCGGTGAGGCCGAGGGCCGCGAGGCGTTCGGGGATTTCGTGGTCGGTGTAAACGGGCATGGGTGTGGGGTGTGGGGTTTTGGGTTTGGGATAGCAATAAGATACGCGGAGCCGTAGGGCGGGTGGAGTCTTCGGAACCCGCCGCTTGCCCGTTGGTGGCGCGGCGGGTTCCGAAGACTCCACCCGCCCTACGAAAAACACCATGGATCGCCTGAAGCAACTCTTCCGCGAGCGCGCCCTCCAATTCGGGGACTTCACCCTCGCGTCGGGGAAGAAGAGCAGCTACTACGTCAACTCGAAGAGGGTGCTCTTCCACGCCGAGGCGATCTCGCTGCTCGGGGACGCGCTCTTCGACGCGACGAAGGATCTGCAATTCGACGCCATCGGCGGGTTGGAGGTCGGCGCGATCCCGATGGCGGCGGCGGCGCTGACCGCGTTCCACCGCAGCGGACGGTCGCTGGAGGGGTTCTTCGTCCGCAAGCAGGTCAAGGAGCACGGGGCGAAGGAGCGGCTCGAAGGGCTGGTGAAGGCGGGGGACAAAGTCGTCGTCATCGACGACGTGCTGACGACGGGCGGCAGCGTGATGCAGGCCATCGAAGTGGTGGAGAA
>Ga0136611_10000302_pt1 | contig 31290 bp, 30 predicted proteins | sample AntDrymUQ2232306_2_FD_106645 | JGI IMG/M metagenome (GOLD analysis project Ga0136611, IMG submission 106645) | Polar desert sand microbial communities from Dry Valleys, Antarctica - metaG UQ223 (23.06) | ecosystem: Environmental > Terrestrial > Soil > Desert | place: Antarctica: Dry Valley...
CACTTCCCCCTGTCATCCCTCGACTCCGCTTCGCTCCGCTCGGGATGACAGGGGGAAGTGGTCCACTCCTCGTTGAACGGTCTTGTTCCGAACATATACTTTCACCACTCCCAGCGAGGCGAGATACCGGATTCGCTTCGGATCGCTCAATACGCGCGAGAGAAGATTACCTGCGTCGTCGCAGTCTGCCCGCAAACGACGCATGCTCCCTTTTCCTCCGGCTGATCGAACGGCAAGCAGCGGATCGTCGCCCGCGACTCGGTCTTCACCTTCGTCTCACAGGCTGCATCGCCGCACCAGCCGGCCAGCGAGAACCCTGCATTAGACGCAGCACGTTCATACAACTCTTCAAGCGTCGTGACGGTCGCTGTGTGCTGGCGCAAAAACCCTTGCGCCGCAGCAAACATGTCCTGCTGGATCGTTTCCAATAGCGCCGTCACAGTTACCGCGAGGTCATCGATCCCGACCGTCTGCTTCTCTCTGGTATCGCGCCGGACGACGACGACCTGCTGGTTCTGGACGTCGCGCGGACCAGCCTCGATCCGCAACGGAACCCCTCGTAGCTCCCACTCGTTGAACTTCCAGCCCGGCGACTTGTCATCGCGCCGGTCAACGTGCGTCCGAACCTCGCCAAGCTCAGCAACCACGCGCGAGACCCATTCCTCGACCGGCCCCTGTTCAGCTTCCTTGCGCCAGATCGGGATGACGACGGCCTGGATCGGCGCGACACGCGGCGGCAGCTTCAGACCAGAATCGTCGCCATGCACCATGACGATCGCGCCAATCGTCCGCTGGCTGAGACCCCAACTGGTGCTCTGCGCGAACTTGCGCTCGCCAGCCGCGTCGAGGAAGTCGATTTCAAATGCCTTCGCGAAGTTCTCGCCGAGATAATGCGACGTGCCAGACTGCAACGCCCAGCGCTTGCCGCCCATCATCGCCTCGATTGTGTAGGTCCGCACCGCGCCTGCGAACTTCTCGCTCTCACTCTTGATGCCCGGAATGACCGGGATCGCCAGTTCAGTCTCGACGAAATCCTGATAGATATCGAGCATCTGGCGCGCACGCGACTCCGCCTCTTCCGCGCTGGCATGCGCGGTATGCCCCTCCTGCCAGAGGAACTCCGAAGTCCGCAGAAACGCGCGCGGTCGGTTCTCCCAGCGAACCACCGAGCACCACTGGTTGATCAGGATCGGCAGATCGCGGTAGGACTGCACCCACTGCCCGTACATATGGCAGATCATCGCTTCCGATGTCGGGCGAATCGCCAGCGGCTCCTCAAGCTCGTTGCGGCCACCGCGCGTCACCCAGGCCACCTCGGGAGCGAAGCCCTCGACGTGGTCGGCTTCCTTCTCCAGGAACGACTGCGGGATCAGCAGCGGGAAGTAGGCGTTTTGGACACCCGTTGCCTTGAAGCGCTTGTCGAGTGCCGCCTGCATGTTCTCCCAGAGTCCATATCCGTACGGACGAATCACCTTGCAGCCGCGCACTGGCGAGTCGTCGGCCAGCTCCGCGCGCTTGACCACATCCACATACCAGCGGTCGAAATCGTCGTCCTGATCGATCAGGTCTTCGACGTATCCACGCTGGCGGTCCTCGCTGCTGCCCTGCATCAGTGCTCCCATCGGCGAATTGGTGTTCAGCCCGTGTAAAATCGCGACCAGGTGGTTCGTCAGTGCTTCCGTCGCGCCGACCGTCGATTATAGCAACACGCCTCGGTACGCCGTTGCCGGCGACGAACGCGGGAAGGCACAAAAACAGGGTGACGAAGACCATTGCGCTGATGACCGGAGGCGGCGACTGCCCAGGACTCAACGCCGCTATCCGGACAGTCGTCCGCTCGGCGTCACAACGCTACGGCTCGCGCGTGATTGGGATCGCTGATGGGTTCGAGGGGCTGATCGAGAAGCGCTACCGCGAATTGACGCCGGGCGACACGCGCGGCATCCTCCGCATCGGCGGGACGATCCTCGGCTCATCGAACCGCACCGACCCGTGGAACTATACCGGCCCAGGAGAATCAGCTCCACGCGTCGCCTCAGCCGATGCCTTTCAGACGCTCGAAGAGATCGGCGCCGACGCCCTGATCGTCATCGGCGGTGACGGGACGCTCTTCCTCGCGCACAAGTTCGCTGCCGGACGAATCCCGGTCATCGGCGTTCCGAAGACGATCGACAACGATGTCCACGGCACCGACTCCGCAATTGGCTTCGACTCCTGTGTCGCAACCGTCACCGATGCGATTGATAAGCTCCATACAACCGCAGAATCGCACCACCGCGTCATGCTCGTCGAGGTGATGGGCAGAACTGCTGGCTGGGTCGCGCTCTACGCCGGAGTCGCCGGTGGCGCGGACGCCGTCCTGATCCCCGAGCGGAACGAGCAACGACGCTACAAGCTCTCCGACCTGGTCGAGACGATCGAATCGCGCCAGCGATCGAGCCGCCACTTCACCATCATCGTTGTCGCCGAGGGTGTCACCGGCCCAGCGGGCGAGGAGATATTCTGGTCGCGCACCGGAGATGAGCATTCCCTGCGCATGGGCGGCGTCTGTCACCCGCTGGCAGACGAGCTGGGGAAACTGACAGACCGCGAAGTGCGCTCGCTGGTTCTCGGCCATCTCCAGCGCGGTGGTTCGCCAACACCGACGGACCGGATACTGGCGACGAAGCTCGCGCAAGCCGCGACGGTCGCGGCCCATGAAGGAACCGACTGCGTCATGGCTGGCGTGCGCGGAAACCGCGTCGAACTGGTTCCACTGGAGCAGGTTGCCATCGGTCCGAGGCGCGTCCCCGAGGACGACCCGCTTCTATACGCCGCCGAGGCGATTGGGATGTTCGTTGGCTGAGAATAGCGACGTGCTGCCTCCCGGAAAGCTGCCACACGATCTCCTCAGCCGCCTGATCGGGTCATATGTCATCTCCGATCCGGATGTGCTGATCGGCCCCGGTGTCGGACGTGACGCAGCCGCGATCCGCGTCGGAGATCGCGCGATTGTCGTCAAGACCGACCCGATCACCTTCGCAACCCCTGATGCTGGCCGCTACCTCGTTCACGTCAACGCCAACGACATCGTCTGCATGGGCGCCACGCCTCGCTGGCTGCTCGTTACCGCGCTGCTTCCCGAAAAAACGACGACCGCCGCATTGGTCGAGGAAATCTTCGCGTCGCTCGCATCCGCCGCCACGGAACTTGGCATCACACTCGTCGGCGGCCACACCGAGATCACATTGGGTCTCGATCGCGTCATCCTCGTCGGTCAGATGCTCGGCGACGCGGACCCAACGCAACTGCTCGACATACGTAGCGCAAGACCGGGTGACGCCGTATTGCTCTGCTCAGGCATCGCGATCGAAGGCACGTCGATTCTTGCCAGCGAAGCCGCCGCGAAGCTGACGCATCTGCCGCCCGATCTACTCGCCTCGGCGCGCCAGTTCCTCGACTCCCCGGGCATCTCCGTCGTTCCCGCAGCCCGCGCGCTGTCCGCGTCCGGCGCGACAATTCGAGGATTACACGATCCTACCGAAGGGGGCCTCGCCAGCGCGGTTGCGGAGCTTGCCACCGCCGCTGGCCTCGGTGTCGAGATCGACGCAGCGTCGATCCCGATCTATCCCGAGACAGCCGCAATCTGCACGGCACTCAATCTCGACCCGTTAGGATTGATAGCGAGTGGAGCGCTGCTGGCTGTCGTCGCGGATTCAGACGCGGAACGCGCGCTGATAGCCGTCAGAGACGCGGGCATCAACGCCGCACGCATCGGCACCATGACCGAACCCGACAGCGGATTCTGGCTTGTGCGCGGTGGCCGTCGTCATCCACTCCCAACCTTCGAGGTCGATGAATTGGCTCGCTTCTACTCACGACTTCACCACTGATGGGTTGACGAGTTGGCTGTGCGGGAGGATGCTGCCGCTCCCCCTGTCGTCCAGATCGTACCGGCAGACTATTCGGGACAACAGGAACACAGCCACCAATGGGGCTACAATCGGTTCTGTCCGCAATCACGGCAAGCATCAACGCAAAAGGAGCGGCATTGCCGCTCCTTTTGCGTAATCCCCTGTTTCGCGGAACGCCTACATATCCTTCGTAAGGGTCAGCAGGAACTCGGCGTTGGTAGGAGTCTTCGCGAGTCGGCCCAGAACCAGTTCGGTGCCCTCGGTGCCGCCGAGCATCGAGACCATCCGACGCATCGTGTAGACCTGTCGTAGTGCATGCTCGTCAAGTAGCAGATCCTCACGGCGCGTGCCGGAGCGCTGAATGTCGATCGATGGGTAGATGCGCCGCTCGGCCAGCTTGCGGTCGAGGTGCAGCTCCATGTTGCCGGTGCCCTTGAACTCCTCGTAGATGACATCGTCCATCCGCGAGCCAGTGTCCACGAGGCACGTCGCAACGATCGTCAGGCTGCCGCCACCTTCGATATTGCGGGCAGCACCGAAGAAGCGCTTCGGTGGGTAGAGTGCGATCGGGTCGATACCACCGGAGAGCGTCCGTCCACTTGGCGGAACTGCCAGGTTGTAGGCACGCGCCAGCCGGGTGATTGAGTCGAGCAGGATGACGACATCACGCCCGCCCTCGACCAGCCGCTTCGAGCGTTCCAGCACCATCTCGGCGACCTTGGTGTGGTCCTCAACTGGCTCGTCGAACGTCGACGAGACGACCTCGCCATCGACCGAGCGCTTCATGTCGGTAACTTCTTCAGGTCGCTCGCCGATCAGACAGACCATCAGGTGGATATCTTGATAATTCGAGGTCACGCCGTTCGCGATCGCCTTGAGAATGATCGTCTTGCCAGCCTTCGGCGGCGAAACGATCAAGCCACGCTGCCCACGCCCGATCGGCGCTACCAGGTTGAGCAGGCGCGTCGAGATGATGTGCGGCTGCGTCTCAAGGTCGATCAACTCCAGCGGGAAGATCGGCGTCAGCGTGTCGAAGTTCGGACGCCGCCGGGCGACCTCGGGGTCAACGCCGTTGACCGCCTCAACGCGCAACAGTGAGTGAAACTTCTCGCTCTCCTTCGGTGGCCGGATCTGGCCGGAGATCTTATCGCCGGTCCGCAGCCCGAACCGCCGGATCTGCGACTGCGAGACGTAGATGTCGTCCGATCCAGGCAGGTAGCGCTCGCCACGCAGGAAGCCGAAGCCATCCTCGATGACGTCGAGGACGCCCTCGCCATACTTGTAACCAGCGGCCTCAGACTGCGCCTGGAGGATCTTCCCAATCAGGTCGATCTTCTTGTAGCGCTGGTAGTTCGCGATGGTCAGATCACGTGCAATCGTATGCAACTCATCGAACTGCTTGGCGTCGAGATCGCTAACGCTCAGCATCGGTGTGTCGCGCAGGATCAGGTCAGCGTTCCGGTCTCGGTCACGGTCCCGGTCGCGCTGCGGTTGCCGGTTCCTGAAGGTCCGGCCCTGCTCCTGCTGGCGCTGCTGGTCGCTCGCGCCGTTCGAGTCGCCACGCTGCTGTCCTTGCCCACCGTCACGCTGGCCACCGTCGCGGCGATCCCGCGGGCGATCCTGACGCTGCGGCTGCGGCTGTGACTGCGGTCGTTGCTGCGGTTCGCTGGCCTGAACTGCCGCTTGTGGTTCTGCCTGCGGCTGCTCAGCCGGTACGGACGGCACGTTCGCTTCAACAGCCGCTCCGTTTGACACAGCCTGTGAGACTGGCAAAACGTCGGGACTAACCGAAGCCTCCGTCTGAGCGGCTGGCTCGGGGACAGTCACGACCGGATCGGCGACCTCAATCGTCGCGACCTGCGTGTCGGGAGCCGGGACCGAACTTTCGGCGCTGGACGCCGTGCTGGAAGATTCAGTTGGTTGTTCTGCCACGGTCGTGGCCTTGGGGGTACGCTTGCGTGGTGCGCGGGTGCGCGGCTTTGGCGCTTCTCCCTCAGCCTGCTCGCTCACGACATCTGCGCTCTGTTCTTGGGACTCCATTACTCACCGTACTGTTAACTGCGCACCGACGCGGCACGCACGCGGCCAGGACGAACCCGGGCATCCGAACGCTGGGCATCGTCTCTATTTGCTGAGACACGAAAGGATGCAGACGCGGAAGGATCAGTCACACGGATGGGTCTTCAATCGATTGTGTTGCTGATATATACCCGAGGCTGGAGCGCGGCAAACCCACCGCTCCGCGCCACTATATCAGCATTCGCGCAACTAGTCAAACCGTGTCGCCGAAAAACCCGACAGCTTGTCCAGCCGGTGCGTTGCGTCAACGCGGCGAATCGTCCCCGACTTCGAGCGCATCACCAGCGACTGTGATGTCGCGCCGTGCGCCGAATAGTGGACGCCGCGCAGCAGTTCGCCATCGGTAATACCTGTCGCGGCGAAGAAGACGTTGTTCGAGCTGACCAGATCGTCCATGCTGTACACCTTGCTGGTGTCGAGGTTCATCTCATGAATGAGTTGGCGCTCTTCCTCATTACGCGGCCAGATGCGACTCTGCAAGTTGCCGCCCATGCACTTGAGCGCGCAGGCCGAGATTGTCCCCTCGGTCGCGCCACCGATCCCGACCAGCAGATCGAGGCCAGTATCCGGCATCGCCGCCATCAGCGCGCCAGCAACGTCTCCATCGGTAATGAACTTGATCCTCGCTCCGACGCTGCGGATCTCCTCGATGATCTCGGCATGGCGCGGGCGATCGAGCACGACGACCGTCAGGTCGCGAACGCCCATCCCTTTCGCCTTCGCAACCCGTTCAAGATTCTCGCGCAAAGGCCGCTCGATATCGATCACGTCGGCTGCCGCTGGCCCGGTCGCCAGCTTCTCCATATAGGCGATCTTGGCCGGGAAATGCATCGTGCCACGCTCAGACAGTGCGACGACGCACAAGGCGTTCGGCATGCCGTTCGACAGCAGGCGCGTGCCTTCGACCGGGTCGACGGCGATATCGACGCGCGGCTCCGTACCCTTGCCGACCTCCTCACCGATGTAGAGCATCGGCGCCTCGTCCTTCTCGCCCTCGCCGATGACGATGATGCCGTCCATCTCGATCGTCGCCAGCGCCGTCCGCAGCCCATCGACGGCAGCCTGGTCGGCGGCGATCTTGTCGCCACGTCCCATCCAGCGCGCCGCCGCCAGCGCGCCCGCCTCGGTCGCGCGGACCAGTTCCATGCCGAGGTTTCGGTCGGGTTGGGTCACCTGGGATTCGCTCATCGTCAGCCCTCCTGTCGCTCTTCCTCCCCGTGGAGGATTTCCCCGAACATCAATTGTCGCCGGTTGAGAAAATCACCGACGCCCGTCGCGACCCGGTCGGTTGAGCCAATAATGATCTCGCAACTCGGAAGCGAGTTCATGAATGCGTCGCCATAGCGCCGACTGACGATCCTCCTGTCGAGGACCACGCACGCGCCGCGATCCTCGGCACTGCGAATCAGGCGTCCAAAGCCCTGCTTGAAGCGCAGGATCGCCTGCGGAACCGCATACTGCGCGAACGGCTCGTCGAACTGCTCGCTACGCGCAGCAAACACCGGGTCGGACGGCACCGGGAACGGCAGCTTCGTGATGACGAGCAGGCTCAGCGCGTCACCGACGATGTCAACCCCTTCCCAGAAGGAGTTGGTGCCGAGGATGATCGTCCGCGGGTTCGCCTTGAGCCGGTCGATCAACTGTCGCGGCGAGCCGTCGATCCTCTGCCCCAGGACGAGGATGTTGCGCGCCTCAAGCGTGCGCTTGATCGCGCGATACGTCGTCTGCAGCGCGCTGTGCGACGTGAACAGCACCATCGCCCTGCCACCAGACGCGCTACAGATCTCAACGATCGAATCCTGTAGCTTCTTCTGATGTCCCTGCTGGCCCGGCTCCGGCACATCGTCGGTCACCGCCAGCATGGCCGAGCGCGCGTAGTCGAACGGCGACGGCACGCTCAACTCATCGGCGTCTTCGAGCGAGAGCCTGTCGCGAATGTACTCGAACGATCCATCGGTCGTCAGCGTCGCCGATGTCAGCGTGACACTCTCACAGCGGTTGAAGAGGCGGTCGTTCAGGATCCCACCGACATGCAGCGGCGCGGCATGTCCGCTCGTCTCATCGGTCGACATACGCCGCGAGAGCCAGTAGATCATCTCATTACTCGGCGCCGACACGAACTCCGTCATCCGCTCACGCAAGCCCTCAATGTCCTGCTCAAGCACCTCAAACTCGGTCTTCATCTCGGGCCGGGTCGCTAGCTCATCGTCGCTGAAGCCGTCGATCGAGCGCTCGAAGAAGCGCAGATCCTCAACCAGCCGTCCGAGCGGCTGCATCAGGTCGTCCCACTCGATCTCAAGTTGCGACCAGCCCGGATCGCGCCGTGCTGCCGACGTCACCCGCATTTGGCGGTCGTAGCCGGTGCTCTCGTGCTCGTAGCGCTCGATGAAGTCACCGAGTGCGTTGAAAAAGCGGTCGATCCCGTCACTGCATGCCTTGGCGTTGGCGTGCGCCTCGACCAGCCGTGGTTGCATGAGCGCGGCAACCGAGCGACTGCGATCTCCGCCCTGCCCGGCCACCGACCGGAACGTCAGTCCCAGCGCGCCGCCAATCCCGAGTGGATCGGACTCAGTCACGACGCGATGGATCAGGTCATTCGCATTGCCACGGGTGATGCCGTAGCCGACCCGGTCCGTTGCCTCCGATTCAAGGTGATGTGCCTCGTCGATCACGAGCTGCCGATAGGTCGGGATGACCGAGTGCCGCGCTAGCAGGTCGGAGATCAGCAGCGAGTGGTTGACAACGACGATGTGGGCAGCTTCGGCTTCCTGCCGCGCGCGGAACAGAAAGCACTGGTTGCGCCGGTGGAACACACACTGGCCGGGGATGCAGGCACCCTCTTCCTCAGCCAGTCTGCCCCAATACCCGCGCTGGTCCGGCGACAGATGCAGCTCGGCGCTGTCCCCAGTGTTGGTCTGTTGCAACCAGGCGATGATCTTGGCGTACAACTGCGCCTGAGCCGGAGACGTCGCGTCTTCGCGCTGCGCGATGAACCAGCGCCGCAGGCAAAGGTAATTCGCACGTCCCTTCAGGACAGCAACCTTCAGATCGCGCAATGGCACCAGCGCCGCATCGGGACCGTTCGGATCGGCCCGCTCCGCAGCGGCGATCAGCGCCGGAACATCCTTCTTGAGCAACTGATCCTGCAACGCGATCGTCGCGGTCGAGACGACGACCCGGTCGCCCTGCTCGACGGCGTGCAACGCCGCAGGCAGCAGATAGCCGAGCGACTTGCCGGTCCCTGTCCCAGCTTCGACGAGCAGTTGCCCGCCCTCGTTCAGCGCCTCGGCCAGACGCCGCATCATCTGCAACTGCTGTGGCCGCTGCTCGAAACCTGGGACTGTTCGCGAAAACGGCCCGTCCGCTTCCATCGCCGCGTCAAGCGTCTCAATCTGGACCGGATCATTGCTCCCGGTCAGTTCCAGCCGCTCAGCCCGCTCGCGTGGCATCAGGAACATGCCTTCAGAACCGAGATCCGGCGCTGACGAGAGCTGGGCCAGCAACGTTGCGCCGAGCGACGTACCGAGCAGTTTCGAGTCCGACTGCCGCTCGCGTAGCAAGCTGCTGAAGAACTTCGCCAAATGGGAACCGGACAGGCGCGTGACACTGACGAGGCGTTCGAGCGTCGCGTCATCAAACTGGTCGGCGCGCTCGACGAGCCGGTTGAAGACGGCCATCGTCGTCTCGGCGTCCGCGACAGCCCGGTGCTTCGATGGGACGTTGACGCCGAGGACGGATGCGATCGTACCGAGGTTGTAGGCAGGCAGTTCCGGCAGCAGAACCGTCGCAAGCTCGAACGTGTCGTACTGGACGTTCGGAAAGCGCAGTCCAGCCGCCTGCAACATGTCCAGATCCATCGAGACTGACTGCCCGACAATCGGAGCCTGACGCACAAAGTCACGCAGCCTCGGTGCAACCGCTGCGAAGAGCGGCGCCTGACGCAGCTCCTGGTTCGTCAACCCGGTCAACGTCTGAATCCCGAGTGAGATCTGACCCGCCGGACGGACCAGTGCCTCAAAGCGGTCGATGATCTTGTCACCACGGAACTTGACGGCACCAATCTCGATGACTTCGTCGCGGTTCGGGTCCATCCCGGTCGCCTCAAGGTCAAGCGCGACGCAGACATCACTCAGCATCGCGACACGCTCGTCATGACCGGCTCCCGGCGACGACCGACGCGGCTGCTATCGACAGCAGCGCAAGCTGGGTCAGTCCGGTCGCGATCGGCGGCACCTCGATGAACTCGCTCGTCGTGTGTCCGAGTCCTCCGTGCGTGATGCCAATACAGACCGCCGGAATGCCGAGGCTGATCGGAATGTTGGCATCGGTGCTGGATGCGTCAAAGACCGGGTCGAAGCCGAGCTGACGAAGCACATCGCCAGCAGCCACGACGAGCGGATGCGTGCGCGGGCAGACCCCGGCCGGTCGCTCGCCCAGCACGTCAACATCGCTCGTCAGCCCATCCTCCACCGATGTGGCGACGATCTCCCCAATCTGGTCAACGAGCTGGCGCAACGCCCTGGCGTCGACCGAGCGCATATCCACCAGCGCACTCGCATCCGGCGCGATCGTGTTGATCGACGTTCCGCCCTGAATCGTGCCGACGTTATAGGTCGTCTTCGGATCGGACGGCACTTCGAGCCTTGCGATCTCGCTGATGATTCGCGATAGACCGTGAATCGCGTTCGGCTTTCCAAACGCTCCCCACGAGTGCCCACCCGGCCCGGTCACGCGCACGCGCCAGCGGGTTGAGCCAACGCCAGCATGCGTGACGCGGCCAAGGTTATGTCCCTCGACAGCGATGACCGCCCCAAGATCGGCACGGTAGCGCTCGACCGCCGCACGGATGCCGCCAAGATTGCCGAGACCCTCTTCCCCGACCGTCGCGACGACGATGATGTCCGCGTCCGTCTCGATCGTCAGCCCATCAAGAATCTGCAATACCCCCAGCATCGCGGACACGCCAAGGCTGTTATCGCCCACGCCGGGTCCATGTAGTCGGTCGCCATCACAGCGGACAGTCAGATCAGTGCCAGCCGGAAACACGGTGTCGGTGTGGGCCGCAAGCAGAACTGCGCTACCGCCTTGCGTCCCGCACCGAGCGTAGACATTCCCAATATCATCGATCTCAGTAGTGTAGCCGAGGCCGGCAATCAGCGACTCAACATACTCGGCACGTCGTCGTTCCGCTCCGGTCGGGGACGGAACCTCGCAGATCGCCACCGCGCGGTCAGCGACCAGATCAAGAAGTTCCGAGGCGGCTACCCGCACACGCTCGTGTTGGCGCTGGCTTGGCGTCAAGCGTCCTCCATGGAATGAAAGGATCGGCAGAGCGTGCAGTTGACGGCAGGTTGAGGCGCACTACCGCCAATATCCGCGCGGTTCGGGGCGCGCCGTCAAGGCCGAAAGTATAGCATGCGTCCGCTCCAGAATAGCCGGAAGGATGGCGATTTGGCATCGACCGCCGCGCTGGATCACAGCCGCGATCAGCATCCTGGCGTCTGGCCCGACTGGCTAGTCACCCCGCCGCTCGAAGTCCCAGAATCCATGATCAACTTCGGGCACTTCGGGTGGGCCGAGGCGTCCGAGGATATGCACTGCCTCGTTGCGGTGCTCCGCGTTGTGGAGGATGACGTGGAGGACCGCTCCGCCGAACGTTATCTGCCCCTCAAAGTGGTCAACGAAGGTGTCGTCCAGGCGCTGTTCGTCATCCGCCCGGCGCGCGAAGGACGCGAAGGTCGCATAGAAGCGCTCATGACGTTCGATCAGTTCGGCAATCGAGCGATGGACCTCGCGCTCCCATGTCACCGGTTGCCCGGCCATCCATCCGGTCCAGAAGTCGATGACGAAGATCAGGTGATCCAGCGTCTCGCGCAGGGTCCGGTGCCCGATGTCAAACTCCTGGTCGAGCAGCCCGTCTGACAACTCCAGGCTGAGGTGAAGGAGTTGTGTCGTGGCCCAATGGTCGTGATCCAGCAGTCGATCGAGCAGTTCCATGCGCGCTCCTCTCGATTGCTATCCGCACGGATGGGGCCGTGGCATTGATCGCGGCTGTTCGATTGATGACCTGCTGCCCGGAGGTCGACGCAATCCAGCAGTTGCGCAGCGCGTCACTGCGGAATGCGGAGGCGCGGGACGTGCAGACGCGGATGCCTCCCCTCACCTACCCCGCCCCCGTCAGCACAGCCGACTATCTGGACGATGATTCCTCGCTGTCATCGTCCTCAGTACGGAGAGTTGTCCCGCAGAGATACTCCTCGAACTCGCGGTTTCGTATATACCTGTTACTGTCATGTATGATGCTGCTATGTAGACCCGGGTGAATTCATTGGCGTCGCACGACGGAGAAATTATGGAGATCAACAAGGACCTGATCGCCGCGTCCTCGACCCCGATCGTCCTGGCGATCCTGGCCGAGGGGGACAACTACGGCTACGCCATCCTCCAGCGCGTTCGGGAGGTGTCCAGCGGGCAGATGGAGTGGACGGACGGGATGCTTTACCCTGTCCTGCATCGGCTTGAGCGGCTCGGCCATGTCGAGGCGCGCTGGGAAGTTGCCGAAAGCGGTCGCCGGCGCAAGTACTACCGGATCACGTCTCAGGGCCAGGCGCAGCTCGCCGAGGAACGCAGGCAATGGCAGGCGGTGGACGCGACGCTTCGGGGCATCTGGCAGGCGCTCTCCCTCCCCGTTCCAGCCAGCCACCCGGCGTCAGCCGCGCCACGAATGCAGGAAGCCTGATGATGCTCACTGCAGGTCACGCAGTACCGCTCGAAGAGCAGATCGACCAATGGCGCAGCTACCTCCGCCACCGACAGGCGATCCATACCGTCGATGTCGCGGAGCTGGAAGACCATCTGCGCGAGCAGGTAGCGGGCCTGGTCGACGCGGGGCTGGCCACCGATGAAGCATTCCTGGTGGCGGTGAAGCGCATGGGCGACCTCGACAGCCTCTCACGCGAGTTCGCGATCGAGCATTCGGATCGCCTCTGGAAGCAGCTTGTCACCCCTTCGGATGCCGGGGAAGCACGCGCGCGGGTCCGCACGGATGCCATCGTCGCCTTCTGTCTCGCCGTGGTGGCGGCCGTGCTCATTAAGATCCCGGCGATCTTCGGCATGCAACTGGACGAAGACGCCGAGTTCTACGCTCACAACGTCAGTCTCTTCGTGCTGCCCCTCCTGACCGGCTATTTCGTCTGGAAACGGCAACTGGGCGCCGGCACGCTCCGCTGGCTGGCCGTGGCGTTCGTCGCAGCGGGTGTCTTCGCCAACGTCTATCCCTTCGATCCGGAAGCCTCCACCGAGGTGCTGACGGCGCTGCACCTGCCGATCGCACTCTGGCTGGTGGTGGGGGTGGCGTACGCTGGCGGCCGCTGGGGCCAGGTCGCGGGCCGGATGGACTTCATTCGATTCTCGGGGGAGTTGTTCATCTACTTCGTGCTGATCGCCCTCGGCGGCGGCGTGCTCACCGGGTTCATGGCGCTGACCTTCGAGTCGATCGGGACCGACATCGAGCCCTTCTTCCAGTCGTGGCTGCTGCCGTGCGGAGCGGTCGGGGCCGTTGTCGTCGCCTCCTGGCTGGTGGAGGGTAAGCAAAGCGTGATCGAGAACATGGCACCCGTCTTGACGCGCCTCTTCACACCCCTGTTCGCCGCCATGTTGGTCACGTTTCTCGGGACGATGCTGTGGACCGGACGCGGCATCGACATCGAGCGGGAAGTGCTCATCGCCTTCGACCTGCTGCTGGTCCTGGTCCTTGCCCTGTTGCTCTACTCCGTCTCCGCCCGCGACCCCCTCTCGCCACCCGACATCTTCGATGTGATGCAGGTCGTGCTGGTTGTCAGTGCGCTGCTGGCCAACGCGGTCGCGCTGTGGGCCATCGCCGCGCGCATCACCGAGTTCGGCTTCAGCCCGAATCGTGTGGCCGGCCTGGGTGTGAACGTGCTGCTGCTGGTCAACCTGGCGTGGTCCGCCGTGCTCTACATCCGCTTTCTGCGCGGGCGCGGATCGTTCACGCGCCTCGAACGCTGGCAGACGGATTACCTGCCGGTCTATGCCGGATGGGCGGCGATCGTCGTGATCGTCTTTCCGCCGCTGTTCGGATACAACTGACAGAAGGTTGACACACCGAGGGCCACTGTCTCAGTCGCTCGTCGCTGGCAGGTCGACCGCTTCACCTGACGACTGCGGCACGCGCAGGAGCAGTATGAGGATTGGGGCAACCATCACTGCCATCAACACCCCGGCCAGCCCAAGCGCCAGTCCCATGCTGGTGCGGCCGCCGATGGCGTAGAGCGCCGGTTGCACGCCGGCCAGCACGAGCGTGAACAGCAGCGACTGCAGCGAGATGATCGTCGCGCGCTGCTCGCTCGGGATGCTGTCGTTGAGCATGGCCGAGAGCGTCGGGCGCACGGTGTAGGTCACGACCATGATCGCCGCCAGCAGCAGCACAGCCGGTCGCGAGGCGAGCAGCCCGAGCAGCCCCAGCAATCCGGCCATCAGCAGCGGTCCAGCCACCAGCAGCCGCTCGCGCCGCACCCGCGCCGCCGCGATTGGCGCCAGGAGCGAGCCGAGCATCGACGCCCCACGCATGCCGAGGAAGACCAGCCCGAGCGCCCAGACCGGGATACCCACTTCGCGCGCGTATGGCTGGAACATCGAGATCGACAGCAGCATCGGGAAGAGCAGCACGACCGCACCGAGCAGCACGAGATAGCGCACCCGCGGGCGGGCGACGGCGATGTGGACGCCGCGGCGCAGGTTCGCGCGATAACCAGGCTGGCCGCTGTCTTCCGTAAAGCGGGGCGGCTCGCGCAACGTCAGGCCGACGCCGATCGCGAGCAGGCAGGCTGCGGCTGTGATGATGAACGCCAGCCGCAGGTCGATCGCCGCGACGAGCGAACCGCCTAGTCCGGCAGCCATGCCCGACGCTTGCGCGACGAGCGCCCAGCGAGCGTCGACGCGTACGAACGTCGCCTCCAGCCCGTCGGCGCGCAGGCTGTCGTAAACCAGCGCGTCGTTCGCGCCGGACCAGAAGGTCATCGACAGTCCCCACATGAAGTAGCCGATGAGGAACACTGGCGAAAGCACTTCGCTCAGCAGACCAAACACGCCGATGCCGTGGAACGCAGCGCCGACGAGCAACGAGGTCTTGCGCCCCCTGGTGTCGGCGACGACGCCGGTCGGCACCTCGGCAGCGGCGATCAGGAGCCAGGCGATGGCGTCGAGCAGGCCGAGCTGTCCGAGCGTCAGCCCGCGCTCCTGTAGAAAGACGACCCAGACCGGCGTCCACAGCTGGAACGAGATCAGCGCCTGGAACACATACATCCGCGGGATATTGCGACGGTAGGACATTGCGGCAGCGCCCTTCGAGCTCTCCGAGCGACATACAGACGTACCCGGCGCAATCTGCCGGGCGCGTGACGTTGTAGTCGGCCCGCCACGCCCGGGGGAGGATCCCCGACCGTGGCTAATGACGCGCCGCGAGATCCATCAGTGCCGCTCCGCCGCGATCAATCTCGTCCAGGCTCAACCCGCCGTAGCCGAGCAGCAGCCCGGCGCGGGTGGCCGCAGCAATGTAGAACGATTCGAGCGTCGAGACAATACGCCGGTGTCGCAGGCGGAGCGCTCGCGCCGTGGTATTCGGCACGCCGAGTTGATGGTGTTTGAGCAGAGTGAGCATATGCCGTAGGTCGAAGAGTCACAGCGCTTCCGATGGGTCGTGCGCGACTGGTTCGTGTGGCGCGGATCGTTCCCGGGCTCCGAACGGTGGCGAACGGAGTACCTGCCGGTCTACGCCGGATGGGCGGCGATCGTCGCGATTGTCTTTCCGCCGCTGTTCGGATACAACTGATTCCCCTTGCCTATCCACAGCGGCAACTGCCGGTGTGGACAACGGGCGTAGCGGCAGTGAGGCCCATGCTCGCGTTGAACGGTTTTTTCTCCTGCAACCCGAACGTGCTGAATGCAGACGGTATCGCCTCCGACAGGATAGAACAGCCGATGAGGAGTGCTGTCCCAACCATCCTCGTCTTTCGCCCGCCGACGAATCCAGCGATCGGTGAGCAAAACCCCGGAAGCCATACGAGCAGGATATTCAGGAGGATGATCCAGGGTACAGTGCGACATACATCGACCACGCTCCCACGCCGTTACGATTGCGACCGGGTCTACACCACCCGGTCGCGGGCGCGGTAGTCCTCGATTGGCCAGGCTTTCATACCACCAGTGAACAGACTTATGACCTTGCCGTCCGCGTCGCGCTCGTAGCGGAAGCGTTCACCGACCGATGCGTACCCCGAACCGCTCATGATGCGCAGCGTGTTCGCATCAATGACCGCCAGCTCAGAGGGTTGGACGATCGGCGATGGTCCAACCGGACTGCTCGCGACGAGCTTTCCGCCCAGGATGAAGACATCCGTCACGCCCCAGAGTGCGGCAAAGCGACCGGTGAAACGTCTCAGATCGATTTCCGTGTCGGGCGCTGATGGTGGCGGAATCGCCGCACTGTCGACGAGACCGGAGTTGAGCGGCACTTTCGGTGACACGTCGCGCGCCTTGTCGAGAATCTTCAGGATGCCGGTTGCCAGCTCCTCCGCCGAGCCATCGACCGAGTTGGTCAGCACGGAGATCGCCAGACCTTCTTCCGGGTCCCACATTGTGCGGGTGATGTGTCCTGGATAGCCGCCTGAGTGTCCGACCATCTGGTGTCCGTCGTAGTGGTGAACCGTTGTGCCGTACCCGTAGCCGTCCTGCGGTGCTTCGGGAGACAGGCCCGTCCAGACCGGTCGCTGCATCTCGTGCTTCGATCGATCGCTGATCAGACGGGTATCGCCGAAGAAGTGCGCGGAGGCGAACTGCACCATGTCCTCCGCGGTGGAGTAGAACCCGGTCGCTGCCGCCATGGCATGCGTATCGACGTGCGCAATGACCTGGCGCTCGGTCCAGCTGCTGAGACCACTGTGACCGCCCGCGTACTCGGACAGGCGCGCGTCGTCCAGTTCCGGTCCAGTGTTGCGGAGGCCTAGATGCTCGATAATCGCGGTCTTTGTGTACGCATTGTAGGTGCTGCCCCCTGCCTTACCGATGATCAAGCCAAGCAACGAGAACCCGATGTTGGTGTACTTGAACGTCGCGTCTGGCTGGCGGACGGCGCCCTCGCGTATGGCGAGTTCCAGCAACTCGTCTTCGTTCGGGAACGGTCGACTATGCGCCCAGTAGGTGGCATCGACGCCGTCGCGAATGACGCCCGCAGAGTGAGAGACGAGCTGGCGCACGGTCAGTTCCGCGAGCGGAGAACCGGCCTCCGTCAGTGCTGGTATCCACGATCCCGCGCTGTCGTCCAGCCGCAGTTTGCCCGCCTCGACAAGCTGCATGATGGCCGTCGCGGTGAATGTCTTGGAGTGCGAGGCGATGCGGAAGAGATGCGAAGTCGTCAACGGTTCGCGGGTGTCGAGATTTGAGATGCCGTAGGCCTTGCTGAACTGGATCTTGCTATCGAACCAGACCGCCACCTGCGCACCGGGGGTGCAGAGCTTCCAGAGGCGGTAGTCGAGCCAGGCATCGACATAGACAAGCGCCTCCCGCAAGAGATCGACCGATGAACTGGGGGAACTGGACACAGACTCGCTCCATCATCTGCTGCTTGAGGACGCACTCGATCGCGTTCGCCGGCACCAGCGAACGTCATGCGCTGCAGGCTATCGGAACCGAGGCAGCGGCGCAATGGGTTGGGTCGCCAGCATCCTGAGTTCTGGAGCCATCGTCTGTCGCAGCGCAGCCCTCACGTACGGATTTGCCGCGTTCCTGCTACGATGCGTCCTCACGTGTCCACATTCGGACTGCCTGGGGCGCGGCTCACGGGCAGCAGGGAGGCAGAACCATGCGTGGAGAAGAAACGGCCATCAGCTATCTGAACGAGAACTACAAGCGGTTCTCGAGTCTGGCGCGGTCCATCTGGGAGAATCCTGAGATCGGGCTGGACGAGAAATTCGCCTCGAAGGCCATTGCCGATGAGCTTGAGACAGCGGGCTTCTCGGTCGAGTTTGGCGCTGGGCAGATGGAGACTGCCTTCGTGGCCAGTTGGGGCGAGGGCAACCCGATCATCGGCATCCTGGGGGAGTATGACGCGCTGCCGAGCCTCTCGCAGGACGCCACCCCGGAACGCAACGAGCTGGTGTCGGGCGGGCCGGGCCACGGCTGCGGCCACAATCTCTACGGTGTCGGCGCCTTGGGCGCGGCCCTTGCGATGCAGCAGGTCATGATGGAGACGGGCATCAAGGGCACGGTGCGCTACTACGGTTGCCCGGCCGAGGAGACGCTCACCGGCAAGACCTACATGGCCCGCGACGGCGTCTTCGACGATCTGGACGCGTCGATCACCTGGCACCCCGGCTACGCCAACACCGTCTGGGCCAACGGCTCCAGCCTGGCCATGAACTCGTTCAAGGTCCACTTCCACGGCATCGCGGCCCACGGGGCCTCGTCGCCGCACATGGGACGCAGCGCGCTGGACGGCGCGGTGCTGATGGACATGGGCGTGAACTACCTGCGCGAGCACATCATCCAGGATGCCCGCATCCACAGTGTCATCAAGGACGGCGGCGAAGCGCCGAACGTGGTCCCGCCCAACGCCACGATCTGGTATTACGTGCGCGCTCCCAAGCGCGACCAGGTCGAGTCGATTTACAAGCGCATGCTTGATTGCGCGCAGGGCGCGGCCCTGATGTCGGGCACGACCTACGACGTCGAGTTCCTGACCGGCTGCTACGAGCTGCTGCCGAACCCGACCATAAGCAACATTATGCTGGAGAAGATGGAGGCGCTGGGCGGCATCGAGTTCAACCACGACGACATGGAGTTCGCCCGCAAGCTGCAGTCGTCGATCGACCCCGAGATCCTCGAGATGAGCCGCCAGCACACGCTGGAGATGGCGAAGGAGGGTACGACCGCCGACGACATCGGCGCTGTGCTGTGCGAGAACGTCATTCGCCCGTCAGACGATTTTCGCATCATGCACGGTTCGACCGAGGTGGGCGACGTCAGTCAGATCGCTCCGACCGGCAACCTGCTGACCTGCTGCCACCCGCTCGGCTCGCCGGGTCATAGCTGGCAGATCACGGCCTCATCCGGCGCGGAGATCGGCTTCAAGGGCATGGATTACGCCGCCAAAGCCATGGCCCTCACCGGCCTGGAGCTGATGGTCAACGCGGACGCGCTCGACACCGCCAAGCGGGAGTTCGCGCAGGCCACCGGTGGCCGCACGTACGTGACCCCGCTACCAGATGGCGCGACACCCCAGAAAGGCGGATGACTCGCCGCCCTCACCATCGCCCCTCACCCAACATTCACCCGGCGCTGGATACGAGGACGATCGACTGGTTCATTCGCGCCGGCAGCCGGGCCGAGCGGGTTGCCTGGCTGACCGCGCCGGTCGGGCTGAGCCGCGCGAGATCGAGGTGCTGCGGCTGCTCGCCGGCGGTCGGACCAATCGCGAGATCGCGGAAACCCTGTTCTTCAGCGCGCGCACGGTCGAACGCCACATCACCAACCTCTACGCCAAGATCGGCGCCCAGAATCGCGCTGAGGCGATCACCTTCACCCACGAGCACGCCCTCATCTAGTTGTACTGACCGGGGACATTGATTGAGGTCCGCGAGTTCCGTACACTGATGATCTACACGAGTGTTCTGAACCCGGTTGACACCGACGGCGTGCCGCGGCAGTCTGGCCGGACGCCATCACCAGGAGAACCGAGCATGTCCGACCTGTCTACCCCCGACATCGTCGACCGCGTCGCCTGGCAGCGGAAGATCGACGAGCTCCGCCACCGCGAGAAGGCCCACACCCGCGAGGCCGACGCGATCGCCGCCGTCCGGCGCCGGCTGCCGATGGTCGAGGTCGACGCCTCGACCCCGGTTGTCGGCGCACACGGGGAGGTCCCGCTGATCGACGTCTTCGAGGGCAGGAGTCAGCTCTTCGCGTACTACATGATGTGGTACGACGGCGCGAGCGCAGCCCACCAGTGCGAGGGCTGCACCATGAATGTCGGCCAGGTGCGGGAGCTGGACTACTTGCACGCGCGAGACGTGACCTTCGCGGTGATGTGCCAGGGGCCGTTCGACGAGAGTGACCGGTACCGGGAGTTCATGGAGTGGGAGATGCCCTGGTACTCGCTGCCTCCAATCTCGGTCGATGCGCTCATCGCCGGCCGGCATTTCGGGATGCGGGTCTGTTACCTGCGCGACGATGACCGAGTCTTCGAGACATACTGGACCACCGCCCGCGGCAACGAGGTGATGGGCAGTTCCTACGCGATGCTCGACCAGACCGTCTACGGTCGCCAGGAGGCCTGGGAGGATTCGCCCGAAGGCTGGCCGCAACGGTTCTTCAACACCACGTCCGCTCAGATGCGCACCGACGACGACGGCCGCGCCGTCAATCGGCCCGACGGGCGGCCCATCTCGCAGTGGTCGCGGCTGGCCGCAGGCCGCTCCGACGACCTCGGCACCGCCGGTGTCACCCGGCGGACCACCGCCACTGAGCTCCTCCGAGCCGCACGTTGACGAGTGCGCCGACGATGGCTGCTTTCGTCAACGTTCCCTGCGCGCCGTCAGTCAGTCTTCGCTGCACCACACCTCGCCGCATGGGTTGCCCCGTCTGCTTGCAGTAGTGGTGTCAAGACCGTAGCATGCTGGGTAGTGGGTCAGGTTGACGTTAAGGACTGATCCTTCAGGGGGCTCCGACCTTCGGCAGCGGTCACTCATGATCGGCAACGCGAGCGGCCATTGCAAGTGTAGTTTTGCCCCAATCATGACACGGGAGGCAGCATGCGGTTTTTGCTCACGTCCGCTGGAATCAAGAACACTTGCATCCACAACGCGATGGTCGACCTCTTGGACAAACCGATTGCCGAGTCCAGCGCCCTCTGTATTCCCACCGCGTCGTACGGGCACCCCATGGCCGGTCCTGGCGCGGCCTGGCGGTTCATCAGTGGAAACGAACCAGACTGCCCCATGTGCGAATTGGGTTGGAAGTCGCTGGGCGTGCTGGAGTTGACCGCGCTGCCCAGCATCGATGCAGCGCTGTGGGTCCCGATGGTCCGGGAGACGGACGTGCTGCTGGTGAATGGCGGCGACCCCTTGTATCTGTGCTACTGGATGCGGCAGTCCGGACTGGCAGACCTCTTGCCGTCGCTGCGCGCGGTCTACGTGGGACTGAGCGCCGGGAGCATGGTGATGGCCTCCAACATCGGGGAGGACTTCGTCGGCTGGAAGCCACCCACCGGTGGCGATGAAACGCTGGGCATGGTCGGTTTTTCGATATTTCCGCACCTGGATCACGAGGACCTGCCGGACAATTCCATGGCTGACGCAGATCGATGGGCCGCCGGCATGCCGGTGCCGGGGTACGCGATTGACGATCAGACCGCCATCAAAGTGACCGACGGTACCGTCGAAGTCGTTTCCGAGGGGCGTTGGAGTCTGTTTGCCCCCTAATCCCAAGGGGATTCGCCGATTCGCTCGCGATTTCTGGCCTCGGCGGCTGGCGATACGTCGGTCGGCGCCAAGGCAAAGCCAACCGTGCCGCGACGCCAGACAAGCCGAAGAGCAAGCGGTACGGCCCGAAGATGGGCCACGCCTTCGTGCACTCGGTCATCGCCGACCACTCCCGCGTCGCCTATGCCGAGGTCCCCGACGACGAAACCGCCGTCACCGCAACCGGCGTCCTCTGCCGCGCCGTCGCCTAGTTCGCCGAACGCGGCGTGACTGTCGAGCGCGTGCTGTCCGACAATGGCGGCGCCTACCGGTCCTAATCGGACCACCATCCGCCGCAGCAGACGGTGCAGTGGCAATCGGCATGGCGCACACGTGATGCAGTCCTCTGGCACGGATTACCTGTCGGTCTATGCCGGATGGGCGGCAGTTGTCGTGATCGTCTTTCCGCCGCTGTTCGGATACAACTGATATCCCGTGCCCGTCAGCCGCGCACAACGTACCGCAGAACGACGACGCCATTGCCGAAACGGCGCTCCTCGGCCAGTTCCAGGTCCAGACGCACACCGTTCGGGAAGAACCGCTTTCCGCCGCCGATCACCACAGGGCAGACGATCACCTGGAACTCGTCGACAACACCGGTTCGTATCGCCTCTGCGGCGAGTTCAGGACCGTCGACGGTAATGTCGTGGTTGGCGTCGACCTTGAGCCGCCGGACCGCGTCGGGATCGAACTCGCGCTCGATCCGCGTCCGCGCGCTGTGCGGCTCGGTCAGGGTCCTGGAGTAAACGACCTTCTCGGTCGCCTGCCATTGCCACGCCCGGTCGAGCACGAATTGCGGTTGGTTGGGATCGTGTGGGCGGTTTCCCGGTAGACCATCGTCTCATACATCCTCCGCCCGTACAGGTAGGTCCCGACCGGCGATGCGAGTTCGTTGATGCGGGAGTGCACCTCCTCATCGTCCGGAACGCCCCAGCCAAACTGGCCGTGCTCATCTTCCGTGTAACCGTCCAGCGATATGAGCATCGAGTAGATCACCTTCGCCATGCATCTCACCTTCCTCTTCCGCCAAAGAGCATATGACGATTGACCGTAGAGCGGACGTTGCCGCCCGACGATTGCGGCTTCAGCGGTGCGGAGCGACCACGCCCGCAGCCGGGGACATGCTCGGAACTGTGCCAGGCTCCGCATCCCCTGCAAGCCCGCAGTTAGAAATCACTCGCTGGGAGACCCCGATCTCGTAGCGCCTTCCTGAATCGAACAAGCGCTTGATCGAGCCGCTTGACTACAGCTTCGTTGCTTGACTTCGATCGACGCAACGCGCTCCACGGGACAGCACAATATACGCAGACGCTCTGAGTTGCCTTCATCCGCGATGCGGGGGGATTATCCTGCGGGCCGATGTCGCGAACTCACGGTTCATTGTATACCTAGTACTGCTATGTATAATGCTGCTATGTAGATCCGGCGAAGGTGGCGGAGACAGTGCGGCCCGTACCGCAGGTAGACAATGACGAGGAGAAACGCTCGATGACGCTTGCACGACCATTCCAGCGCTGGAGATTCGCCATGAGTATGCTCGCGGCGGCGCTGATGCTGATGCTTATCCTGGGGACGCCGCAGGGGCGCGGTACGGCGGCGGAGTTCCTGGCGGAGTTCCGCGGTAAGCGGCTGGCGGCTGTGTCGCTCAGCACTGGCCAGATCGCGAACATCGAGGCGACGCTGTCCGAACTCGAACACCTCGGCACGATCAGCGGCATCGACACGGCACCGGAGCCGTACGTCGTGGCGAGCGTCGCCGAGGCGAGCCAGTCCGTAGGGTTCCCGGTGCTGGAGCCGGACCCGGCGACGCTGCCGGCGGGGATCATCGCCACGCCAACGGAGGTGCGTGTGATGTCGGCGCACCAGGTACGGTTCACGTTCGCCCTGGCCCAGGCACGCGCCTACTACCAGTCGATCGGGCGGAACGATGTAATCCTGCCGGAACGGTTCGACGGGGCATCGCTGGTGGTGAACACGCCGCCGGCCGTGCTATTGGAGTACCGGAGCGAGGACGCGCAGGCGGACACACCGTTCGGCTTCGGCCTGGTGGTCGGGGAGGCGGGGACGGTGACGGTGGGCGTCGAGGGCGGCGTGACGCTGGAGGAACTGCGGGAGTTCCTGTTGGAGCTACCGGGACTCTCAGCCGAGACGGTGCGGCAGTTGCGGGCAATCGAAGACTGGGAGACAACGCTGCCGGTGCCGATCCCGGTGGACCAGATGAACTGGGAGCGGGTGACGATCGCCGGCAGCCCCGGCCTGCTGCTCAACGACAACACGGGACTGGGCAGCGCGGCGATCTGGCAGCGCGATGGGCGGATCTTCGGCATCGCGGGCGCGATGAAGGCGCGGGAGCTGCAGCGTGTCGCTGACAGCCTCCGCTGAACCACCGGTATCTGCGGTGGAGCGAACGGCCATCGTCCCGGCGATCGAGACGGTAGGGCTGCGCAAGGCCTACCGCGGCACGGTTGTGCTGCACGACCTGTCGCTGTCGGTGGCGCCCGGAGAGGTGTTCGGCTTCCTCGGGCAAAACGGTGCCGGCAAGACGACGACGGTGAAAATCCTGATGGGGCTGGTGCGGCCAACTACCGGTGAGGCGCGCATCTTCGGACTACCCGCAGGCGACCGCGAGGCGCGACGGCGGGTAGGATACCTGCCGGAGAACTTCAGGTTCCACGACTGGCTGACCGGTGCCGGGCTGCTGGACTTTCATGGCCGACCGGCCGGGCTTTCGGCGGGAGAGCGGCGAGCGCGCATCCCCGAGGTGATCCAGCGGGTCGGGCTGGCCGGGCGGGGGGACGAGCGCATCCGCACCTACTCGAAGGGCATGACGCAGAGGATCGGGCTGGCGCAGGCGATCTTCCATCGCCCCAAGCTCGTGCTGCTCGACGAGCCGACCTCGGCGCTGGACCCGGTCGGGCGGCGCGAGGTGCGTGACCTGATCCGCTCGCTGCGGGACGATGGCATTACCGTCTTCCTCAACTCGCACCTGCTCAGTGAGGTCGAGATGGTCTGCGACCGGGTGGCGATTATCGACCGCGGCCGGGTGGTGCACAGTGGGCGGATGGAGGAACTGCTCAGCGGGGTGTCCGAACTGCGGGTGAAGGTCGATCGGGTGGATGACGAATTGCTGTCCGCGCTGAAGCGGTTTGCGGATGTGGTGGCGGTCGATGGGAGCGAGACCGAACCGGGCAACGAGCAACGAGCACCCGGCGTCAGACATGGCGCCACGGTGACGTTAGCGGTCACCGATCTGGAGCTTGCGCCGCTGGTCGCGGAAACGGTGATTCGACGCGGCTATCAGCTCTTCGGGCTGGTGCCGGTACACCGCTCGCTGGAAGAGATCTTCATGGACCTGATCGAGGGTGGACAACGGTGAACACGCTGACGATCGCGCGCTTCACGATCCAGGAGGCGATCAGTCGGCGCCTGATCCTGGCCGGGGCGGTCCTGAGCCTGGCGTTCCTGGGGCTGTTCACGCTCGGTTTCTACCTGATCTACCACAACGATAGCGAGCTCTCCGGCCCGCTGAGCGACGCGCAATCACAGGCGATGTTCGGCACGGTGATGTCGGTGCTGGGGCTGTACGCGGTCAACTTTCTCGCGGGATTCCTAGCGCTCTTCATCTCGGTCGGAGCGATCTCCGGCGAGATCGATTCCGGCGCGCTGCACGCGGTGCTCGCCCGGCCGCTGCGGAGGGCGGAGTTTGTCGTCGGCCGGTGGCTGGCGTACGCCGGGCTGATCGGCGTCTACGTCGGGCTGATGGCGGGATCGTTGTTGCTCGCCGCCCGGTTGATCTCCGGCTACACGACGCCCGACCCGCTGCGTGCCACCCTGCTGATGATGCTGGCGTCGATCGTGTTGCTGACGGTGAGCCTCTTCGGCAGCACCGTGCTGTCCACACTTGCCAACGGCGTGGTGGTGTTCAGCCTCTTCGGATTGGCGTGGCTGGCGGGGATTATCGAGTTCATCGGCGGCGCGCTTTCGAATGAGGCGATGCTCAACATTGGCACGGCGGTGAGCCTGTTGATCCCGAGCGATGCGATCTGGCGGGGCGCCTCATACTACGTCCTGTCGCCGCTCTACCTGGCGGGGTTGAGCACTGGCTATGACGGGATTGGGATCGTGGGCCACCGCCCGCCGGCAACAGGGCGGTGATCTGGGCGCTGCTGTACCCGCTGGTCGTGCTTGGCGGAGCGGTCCTGACGTTCTCCCGCCGCGACCTGTAGTCGTGGACGGGTGCAATTCCTCGCTGCCTTCGTCCTCAATGCGGGGGAACTGTCCCGCAGCCAAATTCCTCGAACTCGAGGTTGGTTGTATACATAGAACTACCATGTATAATGCTACTATGTAACACCGGTGAGTTCCTGAGTAGCTGGCCACTGAGAACCTGACGGGTTGACGGTTGGCGAGGACCGTCCTCGTTCCTCTGTCGTCCTGAGCCGCAGCGAAGGACCTCCCCGCGTTAGCACTTCGGCAGTCAAGGCAGAGAGGTCCTTCGCTGCGGCTCAGGACGACAGAGGAACCGGGTTGTCGCTTGACTGCGATCCAATTCGTCGAGCATCAAGATCACGGTGGTCCACTATTGAGCGCTGCGCGACGGGTGACATCATGACGATCAACAAGGATCTGATGGCCGCGTCTTCGACTCCGATCGTCCTGGCGATTCTGGCCGAAGGGGACAGCTACGGCTACGCGATCGTCCAGCGTGTTCGGGAGGTGTCCGGAGGGCAGATGGAGTGGACGGATGGGATGCTCTACCCGGTGCTGCACCGGCTGGAGCGGCTCGGTCACGTCGAGGCGCGCTGGGAAGTTGCGGGAAGTCGTCGCCGGCGCAAGTACTACTGGATCACGTCCGAGGGCCGGCCTGAAATGCACTCACCACGGCAGTCGGCAAACGTATGAGGATGTTGCTGCACGCCGCTGGGGCGGCTGAGGTGGCGCGTGTTTTGGTGGTCGATGGAGATCGGCGTAGTGGACACCCGGCGACGTCGATGCAACTCGTCAACAGGAGGAAATGATGGTAGTAACGCTTCTCAACAGACCGACTGACGCGCCCGCGTCGCCCGCAGCAGCGGGTGATGTCGTGCTGGAGGTTCGCGGCTTGACGAAGCGGTTCGGGTCGACCGTCGCCGTTGACGACCTGGACATGACGATCCGGCGCGGTGAGGTACTTGGCTTCCTCGGGCCGAACGGATCCGGCAAATCGACCACCGTCAGCATGGTGCTCGGGCTGATGAAGCCCAGTCAGGGCAGCATCCACATCCTGGGGCGACCACTGGCAGACGACCCCGCGCTGGTTTCCCGGTATGTCGGGGCGATTATCGAGAACCCTGCATTCTACCCCTACCTCACGGGGCGTGACAACCTCCGCGCGCAGGCAAAAATGGTCGGCGGAGTGCCCGAGAGCCGCATTGACGAGCTGCTCAAGCTAGTCAACATGGAGGGCCGGGCCGACGGAAGGTACAAGACATTCTCGCTCGGCATGAAGCAGCGCATCGGCATCGCGTCGACGTTGCTCACCAATCCGGCGTTGGTCATCCTCGACGAGCCTACCAACGGTCTCGACCCGGCCGGCCAGCGCGAGATCCGCTCGATCATCCCGCGCCTGGCCGAGCAGGGCCACAGTGTGCTGCTGGCCAGCCACATGCTCCACGAGGTCGAGCAGGTCTCCGACCAGGTCATCATCATCCGCCGCGGCAAGAAGCTGACCGAAGGAACGGTCAACGAACTACTGCGCCTTGAGGGGTATTACGACGTTCAGCTCGAGGAGAGTGATCTTGAAAAGGCAGCAACCGTGTTGCGCCGAGTGAGCGGTGTTGAGTCGGTCTCTGTAATCAAGGATCGACTGACCGTTAAGGCTGGGGAGGATTTGGGGCCAGCGATCAGCCGATCGCTGGCCGATGCGGGCCTGTACGCCAGCCAGATCACCCGTACGCGCAGCACCCTGGAGGACGTGTTCTTTGAGCTTACTGCCGAACCTCCGGAGGCGGCTGAGCCGTAGGCGGCAGGTTCCTGGTGTGGTGTCACTCTCAGAAAGGATTTCCAGTTCTATGATGAATGTCCTGCAGAGCGAACTGTTTCGGCTTCGAAAGCGCCCTCAGACCTGGATCATGCCGCTGCTGGCGTCCGCGTTCATCGTGCTGTACTACGGCATCGGCTACCTCCAGTACCAATCGGGTAGTGCAGCCGATCGCCTGGACATGCGGCAATCTGTGCAGCAGCTGTCGAGCATCTTCGAGAACGGGATGCAGATCTGGAGAGTCGTCGCGCTCGTCATGATCGGCAGCGAGCATGGCTGGAACACGCTGCGACCGCTTGTGGCACGCTCCTCCTCGCGCTCCGATCTGCTCTCGGCCAAGTGGATCGTGGTCGGCCTCTATGCGATCTTCATGGTGATCGCTGCCGTGCTCGTCTCGCTGCTTGCGGCTACAGTTGCCTCGCTGTTCATGGGTGGCGCGGTGTCCTTGCCGGTCGCCGTCTGGGATGACATGCTGCTCGGCACGCTGCGTTGGATGATTGCGACCATACCCTATGCAGTCATTGCTTTCACGGCGGCACTCATGACCCGATCCAATGCGGCAGGGATCGCCATCGGTATCGGGCTGAACTTCGCGGAGCTGCTCGTGCTCGGCCTCCTGCTGGAAGTGATCGACGGTTTCGAGACGGTCGTGGAGTACGGCATCAACTGGAACGTCCAGCAACTGGTGAACATCACGACGGAAGACGGAGGGAGCGTGCTGGACCCGGTGTCGACTGAGCAGATCTGGCAGTCGGCAGTGATTCTCACGCTCTATTGCGCAATGGCCATCGTCGGAAGCTACCTGGTGTTCACCCGTCGCGATATCACCTCTGGATGACGTGGCGATTGAACAGGTCTGTCCTGCACGCGGTGATCGAGGGTCTTGATGCGCGGCATCACATGGCCCACCGTCGCTTCACGCATCCGACGGTCTGAATCGCGGCAGCGGCAGTAGGGCTCATCGTCGCAGCACCAGGTCGCAACAGATCACGGTGTCCGCGAAGGCCCCGGTCAGGTGCCGACGTAGGCCGCGAGGTGCTCGCCGGCGGGCCGAACGGCTCGCTGAATGCCAGCTCGGCGACCGGCCGCTGCGTTGCGGCCATCACTGCGGTCTGCGTCTCGGGCAGATCGGCGGCCAAGGCATCACGGAAGCCCGCGGGGTTGATCGCGAACTCCAACGCAGTCTCCACGTCCTTCTTTTGTCCGCAACCAGGTCGTTCGCTAGCTCGAAGCGAGATGCGTGCGGCGTCCACGACCCGAAGTTGGCGAGACGGATCGATGAAGCCCGGGCAATCTTTCGGACCGCCGAGTGCCTGGCACACCTTCGCCTCGAACATCGCCCCATCTCAGACTATACTCAGGCCCTATCCCTTTAATGTGCCTTGACAGGCATATAACTGATTGAGTATACTCTGCCCATGCAGTCGATCTTTGCCGTCCTGGCCGAACCGAACCGCCGCCGCATTTTGGACGAGTTGTGCCAGGATGAACGCAGCGTGGGCGAGCTGGTGGAGCGTCTCTCGCTGAGCCAGCCCGCCATCTCCAAGCATCTGCGCGTGCTGCGGGAGGCGGACCTGGTGGCCGCGCGGGTCGACAAACAGCAGCGCCGCTACCGGCTGCGGCCGGCGCCGCTGGCGGAGGTCGACGCCTGGCTGGCGCCCTACCGCCGCTTCTGGGCAGAGCGGTTAGATGCCCTGGAGACCCATCTCGATCAGGAGCAGATGTGACCCCGCACGCTGACCAGTCGGACCGCTCGCGCTACGGCACGGTGCATAAGCGCGCGGGCGGTTACCAACTGCGGTTCGAACGCCATTTGCGCCACCCGGTGGAGAAGGTCTGGGCCGCGTTGACCAGCCCTGCGCAGCTGGCGCAATGGCTGGCGCCCGGCGAGATCGAGCTGACGTTGGATGGGCGAGTCTATCTCGCCTTCACCGACGGCGACAGTGTCATCGATGGCCGGGTGACCGCGTTCGCGCCGCCGCGGTTGCTGGAGTTCACCTGGACGGATAAGGACGACGATCTCGGGTTCGTGCGCTGGGAGCTGATTGCCGAAGACGGCGGCGCCCGTCTCGTCCTCACCCACCATCTCCCCGAATCGGCCCGCCCGTTTGGTTTCCCAGCACTGGCGGGGTGGCATTCCCTGCTCGACCGGTTGGCGGCCCTGCTCGACGGCCAACCCATGTCCGGCGCGGGGACCCGCTGGCAAGAGCTGCACGACCACTACGCCCGGGCTGGCGTGATGGATGCACGGCCTAAAAAGGAAGGAGACAGCAGCGATAACGATGCACAGAACCGAGACACGTGACGAGTGGCTGGCAGCGCCCCGCTCAAGGACCTGTTCGACCTATGCGCGCGGCGTGGATCCGTTCTTCGGCGTGTACCATTGGCTCTGCCGAGCGCCCAACGGACGCAACGAAACCGGCCCCTGGTTTCGCCGCCACGACGAGTACGACAGCGAGTAACGCCCGCGAATGGAGGCGCCACCGACCTTACCGCGCGGTGCGCCGGCCCACTCGGGCCGGTCGTCGCTCCGCAGGACGCTACGCAAGGAGGCAATTATGAACGATGAGTCGAAGAACGTGAGGTTGTCGACGGTCGATGGCACCGACACCCCGGCGCTGCCTGCGGTGGTCGTCCGGGCCACCTGGCAGGCCGAAGTAGATGCGCTTCGGGTTCAGGAAAAGGCGCACATGCGCGCAGGTGACGCGATTGCGGCAGCTCGTAGGCGGCTGCCGATGGTGGAAGTGGACCCCACCCTTACGCTGATCGGCCCGAACGGACCAGTCACGCTGCTGGAGGCGTTCGAGGGCCGACAACAGCTGATCGCTTACTTTTTCATGTGGCAGACCGGCCAGCCCGCCATCGCCCAGTGCGAGGGCTGCACGTTCTTCACGTGCCAGGTGCGCGAGCTGTCTATCCTGCACTCCCGTGATGTCACCTACGCCACGTTCTGCTACGGCCCATACGACGAGAGCGTCCGCTACCGCGACTTCATGGGCTGGGACATGCCCTGGTATTCCATGCAAGACTCCGTCGAAACTCTGGTGGCCGCGCGCGGGGGCGGCTTGATGTACCTGGTGTGCTACCTGCGGCAGGGCGACAGGGTGTTCGAGACCTACTGGACCACCCACCGCGGGGTCGAGGCGATGGACAACAGCTATAGGTTGTTGGACTTGACCGTGTATGGGCGGCAAGAGGCGTGGGAGGACTCGCCCGCCGGCTGGCCGGAATATAGGGAAGTCAACGGCGAAATGTTCCGCAGCAACGGACGTCCCATCGCCCAGTGGCCCCGCCTGGAATCCGGGCACTCCGACGACCTGGGTACTGCCACGCGCTGAGCGGATCCCGGCATTGCCTGTGGCAGGAACCCTGGCGCGTCAGCAAGCCGAACAAGGTTCCGGCGCGTGCGAGCATGGTCGTCCCTACGAAGCTCCGTCAACGGGTGCGTTCGTGGCTGCCTGCAAGGGATCCCCTTACGGGCGCCTCCTTTTTCGGCGTATGGGCGTCGTGGCAGGCCTGCCAGACCTCGGGCCGCAGCCGTCCCCGGTCGGGGACGGCGTTCCCGGCAGCCCGTGACCAGGTCCGGACCTCGCTGCTGGTCGGCTCCGGGGTATCCGGCGCAGTCGACGTCTCGACGGCAGCGTCGATGCGGTCGACGACGGCTGCCTCGGTGACGCCCCAGGCTTGCGCGATCGGGATCTGCGCCTGCCCGGCTCGGGTACGTCGCTGGCATGGTGCGCCTCCCACTGCTCCGGACCCGGCACGG
>Ga0136611_10000303_pt1 | contig 31238 bp, 26 predicted proteins | sample AntDrymUQ2232306_2_FD_106645 | JGI IMG/M metagenome (GOLD analysis project Ga0136611, IMG submission 106645) | Polar desert sand microbial communities from Dry Valleys, Antarctica - metaG UQ223 (23.06) | ecosystem: Environmental > Terrestrial > Soil > Desert | place: Antarctica: Dry Valley...
GTCAAGTCCCGCTGCCGACGCATCCTGCAGCAGCAGGCTGACGACCTCGCTCCGGTCATTGATGCCATCCTCCACCAGCCTCACCATGTAGATCCCACCTTGGCTTTGGTTTAGCCGACCTTCTCGGCCGCTCCGGGCCGCTCGGCCACGGGCGGCGCGCCGGCGTGCAGGAGGCTCGCTGCATGGATGAGCAGCTTCATGCCCCGCAACACCGTATCCAGCGCCTCGTCGTCGAGGTGCGCCAACAGCTTCGATGTGTACGCCCGCTTGCCCGCCACCAGCCGCTCGAGCAGCGCGAGGCCCTCGGGGGTGAGCCGACAGACGTGCTGGCGGCGGTCGCTGGGATCCTCGTCGCGGCGGATCAGCCGCCGCTCGACGAGCTTGTCCATGACGGCGGTGACGGTGGGGAGCGTGACGCCGAGAGAGCGGGCCACCTCGCTCACGCGCAGGCCGTCCGGGCCGTCCGGGAGCGTCGAGACGTACAGCAGGAAGGCGACCTTGAGCTGGGACATCGTCAGCTCGACCGAGATCCAGTCCTGGGCGTTGGCCGGCCCCATCGCCCGGAACATCGCCGGCTCGGTATCACGGATCTCGGCCAGCAGCCGCTCGCGCCGCGCCTCGATTGGCACTGATTCGCTCATGTCAAGTTGTTCGAAGAACCCTAAGGAAGCGTACGCGCCAAATCGACTTCCGGTCAACAACTCAGGCTGCGCACAAAGTAGTTCTTCGGGAGATGATGAGAGTTCCTTCATCTTCGTCAGTGTGCGTTGCCAGAGCGCGCGCCGTACACTCGCGCCGACCCATGAAGCTGCCGAACGCCGACCATGCCTTCGTCGAGCCGCGAAAACTGACGGCGTACCTCCTGGCGCACGATCATCCGGAGGGTGGCTCGAAGGCCCGATTTTTCACTTCGGTGGGCTTCACACTCGGCAACGCTGCCTTGCTGGGTCGGGCATTGCTGAAGGTCGCACGCAACGGCGAGGTCGTCAAGGTAGAATCGTCAGAGTATGGAATGAAGTACGTCGTCGATGGGGCGATTGTCTCGCTGACAGGGCGGACAGTAGACGTGCGAACGGTCTGGATAATCGAACGAGGCCAGGATCGCCCCCGCCTCCTCACCGCGTATCCCGCCACCTAGCCACCAGTGGAGTCGATCCATGCACGAATTCGAGTTGGCGACCCTCGCACGAGACGTTGCCGAGCACGGGCTCCACCAAGGCGACGTCGGGACCATCGTGCATGTGTACCGAGGCGAAACCGCCTACGAAGTCGAGTTCACGACCGGCAGCGGCAGGACTCTGGCGGTGCTCACGCTGCCCGCCGCCGACGTTCGGCCCGTGCGCGGCGACGAGATCCTGCACGCCCGCGTGCTCGTGGACGTGTAGCTACCGGGTCAAGCACCGAGGGCGGTGGCGGCGCGGGCTGCGAGGCCGAGCTCGCCCTCCAGGTGGTCCACGAACTGGCGGGCCGTCCGGCCGCTCCGTCCGTTGTGCGATTCGGCCCACTGGAGCGCCCGCCGGCGCAGCCCTTCCGGCTCCACCTCCAGGCCGCGCTGCCCCGCCAGTGCCTCGACCACCGCCAGGTACTTCTGCTGGTCCGGCGAGGGGAAGATCGCGCGGACCCCGAAGCGATCCGCCAGCGACAGCTTCTCCTGCATCGTGTCCTGGCCGTGGACCTCCGCCGAGAGCGCCGACTCGCGGTCGGTCCAGCGCTCCTGGACGAGACGACGTCGATTGGAGGTGGCGTACAGCACCACGTTATCCGGCCGTGCCTCGATGCTGCCTTCGAGCACCGCCTTGAGGCCGCGGTAGTCGCGCTCGCCCTCGTCGAACGACAGGTCGTCGGCGAACAGGATGAAGCGCTCCGGGCGGTCGCGCAGCAGCGCCACGATGCGCGGGAAGTCCGAAAGCTGCTCCCGCGACACTTCGACGAGCCGCAGGCCCTGCTCCCAGTGCGCGTTGAGGAGCGCCTTGACCGTCGAGGACTTGCCGGTGCCCCGGTCACCGTAGAGCAGCACGCTGTTGGCCGGGTAGCCGGCCAGGAACTGCGCCGTGTTCTGGAGGACGATGGCCCGCTCGCGGTCATAGCCGACGAGCTGGTCGAGCCGGATCGGGTCCGGCTCCGGGATGCCGACGAGCCGCCCGCCGCCCTCGTCGTGGACCCAGCGGAACGCCCCGTAGCGCCCGAACGGCCCGGCCCCGCCTCGGGCGTAGTAGGCGCCAAGCTCGGGCAACAGCGCCGCCCAGTCGGCGGCCTCGGCGAGGCGCGCCTTCAGCTCGCGGCCGGCCGGCGGGTGGATCGGCGTGCCCCGGCCGAGCGGCGCGAACTCGTGCCAGCCGACCCAGCCCTCGGTCGGCTCCACGCCGACCGCGTGCGCCGCCGCCCGCGCCAGCCGCACGGCGTCGAGCGCGAACAGCGCCTGCAAGCTCGACAAGTCCCGCCGCGCCTGCTCCAGTAGCGACGCCCCGATGCTCTCGACGCCGGCGCGCTCGGCCTTCCGGCTGAAGGCGCTCTCCTCGGCGAGCAGGCGGTCGAGCAGGTGATTCTGCCAGGCGTCCCCGACGAGCGGCTCCGGGTACAGCTCGGCTTCCTCGGCGAGCAGCGCGAACAGGTGCCCGTAGATCGCGCCGACGCGGGCCGCCTCGATGTCGGTCGTCAGGGCTTCGAGCAGGTCGAGGAACGCGGCCCCCACGTCGTCGGCCAGGACTCCGCGCATGACGCCGAGTGTGCGGGCGCGGACGAGGTCGGCGCGGATAAGCGCGTCACCGCGCGCCCCGGAGAGCGAGGGCGGGAGGTCGGTGGGGCCATCGGCCCGAGGCGCGGGGCTGTACGACATGCGCCAGATCATAGCGCTCCGGCCTGCAACGGCCCTATCGGCAGCGCTTGAGGCCGTACATGAGCCGGCCATCCCCGTCCGGGACGGAGTACGGCACGGTCGCGACGACGTGGTCGGGGCAGGTCGCGCCGGGGTCCGGGCGGAAATCGACGTACCACGGCATGTCCGACCGCGACAGCTCCTCGTAGAAGCCGTTGAGGAACGCCCCCGACGACCGCCGGCGGGCCGCCCACTGCCGGCCGCGCTCCACCGCCACCAACTCGCGATGCCAGCCGTTCCACTCGTAGCCGCCATCCACGTAGCGCGCTCGGGCGCCCTGCGCGACCAGCGCCTCGGCCGCCGTCCAGATCGCCCCCTGCCGGGCCAGGTACTCGCGCTCCCACGATAGGCTCCAGGCGCCCAGTAGCATCGCGCTCGCGACCCCGAGCGGGATCAGCGCCCGCGCTCGGGGCGCCGCGACCGCCCCGAGCAGCAGCGTGCTCGGGACGAGCGCCAGCAGGTAACGATCCTGCACGCCGCGGTAGATCGACAGCAGGAGCACCTCCGCGAGCACCAGCACGCCGAACGCCAGCGTGCCGACCGTCGCCGGGTGGCGCGCCGCCGGGTGGCCCACGCCGCGCCCGACGACGCGCGTCGCGGCCACCAGCAGGAGCGGCACGCCGACGAGGCCCAGGGCGCTGACGGCGACGCGCAGGGTGTCGCCGACGAGCGGCGGCGGCGGGTCGCGCCAGAACATCGTGTTCGTCTGGAAGCCGCTCGGCGTGAGCGTGTAGCCGAGCATCGGCGGCGGCACTATCGACCGCGCGTTGGTCAGGCTCGGCGCCGCGTCGGCCGCCAGGGCGACGGCGACCACGAGCAGCCCTGCTCGCAGCGGCACGTCGAGCAGCCGTCGCGCCGGCCAGGGCGCCAGAATCGCCAGCCCGAGCGGGAGCAGGTACATGCCTCGGCTCCAGTCGCCGGCCCACCCGGCCACGAGCGCCCACCAGGCCACCAGCCCGCCCAGCACGACGCCGATTCGGGTGCGACCCGCCAGGCGTGCGCCGCACAGCAGGAACGCGGCCGACAGCGGCAGCCCGATCAGCCCGATGTGTACCAGCGTCGGGCGGAACCACGTGAGGAACCGCGACACGAGCTCGAAGCCCCGGTGCTCGATGATGTACTCGACGACTTCCAGCTCGCCCGTCGCCACGACCTCGACGTTCGCGTGCCGCCAGACTTGCCAGCCGCCGACCGCCAGCAGCATCGGCCCTGCGACCGCCAGCAGGATGCGCGGACTCAGGGCGACCCGCCACCCGCACGCGACCCAGATGGCCGCCAGGATCGCCGGCGGCACCACCACGCCGAACTGGCGGATCAAGTAGCCGGTCGCGGCCAGCAGGCCGGCGGCGACCAGCCAGCCGAGCCTCGGCGTGGGCCGGCCCGTCCCATCGGCCGATGTCGGTTGGTCCAGGCCGCGCGTCGCGGCGGCCAGCGCGAGCAGGGCGACCGCGAGGAATGGCACGTCGGTCCGGAAGCTGTAGGCCGTGGTCACGAACAGCGGGTTCACCATCAGCAGCGCGGCCAGCAGCAGCCCCACGCGTCGCCCGAGCGCCCGGTGCGCCAGATCGTGGAACGCCAGCACGCCGAGCATCGCGAGCACGAGCGTCGAGGCCCGCAGCACCGTGTGCGAGAAGCCGAAGACCTGGACGAAGACGGCGCCCCATGCTACCTGGGCCACCAGGCTCGGGCCGGTCCCCGGGATGAGCTGCAGCGTGCCGGTCGAGACGAGCCGCTGGACCGGCCGCGCGTACCACCAGTCGTCGTCGAGCGGGAAGTTGCCGACCGGCGAGACCACCAGGAGGATGAAGACGCCGAGCGCGAGCAGCGCCAGGCGGTCGCGGTGGTGGCCGAGATGCCGGCCGAGCGCTGCTGCCACGGGAAACGGTCGGGATTTTCCCGGTCGCCAAGATGGGGCAGCCACGCTCAAAGCCGCACGTCCAGTCGCATGCTCACCGCCGATCGGCTGAGATCTCGCGAGAGTATGCCCGTGAGCGCGCCATGAGCGGGTCGAGTCGCGCCGGCTCCTTCAGCTCGTCGGCACCGGCGCCGCCTCCGGCAGCAGCCCCTCGGCCTTGAGGTCGCTCCAGAGAGCCGGCGGGATCGGGTGCTGGATCAGCCGGACGTTCTCCTCCAGCTCCGCGACGTTGCGGGCGCCGCTCACGATGGTTGCCACGGCCGGGTGGGCGAGCGGGAACTGGAGCGCGGCGGCCGGCAGCGGCACGTTGTGGCGGTCGCAGACGGCCTTGATCCGTCGGGCCTTCTCGAGCCACTCCCGCTCGGCGGGCTTGTAGTTGAACGTCTGGAGCGCCGGGTCACGGTCGAGGTTCGCCAGGATGCCGCTGTTGAAGACGCCGCCGATGATGATGGCGATGTTCTTGCGCTCGCAGATCGGCAGCAGCTCCGGCAGCGCGGCCTGGTCCAGGATCGTGTAGCGCCCGGCGACGAGGAAGCAGTCGAAGTCGCCGTCGCGGGCGAAGCGGGCGAGCGGCTCGGCGTAGTTCATGCCGGACCCGATCGCGCCGATCTTCCCCTGCTCGCGCAGCTCCACCAGGGCGGGCAGCGCCTCGCTGAGCGCCTGCTCCATATAAACGTCAGGGTCGTGGATGTGCAGCACGTCGATCCGGTCGAGCCCGAGCCGATCCAAACTTTCCTCGAACGAGTGGAGGACTGCCTCGCGCGAGTAGTCGAAGACCGGCACGAGCGGCGGTGTCCCGAAGAACTGGCCGCGCCCGGTGGCGTCGAGGCCGGCGCGTACCTGGGACGGCTCGCGGATCAGGCGGCCAATCTTGGTCGAGAGGACGAACTCGGCGCGGGGCAGATCGCGCAGGACGTGGCCCACGCGCCGCTCGGCCAGGCCGTAGCCGTACAGCGGCGCGGTGTCGAACATGCGCAGGCCGAGGTCGTAGGCGCGGCGGACCACGTCGTGGGCGGTCTCGTCGGCGACCGGCTCGAAGAGGCCGCCGAGCGGGGCGCTCCCGAGGCCGAGCGGGGTGACGGTCAGCGCGGTCCTGCCGAACGGGACGCGGCGCGTCGGGTCCATTGCGGTCCTCCACGAGTAGTCAAGGGCGAGGAGTAAGGAGACAGAAGTACGGAGCGGGAGAAGAATAGCGGCATAGCAGCCGAGACGGTAGCGGGAGCTCCATCCACAGACCTGTCATCCTGAGCCTGCGAAGGATCTACGGGCTCACCAGCATGGGCCTGTCCGAGGACGAGATCCGTTCGGCAGGCTCCGCCTGCCTCCCTCGAACATGAACGTTCATCGTCCGTGGTGCCCCGAAGGGGCATGGGTACCTCAGGATGACACCTTCATCGTCAGCATGTTCCTAACTCCCCTGGCTCCTGGCTCCTGGCTCCTGGCCCGGCATGCCGCGTGCATCGCGGGCCGTGTCACCGATCTTGCGATCACCGCGAGTCTGCCGCCATGCTCGAGCTCCCATCTCCCGTGCTCCGATTGCCACATCCGTCCGCGACGTTCGCGCCCACTCATGCGCCGCCGCTCGTGGAGCGCCCGCCGCGCCCGGCGTGCGAGGTCTGCGTCATCGTGCCGGCGCGGAACGAAGCCGCGACCATCGGCGCGACGCTGGCGTCGCTGGCCGCCCAGGTTGACCTGCTCGGTCGGCCGCTGGCACGCGAAGCCTACGAAGTGATCGTGCTCGCGAACAACTGCTCAGACGGGACGGCCGCTGTCGCGCGCCGCATCGCCGCGCGGCATCCGGACCTGGCGCTGCACGTCGTCGAGATCGCGCTCCCTCACGAGCACTCAAACGTCGGGCACGTGCGCGGCCTGCTGCTGGACGAGGCATATCGGCGGCTGATGATGCTTGGGCGCGATCTCGGCGTGATGGCCTCGACCGATGGCGATACGCGCGTCGCGCCCGACTGGATCGCCCGGACGCGCGCGGAGCTTGCGTGCGGGGTCGGGGCGGTCGGCGGGCGCATCGCGATCGAGCCGGTCGAGCGGGCCGCGATGCCGCCGGCCATGCGCGCCTACCATTTACGCGACACCGCCTTTCGGCTGCTGGCGTCCGAGCTGGAGTCATACCTCGATCCCGACACGACCGACCCGTGGCCGCGTCACGCGCAGCACTTCTGCGGCAGCCTGGCCATCGCGCCGTGGGCCTACCGTCGCGTGGGCGGGCTGCCGGTGGTGGCGGCGCTCGAAGATATGGCGCTCTACCGCGAGCTCGTCCGCGCCGACGTCCCCGTCCGCCACAGCCCCCGCGTCAAGGTCTGGACGTCGGCGCGGCAGCGCGGGCGGGCGGAGCTCGGCCTGTCCAGCCAGCTCGGCGAGTGGGGGACGATGGCCCGCGACGGCCTGCCACAGATCGTCGAGACGGCGGACGCGGTCGCATCGCGGGCTGTCACGCGGGGCCGCCTGCGCGCGCTGTGGCGGCGTGCTCCCAGGGTGCTCACTCCCGACGCCGTCGTAAACAGCTCCGTCCGGCGGCTTGCGGGCGCCGGGGCCGTGCCGGCGCCCTGGCTCGCGGCGCAGATCGCCCGCCCGGAGCCGTTCGGCCTCGTGTTCGAGCAGATCGAGGAGGCCGGCCGCTGGCCGTGGCGCGGCGCCGTCGGCGACGTCCGCGCGACGATCGAGGATCTTCGCACCCTGCTGGTTCCGCTGCGCCGCGACGCGCGCTGATCGATCGGCGCAACCCTACCGGCCTCCGGATCTCTCCGGCGATTCGCCCTCGACTCGGGTCCGACCCACGCGCGGCAAGAGTGGATAGAGAGGCTCGCAGTGGCGCTCGAAGACATCGAGGCGGTACTGCCCCTCGCGGTGGCCGTGGAGGTGGCTCAGTCCGGCGCCGACGCTCACCGCGAACGCCTCGTGGACCTCATCTCCGGTCAGCGGATAATCCGGAACCGGCGGCGTCCAGTGGACGAGGATCAGGTGGCCGCCCGACTCCAGATGGTCCAGGATGAGGGCGCGCGCGGCCAGCAGGTCGTCGGCCGACCAGTAGTAGCCGACCTCGGACAGGACGATCAGGTCGAACGTGGCATCGGGGAACTCGCCCGGCGGCTGCATCCGCTCGACGCGCACTCGGGGTAGATCGGCGCAACGCGCGCGGGTGCGCGCAAGGGCATGCTCGGCGACGTCCACGGCCAGCAGGGCGTCGCAGCGCGCGGCCAGCCGCTCGGTGAGGACGCCGATCGAGCAGCCGATCTCGAATGCCGAGCGGTAGCGGGCGCGAGGCAGCGCCGCGAGGGTCCGGGCGTACTTGGCGGCCTCGTACGGGCTGGTCTCGAAACCCCAGGGGTCCGCGTTTGCGCCATAGACATCGTCGAAGTAGCTCGCCGGCAGCGAGCCGCGCGACTCGCTCACTCGTCCCCTCCCTCGCCCATCTCGGACGCGCGTTGGGCCGACCGCTCGTCGCGCTTCCAGAGCGAGGCTGTTGGAGGGGGCGAGGCGAAGGCGTAGCGGCCGATGTCGGCGAGCGCGGCGTCCGGCGCCGGTTGCCGCAGGTAGAGGGTCAGGTCGCGCACGATCCGCTCGATCGGGTGCGGGCGGAGTAGCCCCCGCGCGCCGACCGAGCGCTCCACCAGCTGCATGACCTCGAGGCAGGCGCGCTCGACCGCCAGCCGCGTCATGTTGGCGTACGCGACGACCGATTCGGCCGCGTCAGGGGCGCTCGGATGCGGGCCAGGCTCGGCGAGGTAGCGGTCGGCGACCTCGGCGGCGGCGCGCAGCCAGAGCGCGCCGCCCTCGACGGCGATGGCGGCCTCGCCGATGCGCGCCCGCTGGTACGGATCGGCGTCGCGGCCGGCCGCCCGCAGCTCGGTGCACGCCGCGTCGAGCAGTGCCTCGGCGCCCCCAAGCTGGACCGCCGCAAAGCGGATCGCGCCCCCACGGAACCAGGGATCCTGGTAGTAGTCGCCCGGCGCGCCGAGCAGATCGTCCGGCCCGAGCTCCACGCCCCCGAAATCGACGCGGTAGCTCGCCGACGCGTGCATGCCGATCGGCCGCCACCACGACGGGTCGATCGCGACGCGGACGCACTCCATCGGGACGACGCACATCTGCCAGCGGCCATCCGGCAGGGCGCCGGTGACCAGCGGCCGATCGACCAGCCCCGCGCCCGAGGCGAACGTCTTGGAGCCTTCGAGGCGGAAGCGCCCAAGTCCGGCCGGCACGACATGCACGCCATCCTGGGCCTCGGTGTTCCAGACGCCGAAGAGGCGACGCTCGTCGCGCGCGGCGGCGGCGTACATTGCCGCCTGCTCGCGGGTGCCGAACTGCTCGATGAGCATCAGCGCGTTGACGTGGCCCTCGTAGATGCGGCCAATGGCCAGGTTGCCGCGCCCGAGACCTTTGAGGAGCAGGAGCAGCGGCGCGGTTCGTCCGAGGTCGGTGCCCATCCCGGCGCCGCCATGCGCGACAGCGAGCGGCGCGGCGAGCAGGCCGGACTCGGCCACCTGCCGAAGCGCCTCGACGGGCCGCGCACCCTCATGATCCAGCGCGGCGGCGCCTTCGGCCAATCGGTCTGCCAGGTCGGCGGTCCGCGCCAGCACGTCGCGAATCGCTGCATCCGCCCGACCGTTCGTGGCGATGCGCTCCTGGGCCACCGTCATGCAATCTCCGTCGTCTGACTCACGAGTCCACGCTCCTTCCGATCCACGGCTCGCCACACCCGATCCGCGTGGCCTGTTGCACTGCGCGTGCCGCGCGCGGCGATCGTCGGCGGCCCCCTCTGGGGCGTCTGTCAGCGATGCCCCGGCTCGCGGGTGGGAGTTGCCCGGCCGCGCAACGTTCCCACGCTTGTGCGGCTTAAACATCCGGTGCTATGGTCGCACGCCCATCATGACGAACCGAGACGCTTCGACCGCCGATCGCGCGAGCCAGACGAGTATGCGCGCGCACGCCGTGCGTCCGGGCATGCCCACTGAAGCGGCGGCGATAGTCGCCGCCGCCGATCTCTCGACGGCGGTGCAATCCGTCAACGGCGGCGTTGTGGTCGCGCCTGCGCCCGCTACCGGGCCGGGCCGCGACGCGACGGCCCACCTGACATCCGCCGCCGGCGCGCGGCCGGTTGCGGTGTCGGTCGTGGTGGTCACCTGGAACGGCGCCGCGCTGCTCGACGAGTGCCTGGGCGCCCTGCGTGCCCAGACGATGGCCGACCGAATCGAGGTCGTCGTCGTCGAGAACGGCTCGGCCGACGACTCGATGGCCCAGATCGCCCGTCACGGCGCGCGTCTCGTCATCGCCGGCACCGACGCGGACGTCGGCGATGATGCTGCCGATAAGCGCGTCGCAATCGGGGAGTCCCCGTGGCTGCGCGTCGTTGTCAACGACCGCAATCGGGGATTCGCGACCGGCTGCAACCAGGGCATCCGCGTCGCGCACGCCCCGCTCGTCGCACTCCTCAACAACGACGCCGTGCCCGAGCCCGCCTGGCTCGCGGAGCTCGTCGGCGCGCTCGACCGGCTGCCCGCCCGCACCGGTGCCGTCACCTCCAAGGTGGTGTCGTACGCCGATCGTGGGGCGATCGACAACGTGGGGCACGTCGTCTTCGCGGACGGCCTCACGCGCGGTCGCGGGCGCCTGGCGCGAGATCGAGGGCAGTACTCGCGCATCGAGGAGGTCTTCTGCGCCAGCGGGTGCGCGTCGCTCTTCCGGCGCGCCATGCTCGACGACGTCGCCCTGGCCGAGGACGGAGGGCCCTTCGACGACGCCTTCTTCGCCTACTGCGACGACGCCGACCTCGGCTTCCGCGCCCGGCTGCGCGGCTGGCGCTGCTTCTACGTGCCGACGGCGGTCGTCGCGCACCGCTTCTCCCAGTCGAGCGGCGCGTTCTCGCCGCTGAAGGCGCTGAACGTCGAGCGCAACCGCCTCTGGCTCGCCGTCAGGAACCTGCCGCTGCCGTTGCTGCTCCTGAGCCCACTGTTCACCCTCGCGCGGTACGGCTGGCAGGGCTACGGCGCGTTCAGCGGGCGCGGCGCGAGCGGCCGATTCGCCCAGGAGTCGTCGCGCGGCGCCCTGGCGAGCATCCTGGCGCGGGCCTACTGGCAGGCGCTGCTCGGCATGCCCCGCGCCCTGCGCCAGCGGCGGGCGATTCAGCGCCGCCGCATCGCGTCCACGCGCGACGTGGTGCGCTGGCTCCATAGATACGGGATCGGGCCGCGCGCGATAGCGCTGCTGGAATGACGGCGGGGCGCCATGCTTGACGCCGCGGTCGGGCGCCTCGCACCGGGCTGGGTGGTGAAGGAGCCGGAGCGCCTGCGCGCAACCGCGCTGATCCTGCTGCTCGTGGCGCTCACGCCCGTCCATGGGATGCGCCCGATCGGCCTGGCGGTCTTCGTTGGGCTGCTCGGCGTCGGCGCCTGGCGGCTCGCGCGGGCCGTCTTCCGTCCGACCACCCTGACCGACGCCGCCATGCTCGCCTGGACGCTCGCTTTCGCCTGGATCGCCGTCGGCGCCGAGCTGCTATCTCTCGGTCGGCTGCTCGGCCAGCCGACCGGCTGGGTCGCGGTCGGGGCGAGCGCCGCGCTGGCGGGTCTCTGGATGCGGCGCCGCGAGCCGGCTCCGGACCTCCCCTCCCCGTGGGCGACCGCGCGCAAGGACTGGGATTGCCTGCACTGGGCCGCCAAGGTGCTGCTCATCGTGTTCGCACTCCAGCTTGCCACGGCGTTCGTCCTGACCTTCTTCGCCGGCATCAACATCTGGGACAGCCTGTCGGCGTACCTGCCGCGCGCGGCTCGGATGGCCCAGGCGGGCACGGTCGGCGCGTCGATGCCGTACGTCGGCTTCCTCCAATATTTGCCCCAGGTGGTGTCCGCGATCCAGTTCACGTTTCTGCGCTCCGACATCCTGGTCAACGTGTTCTCGTTCGTCGCGACGGCGATGGCGGCGCTCGGCGCGTTCGCGTTCGCGCGGAGCCTGCTCCCGCCCGAGGAGAAACGGAGCTGGCTCGCCCTCGGCGCGGCGCTGGTGCCGTTCACGATGCCGATGGTGCTGCTCCACGCCTCGACGAGCAACTTCGATGTCTTCGCCGGGCAGTGGCTGGTGTACGCGCTCTATTTCATGCGTCAAGGCGTGCTGACCGTCGTCCCGACCGCGCGACCGCGCTGGCTCGCCGCGGCGGCGCTCGCGACGGCGCTCGCCTTCGCCACCAAGCCGACGTTCTGGTTCGCCGCGCCCGGCCTCGGCCTGCTCTGGCTGGCTGCGCTGGCATGGGGCGGAAGGGTGAGAGCCTCCCTCAAGACCGCACTCCTGTGTGCCGCACTGATGCTCGTGGTGGGGACGCCGTTCCTCTGGCGCAACCTGCTCGGCAGTGGCTACCTGATCGCGCCCGCCGCCGAGCGCGAGTTCGGCACCGGCGCGAGCGGCTCGCTCGCGGACCGCGCGCGGCTGCTCGCGTTCAACTCGGCCGCGCTCGGGTTGCAGCTGGTCGCGCCGCCGTTCCTGCTGCCACGCGGAGTGGCCGAGGGGCTGGACGGCTGGTTCGGCGGGCGCGCCCGGGCGCTCGGGGTCAAGCTGCCCGACCCGACGCTGACGCCCCAACCGGACTGGGACGGACTAATTCGGCACGTCTCCCACCGCTACGACAGCAACCACGCCGGCTTCGGCGCCGCGATCCCGCTCCTGATCGTGCCGGCGCTGCTCCTGCTTCCGGTCGCCCGGCGCCGCCTCGGGGCGGGCTGGAGCGGCGCGTCGGCCGCCGCGTTCCTGGCACTGTCGTACTTCGTGGTGCTGAACGCGATCACGCGCTACACGGTCAGCAACATCCGCTACCTGAACGAGCCGGCGCTGCTGCTGGTCCCGCTCGCCGTCGCCCCGTTCCTCCTGCTGCCGCGTCGGCTCGCCGGCCCGCTGGCCTGCGCGCTGGCCGTCGTGCTGCTGGTCGAGATGAACGGCGTCGTCCTGAACGACAAGCAGAAGCCGCTCGACCGCGTGGCGGTCGTGCCGCGCGACGACCAGTTCGCCATCTTCAACGGCAATCCGCCGGTCACGGCACGCTCCGCCCGTGCCTTCGAGCAGAAGTACCCGGCCGTAGAGTACCCCGAGGTGTTCGTCCACGACACCGGCGCCCCGAACTTCCCCGAGTACGCGTTCATCGGGCCGGCCCTGGAGCGGCGCGCAGCGTCCTGGCGCCCCCGCGACGACGAGCAGGAGCTGCCCGGCCTGGTCCTGTCGCGCGAGCCGGCGCAGTTCGAACGCTTCGTGCAGAACGGCTCTGCCGTGGCCGACCGCCTCGGCATCGACACGTGGCTGCTGCTGCCGAACGACCGCCTGCGCGTGCTGTTCACCCTGGTCCAGCCGACGCCCGGCGGCGAGCCGGTGCTGCGCCTGTCGGCCAGCGTGCCGCCGGGCCGCTACAAGGCGCCAAGCTACGGCTTCTTCCTCGCGACGGTCCAGGGCGAGCAGGCGCTGCGCCGCTTCTCGGCGGACGGGACGCTCGACGTGCCACTGAATCAGGCGTCGCGCGGGACGGTCCGCGTCGAGGTGCGCGACGGTGAGGGCGGGCGCACCCAGGAGCGCGTCCGCGTCGAGCGCCCCAAATTCCTCGGCCTCTGACCTGGGGAGATGATCGCGACATGAACGAGAACACGCTGGAGCACCTGCGCCGAATCTGCCTGCGGATGCCGGAGGCCACCGAGCGCCTGAGCCACGGCGAGCCGACCTGGTTCGTGCGCGGCAAGACGACGTTCGTGACGTACGCCGACCACCACCACGACGACCGGCTGGCCTTCTGGTGCGCGGCCCCGGCCGGCGCGCAGGAGTCGCTGGTCGCGTCCGATCCGGAGCGCTTCTTCGTCCCACCCTACGTGGGAGGTCGCGGCTGGCTGGGCGTGTACCTGGACGTGCCGATCGACTGGGACGAGATCGCGGACCTCGTCGCGGACGCCTACCGCCAGGTCGCCCCGAAGCGCCTCGTGGCACAACTTACGAGTGGCGGCGAGTGGAAGCGCGGTCCATTGGGAGCAGACGACGAAACGTAAGGACCACTACACTCTCGCCATGTTCTACGAGCTCTGGGACATCGAGTCCGGCAACATCGTGAACACGTACGACACCGAGGAGGAAGCCCTTACCGTCGTGCGTGGCCTGCTCGCACTCAATGGCCCCGAGTACGCCGACGCGCTGTCGCTCTCGTTCGAAGATAACGACGAAGAGAGCACGCTCGTCGCGGAGGGGCCTGATCTCGCGCAGCGAGCCGCGAGTGCGGAGCAAGTCCGTCACTCGCGTGTTGATGAGACAGACACATCTGACCTGGGGCGCCGTCGGGCCGGATAGGCTACTCGGACGTCGCCGTGACGACGACGTCCTCGCGGTCGAGGAACTCCTGACGCAGGCGCGTGCCCAGCCCCGGCCCGGCCGGTGCCGCGACGTACCCGTTTTCGATGGCGGGCAGCTCGGTCACGACGCTCTCGTACCAGCCGTGGTAGTACGCCCGCACGCCCTCCTGGATCATCGCGTTCGGCGTCGCCAGGCACAGGTGGGTGCCCACGACGTACGCGATCGGCCCGGTACAGTCGTGCGGGGCGAACGGGCGATGGTACGCCTCGGCCAGGGCGGCGATCTTGCGCGCCTCGGAGATGCCGCCGACCCAGCCCGGATCGAGCATGACGATCCCGATGGCGTCCTTCTCGAGCATCTCGCGGAATGCCCAGCGCGACGCGAGCGTTTCCGAGGCCGTGGTCGGCACGCGCGTCCGGCGGGCGAACTCGGCCAGCGCGTCGGCGTTGTCCATCCGGATCGGGTCTTCGTACCAGAGCGGCTTGATCTCCTCGAGCGCCTCGGCGATCCGCATCGCCGACTGCAAATTCCAGCGCGAGTGCAGCTCGACGGCGATCTCCATGCGGTTGCCGACCGCGTCCCGAATCTGGCGGAACGGCTCGACGCCGCGCTCGATCTGCTCGGGCGTGATGTGCTCGCCGCCGCTCTCGTCGGCGAACTGGTCGAACGGCCAGATCTTCATCGCCGTGATGCCCATGTCGAGCAGCGAGCGGGCGATGTCGGCGGCGCGGCCCTCGTAGAGCCAGGCTCCGAGATCCTCGTACGGCCCCTCGTGCTCGCCGATGCCCCAGCTCGACGCAAACCCCGAGCCGGGACGGGCCGACTTGAAGATGTTGTAGCCGTAGCCGGCGCAGGTGTTGTAGAGCCGAATCTTCTCGCGCACCGGGCCGCCGAGGCAGGCGTAGACCGGCAGCCCGACGCTCTGGCCGAACAGATCCCAGAGCGCCATGTCGATCGCGGACAGCCCGCGCATCTCGGCGCCCATCGCGCGGAACGCCATGCCCCTGCCGAGCGTGTTGTAGTGGCGCTCGACGGCGCGCGGATCCTTGCCGATCAGGTACGGCGCCGCGATCTCATGGATGTAGCCGGCCACGGCGGCCGGCCCGAAGAACGTCTCGCCCAGCCCGACGCGGCCGTCGTCGGTGTAGAGCTGCACCCAAATCAGATTCGGGTGCAGCACCGTCCGGACCGTCTCGACGCGATCAATCTTCATGGCTATCCCCTCGATTCCCTCCGGCTTCGCAGCGAGCCGTATTCCGCGACTTCCTCGCGCAGCTCCTCGAGTTGGCTTTCCATCGCCTCGCGCACGGCACGCCGCATGTTGGGCGGGCGGTGCGCCTCCACCGTGTCCAGCCTGGAGAGTGCTGCCTCGAACTCGCGTGCAGCTACGTTCGTGATGCGGTACTGTCGCTCGTTGGCGATCACGGCAACCATCCCAGGCTGATGGCGAATATGCCCTTGGGGCGTCCGATCCGATCGCTCGGCCGCGCGCATACGATAGCTAGCGGCACACTCTGGAGGCCATCCATGAAGATCACCGACGCGCGGATCTACGTAGTCGGGAACCCCTGGAAGAACTGGGTCTTCCTGAAGCTGGAGACCGATGAGGGCATTGTGGGCTGGTCCGAGGCGACCATGGGCCTCCAGACCAAACCCGTCGAGGCCGCCCTCCACGAGATGCGCCCCCTGTACGTCGGGGCCGATCCGCTGCGGATCAACGCGCTCTGGGACGGCATGTACAAGGCGCTCTACCTGGCCGAGAGCAGCGTGCCCGTGACCGCCATGACGGCGATCGAGATGGCCTGCTGGGACATCCTCGGCAAGTCGCTGAACGTGCCGATCCACCAGCTCCTCGGCGGCAAGCTGCGCGACCGTATCCGCGCCTACGCCAACGGCTGGTACCAGGGGCCGCGCGACCCGAGCAACTACGCCGAGCTGGCGCGCGGCATCGTGGAGCGTGGCTACACGGCGCTCAAGTTCGACCCGTTCGGCCACGCCCACTACCACCTCGACGCGGCCGAGGAGAAGCGTTCGATCGGGCTCGTGCGGGCGGTCCGCGACGCGGTCGGCGACGACGTGGACGTGCTGATCGAGGGGCACGACCGCTTCACCGTGCCGACCGCGATCCGCATCGGCCACGCCCTGGCCGAATTCCGCCCGATGTGGTTCGAGGCGCCGGTCAAATCGACGGACGTCATCCAGACGGCCGAGGTCGCGCGCCGGATCGCGGTGCCCGTCGCATCCGGCGAGCGCTTCACCGTCCTGCGCGAGTTCCGCGACCTGCTGGCCACGGGCGTCGTCGGGATCATCCAGCCCGAGGTGCTGCACGCCGGCGGGTTCATCGGGATGCGCAAGATCGCCGCCCTGGCCGAGGCGTACGACGCGGTCCTGGCGCCGCACAACGCCCAGAGCCCGGTCGGGACGGTCATCAACGCCCACTTCGACGCGACGATCCCGAATCTGCTGATCCAGGAGACGTTCGACGACTCGCACGTGCCGTGGGCGCGCGACGTGATCCACGGCACGGCGACCATCGAGAATGGCTACATCGTGGTCCCGGACGGCCCCGGCCTCGGCATCGAGATCGACGAAGCGGCGCTCGCGGCGTACCCATACCACGAGAAGAACTTCCTGCGGCTCTTCGAGTCCGGCTGGGAGCGCCGTACCGGCGCCCGCTGACTCCGAGGAGCACGACGCCTGACGCATTTCAGCGGAGGTGCAGCACCGCCTTGCCGTCCACGCGGCGGTCGAGCAGGGCCGCGAGCGCCCGTCCGGCCTCCCGCCAGTCCACTTCGAGCGCCACTTGCGGGTCCAGGTCGCCGTCCGCGACGAGCCGCGCCAGGTAGCCGAGGTCGGCCGAGAGCGGGTCCACCACCATCTCGTAGATCGTCAGGTGCAGCCCGTACAGGCGCGCGCCGCCGATCGAGAAGAACTCGTTCGTGTCGAACGTCGTCGGCTCCTTGGCCGAGTTGCCCAGCGTGACGACCGTGCCGCCGCGGCCGACGAGCCGCATCGCCCGACCGAGGGCGTCGCCGCCGATCGACTCGACGATCAGGTCGAACGGGCCGACGGCGTTCTCGATGCCCGCCACGATATCGTGCGCCCCGAGTGTCGCGAGGCCGGCGCCGCGTTCCGGGCGGCCCACCACGGTCGTGACGTCCGCGCCGCCGCGCCGGGCGAGCTGGATCGCGAACCGCCCCACACCGCCGGCGCCGCCGGTGATCAGCACCCGCTTCCCGAGCAGCCGTCCGCCGACGTTCAAGGCCCGCAGCGCGGTCAGGCCGGCCACCGGCAGCGTCGCGGCCGCCGCGAAGCCCAGGTGGTCCGGCATCTCGGCGAGCTGCGCCGTGGGCACGGCGACGCGCTCGCACCAGCCGCCGGCCGTGACCAAGCCGACCACGCGGGTGCCCGCCGGTGGGCCGCTGCCATCGGCGGCCCCGCGCAGCACCACCCCGGCCACGTCCCAGCCCGGCCTCCAGCCATCTTCGGCGACGTAAGTGCGGTTCACCTCGCCTCGGTTCAGCGACACGGCATGCACGTCGATCAGCGCTTCGAATGGATGCGGCGCGGGCTCCGGTACCTCGCGGAGCTCGATCTTATCCTGCGTGGATGGTGCGGCTACGAGCGCCAGCATGGAGTCCTCCTGTCTCGGAATCGTGATGGTAATGCTCGGTCGGCCCCGACCATCGCCTGTATAGTCGAAGTGCCTATGCACAGTCTCATCGCGCGCGTCTTTTGAGCGTCCGCTATCGTCGCCGCGCCGCCATCGCGCGGACCACCGCGACCTCTCGGCGCCCTGTTTTCCGCGCCGCCTTCCTAGTGGCCATGGCCATCGCCCTCAGCCTGACGGTCTCCGTCCTGCTGCTAGTGACCGCGAGCCAACCGGTGACGACTCGCGCGAACCGCGACGACGACAGCCCGGCATCCGTGCTCCAGACGCTCCACGACCGGTCGGACAGCGTCGAGGATCTCGGCTGGCTCCGACGCGAGTTAGGCAGCGTTGCGTGGCCCGACGCCGTCACCGACCGCTCGTCGCTCGTCGCCGAGAAGCACCGCCTGCTGGACGCCGGGGACACGGTCGGGGGCGCCCGCCTGAGCGCCTACCTCTCGGCCGAGGCGCAGATCCGCGCGAACCGCCTGCTCGGCCGCTGGCGCATGCAGATCGATCCCGAGACGAGCCTGCTGCCGAAGAGCGACCACGAGGCCCTCTGGGACTACGCGGACGCCGGCGCGGACCTGTTCCCGCACCTGCTGATCGCCGCGACGCTGCTGGCGCCGAGGCTCGACGAGCCCCTCTCGCTCATCATTCCCTCCGAGCGTGCGCGCGGCGGGGTTGGGCTGCCGTGGAACATCGACCTGGACACGAATCTTCAAGATCCGCGCGTCCGCGACCGCATGTACGGCGCGGTCGAATACGCCAAGGATGGCCTGCTGCCCCTGACCGAGCGCCTCGGCCCCGGCCCCTGGCTCGATCGAATGCAGGAGATCTTCCGAGCAGTCGAGAGCGAGCACGCCGTCCAGACCCGCTTCGGCCCGATCCCGTCCGAGGAGAGTGAGGTCAACGGCCAGGCGCTCCAGGTCTTCTCCCGCCTGTACTGGGCGACCGGCGATCCCATCCATCAAGTATCGGCCGACCGCATCGCGCGCGCCTACCTCGATTTGTCGCTGCCGGCGACCGGCTGGGTGCCCGCCCGCACCTGGGACTTCAAGCGCGAGCGCTCCAACACCTCGACCGCGCAGCTCCGCGACCACGGCAACGAGGTCGTCGCCGGGCTGGTGGAGTACCACCTGATCGAGACGGAGCTCGGGCTCCCGAACGCGGCCGAGCATCGCGTGAGCATCCGCAAGATGCTCGACCGCCTGCTGGACGTCGGTCGGCGGCCGGGCGGCATGTGGGAGAGCGCCATCGACATCGATACCGGCGCCCGCTTGAAGGACACGCTCTCGGACAACTGGGGCTACCTCTACGCCGCCTACCTGACCCAGGCATTCATCGAGGAGCGCTGGCCGAACGGGGATCTCGAAGCGGCCCGACGCTATCGGGCGGCGGCGGTCGATGGGCTGCGCACCGTCTCGACGCTCGACTTCTACCCCTGGCAGGGGATCGAGCAGGATGGCTACGCGGACACGATCGAGAGCGCGCTGTACTTGCTGCACCACCTGGACGTGCCCGAAGCCGAGCGCTGGGTCGATCGGCAGGCCGGTACGCTGTTCGGGGCGCAGCACGCCAGCGGCAAGGTGGAAGACGGCTACCTCGACGGCAACTTCGTGCGCACGGCGCTCCTGTACTCGGCGTGGCAGAGCGGCGGCGCCCGGCTCGTCCCGTGGAGTCCGTCATCGACCGTGGGCGCCGAGCGTGACGGCGCGTGCATCGTCACCGTGATCGCGGCCGGCCGCGACTGGCGCGGCGACCTCGTCTTCGACATCCCACGCTCGTCGCTGACCATGCACCTGCCGATGAATTACCCCCGGCTGAACGAGTGGCCGGAGTGGTTCACATTCGAGCCGGGCGGCGCGTACCGGGTCGAAGACCTGGCCACGGGCGGCGTCCAGGTCATGGACGCCGCGACGCTCGGCCGTGGCGTGCCGATGGACGTGCGCGGCGGCACCGAGCGCGTCCTCCGCTTCTGCCCCGCCGTCTGAGCGCGCACGACCCGACGGGTTCCGGAACCCGTCCCCGATTCGGGGAGGGGCAGAGGAGAGGTCTTCCGGTGACCTCGGTGGGCGCATCTGCCCCGGATCCCTCTTGTGCGCCACAATTGGGGGCGACAGGCGAGGGAGTGATCGAACCATGCGGATGACCCACCATTTTGGCGAGACGCTGCGCGCCGCCCCCGGCGACGTCGAGGTCGTCAGTCACCGGCTCCTGCTGCGCGCGGGCTACGTCCGCCAGCTCGGGGCCGGGATCTTCAGCTACCTGCCGCTCGGCTGGCGCGCGCTGCGCAAGGTCGAGGGCATCATCCGCGACGAGATCGACGCGATCGGCGGCCAGGAGATGAGCCTCCCGGTCGTCCACCCGGCCGAGATCTGGCAGGAGACCGGCCGCTGGTACGAGATCGGCGACGAGATGGCGCGCTTCAAGGACCGCGCCGGCCGCGACATGGTCCTGGCGATGACCCACGAGGAGGTCGTCGCCAATCTGGTCCGGCACGAGATCCAGTCGTACCGCCAGCTCCCGATGCTCGTCTACCACATCCAGATCAAGTTCCGCGACGAGCCGCGACCGCGCGCTGGCCTGATCCGCGTCCGCGAGTTCACGATGAAGGACTCGTACACGCTCGACGCCGACATGGCCGGCCTCGAGCGACAGTACCGCAACCACTACACGGCGTACTTCCGCATCTTCAGCCGGGCCGGCCTGGACGAGGTGGTCGCGGTGCAGTCCGACGTCGGGATGATGGGCGGCAAGCTCGCGCACGAGTTCATGTTCCTGCGCCCGATCGGCGAGGATACGCTCGCCCTCTGCGACTCGTGCGGGGCGGCGTCCAACTTGCAAGTCGCCGGCTTCCGCAAGCCGCCCCCGGACGCCGCGGCCGCCCTCCCGCGCGAGAAGGTCGCGACGCCGAACGCCGCGACCATCGCCGCCCTGGCCGACTTCCTGAACGTCCCGGCGTCCCGCACGGCGAAGGTCGTGTTCTTCGCGGGCGTCGTCCCCGACTCGAGCGGCGCCGGCCCGGGCGCGACGCGTGACGTGCTGGTGATGGCGCTCGTGCGCGGCGACATGGACGTGAACGAGACCAAGCTGACGAACGCGATCTCGGCGCGCACGCTGCGACCGGCCACCACCGACGAGATCCGCGCGGTCGGCGCGGAGCCGGGCTACGCATCGCCGATCGGCGTCTCGGGCGCGGTGCTGGTCGTGGCGGACGATCTGGTCGCCGCGTCGCCGAACCTCGTGTCTGGCGCGAACGAGGCCGGCTATCACTTCCTGAACGTGAACGTCGGCCGCGACTTCGCGCCGGACGTGGTGGCCGACCTGACCTCGGCGTACGAGGGCGCGCCGTGCGAGCGGTGCGGGTCGCCGCTGCGGCTCGTGCGCGGCGTGGAAGTGGGCAACATCTTCCAGCTCGGCACCCGCTACACCGAGGTGCTCGGCGCCACGTATCTCGACGCCGAGGGAATCGCGCGGCCGGTGGTGATGGGCTCGTACGGGATCGGCGTCGGGCGACTGCTCGCGTGCGTCGCGGAATCGAACCACGACGAGCGCGGACTGGTGCTGCCGCTGGCGGTCGCGCCGTACGCGGTCCATCTCGTCCGGCTCGGGCGCGGCGACGACCTCGCCGCGACGACCGATGGGGTGTACGATGCGCTGCGCGCGGTGGGCATCGAGGTGCTGTACGACGACCGCGACGCGAGCCCCGGCGTCAAGCTCGCCGACGCCGACCTGATGGGCATGCCGCTGCGGCTGGCGGTCGGGCCGCGCTCGCTGCAGGCCGGCGGCGCCGAGTTCAAGCGCCGCGACCAGGCTGACATGCGGGTGGTCCCGCTCGATGAGGTGGTGTCGGCCGTGCAGGAGACGCTCGCCACGCTCCGCGCCGAGGCCGCCACCCGCGTCCGCGCCGACCCGTACCCCGACGACCTCTACCCCGATGATGCCCCAACCAACCCCGGCGCGTAGGAGCGCGGTACCATGAGGGACGACATGACGACGAGCTCGCGTCCTCGTGCCCATCCCGACGCCTCGGCGCACCCGCTCGACGACGAGGTGGTGCTCTATACCCCGTCGGACGGGCAGGCGTTCGTCCTCAACCGAACCGCCGCGCGCGTCTGGGCGCTCTGCGACGGCACCCGCACCGACGCCGAGCTGGCCCGCGAGATCGCCGCGACGTACGGGGAGGACGAGGCGCAGGTGCTGGCCGACGTGCGCGAGCTCATCCAGGGGCTCCTCGCGGCCGGGCTGGTCACGCAGGAGTGACCGAGCGCCGCGTGACCGAGCCGAAGCCGCTCGGCCGGACGCAGTCCGGCCCGAACCAACCAGAGTCCGTCTCGACCACGCCCGAGCCCGACGCGCTCGCGGCCTGGGACTTCCGTGTCCTCGGCTTCCACGGCCGCGCCGTTGGCCCGGCCGCCATCATCGACGAGCTGCGCGGCCTGTTCCCGACGCTGCCGGACTGGGCCGTTGCCGGCCCGGTGCCCGTGGTGCATGGCCGCGCGCCGACCGTCGTATCGATCCGCCCGAGCGGGGAGCGCGGCGGCCACGTCGTCATGGTGGACGGGGCGGACCATTGGGTGGCCGAGACCGAGCGCGAGGTCGTCCCGACCCTCGAATGGACGCTGACCCAGGCGGCCGTGGACGACGTCGGCGAACGGTACATCTTGCTGCACGGCGGCGCGGTGGCCCGCAATGGCCGGGCGCTCGTGATGCCGGCCGCGTCCGGCAGCGGCAAGAGTACTCTCGTCGGGGGGCTGGTCGCGGGGGGCTTTCGGCTCGCCAGCGACGAGGTCGCGGCCATCGACCCCGCGACGGGTCTGCTGCTGCCGTTCGCGCGCGCGCTTAGCGTCAAGGGAGGCTCGCGGGCGGCCCTCGCGTCGCGCTATCCCGGCCTGGACACGCTGCCGCCGCGCTACCGGCTGAGCGGCGCGGCGGTCTGGTACCTCATGCCGGGGCCGACGAGCTGGCTGGAGACGCCGACCGAGATCGGCTTCGTGGTGCTTCCGCGCTATGCTCCGGGCGAGGCCACCAAGCTGTCGCCACTGGCGCGCTCGGCCGCGCTGCCGCGTTTCCTGGAGCAATCGTTCAGCCTGCCCAAGCACGGCGCGCGCGGGATCGCGGCGGTCACGCGCCTGCTCCAGCGCGCCGCGTGCTACGAGCTCACCATCGGCACCCTCGACGCCGCCATCGCCCTCCTGACCGCCCTCGCCGACTTCTCCGACAGCCGCTCGCTTACGAGCACGTCTCCCCCTCTCCCGCGTCAGGGAGAGGGGGACGGGGGGTGAGGGCCTCCCTACCCGCTACCATGTCGCCGTCGGCCCACCGTTCGTTGGGCGGGGCCGGCCTACCGCCGGAGGTACACGCGATGACTGGCTCGACGACCCTCGATGCCCGGAGCGGCACGATTCACCAGCTCGACCGCGACGTGGTGCATTACGTCTGGGACAACGCCATCCCGCCGCGCCTGGAGATCGAGTCGGGCGACACGGTCGTCTTCCGCTGCCGCGACGCCGGCGATGGCTTCTACACGCCGGCCTCCAAGGCCGAGGACGTCCTGAAGCGCGTTGCGAAGGGCCACCCGCTGACCGGGCCGGTGCGCGTCAAGGGCGCGCGGCCCGGCGACGTGCTCCAGATCGAGATTCTGGAATTGGTGCCCGGCGACCTCGGCTTCACCCAGTTCCGGCCCGGTCGCGGCCTGCTCGCCGACGACTTCGCGGAGCCCTACCTGAAGCTCTGGGACATTTCGAACGGAGAGTACGGCGAGTTCAAGCCCGGCATCCGCGTCCCGCTGGAGCCGTTCCTCGGCGTCATGGGCGTGGCGCTCGACGAGGACGGCGAGCACCTGACCGCGCCGCCGCGCAAGAACGGCGGCAACATGGACGTCAAGCAGCTCACCGCCGGCAGCACCCTCTACCTGCCCGTCTGGGTCGATGGCGCACTGTTCTCGTGCGGGGATGGCCACGCCGCCCAGGGCGACGGCGAGGTCTGCATCACCGCGATCGAGACGAGCATGACGGCGACGCTGCGCTTCACGCTGCGCCGCGACTTCGCTCTGGAGGAGCCGGAGTTCAAGACCGGCGGGCCGCTCTCGCCGCTCACCAACGTCGGGCCGCACTACGCAACGACCGGGATCGCGCCGGACCTGATGGACGCGACGAAGAAGGCGACGCGGGCGATGCTCGGTTACCTGGCGCGGGAGCACGGCCTGACCCGCGAGGAGGCGTACGCGCTCGCGAGCGTCTGCGTGGATCTGCGCATCAGCGAGGTGGTGGACGCGCCGAACTGGGTGGTGAGCGCGTTCCTGCCGCTCAGCATCTTCGACGCCGGCTGACCCGGAACCCCGCGCGGGCCGCCATCGGGCGGGTCGATCCAGGGGCTGGCGGCAGGACGTGCTCGCTGAGGCGAGCGCCGGGGGGCGGGCGGCGCTCGCTCGCTCCGGCGGCGGCCGGCGACCCGTGCTCGCTCAGTCCAGCGGCGGACGGCGGTCCGCCCACGGGCGCGCCCGCTCGAACGCCGCCGCCGCGCGCAGCACGAGCGCGTCCTGCTGCCAGCCGCCGACGATCTGCAGCCCGACCGGCAGCCCGTCGCCGGTGACGCCGGCCGGCACCGAGATGGCCGGGAAGTTCGAGAGGTTGAAGGCGAACGTCGGCAACAGCATCCCGAGATGGTCCTCCACGCGGTGCCCGCCGATCTCGAGCGGGAACTGCACGTCGACCGGCAGCGCCGCCGTGGCCGTGGTCGGCAGCAGCAGCAGGTCGTAGTCGTCGAAGAAGCTCACCAGCCGCTGGTGGTATGCGAGCCGCTCGACGTCGGCGCGGGCCACGTCGATGGCGGTCGCCGACTGCGACACCTCCAGCCGTCGGACGAGGACCGGGTCCATCCGGTCGCGCCACTCGTCGAGGTACTTGCCGAGCGTCGCCTGGCGGAGTCCGGCGTTCAGCACCAGGAACGTCCGCGTGATATCGCCGATCTCGGGCGACGCCTCGACCGGCTCGGCGCCCAGCTCCCCGAAGGCGCGGGCGGCCTCGCCGCAGATGCGCGCGACCTCGGGGTCCATCGGGGCGGCCCCGCCGAGGTCCGGCGTCCAGGCGATCCGGAGCGCGCCGAGCTCCCGCTCGTCGGCGACCGCGCTCCAGTCCTCGCCGGTATCCGGCAGCGCCAGCGGGTCGCGCGGGTCGGGGCCGACGAGCGCGGCGAACATCAGGGCCGCGTCGCGCACCGTGCGCGCGAGCGGACCGTTCACCGACATGCCGGCCCAGCCGGTCGCCTGGGGGACGCGGGCGACGCGGCCCTGGGACGGCTTGAAGCCGACGACGCCGCTCCAGGCGGCCGGCTGGCGGATCGATGCCGCGAGGTCGCTGCCCTCGGCGAGCGGCCCGAGTCCGGCCGCGACCGCCGCCGCCGCGCCGCCGCTCGACCCGCCCGGCGAGCGGTCGAGGTTCCAGGGATTGCGGGTGGCGCCGAAGAGGGCGTTGTCGGTCAGCGGCTTGCAGCCGAACTCGGGCGTGTTCGTCTTGCCGAGCAGGACCGCTCCGGCGTCGCGCATCCGCTCGGCCAGCAGGGCGTCCTGGGTCGGGACGTTGTGCTCGAAAATCTTGGAGCCCATGGTGGTGCGGATGCCGGCGGTCGGCGTCAGGTCCTTGAGCGAGAAGGGGACGCCGTGCAGCAGCCCGAGGTCGCCGCCGGCCATGACGGCGGCCTCGGCGGCGCGGGCGGCGGCGCGGGCGTGCTCGGCAGCGACGGTGCAGTAGGCGTTGATGCGCGGGTTGATCCGCTCGATCCGCTCGAGCAGCGCATCGGTCAGCTCGACCGGCGACAGGGCGCGGCGGCGGATCCGCGACGCCAGGTCGCCCGCCGAGATCCAGGCCAGCTCGTTCGCACTCACGGCGTATCCTCACTCATGGCATCGATAGTCTGTAGTAGCCGCGTCGTTGCGCTCGACGGGGAGTATGGTACCGCGCCCGATGCTCGGGCGTGGCACGCTCCGTGAAGCTTGCCCGTCACTATCGAGGAGTTGGCGGGAGCCCGACGAACTGGAGTGTCATCCTGAGCCAGGCGGAGCCTGGCGAAGGATCTCGTCCTGGGCGGGATCGCGTGCGAGGGAGCTTGGAGAAACGGGACATGGGAGACGGAGCCACGTCAGATGAGCCAGATCGCAACTGAGTCGCCACGTGAAGAGCGCGGCCCATCTGATCCCCCGCGCTTAGACCGCTCCGCTACCGACGCCGACTGGCGCGATGCCAGCATCGGCTTGCTGCACGCCAACCTGCTCGCCGTGGCGCTGATCCCGTTGCTCGGGGCGCTCGTGCTGGTGCCGTACGCGCTGCTCTGGGGCATCCCCGGCATCGTGGCGACCGAGGCCGAGTGGCGCTACGAGTACGCCTCGCCGGTCGAATCGACGCTCACCTTCGTCTCGCTGCTGTTCGGCGCGATCGTCGTTCACGAGCTGCTGCACGGCGTCGGGTTCTACTGCATCGCCAAGATCCCGCGCGCGAAGATCGGCTTCGGCATCAAGTGGCTCACCTTCACGCCCTACTGCCACTGCGCCGAGCCGATGACGGCCGCCGCGTACCGCTGGGCCGTGGCGCTGCCGACGCTGGTACTCGGCGTGCTGCCCGGCCTGATCGGCATCCTGACGGGCAGCTTCCTGCCGGCATTCTGGGCGGTCATCATGCTGGTGTCGGGCAGCGGCGACCTGGCGATCCTGTGGGCGATCCGCGCGGTGCCGGCCTCCGCGACCGTCCGCGACCACCCCGCGCACGCCGGCTGCCTCGTCCGCGCCGACCCGGCCTAGCGTCCTCCTGTCGAGCGCGACGCGGGCCTCCTCACCGAGGCTGCAATCCTCACATCTACACGCCCCTGCCTCACGGCGAAAAACAGCTGTGCAGGTTCAGGGGAGTACGGCGACGGCACTCCCCCAAAAGCCTGTCTGCCGCGGGACAACTCTCGATGCACGCTGTGCAATAACTCCTCCGTGGACGATGGTGGTGGATTCGAAGACGGAGGAGGCGACACATCTCCTCCCGCGCCGGCGCCCCAGTGGCGGGTGAGGTTCGGCCACGGCCAACGCCATCTTCGAGGAACAGGTCTCACCGTCGCCGAAGTTCATGCTACGATCATCGAGCATCTCGTTGATGGACTTGGTCGCGCCACTCATGTTGGCGAGAGCGTGTTCGGCCGGGTGGTCGTACGAGGGCATGTGATCGAGTATCGCGCGCGTCGCCTGGGCGACGGAGACATCAACGTCGGCACGTACTACCCGGTAACTTGATGGATTCGACAACGCGAGCCGTAGACCCACCGAGACAGTTGGACCCGTGGGAACGCCACGTCCTCGAGGCTCTCCTTGCCGTGCCCTTTCCTGGCTCGGAGGAATTGAAGGGGCAGTTCGACGCTGTCACGGTCTCCGAGGAGTACGGCGAGGATGACCCGAGCGTCATTTTCAGCGTCGCCCGACATGTCGCGCTGCCCGCGCCGGTGAAGTCGAGGATCCCCGTCGAGGCCGAGGGCTACGACGCGGATGGGGCGACGATACAAATCTTGTTGCATGTCGTCGATGGCTGGGTTTGGGAGCTCGAAGTCTATCGTCCCGACGGCGAGCCTGTGACATGTGCACCCGACGCACGCTCGCTCGTGCTTTTCTCGCCGGGTTCTCACACGCAAGAACGTGATCTACCCAATCGCGTTCTTGGCACAGCCTGACCGGCTGTTTGGGCCCACGGAGCGACTCGCGACACTAACGGTCAGGACGAGTGTCGGGAGCGCTCCCGACACTCGTCCTGACCGTGGTCCCAGAGCTACTCATGTCGGCGTTCTGGGCCGTGGTGATGCTAGCGTCGGGGTCCGGGCGACCTGGCGATCCTGTGGGCGATCCGCGCGGCGCCGGCCTCCGCGACCGTCCGCGACCACCCCGCGCACGCCGGCTGCCTCGTCCGCGCCGACCCGGCCTAGCGTCCTCCTGTCGAGCGCGATCACGGTCGCGTCGCGCGCCGTTGCAGGCCTGTCGCGAAAGCCGCCGGGGCCGCCTCGACGCCGGTAGAGTGCAGCCGAGAACGCGCCGAGCCGCGACGGAGATCGTCGGGACGGCCGCCGCGTCCGGGGGTGTGCGCTGGCTACCGACCGCTACCGACGTGCCTCAGTGCTGCACCGCGCCCTCGCAAGCGCCGTCCCGCCGTTTCTCGCGGGCCCCGGCGAGCGCCCCCACGACGCAGCCGGCGGCTGGGCCTGGGCGGCAGCCTGGGCGACCGCGCGCGGCCACGCCCGCCGCGTCCCTGCCGGGCCGATCAGGTTCGTCCTGCTCTGGCTCCTCGCCATCGCGATCAGGGTGCCGTTTATCCAGGCCGTGTCGTCCGTGGCGGGCGTCGTTCCCGATGGCATGCAGGCACTCCCCGTCGAGGTGTGGGGATGGCGCCTCCCGACGAGCCCGCTGGCCGCCGCGATCCCCGACGCGCTGGCCCGCGCGCTCGCGTCGGTCATCGGCCCCAGCCCCGTACTGCCGCGCCTCGTCGCCGCGCTGCTGGCCGCCGCGACGGTCCCGCTCGCCTACGGCCTGGCCCGCGAGCTGGTGCGCCCGGTCGGCCGCCGCCGCCTGGAGGACGAGTTCGCGGGGCCGCGCCTGGCGGGGCTGCTGGGGGCGCTGCTGCTGGCGACATCGGCCGCCCACGTGGTCATTGCCGGCCACGTCCCCGGCGCGCCCGCCATTGCCCCGCTGCTGTTCGTGGCCGCGCTGTTCGCCCTGGAGCGCGCTCTCGCGGTGCGCGACGGCCGCTGGCTGGTCGCGGGCGGGCTGCTGCTGGGGCTCGCGCTCCAGTCCGGTCCGACGGCCTGGGTGCTCGTGCCGGGTATGGCGTTCGCCCTCTGGCGCGTCGGGCGTGGATTGATGCTGTCCCGGTGGGGAGCGGCCGGGTTGCTCGCGTTCCTGGCCGCCTGCGGGCCGCTGCTCGCCGTGCTGCTGCGGGGTGACGCCGACCGCACGAGCGATGCTCGGGGTGGCGACGCCGCCGCGTTGGGGCGCGGGGGTGCGCTCGCGTCCCGCGCCGATGGCATCTCGTCGCCGGTCGGCGCGTACGTCGAGATGCTCGGCGCGGATCTCCTCCTGCTCTCGCGGCTGCTGGCCGGGCAGCTCGGGGGCACCCCGCCCGGAGACGAGGTCTTCGCCGGCGCGCTCGCCTGGCCGTACGCGGGCCTCGCGCTGCTGGGCCTGGCGATCCTGATTTTGCGCGGGCGCCCGCTGCTGCCGTTCGCCGCGCTGAGCGGCGTGCTCGCGCTGCCGCTCCTCGGCCCGAGCGTCGGTTTGACCGAGGGGCCGGTCGCGGGCGGCCCCGGCATGCTGCCGCTCCTGATGGTGCTCGTCGCGATCGGGATCGTCGCGTCCGGCGCGGCGCTCGGGACGCTCGCCCCGCTCGTCTCGCGGCGCGGGAGCGTCGCCCGCCTGCTCGTCGGGATGGCGCTGCTGGCGCTCGTGCTGGCGCCGCTGCCCCGCCTGTACGGCTATTACGCCGAGTACGGCGGGCACGGCACGGGGGCATCCGTGCCCGCGGGCTATCATCGAGTCGGCGATGCCGAATCGGGACCACGGTCGGCAGCTGACCGAGCGGGACGATGATCTGGAGGCGGCGATGACGACGAGCGAGCGGACGGACGCGCACGCGGCGGTCCTGGACGTGCTGCGCGGGCGGGCGACCCCGGACGAGGCCGCTCGGCGCGTCGGCCTCGCGCGGGCCAAGCTCGACGGCTCCCGCCGCGACTACCTCGCATCCAAGCTGCCGCCGGCGAACGCGACGCTCTCCGTCGAGGTCGGCGCGCCCGTCCGCATCGTCCGCGCCGGCGCCGGCGTCCCGCACGTCTTCGCCGACGCCCCGCGCGACCTCTTCTTCGGCTACGGGCTGGCGCTCGCGCAGGACCGCCTCTGGCAGATCGACCACCTCAGGCGACGGGCGCTCGGCCGGCTCGCGGAAGTCCTCGGCCCCGACGCGGTCGGCTCGGACCGGCGTAACCGCCTGCTCGACTTCGGGCGGCTCGCCGACCGCGAGCTGGCCGCGCTCTCGGACGAGGCAACCGTCGCTCTCGACGGCTTCGCGGCCGGCATCAACGCCTGGATCGCCCAGGTGCGCAACAATTTGCCGGTCCAGTTCGACGTCCTGGACTACGCGCCGGAGCCGTGGTCGCCGCGCGACTCGCTCGCGCTGATGCGAGCCTTCTTCTGGCAGCTCACCGGGCGGCTCGAGAACATCGCGGCCGGCGAGGCGGCGGGGCGCGTGCTGGGCGACGCGCTGGCTACCGACTTCCTGACTACCGAATCGCCCGACGAGACCATCGTGCCGCACGAGCTTGCGCCCGACGCGGATGCACCGGGCGCCGGGCGGACCGGCGCGAATGGCTCGGCCGGCGCTCCGCCCGCTGGCGGCAGCACGCACGGCGGGGCAGCCGATGGTTTGCGCCCGGCCGACCGTGGCGCGACCGGCGGCGGCGACGAGGCCGGCGGGAGCAACAATTGGGCGATCTCCCCCGCGCGCTCCTCGACCGGCCGCGCACAGCTCGCTTCCGACCCGCACCTGCCGTTCAGTTTGCCCGTCGGCCTGTATCAGGTCCACCTCCACGGCGCCGGCTACGACGCGGCCGGCGCCGGGTACCCCGGTATTCCGAGCATCTGGTTCGGCCGCAACATGCGCGTCGCGTGGGGGTTGACCAACCTCGTCGCCAGCCCGCGCGACCTCTACGTCGAGACCCTCCACCCGTCCGACCCGACCCGCTACCGCGAGGGCGACGCCTGGGCGACGCTCGACACGCGGACCGAAGAAATCGTCGTGCGCGGCGCGCCGACCGAGCGGCTGGTGGTGCGCTCGACGGCGCGCGGGCCGCTGGTGGACGAGCTCGTGCCGAGCCTGGGCGACGCGGACCGACGCCCGAGCGGCGCCGACCCGAGCGCGAGCGGCGCGGACGAACGCCCGAGCGGCCCATCCACCCCCGCGCCGACCGCGCTCAGCCTGCGCTGGGTCGGGCACGAGGTGCTCGGCGACGTGCAGGCCGTCCTCGACCTCGCCCGCGCGCGGGACCGGGCGAGCTTCCGCGCGGCGCTGTCCTGTTGGCGGCTCCCGATCTTCAACTTCGTCTACGCCGACGTCGACGGCCACATCGGATATCAGGCGGCCGGCAGCATCCCGATCCGAGGCGATGGGACCGCGGCGCGCGGCTACCGCCCGGCGAACGACCCGTCCCACGCCTGGCGTGGCTTCGTGCCGTTCGACGACCTGCCCCGCCTGGAAGACCCGGCGCGGGGCTGGGTCGGCACCGCCAACAACCGCCCGGTCGGTCACGCCGACCGGGCGAGCGACGCGGCCGACCGAACGGCCGACTTAGAGCGCACGGCAATAGGCATCACTTGAGGCGGGTGGTGGTGGGGCGTGTGGGCCAGCGGTAGCGAGAGCGAGCGCACTGTATGAGTCGGCGGATGACGACGAGCGCGGCGGCCAGGA
>Ga0136611_10000304_pt1 | contig 31233 bp, 29 predicted proteins | sample AntDrymUQ2232306_2_FD_106645 | JGI IMG/M metagenome (GOLD analysis project Ga0136611, IMG submission 106645) | Polar desert sand microbial communities from Dry Valleys, Antarctica - metaG UQ223 (23.06) | ecosystem: Environmental > Terrestrial > Soil > Desert | place: Antarctica: Dry Valley...
CGAGCGCAGAAATCACTTCGTCTTTACTGGCGTTGCGCTTGTTGAATTGCAGGCGCAGGTTGAACGCTTTCGTGAGCGGCCGGAACGCAAAGACAAATGCCTTCGGCCGTCCGGCTTTTGGCTTCTCGGCGTCCTTGCGGAGTTGTTCACGCGTGGCACCCTGACTGGTGATTTTCTCGACCAGCGCCAGCATCTTCTGCGGATCTCCCTGGCGCACGACCTGCAGTAATAAGGACCGGTTCGTGATGCCGGCCAGGCGGCAAATCTTCCGGACTTCGGGCGGAATGCCGTTCAGGGATAAGGCCTCGGTAATCGTCGTCCGGGATTTACCCAGGCGCTTCGCGAGGTCCTCGTGGGTGTAGCCGAACTTCTGTGCGAGGCCCTGCATCGCATCGGACTCTTCGAACGGCGTCAGGTCCTTGCGCTGGATGTTTTCGATCAGCGCCAGTTCCAGCATCTCGCCATCGTCAACATCGCGAATGACGACCGGCAATTCATGCAGGCCGGCCTGTGACGCCGCGTGATAACGGCGTTCGCCGGCGATAATCTGATAGCGTGTGCCGCGCTGGCGCACGATCAGGGGTTCGATGATCCCTTTTTCGGTAACCGACGAAATCAGTTCCGCCAAGTCGCCCATGGCCTGGCGCGGCTGGTCGGGGTTCGGGTCGATTTGCTCGATCGGCACCATGCGTCCGACCGGCGCTCCGGCGGACGCAGACAGGGTCTCGACGTAATGCGCGTCGTGGCGCATCCGGAGTGTTTCGGGTAGTCCCCGCGGTTTAGGCACGATCGATAACCTCCTCACACAGGCTGTAGTACTCGGCGGCCCCGCTGGAGTCGGGGGCGAAGGTGAAAATGGATTCCCGATAGGCCGGGCTTTCCTCCAGGCGCACGCTCTTGCTGATGACGGTGCGGAATACTTTGTCGCCGAACACCTTGCGGATCTGTTCCTGGATGTCGCGCGCGAGCGCGGTCCGCTTGTCGTGCATGGTGATCACGACGCCGAGGATTTCGAGCTCGGGGTTGGGCCGCTGCCTCACCTTCTCAATCGTTTCGAGCAGGTCGTCGGTGCCCTCGAGCGCGAAGTACGACGATTGAATCGGGATTAGCAGATGCGTCGACGCAACCAGCGCGTTGACGGTCAGGAGTCCAAGCGCCGGCGGGCAATCGATCACCACGTTGGTAAACTGGCCGTTGAGCGCGGCGAGTTCGTCCTTCAGCTTGAAAGGGGCATCGAGCTCGCCCACCATTCGCGACTCGAGCTTGGCGAGGGCGATGCGGGCCGGCGCGATCGACAGGTTCGGCTGGCTCGACGGCACAATGACGTCGGCGAGGCGGACGTCCTTTTCGACGAACACGTCGTACATGCTTTTGCCGGCAGCGCGCACGTCGATGTACGACATGCTGCTGTTGCCTTGCGGATCGAGATCGATCAGGAGCGTCGGCTTGCCCCGCATGGCGAGGGCCGCGGCCAGGTTGATGGCGGTCGTGGTCTTGCCCACACCGCCTTTTTGATTAGCTATGGAGAGAATCATTCGCGCGTGCTGTCACGTCCCACGCATTCTGGCAGCGCAATGTCGGCGAGTCAAATTGAGAAATAATGACTCAGCCTAAGTTGTTATTGTCAGGCGACTTATGGGAATTGTCGGCTGGCCGACATTCCCACTACATCTTGTATTTGCCCATGTCGTCAGGGTCGAGCTGCTCAAGCCACTGCTGTAGGCGATCGCTGTCCTGTTTCTCGTTCGACAGGTCCACGGTCTTGGCGTGATCGATGACTTTCTCGTCGACCAGGATCGGCGCGCGGGTGCGCAGCGCCAGCGCGATTGCGTCGCTCGGACGCGCGTCGATGGCGACCGGTCCGGACGGCGTCTTTAAATGGATCATCGCGTAGAAGGTGTTCTCCTTCAGGTCGCAGACGACGATCCTGTCGACGGTGGCCTGAAGATCCTGGATGATGTTGCGTAGCAGGTCGTGGGTCATCGGCCGCGGTGTCTGGATGTTCTCGATCTGCAACGCGATGGCGTTGGCCTCGAACACGCCGACCCAGATCGGCAGCACCTTTTGTCCGTCGCTGTCGCGCAGGATGATGATTGGCATGTTGGTGATCGGATCGACCATCAGGCCCTTGATATTCATTTCGATCATTGAAAGCACCGTCCGTTCTACCAGTTCATTCATGTCTGCGCGGCTCCGGCAGCTTCGCCCCAAACGCTGTTCGGGCCCGCGCGTTTGATCGTCACGTCGACGAACTGTCCCAGCCACTCTGGCGGTCCTGGGAAATTGACCACGGTATTGCCGCTCGTCCGGCCCGTCAACTCCCACTCGCGCCGGCGGCTCGTCGCGTCGACGAGTACCGAGTGCGTCGATCCAATCGACCGCTGGAAGAGGTCCGATTGGATCGACCGTTGGAGATCTTGCAGCGCCACGATGCGCCGTTTCTTATCCGCATCCGTCACATTGTCCGGCATTCGTTTCGCCGCCAGCGTGTTCGGCCGTTCCGAGTACTTAAAGGAGTAGATGCCGTGATACCGCACCGCATCGGTGAGTGACAGCGTCTCCTCGAAGTCAGCTTCGGTCTCTCCTGGGAAGCCAACGATCATATCGGTCGATAGCTGCACCTCCGGGATAGCTGTGCGAATGCGGGCAACGAGATCGAGATACTGCTCGCGCGAGTGCCGGCGTCGCATCAGTCCGAGGACCCGCGAGGATCCGGACTGCACAGGGAGATGCAAATGTTTACAGACTTTCGGCAGGTCCCGGACCGCCGCGATCAATCGATCGCTGGTATGACGAGGATGCGGGCTGGCGAAGCGGATCCGCTCGATTCCGGAAATTTCCTGGACCGCTTCGAGTAAGGCCGGGAAGTCGCACGCCGGATCGTCCGGCGCCTGGTAGTGATTGACGATCTGCCCGAGCAGTTGAATTTCACGCCGGCCGCTGGCGGCGGCGTCGCGGGCCTCGGCCAAGATCTCGGCCTTCGCGCGCATCCGCTCGTGCCCGCGCGTGTACGGCACCACGCAGAACGAGCAGAAATCGTTGCAGCCTTCGATGATGGTCACATAGGACCGGACCGGATCGCCGCGCCGAACCACGCCAAGAGGAAACGACGGATCCTCGTACGGGTTCTCGATCGCGATGCGGCGCCCGGCGCGCCGCGCGCGGACCACGTCGGACCGCTCTTCCCGTAATGCCTGGGAAGCCAGCAGCGGCAGCATCTTCATCTGCTGCGTGCCGACGACCAGGTCGATCGTGCCGTTCGATCGCCGGATCAGCCGGCTGCCTTCCTGTTGGGCGACGCAGCCGGCCACGGCAACGATCGGGTCGCGGCCGCGCTCGCGACCCATCTCCTTGATCTCGCCCAGCCGCGTGTAGAGCTTTTCTTCGGCGCGCTCGCGAACGCTGCAGGTATTGATGACCACGAGGTCGGCGTCCTGCTCGGACTCGGCCGCGTCATACCCGGACTGCTCCAGCAACCCCGCCATGCGCTCGGAGTCGTGGACGTTCATCTGGCAGCCGTAGGTTTCGATGAAGTACTTCATTGGTGTAGGTCTGGAGATCTCACGGTCGTGCGGTCTTGGATCGATTCTGCGGTTTCTGGGCCTTCTGCGGCGACTTTCGCCTTTCGCTTTCGCCTTTCGCTCCGGTGTGATCGAGCAGTTCCCGTGCGCTCTCCAGCGCCTTCTGGCCGGCGGCGGCGCCGCCCATCATGCGGGCGATTTCTTCAACCCGATTCTCGTCGGTCAATCGATTCACGCTGGTGACGGTCCGGCGCCCTTGGACCTTTTTCTCGATCAGAAAGTGGCTGCGACCGCACGCCGCGATCTGCGGGAGGTGGGTGATGCAGAGGACCTGGAAACGCTCGCCAAGCGATGCGAGCTTCTGCCCGACCACGGTCGCGACCCGGCCGCCGATGCCGGCGTCGACCTCGTCGAAGATCAGCGTCTTGGCTGCCCCCGCGTCGGCGGCTGCGAGCGTCTTCAATGCCAGCATGACACGGGACAGTTCCCCGCCGGAGACGATTTTGGCCAGCGGCCGAACATCCTCTCCGACATTCGGCGAAAGGAATAACTCCCCGCTGTCTATTCCCGCGTCGCTCCACTGCCCTTCAGATTCAGACGTGGTAAGCCGGACCTCGAACTTGGTCCGTTCCATCGCCAGGTCGGCGAGCTCAGTTTCGATATCCTTCGCGAACCGCGGCGCCGCGTCCCGGCGGCTCGCCGACAGCTTCCTGGCCGCGGCCAGGAAGGTGCGGCCGGCCTCCCCGAGCTGCTGTTCGATCTCCGCGACAGTGGATTGTCCGCCAGTCAGCGCCTTGTGCTCCGCTGTCAGCCGATCGCGATGGGCGATTGCCTCTTCGAGGGTCCCTCCATGCTTGCGCTTCAACCGCTCGATCAACGCCAGGCGATCTTCAACCAGCTGTAGCCGTGCCGGCGACGCGTCGATGTTGTCGGTAAAGTCGCGCAGCGTGAAGGCAAGGTCTTCGAGCTGCGCTTTGATCCCGTCGCGCGCATCCAGGTACGGCGCGAAACGCGAATCGATCGCCGCCAGCTCGCCGACGCGTTTCCAGACCCGGCCCAGGACGACCAGCGCGGCGTCTTCAGTGTCGTAGAGCTCAGCGTAACTCTCGCCGCACAGCCGCTGGATGGTGTCGGCGCTGCGCAGCAACTGGCGTTCAGCTCCCAGCGTTTCATCCTCCCCGGCCTGGAGATTCGCCTTCCGCAGCTCGCCCAGCTGGAACTCGACCAGATCGAGCCGGGCCGCCCGCTCGCGATCGTCCATCCGCAAGCGGTCGAGCTGTTCGCGTAGGCCTCGCACCCTAGCAAACGCAGCCGCCACTTCCGCGCGCGCCGCATCGAGCCCGGCCCGCGCATCGAGCAGCGCGAGGTGTTGAGCAGGATCGAGTAATTGTTGGTGTTCGTGCTGGCCGTGGAGTTCGACGAGACGATTGGACAGATCCTTGAGCGCGGCCGCGGTGGCTAGCGCGCCGTTGATGAACGCGCGGCTCCGCCCTTGCGAGGTAATCTCGCGTCGTACGATTAGCTCGCTGCCGTCTTCGGTTTCGAACACTGCTTCGACGGTCGCGACGTCCTCGCCGGTGCGGATGAGGTCCTGGGTGGCGCGTCCGCCGAGGAGGAGGCCGACGGCTTCAACGAGAATGGATTTGCCTGCGCCGGTTTCACCTGTCAGGATATTAAACGACTGTTCAAAGTCGACGGCCACCGACTCGATTACCGCAAGGTTGCGGATGGCCAGATAGCGAATCATGGGGGATGCCTTCGGCGAGCGGAACCCGCATCGTATCATTGCTTTGACAGAATTTCCCATGGCGTGCTACGGTGGCCCAATACGGCGCTCTCCCAGCAGCGCATTCCCATGGAAGTGAACCGGAGGGTTTGTTGCCGACGCCTGGATTTGTCCTGGCACTGCAAGAGGGGGTACTGCCGCCCGCTCAAGCTGCTGCCGGAGATTTTGCTCAACTGATTTTAGCCGCCAGCCCCATCGTCAAGTTCGTGATGGGACTCCTGCTCCTCTTCTCGGTCATCTCGTGGGGAATCATTCTCTATAAGTGGTGGCTGTTCCGCGGGATTGAGAAGCACTCCGCGACGTTCATTGACGTGTTCCGCAAGAGCGCCAAGTTCTCCGAGGTGCAGGCGGTCTGTCCATCCCTGGCGTCCAGTCCGCTCGTCGGGATGTTCCAGGCCGGTTATGCGGAGCTCACGGCCCAGCTTCGAATGTCGCAACCGCCACCGGCCAGTCCCGGAGCTCCTGCGCCGCGTCCAACTCTGAGGAGCATCACCGCGGTTGACCGCGCGCTATTGCGCGCGTCGTCAATCGAAGTGAACAAGCTCGAGAAGCGCGTGACCTTTCTTGCGACCACCGCGAGCATCACGCCCTTCATCGGGTTGTTCGGCACGGTGTGGGGGATCATGATGGCGTTCATGAACATCGGCGCGCAGGGCTCGACCGACCTTGCCGTCGTCAGCGGTCCGATCGCCGAGGCGCTGATTGCCACCGCGCTCGGCCTGGTCGCGGCCATCCCCGCCGTCTATTTCTATAACCACTTCACCTCGAAGGTGAAGGGCTACGCGTCGGAGATGGACGACTTCGCGCTCGAGTTCCTCAACATCTCCGAGAGGAACTTCACCTAGTGCCGAAAATCATGGCGCAGCCCGATGCGAACACGGGCCGCCGGCGCGGACGGCGGGTCACGACTTCCCTGTCCGAGATCAACGTCATCCCGCTCGTCGACGTGATGCTCGTGCTGCTGATCATCTTCATGGTGGCGGCGCCGATGATGCAGAAAGGCGTCGAGGTCAATCTTCCGGTGGCGAGACGCGCGGACAAGCTCACCAACGCCGAGCCGTTGTATGTGACGATTCCGGCGTCCTACCGGCAGGATCGCCGCATTTTTCTCGACAAGGAATCCATCCCCGTCGACGTTCTCGGGGAGCGGATGAAACAGGCGATGACCGCCCGGAGCGACAAGCAGGTCTACCTGCGCGGCGACGGCGCCGTGCAACTGCAGGAGCTGATGGACGTGTTCGGGCGCCTCAAGGAAGCGGGTGTCCAGAAGATTGGCGTCGTCGCCGAGGAGCGGCGAGCGCAGTGACCCCCCGGCGATTTTGGAATCGGCCGTCTGACTGATGGACGCCGTCAGCGAAGTCCTGAGCGCGCGGGCGGACAAGCGCGACGGTCTGAGCTCAATGCTCGGCGCGTCGGCGATGGCCCACATCGCCGTGGTGGCGGTGTTCGTGTTCGTCCCGGCGTGGTGGTTCGGCGCTGAGCACAAAGTTCCGGAAACGGTGATGCAGATCAGCCTCGGCGGACCGGTTGGGCCGGATAAGTCCGGTCTTACCACGCTCGGGGGCCGGACCATCCAGCAGGCGATTCCTTCTGAGGTCAAACCGCCGATCGAGCCGGTGCGTCCGCCGGCGGCGAAGACACCTGAAATGATCGAGCCCACCAAGGTGCCGCCGCGAGCCGTGACGCCCAACAAGGTTGACGCGAAAGACCCGAGAAGCACACGGCCGACGAAGGGCGTCGAAGTCCAAAAGGGCTCCAGCGTTGCGGAAACCGGCGCGAAGGGCCAGGGGTTTGGATTGTCGTCCGGGGGCGGCGGCCCAGGCGTGCAACTGGAGATCTCAAACTTCTGCTGCCCTGAATATCTCGCGACGATGTCGGCACTGATCAAGGCGAACTGGAATAATCAGCAGAATGCCAACGGCCTGACACGGATGCGATTTGTTATCCAACGTGACGGTCGCATCACGGAAATCGCGGTGCTGCAATCAAGCGGCGTTCAGCTGCTGGATTTTTACGCCGACCGCGCACTGAAACTCACCAGGCTGCCGCCACTGCCGACGCCGTTTCCTGAAGCGACGCTCGCGGTTCGGCTAGGGTTCGAATACACGCGTTGAGACAGACCATGATCACTAACGCCTCTCGTTATCACGTCGTTGTGTTTACACTCGTCGCCGCCTGCGCGGTGGTGGCCGCGCAGCAGCCGCCGCCACCCGCGCCGCCAGCGCAGCAGACCGTCGTCGATATCGGCAAGCTCACCGGCGACGCCGGCACGCCGCCGCGCCTGGCCGTACCCGACTTGCTGGCACTCTCGACCGATCGGGAAACCGTCGAAGCCGCGAAGACGATTGGCGAAGTGTTGTGGGCCGATCTGAATTTCGAGCGCGAGTTCTACATGATTCCGCGGGACACCTACAAGAGCATCCCGGCGGCGGCGACGATTGACACCGTGCCGTTCGACCGCTGGCGCGAGCTCGGCGCCGATGGCGTGGTGATTGGCACCGTGCAGAAGGTCGCAACCGGTATCAGGATTGAACTGCGCCTGTACAACGTCCGCGGCCGGCAATCGATCTACGGCCGCGAGTACACCGGCTCCGCGGCGAACCCGCGGATTTATGCGCACACCATGTCTGACGAGCTCCATGATTCGCAGCGCAAGCTGCGCGGCGTGGCTCGGACCAAGCTGTCGTTCGTGTCGGATCGCAACCGTGAATCGGTCCTGGCCACCGTTGAAAAACGCGAGGTCAAGGAAATCTACGTGTCGGATTACGACGGCGCGAATCCGCGGCGCATCACCATCAACCGGACGATGAACCTGTTTCCCAACTGGTCGCCGGATGGGCGGTCGATCGTCTACACCTCGTACCGGTCCGGCGTGCCCGACGTGCTGATCTCGAATATTTTCGCCGGCACGATGGAGACGCCGACCAAGGGGGTCGGCCAGAACTGGCTGCCGGTGTTTTCGCCCGACGGCTCGCGCCTGGCGTTCATTTCAAATCGCGACGGCAACTCCGAGATTTACGTGATGAACCGCGACGGTTCCAACCTGATGCGGCTGACCAATAACCAAACGATCGATTCGACGCCGACCTGGTCTCCGTCGGGCACGCAGATCGCGTTCACGTCGGAGCGGAGCGGGTCGCCGCAAATCTACGTGATTGGCGCCGACGGCTCCGGGCTGCGGCGCGTCTCGTCGGAATCGTTCGCGGATCGCGCCACCTGGTCGCCCGCACCGTTTAACGAGATCGCGTTTGCCGCGCGCACCGGGCCCGGGTTCGACATCAAGATCCTGAACATCGGCACCGGCGAGACACGGCAGATCACCTTTGGTGAAGGCAGCAACGAGAGCCCCGCGTGGTCGCCCAATGGGCGCCATCTTGCCTTCATGTCAACGCGCGCGGGACGCAGCCAGATCTTCACGGTCGATCGCGACGGCAAGAATTTGCGACAGTTGACCCGGGACGGTAACAACACCACGCCAGCGTGGTCGCAGTAAGACAGTTTGAAGATTAAGGTTCACAGTTGAGTTTCAAGTTCAAGTCCTTCAGGTTTAGAACATCCGAGGTCGTATGAGACGCGAAGTCAAAGCGCAAATAATTCTGGTTCTCCTGCTTACGGTGCTTGTCGGCGGGTGCAGCAAGAAGACCCCGCCGGTGGCCCGTCCGATGCCTCCCCCGATGCCTACGAACACCGGTGGCGGTCCTCCTCCGGCTCCCCCGGAACCGCCGCGCCCGATCGCGGAACCGATCGAGGTGCCGCCGCTGCCCCCGGAAGATACGGTCGGTTCGCGATCGCTCGACGATCTGAATCGCGATTCGCCGCTGCGACCGTTGTATTTCGGCCTCGACAGCGCGGATGTGGACGCCGCCGGCCAGCAGGTGCTGCAGGCCAATGCGTCGGTGATGAAGAAATACCCGACGTGGCAGGTGACGATCGAAGGCCACTGCGACGAACGCGGTACTGCCGAGTACAACCTCGCGCTCGGCGAGCGGCGCGCCCTGTCGGCGAAGAATTATCTGGTCTCGCTCGGCATTCCGGCTGACCAGGTGCGGACCGTCAGCTACGGCAAGGAATTCCCGTTCGATGCCGCCCACGAGGACAGCGCCTGGTCGAAGAACCGGCGCGCGCATTTCGTGATTACCGCAAAGTAAGATGGGCGTATGAGCGATCGAATTACTCGGAGGCTTCGCGCGTGCTTGCCCACCGTCGCCCAGGCCAAGGTGGGGGTCTGGGGGCTTGGGGTCTTCCTCGCGCTCGCCAGCCCGGCCGCGGCGCAGTCGCAACGCGAGCGGCAGATGATGGCGGACATCCGCATGCTGCAGGAGCAGACCCAACAGCTCCAGCAGCAGGTGGTGTCGGCCGTCGAGCAACTGACCGCGACGCTCAAGGCGATCAATTCGCGCATCGACGAGCAGGCCGGAACGACCCGCAAGTCGTTTGCCGATCAGAAGCTCGCCGTCGATCAGTTCGGTAGTGACCTGCGCGTCGTCCGCGAACGCATCGACGAGAACAACGTCCGCATCACCAGCCTCGCCCAGGAAGTCGAAGCGCTGCGGTTGGCCATTCCGCAGTTCCCGCAAACCTCGGCGCCAGTGGATCCCGGTGCGCTGGTCGCTCCTGGGACTTCTCCGGACGTGGCCGCCCCGGCGCAGCCGCCCGCCGTGCTCGCTCCCGGCATGTCGCCACAGCGCCTCTTCAACACCGCGCTCGACGATTTCACCGCCGGCCAGTGGGCGCTGTGCATCGATGGCTTCGGCACCTACCTGCGGAATTTCTCCCGCACCGATCAGGGCGACGACGCGCAGTGGTATATCGGCGAGTGCTATCAACAGGACGGCAAGTTCACCGAAGCGGTTGATGCCTATAACCGCGTCATCAGCAACTTCCCGAAGGGCGACCGGGTTCCTGACGCGTATTACAAGCGCGGCATGGCGCTGAGCGCGATGGGCCAGACCGATCGCGCGCGTGAATCCTTCGAGACCTTGATGAAGACCTATCCCGATCACGACATGGCGCGGATGGCCAAGCAGCAGGTCGATCGATTGAACCGCGGCAAGCCGCGCGGCTAGGGTCAGCAGGCACCTCAATGCAGGCCTTGACCTGACCTGTCACGGCCGGGTGGCAGGATTAGACGGCACTATCAACGCGATCGAATTACATGCACAACAACATGAATACGTGGAGAAAGAGGCAGCGACATGGGTAGCGTGAACAAGGTGATCCTGGTGGGCAACCTCGGCAAGGATGCCGAAGTGCGTGTCACACCGGGCGGTCAGTCGGTGGCGAGCTTCAGCATTGCCACCACCGAGAACTGGACGTCGAAGGAAGGCGAGAAGAAGGAGCAGACCGAGTGGCACCGCATCGTGCTGTGGGGCAAGGCCGCCGACTCGCTGCAGCCCTATCTCGTCAAGGGCAAGCAGATTTACCTGGAAGGCCGTCTCCAGACGCGGCAATGGGAAAAAGAAGGCCAGAAGCACTACACCACCGAGGTGAAGGCCGACAAGATCGTGCTGCTCGGCGGCGGCGGACGCGGCGGCGATCGCCAAGCCGAGCGCGGTGACAGCGGCGGCTATCAGGACCCGATGTCCAACGCTGCCCCCGTCACCGACGACGATATTCCCTTTTAAGTCCCCTTCCGACCGTAACGATCCTCGAGACGGACAACATCGTCCGTTTCGGGGGTCGACACTTCAAAGACATCCGTATCTTCGATCGCGGTCATCCGGTGCACCGTTGGCGGCGTCACGTGCACCGCATCGCCGGGCCCCATTTCAGTGCCGACCAGCTTGCCGTCCACTTCCCTCTCGAACAGCATCTTGCCCGACCACACGAAGATCGTCTCGTCCTTCGTGTGGTGGTACTGCAGGCTGAGCGCGTGGCCCTTGTTGATGTGAATCTGCTTGCCGACGTAGCGGTCGGTGCGGGCCCACCACACTTCATATCCCCACGGTTTCTCGACGCGATGCAACGGTTGCTGGCTCACGACAACGGACTCCTTTGAATGGCCGACGCGGCGAGCGCGTCGAATAAATACTGTTCGATCTCGGCGGCGGTCGCCAGGCGCAGCGCGTGGCCGGCGAGGCGTCGTGCCTCCTGAGCGTTCATCTCCTCGACCACTTGCCGGACGATTGGAATGGCGCCCGGCGTCATGCTGAACTCGGTTAGGCCGAGGCCGACCAGCAGCCCGACCAGCGCCGGATCCGAAGCCATCTCACCGCATAACGACACCGGGATGCGCTGGCGGCCGGCGGCGCGGCGCACCAGGCGGATCAATCGCAGCACCGCGGGCTGCAGCGGCTCGTAGAGATCCGACATGCGATCGTCGGTGCGGTCGACGGCGAGCGTGTACTGGATCAGGTCGTTGGTACCGATCGTAAAGAAGTCGACGTCGGCGGCGAGCAGATCGGCGGCCAGCGCGGCCGACGGGATCTCGATCATCGCGCCGACCTTGATCAGCTCCGGGTTGGTCCGGCTCTCACCCAGAATCTCCCGCAAGATCGCGCGCGCCTGGCGCACTTCTTCGACGGCCGTCACGAACGGGAACATGATGCGCAGCGGACCGTGGGCCGAGGCGCGCACCAGCGCGCGCAGCTGCGTCCGCAGCCCCTCGGGATTGGCGAGTCCGAGCCGCAGGCCGCGCAGCCCGGGCCGTGTACGGCGGCGCTCGGTGCGCGAGTGATCGCGGCCCACTTGCCGCTCGTCGAGATCGAACGTGCGAATCGTCACCGGCTTCGGGGCGACCTGCTCGATCAGGCTGCGGTACATCGCGTATTGCTCGTCTTCGGTCACCAGTTCGAGCGTGCGGCCGGAAAGCATGAATTCGGATCGATACAGCCCCACGCCTTCGGCGCCGTACTCGTTCAGGTAGTGGAGATCTTCCAGCAGCTCGATGTTCGCTTCGAGGCGGATCCTCACGCCGTCGGTAGTGGTGACCGGTCCGCGGTCACCGTGCGATACGGCGCGCTTGCGCGGCCGGGTGGCGCGGCGGTGCGCCTCGTCGATCAATTCGGGTGACGGCGCGACGGCCAGCTCGCCGCTGGTGCCGTCGAGGATGACCGGCGTTCCGGCGGCGATCCGCAGCGACGCGTCGTGAAGTCCGACAATCGCCGGCACCTTCAGCGATCGCGCGAGGATCGCGGTGTGATAAGTGCGGCTGCCCGCGTCGGTCGCAAACCCTTGGACGCGCGACCAATCGAGCTGCGCGGCGACCGAGGCCGTCAGTTCGTCAGCGATCAGCACGGCAGGGCCGTCGATCTGGCTGAGCAGTTCGCGCGGCCCGCTTGCGCCGTGGCGCAGGTTCATCCGCAGGCGGCCCGCGACATCGGCGACATCGCCTTCACGTTCGCGGAGATACGGATCCTCCATCGCCGAGAACACCTGGTAGAGCGACTCGTAGGCGCGGTGCACCGCCCACGCGGCGTTGACGCGCTCGGTGCGGACGATCTCCTCGGCCCGGCCGATCAGCATCGGATCGTCGAGCATCAGGATCTGCGCGTCGAACAGCGCCGCCAGTTCGCTGCCCGGCCCTTGCGCGACGCGTGCGCTGATGTCCTGCAGCTGATGTCGTGACTGATCGCGGGCGGCAAGCAATGCGGCGACTTCGCGGTCGACCCGATCTGGCGGGATCGGAAAGCGCATCACCTCAGTACGCTGTGTGAGGATCACGGCGCGGCCGACAACAATGCCCGGCGACACGCCGATGCCGGTCAGGCGGTCCATAGGTCCTCTCCGAAGCCGGCCTCGACCAGCCGGCACAGCGCATCGACGGCCTCGGATTCATCGACGCCGTCGGCGGTAATGACGATGGAGCTGCCTGCCGCGGCCGCCAGCAACAGGATCCCCATGATGCTCTTCCCCTCCACCGTCTTGCCGTCTCGGCTGATGCAGATCTTCGACGTGTAGCGCGTCGCGGTGTGCACGAATCTCGCGGCGGCACGCGCGTGCAGGCCAAGGCGATTTCGAATCACGCACTCGCGAGTCATCATTTCTTCTTCGCGGCCGCGCCGGGTGCGTTCGAGCCGGAGGGGGTATCAGGTGCGCCGCCCAGTAAGTCCGATGCGACCCAGATCGCGTTGCGGCCGTGCTCGCGAAGCACCCGCGCCACCTCGATCAACGACGCCCCGTCCTTGATGCCGGCGGCTTTGATCAGCATCGGTAAGTTCACGCCGGTGACGATCTCGATCTTATCCTGTTCGAGAAAGGTGAGGCCGAGGTTCGAGGGCGTGCCGCCGAACATGTCGGTGGCCAGCAGCACGCCACCGGGCTGCTTGATCTTGTCGATCGCGGCGGCGATCTCGTCGCGAGCGTCCTGAACGTCCTCGTGCCAGCCGATCGAGACGGCGTAAAAATTCGGCAGATCGCCGACGATGGCTTCCGCGGCGTTGACCAGCTCGGTCGCGAGCTGGCCGTGGGTCACAACGACCACGCCAATCATCGGGCTTTCCTCAGGTCACGATGGACCACTCGTGCCGAGACACCATTGAGATCGGCGAGCTCGCGTTTCAGCGCCTCGGCGACGTAAACCGAGCGATGCTTGCCGCCGGTGCAGCCAACCGCAATCGTCAAGTAGCTCTTCCCTTCATGGACGTAGAGCGGCACCATCCAGCGCAGCAGCGAGGAGAGTTTCTTGATGGCGGCCTTCGCGGTCGGCTGACGGCGGATGTACGCCGCGACCGCCGGATCCTTCCCGGTCAACGGACGGAGCGAGGGCACCCAGTGCGGGTTCTTCAGGAACCGGACGTCGAACATCAGGTCGGCCTCAGCAGGCGGGCCATTCTGGAACCCAAAGCTGAGGATCGTCAAGACCAGTTTCGACGCCTGCTGGTGCCCGCTGACCAGCTCGCGCAGCTGCTGTCGCAGTTCGTGGACGTTAAGCTTCGAGGTGTCGATGACCTTGTCGGCCATCTCACGGATTTGACGCAGCGACTTGCGCTCTTCCGACAACCCTTCGGTCACCGGACGGTCGGGCGCGAGCGGGTGGGGGCGGCGACTCACGCTGAAGCGGCGCACCAGCTCAGCCTCGCCGGCCTCGAGGAAGATCAGGCGCGAGCTGAGATGCTTGTTGGTCCTGAGCTTGCGATACACCCGCGGGAAGTCGCTGACGAAGCGCGGCTCACGAATGTCCATCACCACCGCGACCCGGGTGTGCTCGGTCTGCCGCTCCGCCAACTCCCCCATCACCGGCAACAGCGACACCGGCAGATTGTCGACGCAGTAGTAGCCGAGATCCTCAAGGGCGCGAATCGCCTGTGACTTGCCGGAGCCGGAGAGACCCGTGAGGACGATGAAGCGCGCCCAGCTTGTATCGATACGCGGCTTACTCACGCGGGCTCCTCATCCTCGGCCGGTGCATCGTGCGCAGCGGGTCCATCAAGTGCGGCGGGTGCGGCCAGGCTCGCATCGAGCCGTGCGACCAGCTCGCGGGCGGCGTTGATGCCGCGCATCCGCAGCAACTGATTGCGCGCCGCCACTTCGACCAGGATCGCCAGATTCCGTCCCGGCGCGACCGGCATGCGGATCAGCGGCACCTTCAGTCCGAGCAGCTCGTAGGCCGCTTCATCCAGACCGAGGCGATCGTACTCCCGCCCTTCATCCCACCGATCGAGCTGCACGACCAGCTCGATCCGCTTCGAGGTGCGGGTCGCCGCGACGCCAAACAAGTCGCGGATGTTGATCAACCCGAGGCCGCGAACTTCCATGTGGTGCCGCGTCATCTCGGGGCACGCGCCGATCACGATCGATTCCGATCGCCGCCGCACTTCCACGGTGTCGTCGGCCACCAGCCGATGGCCGCGGACCACGAGGTCGAGCGCGCATTCGCTCTTGCCGATGCCGCTGTCGCCGGCAATCAACACCCCCAGGCCAAGAATGTCGATCAGGACGCCGTGAATGATCTCGCGGTGCGCCAGCCGATCTTCGAGCACCGCGGTGAGCTTGCCGATCGCGGCTGCGGTCGGCACCGACGTCCTCAGGATCGGCACGCCCGCCCGATCGCCCTCGAGCAGGATCTCCGGCGCGATGTCCGCGCCGCCGGTCAGCAGCAGGCACGGCAATTCGGCGTTGAAACACCTGGCCAGCGCCTGACCGCGGGCGGTCGGGTCAAGGCTCTCGAGGAAGCGGACTTCGCTCTCGCCAAACAGCAGGATGCGGCCGGCCTGCAGGTATTCGTGAAACCCCGCAAGCGCGAGGCCGGTCTTCTGGATGTAGGGGCTGGTGATCTTGCGGTGAAGCCCGGCGGAACCGGCGAGGAGTTCGATCGACAGGCCGACCGATTCGGGTCGGGCCTCGAGTAGCCCGCGGACGGTCACGGCCGGAGTCATGGCTTCGATCGTATCAGCGAAGCGCGACGAATCGAAACAGTTAGAACAGCACCTTTCGCTGGTTCGAGGTCGGAATCTTCAACTCTTCGCGGTACTTCGCAATCGTGCGTCGCGCCAGCATCAGGCCCTCGCGCTGCAGGATGTTGACGATTTTCGAGTCGCTCAGCGGCTTCTTCGGATCTTCGCCCTCGATGATCTTCTTGATGCGGTTCTTGATGGTGACCGACGACACCGCATCGCCATAGGAGCTGCTGATGCCGCTATGGAAGAAGTACTTCATCTCGAACACGCCCTGGGGCGTGTGCATGTACTTGTTGGTGACGACGCGGCTGACGGTGGACTCGTGCATGCCGATGTCGTTGGCGACGTCGCGCAGCACCAGCGGCCGGAGGTGCTCGATGCCCTGATCGAGGAAGTCGCGCTGGAAGTTGCAGATGCTGGTCGCCACCTTGTGGATGGTCTTCTGGCGCTGCTCGACCGACTTGATCAGCCACAGCGCCGAGCGGAACTTGTCCTTCACGTAGGCGCGGGTCTCGTCGCTGTTCTCCGCGGCGCCCTTGTCCAGCAGCCGCCGGTAGGTCGGACTGATGCGCAGCTGCGGCAAGCCGTCTTCGTTGAGTACCGCGACGTACTGGTCTTCCACCTTGATGATGTAGACGTCGGGAATGACGTACTGCGACGGCTGCGGATTGAACCGGCTGCCCGGTTTCGGATCGAGGTGCTGGATGATCTCGACGTGTGTCTTGAGCTCTTCGATCGTCAGCCCGAGCTTGCGCGCCAGCTCCGGCATCTGGTGGTTGTGCAGCAGTCGCAGGTGCTCGCTGACGATCTTTTCCGTCGGCGTGCCTTCAAGACGCAGGTGCTTGATCTGCAGCGTGAGGCATTCTTGCAGGTCGCGCGCCGCGACGCCGATCGGATCGAAGGTTTGGATCAGGCGCAGCGCGCCTTCGACCTTGTCAACGGCCCAAGGTCCCATCGAGGCGATTTCATCCACCGACGCGACCAGGTAGCCGTCGTCATCAAGGTTCCCGACGATTGCCTCGCCGATTTCGCGCAGCTGGTCGTCGCCCGTCTGGAGCGACAGCTGCCATTCGAGGTGGTCGGTCAGCGACGAGCTCGTCGAGAGCGTATTCTCGATCGGCGGCAGCTCCTTGACTTCCTGGGGCGCCTTCGGGCGATAGCCGTCGTCGAGATAATCGCCGAAAAAGTACTCGTAATCGGCGTCGTCCCAGGAGTCGGTCTTTTCCTTGGTCTTATCCTCGCCGCCTTCTTTTTCCTGGGACGTGGGTTCCACGGCCTGCAATTCCTCGGTGGGAACCTCTTCGAGCAGGGGATTCTCGACGACCTCCTGGTTAAGGAGATCCGCTAACTCCAACGTCGACATCGGCAGGAGTTTGATCGCCTGCTGGAGCGACGGAGTGAGAATCAGCTTCTGCGCGAGCTTCGTCTGAAGCTTTTGCTGGATACCCATGTGCTTCTACAATCTTAGTCCAGCCGGAAATCAGTCCCGAGGTAAATCCGCCGGACTTCTTCGTCCGCGGCAAGCTCGGCGGGGGTCCCGCTGCGGAAGATCGCGCCGTCCGTCACGATGTACGCGCGATCAGTAATTTTCAAAGTTTGCAGGACGTTGTGGTCGGTGATCAGGATCCCGATGCCGCGTTCCTTCAGATGAAAAATAATCTTTTGGATCTCCGAGACCGCGATCGGATCGATGCCGGCGAATGGCTCGTCGAGCAGCATGAAGCCCGGATTCATCACCAGCGCGCGCGTGATCTCGGCGCGCCGCCGTTCGCCGCCCGACAACGTGTAGGCGGCGGCCTGTGCGAGAGGTGTCAGCCCGAGCTCGGCGAGCAGCTCGCGCAGCCTGGTGCGGCGCTCGGTCGCATTCAGGTTGAGTGTCTCGAGGATCGCCATGATGTTCTGCTCGACCGTGAGCCCTCGAAAGATCGACGGCTCCTGTGGCAGATAGCCGATGCCCTTGCGCGCGCGGACGTACATCGGATCGTCCGTGAGATCGACGCCGTCGAGAGTGACGCGCCCGGAATCCGGCGCGGTCAGGCCCACCGTCATATAAAAGGTGGTCGTCTTGCCGGCGCCGTTTGGACCGAGCAGGCCGACGACCTCACCGGAATTCACTTCAAGGCTGACGCCTCGAACGACGGTGCGGCCACTGTAGGACTTAGTGAGTTCGTGGGTGCGGAGGGTCGACGCCATGTCTCTAGGCCGCGCCTAACCACCCCACCACGTTGAAAAACACGTGGCGGAGACCTCGAGGGAGGCGCGGCATCTCACTGCGGGGGCGCTGTGCACTTGCCGCCGCCCTTGGTCTGCGTGCGGACTTCGTTGTTGCCGTCGACTTGGACTCTATCGGACGCCTTCCAGAACGTCAACGTCTTGCCGGTCGTCTCCTGGCACTCCGCATCGATCATCTTTACCGGCGCCCCAACGACGACATACTTCTCGTCGTCCGGCGAATAGGTCAGGCGGGCGCCCGTGACGGTCCGCTTGTCGACAATCGCCGTGACCAGCCCGTTCGCTTCGAGGCTGTCGAGCGCGTTTTCGGCTTTGCCGAGTTGCAGCGCCAGCGTGCCGGCGCTCAGATTGCCCTGCTCCCCCACCAATTGCGCGGCCGTGGAGTAGGTCGCCTTGCGAGTGTCGTCGGAATACGTAAAGGTCTCCGCTCGCGCGACGGTCGGCTTGGGTTGCGCTGCCGGATCCGCTTTCCGATTGGCGATCTGCAGGTTGGTAATGACCTTGCCGGTCGCGGTGAGATCGCCCTTGGCCTCGTCCAGCGTTAACTTGTCGGCGTTGATGGTGGTCTGCCCCTGCAGCAGCCGCGTCTGCCCGGCATAATCCGCCTTCTTGATGGATTCGTCGTAGGTCAGCGTGTGGCTCAGGATGCTGACCGGATCCTTATCGCCGAGCAGCGCCGGGCGCCTGGTTGCCGCGGCGTTGCCAGCCGGCTTCTTCGGCGGCAACAGCGTGCTGCGCACGTTCCCCTTTGCGACCATCTTGCGCGGATTCAGCGTGACGTCGATCGCTTCGGCCAGCAGCGTCAGCGAATCGTCGCGGATCTCCGGTGTGATCTCTTTGCCCGATAGCGCGAGGGTGCCGGCGGTGACGTTGTAGCCCGCTTCGCTGCTGAAGGCGCGCAGTGGGCCGTCCGTGAAATCAAAATTGCCGAGGAACTTCGCCTGCTGAAGTGTGCCGGCCGCGGGGTCGAGTTGCGCTTCGAGGCTCCTCGCTTTGGCGATGCGCGCGCCTTGCGTTTTGGTGGCGGCCTCGCGATACTCGACGCCCTCGGAGAACTTCATCTCGCGGAGGCCTTGCGCATTGCCGGCGGCGACAAGCGAGTTCGAGCGAATGGTGCGCCCCGCCGTGTCTTTCGTGGCCGGCAGCGATACCGTGACCGCATCGCGGGTGGTGAGGCTGCGCACGCTGCCGTCGGGCTCGAGGCCAATCTCCATGTATTCCCCGGCAAGGCGTTGGCCGTCGCCGCCGGCCGTCGCCGCCAGCTGAATCGCCGCGGTCCCGGCCAGCGTCGCATTCTGCAGCGAGCGCCCATCGTCGGCGTAATCGAGGTTGATGTCGCGCGCGGTCATCGAGCGCAGCGCGTTGCTGTTGGGACCCCCGGTCACCTTGGCGCCGCCGCGCAACTCGACGTAGTCGGTTTCGTCACGATCGGGAAACAGCCGCACGGTCGATTCGTTTGCGTCGATCAACTCGCCCTCGCGATCCATGTGCATGGTCCGCTCGAAGCGCATGTAGCGATCGCGGCGCGCGTAGCCGAACGAGCCGGAGGTGAAGGCCATCGGGCCGGCGGTCTTGTCGGCGGCGAACTTCACGTCCGCCTGGTCGAGGATCCACATCGTGTCGCGCTGTTCGTCGTAGGTGAACCCGACACCGGAGCCGCTCATACGCCCGCGGGTGAACTTCACCGGGCCGGGCACACGCACGATCTTCTCGACCTCGGCGTAGGTCGCCTGCTGGCCGGTCGCGGTCAGGCCGTCGCTGGTCTCCAGCTTGACGTCGCCCCGCACGTCGAACGAGCTGTTCTGCTTGCCGAGGAAGGCTTCATTGCCGGTGACGACAAAGCTGCGGCCTTCACGCTTGTCGACGGTGATCTGAACGCCGTGGAGCTTGGTCTCACCTTCCGTGCTGGTGGTCTGGCTCTTGAACGCCACGGCGATGTCACGATCGCCGGCCTTGTAGCGAATGGCCTCGCCGCCCTCAGTCTTGGTGGCGATCCCCGGAGGAAGCGCCTCAGTCCGCGGCGGCGGCGCGGCGACCTCGCGCGGTCGCATCGTATAGGCCACGGACGCGATGACGCCCACGGCCACCAGGGCCAGGACCCACCGCGCGTGCCGTTGCCATCGTGCCACGCCTTCGATTGTACCAACCTTTGATCGGCAAGGTTTCCTTAACCCCAGGGCCACAGAAGGCACAGAAGGCACAGAAATCAACTGCGTGGCTCCCAAATGAAGCGGCGGTGTTCGAGCTTTGGCGCTCCGAAGTTCAACAACAGACCGCATCGCTTCCGCGTGGACGCAAGGTAGTTAAGGACCTGTGCGTGATCCGCTGGCCCAGTTATGGAGCGTGCCTTGATTTCAAGAACGATCTCGCCGAAACAGACAAAGTCGACGTGATAGTCGCGGCTCAGTGGCTGGCCTTTGTACTCAACGCAGCAGGGCCGCTCGCGTTCAAACGGGATCTGCCGCTCGCCGAATTCGATCTCGAGCGCGTCCTTGTAGAAGACCTCGAGAAATCCCGTCCCGAGACCCCGATGCACTTCGTAGGCGGCGCCGATTATGGCGAAGGTTCGTGGGTCTTGAGACGACGGAGGCAGATCGAACATGTCAAGTGATTACGCAATCGACATGCCCTCTCAGTTTTCGCCGAAACCGGTCGAGTTCACGCTGAACCGCGCGCTGCGATGGTAATTCTTGCGATCACGCCCTGGACGCGAGACGGCCTTTTCTGATCTGAGCGTTCTGTGCCTTCTGTAACCCTGGTTATCGTTCGGCGCCCGCTACTGCCCGTCGCGGAGCCTCACTAACCAGTTACGCGCGTAGACGCCAGCAATCGTGGAGACGATGAGCCCCAGGGCGATCCGGCCGCCGATGCCCATGAAGGGTTCAATGGCCGAGTCGATAATCCAGCCGAGTATCGACGCGATGATTGCGGCGGCGATTGATGGCACAAATTTAGTGTGCGCCTTCTTCGGGCCTGATGATCAATCTCTCGCGAAGCAGTAGAACAAGCCGCCGCTGCCCGTTTCATGGAGCTCCGCGAGGCGGCAACCGTTCGAGAGGTGCGCTGAGTTCCACGAATTCGAGGTCCGACCGATGTTGCCCACTTGTCGCTGTGCCCGAGCAGTGCGCGGCCGGTGTACTGGCCCAGTTGTGGCATGTGGCATCCCCACTCGCAACGGTGCCGTCGGCTTCCGATCCGGTCAGGATGTCGTGCGGAAAGAACACGCGCTTGCTGTGCTCGTGCATCGCATTCGGCCTGCTGATCTGGTGTTGTCGGATTGCAGGTCTTCGAGGCTGTTGGCAATCAGGACGCCGCGCGTTGAACCAGGGATCGCTACCGACTGCGAGCGTTCACGGCAGGTTGTCCGCCTTCGGCCGCCGCACTGAGGTAGGCGGCAATGCCGGTTGCGAGAGCCGGCAGCCTCGGCCAAGCGCTGGCTATGCGCATCCGCACCGGCCAGGCCACCGCGATTGCCGCCATCGCCGGTTGGAAACTGGTCACGAAGAAGGTCATCGTGTCCGGCTTGTGCCGATCACATGGGTGCTAGACAACGCCACTAGCAGGACGACCGTGATGGTGAACAGCCTCATCGCCAAGTTCGACACCCGGTTTCCGTCCAGAGTTCGTCGCGCAACGCGACGCACCAATCGGTGTCGTCTTGAAAAGTCAATCCACAGGACCACTCGATGGACCGTCAGGTAATTAAGCAATCGATCAGGGACTGTCCCGGGGTCCTACAAGAACCAGGACGCACCATCGGCACCATGCCGCCGCCTGCGGCCCTCTTGGCGGCGATGCCGCGGTACTCTATGCCGGCGCGCCCCTTGGAGGTCAAGACCAGCCGCGGATAAACCAAGCCCGAGCGCGACAAGGAACGTGCCGTTGATTAACCACTCCAGGTGGCTGACGAGGCCATTCGCGGATTGCCCATTGCCGGGACCGCGAGACCGGTGAGCAGACCGATCAGAAAGAGCGCGATGCCCGCCTGCAGCAACCGGCGCGACTGGGCGTCCTGCAATGTCTTGGCCTGAACGGCATGAAGAGATGATCGCGTCCCGAGTCAGCCCTGTCCTGGCAAAGGAGGCAAGACGTAACCTTCGTCTCCCGGTTCGACTCGCCAGTTTTCGGCACCCTCTTCCAATCTCTTGTTGACCCATGAGCTCGGGACATGGTCGATGCCGGCCTCAATGAACGGCGCGCGTTCGGGGAACATCGTCAAGCACTGACGCCGAATCACGATCAAAAGCTCAAGCCGACGGTTATATTCCGGGGCATTCGCGCCAACCCCGCCGCGGCCATACGGCCACATGTGCGTAGGACCTCCGCTTTGTTCAAAACCCCCTCGGGCTCCTCGGCCACCGCGCCCGTCAGGTGCGTCGGCAACGCTGAGAAAGGTGAGACCTAATCCAAAAAATGTTGCTATTGTCTTCCACGCTGAACGTAGCGTGCCCATCATGAAGCTCCGGTTTTTTGCAATCAGCGGAAATCGTCGAGTCTGAGTTCCACGTACTTGTTGCCCTGGTATTCGTTCTCTTCCAGCGTGTAGGCGATCTCGACGCCGTCTTTCTTCGCGGTGAGATGGGGCTCCCGCTCGGCGGCGTTCCACTGAATGGCGCGAATCACGCGGCCGTTCTGCTTCACGCTCAACTTCAGGTGTCGCTCTTTCAGGATGCGCGGCCCGTCGACGATTGCCACCGGCCCGGTATGAAAGCGCGGCCGCGGATTACCTGGACCAAACGGAGCGAGCGCGACGAATTCCGCCATCACCCGGTCGTTGATCTCATTGAAGGCCAGCGGGCCGTCCAGCCAGATTTTCGGACGCAGATCGTCCGGACCGAGGCAGGTATCGCCGTGCGCGTTGACCGCCTGGCGGAATTCCTTGATGCGCGAGCTATCGAGCTGAAGGCCGGCCGCGGCCTTGTGCCCGCCAAAGCGTCTCATCAACGGCGCGCAGGACTCCAGCGCAGCGAGCATGTTGAAACCGGCGATGCTGCGGCACGAGCCGTGAGCGGTGTCGCCATCGACCGACAAGACGATCGCCGGCCGGTAGAACGCGTCAACCAGCTTCGACGCGACGATGCCGATTACGCCGCGGTGCCAGCCCTCACCGGCGACGACCAGGACGCTTCGGGCGCCGACGTCGGGATCGGTCTCGACGATCTTCTTCGCCTTGGCGAGGATGTCCTGGTCCTCGGCCCGGCGGCGGGTGTTTTCGCCTTCCAGCTGTTCGGCGAGCGCCTTGGCCTCCTCCGCCATCGACTCGTCGGAGGCGAGCAGTAACCGCGTCGCGATGTCCGGCGTGCTCATGCGGCCCGCGGCGTTGATGCGCGGCGCCACCAAGAAACCGATGTGATAGCTGTCGATCGTCTTCCCCGTCAGCCCCGCGGCCTCGAACAACGCGCGCAGGCCGACCTTGTGCGGCCCCTTGGTGAGCATCTGTAAGCCAAGCTTCGCGATGATGCGATTCTCGCCAATCAGCGGAACGACATCGGCGAGCGTGCCGATTGACGCGATCTTAACGAACGCCGGCAGCCAGGCGGACTTGCCAGACCTGGCGCACAGCGATTGCACCAGCTTCAACGCGACGCCGACACCGGCGAGGTTCTTGTCGGGATAGGTGCAGTCGTGGCGCTTCGGGTTCACCACCGCGCACGCGTCTGGCAGCTCATCGTCCGGTTCGTGATGGTCGGTGATGATTAAATCGACGCCGAGCTGGCGCGCCCGCCGCGCCGCTTCAGGCGCGCGGATGCCGCAGTCCACCGAGACGATCAGCTTCACGCCTTCAGCGTGCAAGCGGTCGATGGTGTGCGGCTGAAGCCCGTAGCCGTCGGTCAGGCGTTCGGGAATGAAATGGCCGACGTCGCCGCCGAGCAGCTCGAGCGCGCGCCGCAGGATCACCGTCGAGGTGATGCCGTCGACGTCGTAATCGCCGTGCACGGCGATGCGCTCGCGGTTGGTAATGGCGAGCAGCAGCCGATCGGCGGCGCATTCGAGACCGGCGAGCTTCAGCGGATCGTGCAGCTGATCGAGCGTCGGATTCAGGAAGCGCGCCGCTTCGTCAGGGTCGGTAATACCGCGGATGCAGAGCAGTCGCGCGGTAATGGCGGAGACGCCAAGCGCCTGAGCGAGCGCAGCTGCCGCTGCTTCATCATGCGGCTTAGTATTCCAGATGGGTGGAACTGGCAACTCTAACTTTCGACTGACGACTCAACTTTAAACTTTAAACTTCTAGGTCTCGATAATCCCAACCGAGCCCATCTTGCGGAACTTGTCGTAGCGCTGATTCAGTCGGGTCTCGACGTCCAGCGCCGACACTTCGGCGAGGGCGCGTGACAGTGAGAGGTCGAGCAGCGCCGAGGCTTGCGCGGGATTGGTGTGCGCACCGCCGACCGGCTCCATCACGATCTCGTCGATGATCCCGAGGCCCAGCAGGTCGGGCGCGGTGATCTTCAGCGCTGTGGCCGCTTCCACTTTCTTCGCCGGATCCCGCCACAGGATGGCCGCGCAGCCTTCAGGCGGAATGACGCTGTAGATCGCGAACTCGTGCATCAGGATGCGATCGCCGACCGCAATGCCGAGCGCGCCGCCGCTGCCGCCTTCCCCGTGCACCAGAATGATCACCGGCACTTCGAGCATCGCCATCTCGCGCAGGTTGACGGCAATCGCCTCGGCGACGCCGCGCTCTTCGGATTCGATGCCGGGATACGCCGCCGGCGTATCGACGAAGCAGATGATCGGCCGCTTGAACTTCTGCGCCATCTCCATCGTCCGCAGCGCCTTGCGATAGCCGTCGGGCCTGGCGTAGCCGAAATTGCGGTAGATCTTCTGCTTGGTGTCGCTACCCTTCTGGTGGCCGACGACCAGGATCGGCCGGCCCTTGTAGAGCGCGGTGCCGGTGACGATCGCGTGATCGTCGGCGAAACGACGATCGCCGTGCAGCTCGACGAATTCGGTGAACAGGCGCTCGACGTAGTCGAGCGTGGTGGGTCGCGACGGATGCCGCGCCACCTGCACGCGCTGCCACGGCGTCAGGTTGCGATACAGATCGCCGCGCATCACGTCGACGCGCTCCTCGAGCCGCGCGATCTCGCGATCGCGCTCCGCGCTGGGCGCCAGCGTCGCCAGCGCTTCGATCTCTTTCAGTAACTCGCCGATCGGTTCTTCGAATTCCAGCAAATCAGGCATCTCAATCAGGCCGTCGGGCCGTCAGGTCGTCAGGAATGAATGGTTACCGAACCAACGCCGCACAGCCGCTCCACGTCCGTCACGAACTGTTCGGACGTTCGCACGCGGATCGATTGCGTCACTTCGGCGCGGACAATGACGTGACGCGAGCCGCCGTTCATCTCCACTTCGACCGCCACGGGGCGATCGCCGCGGTGCCTGGCCACGACCTCCCACAGCGCCTCAATCGTCTCACGCGGACAGGTGCCCTTCAACCGGATCCGGACGCCGCGCGACAGGCGCTCGCGCAGTGCCACCAGCGGCAGGATGTCGGTGCACTGGAAGCGCGAGTTCTCATCATCGCGCTCGAACTTGCCGCGCACCAGCAGCAGCGCGCCGTTTTCAATCAGCCCGCGATGCCGGCCGAACATCTCGGGAAATACCACCACTTCGACCGATCCCTGGTGATCCTCGAGCGTGAAGACGCACATCGGATCGCCCTTCTTGGTCTTCAAGCCGCGGAAGCCACCGGCGATGCCGCCGACGTAGACGTCTTCGATGACCAGCCGCCCCGGAGCGCCATCGACGCTGGCCGGAATCTCGGTCATGGTCAGATCGCCGACCGTCTTGGCGCCAAACGCGCGCAGGTTCTCGGCGTGACGATCGATCGGATGGCCGCTGAGATACAAGCCAAGCGCGTCCTTTTCGTGCGTCAGCAGCTCCATTTCGGCCCACGGTGGGGAATCCGGCAGGCGAATGATCGAGAGACTGCCCTCCTCGCCGCCGCCGAAGAGATCGGATTGCCCCAGGTCGCGATCGCGCTGGGTGCGATTGCCGTGCTCGATCACGCTGTCGACGGCGCCACACAGCTTGGCGCGGCCGGCCGGCAGCGTCACACCGGCCGGAATCAGGCCGTCGCAGGCGCCGGACTTCACCAGCGCTTCGAGCACCTTCTTGTTGACGATGCGCAGATCGAGCTCTTCGCAGAGCTGATGCAGCGAGGTGATGCGGCCGGTGCGATTGCGCACCTCGATGATGGTGTTGACCGCGCCGTCGCCCAGCCCCTTGATCGCGGTCAGGCCGAAGCGCACGCCTTCGGGCACGACGGTGAAATGCAGCTGGCTCTCGTTGATGTCCGGCGGCAGCACGGCGATGCCGCGCTCGCGTGATTCGGCGATGTAGACCGCGAGCTTGTCGGTGTTCGCGGCTTCAATCGTCAGCAGCGCGGCGGCGAAGTGCCTCGGGTAGTTCGCCTTGAGGAACGCGGTCTGATACGCAAGGAAGGCGTACGCGGTCGAGTGCGACTTGTTGAAGCCGTAGCCCGCGAAGAACTCCATCAGCTCGAAGATCTTGCTGGCCTTCTTCTCGCTGATGCCCTTCTTCAGCGCGCCGCTCATGAAGGCTTCGCGCTGCTTCGCCATGACCTTGGGATCTTTCTTACCCATGGCCTTGCGCAGCACGTCGGACTGGCCCATCGTGAAGCCGGCGAGCACCGACGCCATGCGCATGACCTGTTCCTGGTATGCAATGACGCCGTAGGTGTCCGCGAGGATCGGCTCGAGTGCGGCGAGCTCATACTTGACGTCGCTGCGGCCGGCCTTGCGGTTGATGTAGTCGTCCACCATCCCGCCCTTGAGAGGGCCGGGCCGGTAGAGCGCGTTCATGGCGATCAGGTCTTCGAGGCGCTGCGGCTTGGCACGGCGCAGGATCTCGCGCATGCCCGAGCTCTCGAACTGGAAGATGCCGTAGGTCTGGCCGTCGACAAACAGCTGATAGGTCCTGGCATCGTCGAGCGGGATGTTGTCGATGTCGAGGACGATGTTCTCGGTGCGCTTGATCTCGTCGAGCGCGTCCTGGATCAGCGTCAGCGTGCTCAGGCCCAGGAAGTCCATCTTCAGGAGGCCGACGCGTTCGACCTCCTTCATCGCCCACTGGGTCGTGATTTCGTCGCGGTTGCTCTTGAACAGCGGCGCGTAGTCGGTGATCGGGCCGGGCGCGATGACCACGCCGGCGGCGTGGACGCCGGCATTACGCGACACGCCCTCGAGGCGCTTGCCCATCTCGAGAACGTCGTTGACGCGCGAATCGGTGCGCGCCATTTCGCGCAGGACCGGGTTCTCGGCGAGCGCCCTGTCGAGCGTCATGTCGAGCGCTGGCGGGATCTGCTTGGCGATGCGATCGACGTCCGCGTACGGCATGTCCATGACCCGCCCGACGTCGCGGATCACCGCCTTCGCCTTCATCGTGCCGAAGGTGATGATCTGCGAGACGTTCTCGCGGCCGTACTTTTCCGTGACGTAAGCGATCACTTCACCGCGCCGCCGCTCGCAGAAGTCGACGTCGATATCGGGCAGCGACACGCGCTCGGGATTGAGGAAGCGCTCGAAAATCAGGTCGTAATAGAGTGGATCGACGTCCGTGATTCGCAACGCCCAGGCGGCCAGGCTGCCGGCCGCGGAACCGCGGCCCGGTCCGACCGGAATGCCCTGCTCGCGCGCGTAACGGATGAAATCCCAGACGATCATGAAGTACCCCGGGTACCCCATCTGCTTGATCATCGCGATCTCGTAGGCGAGACGCTCGTCGTAGTGCGCGAGCGTGTGCCGCAGCTTGCCTTCGGTATCGAGCTGGCGAAGCCGTTCCATGCGCTGCGCGTAGCCTTGCCGGGTGACGTGCTCGAAATAATCGTCGAGCGTGAAGCCCTCCGGGACCGCGAAGTTCGGCAGGTGGTTCTCGCCCGACGGGATGGTCACGTTGCAGCGCTCGGCGATCAGCAGCGTGTTCTTCATCGCTTCCGGGTAATCGCCGAACACCAGCGCCATTTCGGCGGCGGTCTTCAGGAAGAACTGGTCGCCGTGATACTTCAGGCGGTTCGAGTCGTTCACCGACTTGCCCGTGCCGATGCACAGCAGGATGTCGTGGGGCTTGTGGTCGCCGTTGCGCAGGTAATGAACGTCGTTGGTCACCACCAGCGGCATGTTCAGATCCCTGGCGATTGGCAGCAGGCCGTTATTGACGATGCGCTGCTCGTCGATGCCCTGGAACTGCATTTCGAGGAAGAAATTGCCCTTGCCGAGAATGTCGCGATACTGCGCGGCGGCGGCGAGCGCCTTCTTGGCCTGCTCGGAGCGAATCTCGCTCGCGACCTCGCCCTTGAGGCAGCTGCTCAGCCCGATCAACCCCTCTGAGTGCTGCGCCAGCAACTGCTTGTCGATGCGCGGCTTGTAATAGAACCCTTCGGTGTAGCCCGACGAGACCAGCTTGATGAGGTTCTTGAAGCCCTTCTCGTTCTCGGCGAGGAGCACAAGATGGTTCGCGGTCTCACCCGGCGTGCCGCTCTTCTCGCGCCGATCGCCGGGAGCGACGTAGACCTCGCAGCCAAGAATCGGGTTGATGCCGCGCTTGCGCGCGGCGTCATGGAAGCTGACGGCCGAGAACATGTTGCCGTGCTCGGTGACGGCCAGCGCCGGCATCTTGAGCCGCTGCGCCTCGTCGAGCAACTCGTCGATACGGCAGGCGCCGTCGAGCAGAGAGAATTCGGTGTGGAGATGGAGATGAACGAAATCAGACACGGCTCATTCCCATTCGATTGTCGATGGGGGCTTCGAGCTGATGTCGTAGACCACGCGGTTGATGCCGCGCACCTCGTTGACGATGCGCGACGAGATCGAGGCGAGCAGTTCGTGCGGTAGGCGCGCCCAGTCCGCGGTCATGCCGTCGAGACTCTCGACGGCTCGCACGGCGACCGTGAATTCATAGGTGCGCGCGTCGCCCATCACGCCGACGCTCTGGACCGGCAGCAGCACCGCGAAGCTTTGCCAGACGCGCTCGTACCACCCCGCCGTGCGAATTTCCTCAGCGACGATGGCGTCCGCCTTCTGGAGCAGCGCGATCTTGTCGCGCGTGATGCCGCCCAAAATGCGGACCGCGAGGCCGGGCCCAGGGAACGGCTGGCGGATCAGGAACTGCTTGTCGATGCCGAGGTCGCGTCCCACGGCGCGGACTTCGTCCTTGAACAACTCGCGCAGCGGCTCGACCAGCTTGAACTTCATGCCTTCCGGCAGCCCGCCGACGTTGTGATGGCTCTTGATGGTCGCTGACGGCCCGCGGACCGAGACCGATTCGATCACGTCCGGATAGAGAGTACCCTGCGCGAGGAACTCGAAGTCGCCGAGCTGCGCGGCCTTGTCGTTGAAGATGTCGATGAACGTCCGGCCGATGATCTTGCGTTTCTGTTCGGGATCGGTGATTCCCGCGAGCCGATCGAGGAACGTGTCGGTCGCATCGACGTGGTGCACCGGCAGCTCGAGCTTCTTGTAGCGCTCGACGACCTGTTGCGCTTCGTTCAGGCGCAGCAGCCCGTTGTCCACGAAGATGCACTGCAGGCGATCGCCGATGGCGCGATGAATGATCGACGCGGCGACGGTCGAATCGACGCCGCCGGACAAGCCGCACACGACCCGGCCGTCTCCGACCTGCGCCTTGATACGCGCGGTCGCTTCATCGATGAACGAGGCGATCGTCCAGTCGCCGGTGCAGCCGCAGACGTCGAACGCGAAGTTGCGCAGCAGCTCCTTGCCGCGATCGGTGTGCGCCACTTCGGGATGGAACAGCAGCGCGTAATAGCCGCGCTCGGGCGCTTCCATCACCGCGACCGGCGCGTTGTTGCTGGTGGCGGCGACCGAGAATCCAGGCGGCGCGGCGGCCACGAAATCGCCATGGCTCGCCCACACCTTCATCTCATCGGGCATGCCCTTCAACATCCGCGATGACACCGCGGTGTCGCGGCGCACCAGCGCATGTCCGAACTCGCGGTGCGCGGAGCGTCCGAGCGTGCCGCCGAGCATGTGCGTCATCAACTGCATGCCGTAACAGACCCCGAGCGTCGGCACGCCGAGCTCGAGCACGGCGGCGTCGATGTGCGGCGCGCCGTCTTCATCGACGCTGCTCGGCCCGCCCGACAGGATGATGCCGATCGGCTGTCTCGCCTTGAGCGTGTCAACGGGGGTGTTGAACGGCAGGATTTCGCAGTAGACCGAGAGCTCGCGCAGGCGTCGCGCGATCAGCTGGGTGAACTGCGACCCGAAGTCGAGAACGAGAATGGTTTCGTGCACTATTTAGCCTTGTCGCGCTCCGCGCGACGCCGTGATGCTGAGGATAAGTGGTTATTATAGCGTGTGATGGCGCCATTCTTCGCGCTTCTGCTCGCGGTTCTCCAGGCGCCCGCGCCGCCGCCGCCGGTGTCGTTCGACGCGCGCTGGGTGACAGCGTTTGATTCACCGCCCGCGGCAACCCCCGGCTTTGACGCGACCACGGCGTATGTGCCGCTCAAAGGCGGCCAGCTCGTGGCCGTCGATCTCGATCGCGGCACGGTGCGCTGGCGGCTGGACGTCGCGACCGCGTTCACGCCTGCCACCGGTGACGGCCTGGTGTTTACGGCCAGCGATCAAACGATAGAGGCACGCGATGCCACCACCGGCGCATCGCGCTGGCGCGCGCCACTGCCCGGCGGAGCCGCGGCCCCGCTGTACTGGGATACCGGCTGGCTGCTTGCGTCCACCACGGCCGGCGATCTCGCCGCGTTTCGCGCCACCGACGGCACGCTCGTGTGGCGGCGCCAACTCGGTGCGCCGCTGATCAGCGCACCCGGCCCCGCGCTCGATCGACTCTTTCTGCCGCTTGCCGACAATCGCCTGGTCGCCGTGCGGCTGGTGAACGGCGAAACGGTGTGGGAGCTGGCGCTGACGGCGCCGGTGACGGCGCTGCTGGCGCTCGACGATCAACTGGTGTTTGGCACGGCCGCCAAGGATCTGATCAGCGTGAGCGTGACGCGCGGCCGCGAGCGCTGGAAATGGCGGCTGGGCGGCGACATCGCCGGCGTGCCGACCGCCGATGACAGACGCATCTACTTGGCCTCGCGCGACAACATCGTCCGCGCACTGGATCGCAAGAGCGGCAACCTGAGATGGAAAGCCGACCTCGCGGCGCGCCCGGCCGGCGGTCCACTGCGACTCAACGACTTGCTGGTGATGCCGCTCGTGTCGAGCCAGATTGTCGGCTTCGATCCGGCGTCGGGACAGCCAACCGTCACCGCCACCGCCGCCGGAGAGATCGGCGTGCAGCCGTATGTGCGTCTGAACGTGCGACAGACCTCACCGCAGCTGATCACCGTGAGCCGCGAGGGGCAGTTGCA
>Ga0136611_10000305_pt1 | contig 31216 bp, 29 predicted proteins | sample AntDrymUQ2232306_2_FD_106645 | JGI IMG/M metagenome (GOLD analysis project Ga0136611, IMG submission 106645) | Polar desert sand microbial communities from Dry Valleys, Antarctica - metaG UQ223 (23.06) | ecosystem: Environmental > Terrestrial > Soil > Desert | place: Antarctica: Dry Valley...
CACACCGGTGCCGCGGGCGAGCTCGCTTTCGGAACCGTCGACTCCTGGCTCGCCTGGAAGCTGACGGGCGACCACCTCACCGACGTGACGAACGCCTCGCGGACGATGCTCTTCGCCATCGGCGAGCTCGAATGGGACGACGAGCTGCTCGCCCTCTTCGGGGTGCCGAGATCGCTGCTCCCTCGCGTAGTGCCGTCGAGTGGCGCGCTCGGGGAGGCAGAGCTCTTCGGGACCCGGGTGCCGCTGGCGGGGATCGCCGGCGACCAGCAGGCGGCGCTCTTCGGCCAGCGCTGCCTGGATCCCGGCCAGGCCAAGGTCACCTACGGCACCGGGGCCTTCGTGCTTGCGAACGCCGGCGAGGCGAGGCCCGAGCCGCGGGACGGGGTTCTCGCCACGGTCGCGTGGCAGCTGGGAGCCGGGCCGCCGGTCTACGCACTCGAGGGCTCCGTCTTCGTCGCCGGAGCAGCGATCCAGTGGCTCCGGGACGGGCTCGGGCTCGTGGCCGACCCCGCGGAGACCAGCGCAATTGCGGCCTCGCTCGACGGAACCGCCGGCGTCTACTTCGTGCCGGCGCTCACCGGCCTCGGCGCGCCCCACTGGGCGCCGGAGGCGCGCGGCCTGATCACCGGGTTGACCCGGGGAACCGGACGCGAGCACCTCGTCCGTGCGGCACTGGAGGCGATCGCGTTCCAGACCCACGACGTCCTCGCTGCGATGGATCTCCGGGTCGAGGTGCTTCGGGCCGACGGCGGTGCGGCCGCGAACACGTTCTTGCTCCAGTTCCAGGCGGACGTCGCACGGGTCGCCGTGGAAGTGCCGGCCGAACGGGAGGCGACGGCGCTCGGCGCAGCCTCGCTTGCCGCGCTCGGGGTGGGGCTCGAGCCACCACCGACGACGCCTCCCGCCGCCCGCTACGAACCGGAGCTCCCCGCAGCCGAGGCGGAACGGCTCGTCGCCGGCTGGAACGACGCCGTTCGGCGCACGCTGGCATGAGCGAGTACTCGAGCCGCTGGAGGGACACCTTCGGACGCGTCGATCCAACGCGAACCGAGGCCGACCTCGCGTTCCTCGTCGGCACTCTCCCGCTACCGGCGTTCGCGCGGCTCCTCGACGTGCCCTGCGGGACGGGCCGCCACCTCCGTCCACTGCGCGCGCTCGGCTACGACGTCACAGGCGTCGACGTCGACCCGGTCGCAGCGGGAGCGGCGGGACACCACGCGCTCGTCGGGGACATGCGCGAGCTCGACGGGCTGCCCGGCGACTTCGACCGTGTCCTGAACATGTGGCAGAGCTTCGGCTACTTCGACGAGCCGACGAACGAGCGCGTCCTCGGCTCGTTCGCCCGGCGGCTGCGTCCGGGCGGGCGACTCGTGCTGGACCTCCAGAATCGCGCCTTCTTCGAGCCGCGAAGCCCGAGCGAGCGAGCGCTCGGCGGTGGCGTAGTCGAACGAGCGACCTTCGAGGCCGGGCGGCGGCGCTGCGAGCTTCGGTACCCGGACGGCGAGCTCGAGGTCTTCGATTTCCAGCTCTACGAGCCGGGCGAACTGGTCGAGCTGGGAGCACGGCACGGGCTCGAGCCAGTGCTCGTCGAGGCCTCCGCTGACGAGCCCTTGCTGAGGCTCGTGCTCGAGCGCACTGCCCCGCCTCAGACCGCGGCGTAGCGAACCACGGCGTCTACGACGACCTTGAGCCGGAGGCCCTCGTCGGTCAGCCGGTACTCGACCCTGGGCGGCCGAGCGTCGATCACGTGGCGGACGAGCACTCCGGCCTCTTCGAGCTCGACGAGGCGCAGCGCGAGCGTGCGCGGCGGGATCTCGCCGACCGCCTGCTTGAACTCGTTGAACCGGATCGCGCCTTCGTAGGAGGCCCAGAGGATCGAGACGATCCAACGGCGCTCGAGGAGGCCCGCCGCCTGGCGGACCTCCTCGGGCACCGGAGTGCAGCGCCTACACCGCATGGAGGGGCTTGCTCGCCGGCTCGAGCGCGAGCTCGAGCACCTCGTCGAGCGAGATCACGGGATGGAAGGTCATCTCGTCGCGCACGTTCGCCGGGACGTCGTCGAGGTCCTGGCGGTTGCGCTCCGGGATGATCACGTCCGTCAGCCCCGCGGCATGCGCGGCGAGGATCTTCTGCTTCAGGCCGCCGATCGGGAGCACGCGGCCCTGGAGCGTCACCTCGCCGGTCATCCCGACGGTGTGCCGGACCGGACGCCCGGAGAGCAGCGACGCGAGGGCGGTCGCCATCGTGATCCCCGCGCTCGGGCCGTCCTTCGGAATCGCGCCGGCCGGAACATGGACGTGGATCACCCGTTCGAACGCCTCCTCCTCGAACCCGAGGCCCTCGGCCCGCGAGCGCAGTGAGGAGAGCGCGATCTGCGCCGACTCCTTCATCACGTCGCCGAGCTGACCGGTGAGGACGAGCTTCTCCCTCCCCCTCGCGGCCGTGGCCTCGACGAAGAGGACATCACCACCGGTGCCGGTCACGGCGAGACCAGTGGCGACACCCGGAACAGCGGTCCGCTCCGCAGCCTCGCGGTAGAACTTCTGCCGGCCCAGTGCGTCGCGCACCTCGTCGAGCCCGAGCTCCACCGGCGCCTCCACCTTCTTCGAGGCGATCTGCGTGGCGGTCTTCCGGAGCAGCTTGCCGAGCTCGCGCTCGAGCTGCCGGACCCCGGCCTCACGCGTGTAGTCGATGATCAGCGACTCGAGCACGACGTCCGAGATCGCGACCTCGTCCTCCCGCAGCCCGTTCCGCTCCCGCTGGCGCGGCCAGAGGTAGCCACGGGCGATCGCGACCTTCTCGTCCACGGTGTACCCGTCGAAGCGGATCACTTCCATCCGGTCGAGGAGCGGCCCCGGGATCGAGTCGGCGACGTTCGCCGTCGCGACGAAGACGACCTCGGAGAGATCGAGCTCGACGTCGAGATAGTGGTCGCGGAACGTGGAGTTCTGCGCCGGATCGAGCACCTCGAGCAGGGCAGCGGAGGGATCGCCGCGCCAGTCGGCGCCCACCTTGTCGACCTCGTCGAGCAGGATCACCGGATTCATCGTCCCCGCGTCGCGGAGCGCGCGAACGAGCCGGCCGGGCAGGGCACCGATGTAGGTGCGCCGGTGCCCTCGGATCTCGGCCTCGTCGCGGATCCCGCCGAGCGACATCCGCACGAACTCCCGTCCGAGCGCGCGGGCGATCGATTCGCCGATCGAGGTCTTTCCGGTCCCGGGTGGGCCGACGAGGGTGAGGATCGCGCCCGAGCGCTTGTCGGGCTCGATCCCGCGCTCCTCGCGCAGCTTGCGAACCGCGATGTACTCGACGATCCGGTCCTTGACGTCCTCGAGCCCGGCGTGATCGGTGTCGAGCACCTCCCGGGTGTGGATCGGATCGAGCGTCTCGTCGGAGCGCTTGCCCCACGGGACTGCGAGGAGCCATTCGAGGTAGTTGCGGATCATCGACGCCTCGGGCGAGCTCTCACCCTGCCGTTCCAGCCGACCGAGCTCGCGCTCGGCCTGCTCGCGCACGGCCTCGGGCAGCTCCGCGTCGGCGAGCTTGGCGCGGAACTCGTCCACGACGGACGCGTCGTCCTCGCCGAGCTCCTTGCGGATCGATTCCATCTGCTTGCGGAGGATGTACTCGCGCTGCTGCTTGGCCGCGCCCTCCTCGACGTCGTCGCGGATCCGGCGGCGCACCTGCATCTCCGCGAGTCGCTCGCGCTGGAGCTCGATCGCGAGCTCGAAGCGCTCCTTGACGTCGACGGCCTCGAGCACCCGCACCTTCTGCTCGAAGCTGAAGTCGGGCGAGTAGCCGACGGTGTCGGCGAGGGCGCCGGGCTCGGTGATCGAGCGGACGAAGGCCGAGATCCGGCCGTCGTCGCCCCGCAGCTCGAGGATCTCCTCCACGAGCGCGCGGTACTCGCGCTCGAGCACCTTCGTGGTCGAGTCGGCGGCGGCCACGTCGTCCGGGCGTTCCTCGACCGAGACTCGCAGGCGTCCGCTGGCGTCGGTCTCGGCCGCGCCGGCGAGGCCGCGGTGTAGGCCGGAGAGAGCGACGGCGTAGCCGCCGCCAGGAAGCCGGACGCGATCGGTCACGTCGGCGACGGTGCCGACCTTGGCGTAGTCGTTCTCGTGGCGCGGGACGAGGAGCACGCGCTCCTCGGAGCCGACGTCCACGGTCAGGGTCACGTTCATGTTCGGGAAGACGACGATGTCCTCCAGCGGTACGAGCAGCATGGTGCTCACGGGCGACTCTCCTTCTGTACTGGTCTCTTACCAGCACTAACTACAAAAAGTATATCTGTATTCCCGCGATGGCTTCCCGGGGCGCGAAATCCCCGCTAACCCGCGTATGATCCGATCGTGCCGAGAGCGACGCCCCTCGCTGCGAGGAACGACACCCCGAAGGTCGGCGCTCGCGTCCGATCGCTCCGTCGCGAGCGTGGATTGACGATCGAGCAGCTGGCCGCCGCGACCGGGCTGACGAAGGGATTCATCAGCCAGCTCGAGCGCGATCGAACCGCTCCCTCCCTCTCCTCGATCGCCCGGATCTGCGATGCCCTGGGCGTGCGGCTCTCGACGATCTTCGAGCGCGAGCCTGCTCCCGCGCTCGTCCGACGCGACGAGCGGACGCAGGTCGAGAACCTGCACACGCTGAGCTTTCTGCTCTCGTCACGGGACGAGCCGCGGTTCCAGGCGATCGAGTCGGAGGTGGCGCCCGGTGGCGGCGCCGGGGACGAGTTGACCTCGCTCCCGGGGGAGATGGAGTTCGTCTACGTGCTCGAGGGATCGCTCGAGCTCCGGGTCGGCGACGAGACCCACGTGCTGGAGCAGGGCGACGCGCTCACCTACCAGCTCTCGAAGGCCCACACGTGGCGGAACAACTCGGACACGCACAAGCTCCGCGTGCTCTGGGTCGCCGTGCCGAACCCGTACTAGCGGCGCAAAGACCCCTGAAGGGGGCGCCTGCGGCCCGAGAACGTCCACTTCCTCGAAGCCTCAAGAATGGTGTCCCGCGGCCGACGACGGGCTGACCGATGCCGGCCCGCCTTCGCCTCCCGCTCTGCCTCGCCGCGTGCCTCCTCGGCACCGTGGCGCTGGCGCTCGGCCTCTGGCGTCAGGCGCAGGCCGACGTCCGCTCCGACGCACGTGCGCAGGCAGTTGCTGCCGCGCGAGCGATCGAGGATCGGGCCGACGCCGCCGTGCTCTCCCTCCACGGCCTCCGCGCCGCCTACGACACCGCTCCCCCGACGGGGCAGGAGGCGTTCTCCAACTTTGCCCGTGCCCCGCTCGAACGCCCCGAGCTCGTGGCGATCGGCTGGGCTCCCCGAGTCGCCGCCGCTGGTCGCTCCGCGCTCGAGGCCGCGGAGCAGATCCGGATCGCCGCGCCGACCGACACCCGCTTCACCTACCCCCTCATCGTCAGCTCTCCCCCACGCGCGGGCGGCGACGTCGTCGACCTCGGCACGGATCCCTCGCTCGGCCGCGCGCTGCGAGCCGCTCGCACGGCAGCAGAACCGCGGCTCTCCGCCCCGGTCCGCCTCCCGGGTGACGGCCGGCTCGGGGTCTACGCGTTCGTCCCCGTCTTCCGCCCCGGCACCGTGACCGGCTCGCCGGCCGAGCGCCGGGACGGCCTCCGCGGGCTCGTCGTCGGTGCCGTCGCGACCGGGGTTCTGGTCGACCAGGCTCTGGCCGAGAGCGACGTCCGCGTCACGGACGGCCCTTCCGTCCTCTCCGGTGCGGCCGCCGGCGAGGCCGAGATCGCTCGCGCCCACGTCTTCGGCCGAACCTGGCGCGTCGCGGCTCCGCTGGGCTCCGCTTCCCCCGTCGCGCCGCTCGCCGTCGCCGGCGTCGGGCTCGGGCTGATCCTTCTCCTCCTCGTCTTCTCTCGCGCGCTCGGCAGCCTGAGCAAGGACGTGCGGGCACTCCACACCGCCCTCGTCGGCCTGCGGGCGCGCTCCACCCGGGAGCTGAAGCTCGCCGCCGCCCGCGTGCACGAGAGCGAGCAGGCCGTGCAACTGCTCGCCGCGGCCGGCGAGGCGGCCGTGCTCGACGTCGACCGCGACGGGATCATCCGATCCTGCTCCGGAGCCGTGTCCGCCCTCCTCGGCTACCGCGACGACGAGCTCACCGGAACCGCTGTCTATGCGCTCCTCCACCCCAACGACCTGCTCGCGCCGCCGAGCGGCCCGCAGCGCTACGTCCGCAGCGACGGCACGTACACCGTGCTCGAGACGCGGCGACTGACGCGGCGCGATCCGCTCGGCTTCGCCTCGGGCGTCGTCACCGTCCTGCGGACTCCCGTTCCGCTCGCTTCCGTGCGTACGTACGAGCAGCGTCTCGCCGACGCGGTCGCACTCGAGCCCGATCCGGTCGAGCTCTTCTCGGTCGTGGCCGAGGAGACCGCGCTCGAGCTCGGACTCGCGACCGCGGCCATCGTCCGCTTCGAGTCCGAGTCCTTCGGCAGCATCGTGGGCGCCTGGCAGGCTCGCGGCGCGTCCGGTGCCGTCCCCGGGTCGACGATCGACCTCGACCCGATGGCGCCGGCCGGGATCGTCTTCCGCTCCGGCAGTGCAGCCGGCGCCGCTCCGCTCCGCGTCGGCGCCCGCCTCTGGGGCGCGCTGCTCGCCGAGGGCGGCGACGACGTTCGCCTTGCGAAACTGGCCGAAGCCGCCCAGGGCACTGTTGCGTTCGCCGACGCGAGCTCGCGGCTGAGCGCACTCGCCACCCGGGACGCGCTCACGAACCTTCCCGACCACCGTGCCTTCCAGGAACAGCTCCGCGCCGAGGTTCGGCGCGCGCAGCGGCACGAGCGCGCGCTCTCGCTCGTGCTCGTCAATCTCGACGGCTTCAGGCAGATCAACGACGAGCACGGCCGGCTCGCCGGCGATCGTGTGCTCGCCGAGGTCGCCCGCAGGCTCGGCGCCGCCGTGCGCCAGGGCGAGATCGTCTCCCGGGTGGGCGGCGACCACTTCGCCTGGATCCTCCCCGAGACGGAGGGACTGAACGGCTGGATCGGCGCCGAGCGCGCCCGGCGCGCGATCTCCAGCGTCGCCTTCGACGGCATCGGCACGGTCACGGCCTCGTCCGGGGTCTGCGACCTCGAGGACGTCGGCAGCCCGGAAGAGCTCCTAGCCCTCGCCGAGGTCGCGCTCGTCCACGCCAAGTCCTCGGGTGGTGACGCCACGTTCCGCTACTCCCAGGAGCTCGACGGCTCGGATGGCGTCGCCCTGACGAACGAGGAGCACCGCCCCCTCGCGCGCCTGCGGGCGCTCGCCCAGGAGCTCGACGCAGAAGACCCTGGCACCGAAGGCCATTCCGAAAGGGTCGCGCGCGTGGCGGAGAAGCTCGCCCTCTCGGCCGGCTGGCGCGCCGAGCAGGCAGTCCGACTCGCCCAGGCCGCGTTCGTGCACGACGTCGGCAAGCTCAGCGTCGGCGAGGACGTGCTCAGCAAGACGGGCCCGCTGACCGACGAGGAACTCGAGCAGATGCGGAACCACCCCGACACCGGGGCGGAGATCGCAGTCAACGCACTCGATCACGAGCAGATCTCCTGGATCCGCCACCACCACGAGCGCTGGGACGGTGCCGGCTATCCGAACGGCCTCGCGGGCGATCTGATTCCTGCCGGCGCCCGGCTGCTTGCACTCGCCGAGGCCTGGGACTCGATGACGTCGACCAGGCTCTACGGCGAGGCGCGCACGACCGGCGCCGCGCTCGCCGAGTGCCGCCGTGAGAGCGGGGGCCAGTTCGCACCCGAGGCGATCGCCGCGCTCGACCGGCTCTGGACGCTCGGGGCGCTCTCGGTCGACGCCCCCGTGCTCTCCGCCGACTAGCCCACCGCCGCCTAGCCGACCTCGCGGAAACGGGCGAGCGCCTCGACGGCGACGCGTCCGGCGAGCACGTCGGAGGACGTCCCTGCCCCGGCCGCTCGCCACGTCATCACCGTCGCCACGAACGCGCCGCCGGGCCAGAGCACGAGCCCGTTGTCGTGGCGGGCGGTCGCGATCCAGCCCGCCTTGTGCAGCACGGTCGAGGACGAGTCGAGGTAGCGGTCAAGCTTGCCGCGGTCGCTGACGTCGGCGAGCAGCCAGAGGAGGTAGCGGGCCTCGGCGCCCGTCACACCGAGCCTCGGCAGCGGGCCTTTCCCGCCCGCGCCGAGGTGGATCGAGCGGGCGAGCAGGGCGAGATCGGCGGCGGTCGTGTACTTGCCCAGCCCGAAGTCGGGCTGGCTCTCGACCCGCACCGGGATCGGCCGGAGGCCGGCAAGAAGCCGGAGCGAGGGCGTCTCGTAGCCGCCGAACATGCGCGAATCCCGGAGACCGAGCGCGGCCATGGTCTCATCGACACGAGCGGATCCCGCGCCCGTCGAGCCGGCGAGCCAGACCTCGAGCTCGTTCGCTGCGGCGTTGTCGGAGTCGACCAGCATCTCGCGGAGGAGACGGTCGAGGCGCGAGCCCGCCGCCGGCTTGTCCCTGTGAGCGGCGAGGACGGTGACCGCAATCGCCAGCTTGAGCGTCGACCCGGCCGGGAACCGAGCGGCGGCGTTCCAGCCGGCGCCGAGCCCGGAGCCGAGGTCCTGGACGTAGATCGCGCTCGTCGTGCCGAACCCCGCTGCCAGCGCGCGTACCGAGCGCGCGAGCTCGGGATCCTCACGGCCCGCGAAGACGCGAGGAGCGGCCGCGGCGGGAAGCCCGACGACATCGCGGACGAAACCCGTCGAGCGGCGTCCACGCGCGTCCATTGCGATAACGCGGAGGTCGAACTCGCTGCGGGGAAGCTCGAGGCGGAGCGAGAACGTTCGCCCCCTGAGCGGCCGGTCGGCCAGGACTCGTGCTCCGACCCGGACGATCACCCTCCGTGTGCCCACAGGCACAGAGCCTGCGACGAGGCCGAAGGAGACCTCGCGCGCTACCGGCGCGACGATCGAAATCGCCGGCGGTGGGAGAGCGAGTGGCGTCACACCGGCTCCAGCGCGCAATGCGGCCGCGGCGGGAGCTCGAGCGCGACCGGGTCCCCGGCCCGAAGCTCGCCTCCGGCCACGACGATAGCCATCACTCCCGCCTTCCGCACAAGCGCGCCGCCGGGCGCGCGATCGAGCACCGCAGCGAGAAGACCTGCCTGCCACTCCTCCAGCTGGCGGCACGGATTTCGGAGGCCGGTGAGCTCGACGATCGCCTCGTCGCCGAGCTGCAGCCTCGTGCCGGGCGGGAGCGAGAGCAGATCGACGCCGCGCGTCGTCACGTTCTCCCCCAGCTCTCCGGGAGAGACGTCGAAGCCAAGCCCTCGGAGCTCGTCGTGCAGCTCGCCGTGGATCAGGTGGACTTGACGCAGGTTCGGCTGGGAAGGGTCACGCGCGACGCGCGATCGGTGCTGGACCGTCACGCCGAGATGCGCATCGCCCTCGACGCCGAGGCCGGGCAGGAGCCTGATCGCAGCCTGCGCCTCCTTGCCGAGCGCGTGAGCGGAGCGCCGGTGGACTGCCTCGACCATCACACTCCTTACTTATAGAGCCAGTGTCGGACCGGCGGCGTAGCCTCCATTCGATGCCGATCGTCGCCCACCTCGATCTCGACGCCTTCTACGCCGCGGTCGAGGAGCTCGAGAGCCCCTCCCTGCGCACACAGCCGCTCGTCGTCGGCGGCGATCCGCACGGGCGGGGTGTCGTGGCGACCGCGAACTACGTCGCCCGCAGCTTCGGGATCCACTCGGCGATGAGCTCGGCCGAGGCGCTCCGCCGCTGCCCGAAGGTCGTCTTCGTCCGTCCGCGGCATGCGCTCTACCGCGAGTACTCCGCCGCGGTCTGGAAGTCGATCCGCGAGGTGGTTCCGGTCGTCGAGCGGACGGGCCTCGACGAGGGCTACCTCGACTTCACCTTGCTCGCCGCCGACTTCGTGCGCGCCCGCGCCCTGGCGGAGGCCGTTCGAACGTCGGTCCGGGCCGCGACGAGCCTCTCGTGCTCGCTCGGCGTCGCCCCGACGAAGGTCGTCGCGAAGGTCGCCTCCGACCGGCGGAAGCCGGGAGGGATCACCGTCGTCCCCGCCGGCACCGAGGCGGCCTTCCTCGCTCCGTTCGCGGTGCGCCGGCTTCCGGGTGTCGGCCCGCGCGCGGAGGAACGCCTTCGCTCCGCGGGGATCGCGACCATCGGCGAGCTCGGCGCTCTCACCGATCTCGAGCTGCGCGCTGTTCTCCCCGGCCAGGTCGGCAGGCTGCTGCGCGACCGCGCGCTCGGGATCGATCCGCGCGGCCTCGACCTGACGAGCGAGCGAATCTCGATCTCCGTCGAGGAGACGTTTGAGCGCGACCTACGCGAGCGCGATCTCCTCCATGCGGAGCTGCGCCGGATGGCGGATCAGCTCGGCAGCCACCTGCGCCGGGACGGGCTCTCGGCGCGAACGGTGACGACGAAGCTCCGCTACGCCGACTTCTCGATCCGGAGCCGCTCGACGAGCCTCACGGTCGGGATCGACGATGCCGAACGGATCGCCGAGCTCGCCTGCTCCCTGCTCGATCGCGGCCTCACCGACCGCCCGGGCGCGCTACGCCTGGTCGGCGTCGGCGTCTCGGGCCTCTCCGACTACCGCCAGCTCAGTTTCGAGGAGTGACGGCTCCACGGACGCGGCCGGAGCGAAGCGACACTTCAGGGGTCTTCGCGCGGTGAGCGTCCGCTCCAGCGGATGCTCACCATGCGCAGCTGGTTACAGCAGGTCGTTCGCCTCGAGGAACTCGCGCGCGACCTCGGTGGCTGAGCGCTTGTCGATCGCGACCGCGGAGTTCATGGCGATGATCGCCTCGTCGCTCAGCTTCTCGCTGACCGCGTTGATCGTGTCCTCGAAGTCGCCGCCAAGCTCGTCCGCAAGTTCCTGGTTCACGGCGGGCGCGACGTTCTGGAAGCCGAAGTTCGCCTCGGTGTCCTCGAGTACGACGTACTTCCCCGACGCGAGCGGCGGGTCGGTGGAGAAGATCGCAGCGACGTCGACGGTGCCCTGGTCGAGCGCCTCGTAGGGGCTGATCCCGGCGAACGGCGTGAACTGGACGTTCTCGACCCCGTAGGCCTCCTTCACGCCCGGCAGGCCCTGGAGCCGTGTCTCGAACTCCGGCTGGCCCCCCAGCTTGAAGCCGTCGAGCTTCGTCAGGTCACCGATCTCGGCGAGTCCCTCACGGTCGGCCGTCTCCTTCGTGACCGCGAGCGCGTCCGAGTCAGAGAAGGGCGTCATCTCGAAGAGGGTGAAGCCGTCCTCCTCGTAGAGCTCCTTGGCGCGGTCATAGGTCGACTCTGCACTGTCCTGTGCCTCGTCCTCGGCGAAGACGACCGTCAGCATCGTGCCCGTGTACTCCGGATACAGGTCGATCTGACCGCTGCGCAGCGCCTTGTCGATGATCTCGGTCGAGCCGATCGAGCTCTTGAGCGCGACCGTGTACCCCTTCGCCTCCAGCGCCTGCTTGTAGAGCTCCCCGAGGACGATCGCCTCGGTGAAGTTCTTCGAGCCGATCGTGACCGTGCGGTCCGACGCGGCGCCGCCGGCGCCCTCGTCGTCGCCGCCACAGCCGGAGACGGCCAGCGCGAGCGCGAGCGCGGAAAGGAGTGTGAGGGCCCGGATCACGCTTGGTGCCTTTCCGGTCGCCCCGAATCGAAACTTAGGAAAGAAGCTCGTCGAGGTCGTCGTGGCCCGCGGCGCGCGCGAGCTCGCCGGGAGTCCGTCCCTCGTCGTTCGTGGCCGCCGGGTCGGCGCCGCTCTCGAGCAGTGCCTCGACGCTCTCGCGATCGCCGTTCTGCGCAGCCGCGTGGAGCGGGGTGAAGCCGCCCGCCCCTCGCGCACTCGGATCGGCGCCGTGCTCGAGCAGGAGCGCGACGAGCTTCGGATGCCCGCCCGCCGCGGCGCTCTGGAGCGGCACCACCCGAAGGCTCTCGTTTCGCGCGACGGCGTTTGCGTCGGCTGCCTCGCCGAGCAGGAGCTCGGCCGCCTCGGCGTGGCCGAAGTAGGCCGCGAGGTGGAGCGGCGTAAAGCCGTCGCCGGACCACATGCGCGCGAGCCCGGACTCGCCCGCGAGCAGCTCCTCGAGCCCCCGGGATCTCCCGGTCGCCGCGGCGTCGAAGACGTCGAGCGCGGGGTTCGCGTCGAGCAGGACCTTCGCGATCCCGTCCTGACCGGCGTAGACGGCGCGCCGCACGGCCGAGACGCCCTCCGCGTCGCGCTCCTCGGCCGACTCCGGGCGGCGGTCGATCAGGTCACGGACGAAATCCTCGTCACCTCTAGCGATCGCATCGAACAGGTCGGTAGCCATCGATCGAACTCTAGGCGCTAGGCCCGCAGGAGCGGCCGGGTCAGGCAGGTCGGCCCGCCGTCGCCCTTGCGTGAGATCTCGTCGCCCCGGTAGGTGACGACGTCGACGCCCGCCTTCTCCATCCGGCGGCGCGTCTCCTCGTTTCCCTCGAGCGCGAGCGCACGGCGCGGGCCGAGCGCAAGCACGTTCGCGCCCATCGACTCGAACTCGTCGTTCGGGACCTCGACGACTGCGATCCCCCGCTCCGCGAGGAGCTCCATCAGCCGAACGGGCGCGAGCCTCGTGTAGACGAGCGCGAGATCCTCGTCGAGCGGCGAGAGGAACGACATCAGGTGCATCACCTCGGCGCTCCCGTTGTAGTGGGGCAGGTCGAAGCGGATCACCTCCACCCCGGGGAAAGCGGCTTCGACCGCGCCGATCCCTGCTCCGTTCGTGCGATAGCCGTGACCGACCAGGAGGGTTCGCTCGTCGAGCCAGACCGTGTCGCCGCCCTCGACGGTGCCCGGGTCGGCGACCTCGCTCGCCACCGGAACGCCCGCGGCGACGAGGGCCGCCGAGATCCCGGCCGGCTCGCGGCGGCGTCCTTCCTTGCCGGGTCGGAGGACGACCGTGCCTGCGCTGCCGACGAGAACCGGGTCGTAGGTGTAGATCGCGTCGGGGTTGCCCTCGTCGTGGCGCGAGAGCACGACCTCGGCGCCGGCCTCCTCGAGCAGGAGACAGAGGGCCTCGTGCTCGCCTGCGGCTGCGGCCGGGTCGGGTGCCGAGCGCCAACCGTACTCGCGCCAGGCGGTCGCGTCGGCCTGGAGCGGCGGGCGCAGGAGCACGCGCCGGAGCGTGCCAATCATGGACTGGGAGCCGTACGTGGCGGCGCTCATCGCTCCGGGGGCAGACTGAACGCGAGCTCGCCGAGCCGCCGGTAGCCCTCGACCGACGGGTGATCTCCGTCGGATGTCCACTCGTCGCGCATCCGGCCGCGCTCGTCCGGGTTCTCGAGCGTGGCGTAGAAGGGGAGCACCGGCACGCCCTCTTCGGCGGCGAGCGCGTCGATCAGCTCGTTGAGCCGGTTGATCGGATCCTCGGATGTCGGCCAGCCGCGGTTCCAGGGCAGGACGTTCGCGATCGCAACGCGCAGCCCGGCCTTCTTGCCGCGCTGCACGATCGCGCGCAGGTTCTCGGCCGCGGGCTCGACGTCGCGGCCCTGGGCGATGTCGTTGATCCCACCCTGAACGATCAGCACGTCGGCGCCGGCGGTGCACTCGTCGAAGCGGGCGGCGATCTCGTCGGTGCGCTCGCCGTAGACGCCGCAGTTGCGAAAGCGGAGGTGGGCGTCGGCCTGCGCGGCCCAGTGCTCCCACTGGCTCGTCGGGTCGAGCTCGTCGCCGATCTGCTTGCGGACGTCCGGGTCGGGATCCCAGGCGGGCGAGCCGGCGTGGATCGAATCGCCCAGCGCCGCGACGACGATCTCTCCCTCTGCATTCACGGTTGCGACCTCACCTCCCTCGGCGCGGCCACACCCCACTCCCATGAGCAGCAGAGCCAGCGCCACCAGAACGTAGCTGTGGACGGAGGGACGCATCGGGAGGATGATCTCTGGCATGGGTTTGTACGGCCCGCGCAACCGCGAGCTCCAGGAGAGGTTCGACACCCGGCGGCTCGCGGATCGGCTGGAGGAACGCGTCGTCCGCGAAACGATCGACGCCGACGACCGCGCCTTCATCGAGGCACGGGAGATGTTCTTCCTCGCAACCGCAGACTCTCGCTCGGGAACGCGCTCGCCAACCCGCAGGTGGGTCTCCTCTTCGTCGACTTCGAGGGGCAGAAGCGGCTCCGTCTGAATGGCATGGCCTCGATCGACGGCGACGATCCCTTACTCGCCGAGTACGAGCGCGCCAGTGCGTCGTCCGCGTCCGCGCCACCCACGTCTTCCCGAACTGCCCCCGCTACATCCACAGGCTCGAGCTCGTCGAGCGCTCGCGCTTCGTGCCCCAGGTGGGCGAGGAGCGCCCGTGCCCGACTGGAAGCACAACGACTGGGCCCGCGATGTCCTTCCGGCCGGCGACCCCGCCGAGCGCCCGCCCGAGACCTAGGTCTCCGTTTCGGTCTCGGTTTCCGAGAAGCGCTGGTAGAAGAAGCCCGCGAGGAGGAGGACGCCACCGACGGCGAGGAAGGAGAGCGCACGCGTCACGGAGCTCAGCGTGCTCAGGTCGTAGATGAACAGCTTCCCGAGCGCGATCGCGAAGAGGCCGAGCGCCGCAAGCCGGACCGTTCTCATCGACCGGCGCAAGCCCAGGACGAGCGCCGCCAGCGCGACCGCACCCCAGAACGCACTGACCGCGGTGTGACCCCGCTGGAACGCGGTCGTGATCGTCGCCCCGCTCGCCTCCTGCACCAGCCCGAGAATCGCGAGCGAGGCCCCGTAGAGGCCGAGGACGGCGAGAGCCCACCGAAGCGCTCGACCGGCCTGCTCGACGCTCTCGTCGATCAGGCGGTCGAGCGCGTCGATCGGCTCCAACTGTCGGAGCGAGAAGGCGAGCGCGATCAGGCCGCCGAGCACGAGGAGTAGAGCGGGCACTCCGTCGGCGGGCGTGCCGTTCGCGCTGAAGAAGTCCTCGGCCGTCGCCAGCTGCGCCAGCGTCAGGCCGGCGCCGAGCACCAGAAACGTCACCGACCCGAGCCAGAGTCGGGGCTCGGGAAGGAGAGCGCCTGCAGCCGCGAGTGTCGCCGCGGTCAGCGCCCACGCGAGCACGAGCCAGGTGTGGTCGAGCAGGACGATCGAGGATCCGAGCCCGAGCACGAGCGCCCCGAACCAGAAGCACGTCGAGAGGTCACGGCGACGGTAGACGGCCGCAGCGATCGCCAGGTGGGCGCCCGCCGCCCCGGTGAGCGCGTAGCCCCGAGCGTCGCCGGCGAAGAGCTCGACGCAGACGAAACCGGAGAGCGCCGCGCTGAGGGCGACTCCACCCGCCGAAACGATTCCGGTGCGCTCGGCCAGGAGGCCATGGAGGAGCGCGCCCGAGGCGGACGCGACCGCCAGGACGAGCGCACACCAGCCCCGGTGATCCGGGAGGTCGGGGACGCTGAAGAGCTCGAACGAGACGAGCGCGAGCCCGAGCCCCGCGACGCCGCTCAGCTCGAGGAGCCGCGAGCCGCGCAGCAGGCCGGCCGTCAGCGCCGACAGCGCGACGGCGCTCCAGAGAACGGTGACGCCGACGTGGCCCCACTCGAAGGCAAGGAGGACGGAGCTCCGCTCGAAGAGGTCGAGCAGTGCGAGCGAACCGGCGTCGACGAGCGTGAGGATCCCGAGACCGGCCGCTGCGAGCCCGAGCTCGCGGCGGTTCGCATCCGCCGCGCCGACGAGTTGTGCGAGCAGCGCGGGCATCGCCGCTCCCGATCGGTTCGGCGGCCAGGTACGGGCGAGAACCCCGAAAGCGACGAGGGCAAGACCGACGGCGGCGAGCGCGGGCACGCCGGCGAGGTAGCCCGCTCCGCGCTCGTAGAGCGTGTCCGGCGGAGCTTCGTGCCCGAGCGTGTACGCGAGCGCGAGTGTCAGATACGCGAGCGAGACCAGCTGGAACCGAGTCTCGGCGAGCCGTCGACCGAGCCAGGCGAGCGCGACTGCCTCGACCGCCCACGCGACGACGAGAGCGGGCCCATCCAGGAGCTGAGCCGTCGCGGTTGCCGCATAGGCCGTGGCGAAGACGGCCGCGAGAGCACCGAGCTCGCGCGTCGCGTCACGCCAGAAGCCGACTGCCACCGCACCGAAGACGGTCGTGAGCACGGCGAGGGCGACGCCACGGGAATCGCCCTCGAGCAGCGCGAAGCTCGAGCTGAGGCCAAGGAGCGCCGCGCCGGCGATGAGCAGGCTCGCGAGCGAGTCCAGCCGGGGAGCGGCGGTCGCGAGCTGCCGGACGACTCCCACGCCCGCGTAGAGAACAACGAAGACGAACGCGAGCGCGACGACTCGGCCGCGGGCGGGCTCGTCCTCGGCGAGGACGAGGGCGAGGATCTGCGGGGCGCTGACGATGGCGGCGACGATCAGCAGTCGCAGCCAGTCATGCCTGATCGCGACGGCGGCGGCGGCCGCGAAGACGATCGCGACGAAGGCTGTTCCGGTCGTCGTCAGGCTGCCGTCGAGGACGACAATCCCGGGCACGACCATGGCCCCGATCAGGCCGAGCCCGGCGACGACCTCGGACGACCAGAGCAACGAGAGCGCGACGCCTATCGCGGCGATCGTGGCCGCAAGCACGAGGGCGACGACGGGCGGAACGAGGTCGTAGAGCGCCGCGGCGGCGAGCAACGTCGCATAGCCGCCTGCGATTCCGGCCCCAGCGGACGCGACGGAAGCGTGCAGCCGGCCATAGCGGGCCTGGAGCACGATCGCACTCGCAAAGACGAGGGCCGAAGCACCGCCGCCGAGAAGGACGCGAGCGAGGGGCCCGATCCAGCCGTTGTTCGCGGCGAGGACGAAGAAGAAGACGACGCCGAGGAGCGTCACCACCCCACCCGCGAGCGCGAGCCCGCGGGCACCGACGAGGTCGGCCACGTCGAACTGAGGCAGGTTCAGCTTCGGCCGCTCGCGCTTCGGCGGCGGGATCGCGGGCTCGAGCGGCGGCATCGGCGCCCGCGTCGGGACCGGCGCCCGCTGCGGGATCGGAGCGGCGGCAACGCGCACGCCCGTCTCCCCGCCCGTGCTCCGCGTCGTCACGGTCGCCCGAATCTGCCGCAACTCGCGCTGTAAGGCGGTGATCTCACGTTCCATCCGGTCGAGCCGATCGAGGATCTGAGTGCTCATCACGTCTCCTCCGAAGCGTCGTCGCGCGGAAGTAGCTCGAGACTGAGGTCGCACGCGAGTGCGTCCGCGATCCGGAGCAAGGTGTCGATCCGGGGTGGGCGCCCGCCGCTCTCGAGGCGGGCGATCGCCGACTGGGTCGTGCCGACGAGCCCGGCGAGCTCACGCTGAGAAAGACCGCGCTCGGCCCTGCGCCGGGCGACCTGGCCCGCGATCGCGGCGAAGAACCAACCTTCCTCGGCCCCCGCGATCCGGGCCCGCAGGCGCTCGAGCGGGAGGCGGTTCGGATTGCTCTCCGGGTATCGCATACTTGCGATCATAGCCGGTTTGCTATCCGTGTAAACCCCTAGGCCACGAGGTGGCGGTTGCGCTCGAGCGCTCCGAGGACTGCGTCGACGTCTTCGTCGGTGTTGTAGAGGTGGAGCGAGACGCGGAGATTGGAGTCCCGCTCGGAGGCGATGATCTCTTCGGCCGCGAGCGCTTGCACGAGCACGGGGGCGTCCGTCGAGCGGACGCACACGAGCGGGCCGAGGGGCGGGGAAGCGACGGTCGCGGCGAGCTCGTCGAGGCCGGAGACGAACCGCTCGACGAGGCCGCGCACGTGCTCGGCGATCGCGGGCACGCCTGCCTCCGCGATCAACCCGACCCCGGCCACGCCGGCATAGATGTTCGGCACCGGCGGCGTCCCGGCGTCGAACCGGCGCGCGCTGCGGTGCGGGCGATACCGCTCGATCTGCATGTCGAAGACGTTCTCGTCCGCGAACCACCCGGTCTGCGTGGGCAGGAGCTCGGTCACGAGCCCCGGTCGGCAGGCCATGAACGCGAGCCCGGCCGAGGCGAGCAGGTACTTGACGGTGCCGCCGACGACGACGTCTCCCGCCTTCGCGGCGTCGAGTGGAAGCGCCCCGATCCCCTGATAGCCATCGACGAGCATCAGCGCGCCTTGCTCGCGCGCGAGGGCGCAGATCGCCTCGACGTCGTGCACCTTGCCCGTCCGGTAGGAGACGAAGGTCGAGCAGACGAGCGCCGTCCGCTCGTCGATCGCCTCTGCGTAGGCCTCGGGCTCGGGCGCGACCTGGACGACCTCGGCGCCGCGCAGTTCCTGCGCGTGCGCGATCTGGCCGATCGTGGGGAACTCGTTCTCGGAGATCACGATCCGGTTCCGCTCGCCGGTGAGGTCGACCGCGCTGACGAGCGCGCTGACCGCGGCAGAGACAGACGTTTGGATCGCGACGTCGTCGGGGCTCGCGCCGAGCAGACCCGCGAACGCCGCCCGGGCTGCCTCGGCCCGCTCGACCCAGTGCTCCCACTCGGCCCCGTTCTCGTCCCAGCCGGCGAGGTACTCCTCGTACGCGCCGCGCACCTCGTGGGAGAGCGCACCCTGCGAGCACGAGTTGACGTAGATCTTGTGCTCGAAGACGGGGAACCGCCCTCGGATCGCCTCACCGACCAAGATAGGCCTTGCGCAGATCCTCGTTCTCGAGCAGGTCGGCCGCCTGGCCGGACAGGACGACGCGACCCGTCGAGAGGACGTACCCACGGTCGGCGATCGAGAGCGCCATGTTCGCGTTCTGCTCGACAACGAGCATCGCCACACCGGCCTCGTGCACCTGCTGGATGATCTCGAAGCTCCGCTCGACGAGCACCGGTGCGAGCCCCATCGAGGGCTCGTCCATCAGGAGGAGCTTCGGGTGGCTCATCAGCGCCCGGCCCATTGCGACCATCTGCTGCTCGCCGCCCGAGAGTGTCCCGGCGAGCTGCGAGCGCCGCTCGTAGATCAGGGGGAAGAGCGAGTAGACCCGCTCGAAGTCGTCCTTGCGGCCCTTGCCGTCGCGGTTCAGGTACGCGCCGAGCTCGAGGTTCTCGAGCACCGTCATCGGCCCGAAGAGGCGGCGGTTCTCGGGCACGATCGCCATCCCGCGCCCGATCCGGTGGCTCGTCGAGCGGCCGGTCACGTTCTCGCCGTCGAACGAGACGGTGCCCGTGTGCGGCTTCACGAGCCCGAGGATCGTCTTCAGCGTCGTCGACTTCCCGGAGGCGTTGCCGCCGAGGAGGGAGACGAGCTCTCCCGCGCCGACCTCGAGCTCGACGTCCTGGAGGATGTGGATCAGCCCGTAGTAGGTGTTGATTCCGGAGAGCTTCAGGAGTGGCTCGGCGACACTCATTTCGTGTTGGCCGCCTTCGTCCCGAGATAGGCCTCGACGACACGCGGGTCGGTCGCGACCTCGCCGAATGACCCCTCGGCGATCTTGACCCCGTGGTCGAGGGCGATCACCCGGTCGGAGATCCCCTCGACGACGTGCATGTCGTGCTCGATCACGAGGATCGTGTAGCCACCCTCCGTCCGGAGCTTGCCGATCAGCTCCGTGATCTCGTGCGTCTCGACCGGGTTCATCCCGGCGGCGGGTTCGTCGAGCAGGAGCAGGCGCGGGTTCGTCGCGGTCGCGCGGGCGATCTCGAGCCGGCGGCGGTTCGCGTAGGAGAGGCTGTAGGCGGGCTGATCCCAGCGGTAGCCCATCAGCCGGTCGCCGAAGAACGCGAGCCGCTTCTCCGCAAGCGCGCGGATCTCCTTCTCCTCGCGCCGCTGCCCGGGCGTCCGCAGCATCGCCCGGAAGACGCCGGCCTTCGTGTGCCCGTAGGCCGCGGCCATCACGTTCTCGCGCACGCTCATGTTCAGGAAGAGGCGGAGCGTCTGGAAGGTGCGCGCGACCCCGCGCCTCGTGATCTGGTGCGGCGCGAGACCCAGGAGGCTCTTGCCCTCGAAGAGGATCTCGCCGCCCGTCGGCTCGTAGACGCCGGTGACGAGATTGAAGAGCGTCGTCTTGCCGGCGCCGTTCGGGCCGATGACGCTGACGATCTCGCCCTCGTCGACGTGCAGGTCGAGCCGGTCGATCACCGACAGGCCGCCGAAGGCCATCGAGAGGTGCCTGAGCTCGAGCAGCTTGGCCACTAGATGATCTCCACGCGCTTCTCGCCGAGCAGCCCTTCGGGCCGCGCGACCATCACCGCGACGAGCAGCGCCCCGAGGATCACGAACCGGGTCGGCTCGGGCTTCGCGAGGAGGACGTTCTCCCAGACGAAGGCCGCGAGGTAGAGCGTCGGCACGAGGAGGACGAGGCGCGTCCAGCCGCGCACGAGCGTCAGTCCGAGCACGATCGCAACGAGCCCGATGTACGAGGCCGGCGTGATCCACCCCGCGAGGTCCGCGGGGACGATCACCCACTCGTCGACCCATTCTGCGACCCGGCCGCCGCCGTTCGGGACGCCCGAGGTCCAGCCCTCGTCGATCCGCCCTGCGACTGCGTGAGCGAGGAAGCCGAGCACGATCGTCCCGCCGAGCACGGCGGCGAAGCGCGCCGAGAGCTTGAGGGCGCCGAGGAGCGCGAGGGCCCCGGCGACATAGAGGAGGAAGCGCGAGTCGCCCGGCTCGCGGAGGACCTCGAGGAGGACGCTGATCAGCACCGCCCCGATCACGACTCCGGCCTGGCTCCCCGCGCCGCCCAGGATGACCATCGTGTAGATCGTGATCACGAGAGGGAACTCGAAGGTCTGCGGGAAGACGCTCCCGTCGAGCGCCGTCGCGAGCGAGCCCGTCAGCGCGGCGACCGCGGCCCCGAACGCGAACGCGGTCAGCTTCAGCCAGTTGACCGGCATCCCCATCAGCTCGGCCGCGAGCGGATCCTCCCGGAGCGAGCGCCAGGCCCGACCGGTGCGGGAGTCGTTGGCAAGCCTCAGCGCCACGTAGACGAGTCCGAAGAGGGCAAGGGCGACGTAGAGGTAGGCGACGTTGAAGATCCCGTCGTGCGAGATCTCGAGCCGGTGACCGAAGAGGCTGAGCGGGTCGATGTTGATCAGCCCGTTGGGGCCGCCGGCGAGGTCGTCGCCGAAGATGTTGTCGCTGTTGTTCGTGGCCGTGAGGAAGATCTGGAAGAAGAAGAGGGTCACGATCGCCAGGTAGTCGCCGCTCAGCCGGCGGGACGGTAACCCGACGAGGAGCCCGACGAGCCCGCCGATCACGGCGGCGAGCGGGATCGAGAGGAAGATCGGGAGGTGGAGGTCGAACTTGTCCGAGCTGACGAGCGCATAGGTGTAGGCGCCCACCCCGAAGAACGCGGCGTAGCCGAGGTCGAGGAGGCCGCCCCAGCCGACGACGACGTTGAGCCCGAGCGCGAGCAGGACGAAGATCACCGTGTTGAAGGCGATGCGCCGGACGTAGCCACTCTCGAAGCCGACCGGGAGCAGCGCGACGAGCCCGATGAAGAGGATGAGCCAGGTCCACCAGGGCACCCGGGCGAGCCGCGCCTCGAGGACGCCCCGCCAGCCCGTCCGGCCGCCGCGCCGTTCGCCCGAGCGGGCGACCCACTCGTCCTTGCCGATCGCGGGGCCGGCGGTCGTCGAGGCCCCCGGGACGGCCTGCTCGAAGTCGCTGTCGCGAGTCTCGTCGTCCATCTCAGACCTTGTTGATGTCGGGGCGGCCGAAGAGGCCCTGGGGCCGGAAGAGCATGAAGGCGATCAGGATCGCGAAGACGAGCAGGTCGGACCAGCGCGTCGAGATGTACCCCTGGGTGAACGCCTCCGCGAAGCCGAGGATCAGCCCGCCGGCCATCGCACCCGGGATCGAGCCGATTCCGCCGATCACGGCGGCCGTGAACCCCTTGAGGCCGATGATGAAGCCGATTGTGGCCGAGGTTGGAGCGCGCAGCGCGAACAGGACGCCGGCAGCGCCAGCAAGCGCCGACCCGAGCACGAACGCGAAGACGATCACGCGGTCGATGTTGATCCCCATCATCGCGGCGGCCTCGCGGTCGTGTGAGGTGGCCCGCATCGCCTTGCCGATCCTCGTCTTCGTGACGAGCAGCCAGAGCAGGACCATGAGGATGAAGGCGGAGACGATGATGATGATCCGGAGCAGCGGGACGCGGACGTTGCCGATGTCGAAGCCGCTGAAGAAGAGCGTTCCCTCGCCGAGCGCGAACGCGTCGTAGTCGCGCTGCTCGGCGCCGAAGAGGAGCTGCACCGAGTAGGCGAGGAAGAACGAGACGCCGAGCGCGCTGATCAGGGGCGCGATCCGGGGCGCGTTGCGGAGCGGCCGGTAGGCGAAGCGCTCGATCGCGACCCCGAGGATCGCGCAGCCGACCATGGCCGCGAGCGTGACGAGCACCAGCAGGAGCCAGAGCGGCACCTTCGGGTTCGCCGAGCCGCCGAGCGCCTGGAGCGCGCCGTAGCCGATGAACGAGCCGACCATGAAGACGTCGCCGTGGGCGAAGTTGAGGAGCTTGAGGATCCCGTAGACGAGCGAATAGCCGAGCGCAATCAGGGCGTAGACGCTCCCGAGCGTCAGGCCGTTCAACGTGAGCTGGATGAAAGTGTCCACGGAGTGCCCGAGTCTAATCCTGGAAAGACGAGCGGCCCGGCAGAAGCGCCGGGCCGCTCGGTGTCACCTTGGTTCTCTCTAGCCGACGAGCTTGTACGAGCCGTTCGACTGGATCTGGAAGATGTAGAACCGCGCGTTCAGCGGGTCGTTCGTCCTGGTCGAGAAGCGGAAGTCGCCCCCGAGGATCCAGTTCTTGACGACGATGCGCTTCACGTTGCGGACCACGTCACGCCGATCCTTGATCTGGCCCTTGCCGACGTTGCACGCGCGCCTGATCGCATTCATCGCGACCTGCACGGCACCGTAGGTCGGGGGCCCGAACGACTCCAGGCTCGACTTCGGGTTGTCCCGCTTCCAGCCGGCGATCAGCGCCTTGTTGTAGGCGAAGCCGCTGATGTCCGGAGCGAAGTTCGAGACGTACGAGCCCGGGAGCTTGAACTTGTCCGGCGAGTTGGAGCCGTCGCCGCCGAACACCTTCGCCCGCTTGCCCTGCTCGAGCAGCTGCTGGCCGAACGTCTGCGCGTCCTCCGGCTGCTGCGTCGGGAAGAAGACGATCTGAGCGTCGTTCGGCACCTTGGTCACGAGCGAGGAGAAGTCGGTCGTCTTGACCGACGTCGACTCGCGGATGACCGTGACACCCTTCGCCTTCAGGAACGACTGCGCCGCGTCGGCGAGACCCACCGAGTACGGCTCCTGGAAGTCGATGATCACGACCTTGCTCACCTTCAGCTTCTCGACCATGAACTTCGCGTCGCTCGGGCCCTGGATGTAGTCGCCGCCGACGACGCGGAAGAACGCCTGCGTCGCCTCCTTGACCGCACCCTGCGTCAGCGACGTGCGCGTCGCGGACGGGGAGATGTGGGCGAGCCCGGCCTGGAAGTAGGTCCGGCTCGTCGCTGCAACCGCACCCGAAGTGGCCGGCCCGATCACCGCGACGACGCTCCTGTCCGCCACGTACTTCTGGGCGAGAGCCTGCGCCGGAGCGGGACCCTGCTCGACCGGCGTGTCGCCGGTGACGAGGCGGATCCTGAGCCCGTACGTCCTCTGCAGCCGCTTGACGGCGTACTTCGCCCAGCTCAGCTGTGCGTTGCCGAGGAAGCCCGCTCCGCCGGTCAACGGCGTCACGAGCGCGATCTTCAGTGTGGACTTGCAGCTCACTGCCTGCTGCGCGTCGGCACTGACCGTGGCCGCCGGACGCGCAACCGCAGTCGCCGCGAGCACCGCGGCCACCACGCTCACGAGCGCCAACATGATGGCCCTCTTCATTCGATGCCCTCCCTTGTGGATGTATCGGTTTCCGTCATATGAGACGCCTTTTCGAGTCAACTTGTTGCCGCGGCCCCGGCGGCGTCGTAGGAGCGCGACGCGGGATCGCCGGACGGGTGGAAGACGCCGAGGATCCGCATCACCCCGGGGCCGGTGTTCTCGATGCAGTGGACCTGCTCCGGCGGCAGGTGGAAGCACGACCCCGCGTGGAGAGGGATCTGCTCGCCGCCGAGGTGCGCGAGTCCGTTGCCCTCGACGATGTAGCCGACCTCGTCGTAGGTGTGGCTGTGGTCGGGCGCCCGGCTCGGCTCGACGATCCCGACGAACTGCGTCACCTGGGCGCAGCCCGCATCCTGGTTGACCAGATAGCGGAACGTCCGCTTCGCATCGGCGCGCAGCTCCTCCTGCTCGGCGAAGCGAACGACGACCTGCCTGCCGTCGAGTTCCTCGCTGGGAGGCGAGGTCACGGAGAGGGCGACGAGCTCGCCGGGGCCCGGGTTCTCGATCGTCCAGCCCTCCCCGGCCCGCAGGTAGACGCCCGCGTCCGGCTCGAGCGCATGCGGATCGCCGTCGACGACGAGGGTGCCCCGGCCTGCGGCAACGTAGAGCAGCTCGTCCTGATCCGCCCCGCCCCGCTCGAGCGAGCGTCCCGGCGCGAACCGGAGCAACCGCTGCTCGAGCAGCCCCGCGGCGATCGTCGTCTTCTCGAGCACGGTGTCCCCCGCGGGACGGTGCCCCTCGAGGTCGCGCTCGTCGATCACCGTTGCTTGCCGCATCGCTCAATCGAACCCTCTAAGCGCTGACATGTCAACAACTGGTTGGAATCCCGGTCGGTGCGTCGCCTAGAGTGGACGGCGTGAACGTCGTCGAGGCGATCGATCTCCGCCGGACCTACAAGACCACCACCGGGACGATCCGGAGGCGGTCGCTCGAGGTCGAAGCCGTGCGCGGCGTCAGCTTCTCGATCGCGGAGGGCGAGCTCTTCGGCTTGCTCGGACCGAACGGCGCCAGCAAGACGACGACGATCAAGATGCTGATCACGCTCCTGATCCCGACCTCGGGCGAGGCGAGAGTGCTCGGCCACGACGTCGTCAAGGACGCGCGCTGGGTTCGCCAGCGGATCGGCTATGTGTTCGGCGGCGACCGCGGGCTCTACGAGCGCCTCTCCGCCCTCGACAACCTTCGCTATTTCGCCGAGCTCTACGGCGTCGAGCCGCGGAAGCAGAAGCCTCGGATCCAGGAGCTGCTCGACCTCGTCGGCCTCGCGGGCCGCGAGAAGGAACGCGTCGAGGGCTACTCGCGCGGCATGCGCCAACGCCTGCACATCGCGCGCGGCCTCCTCCACGACCCGCCCGTCGTCTTCCTGGACGAACCGACGATCGGCGTCGACCCCGTCGGCGCGCGCGAGCTCCGGGCCACGATCGCCTCGCTGACCGCTTCCGGGAAGACCGTGCTCCTGACGACGCACTACATGTTCGAGGCCGACGCGCTCTGCGACCGGATCGCCGTGATCGCAGACGGCCAGATCGTGGCCCAGGGCACCCCACAGGAGCTGAAGGCGGGCGTCGCGGACGAGAGCGTCGTCGAGGTCGAGGTGTTCGGCGTCGAGGAGGCTTCGGTCGAGCGCGTCAAGGCACTCGAAGGCGTGCGCGCGGTCACGATCGAAGAGCGGGAGCAGAAGCAACTCCTGATCGTCCAGACCGCCCCGGGCCTCGAGCTGACCCACGCAATCCTCTCTCAGCTGAACGGGACCTCGGTCGGACGCGTCTCGTCCCGCGAGCCCACGCTCGAGGACGCGTACGTGCAGCTCGTCACCGCCGTTTGATGCTGCACACCCTGCGGATGATCCGGATCGGCTGGATCCTCCAGCTGAAGACGATGGCGCGCTCGGGCTTCGACGTGATGCAGGCCGTGGTGACCCCGATCGTCTACGCCTCGATCGCCTTCTTTCTCTACCGCCGCGGCGGCGGCGCCGAGACGCTCCTCTGGGTCTCGCTCGGAGCCGCGTTCATGGGGCTCTGGGCCTCGACCCTCTGGGGCGCCGGCAACACGATCCAACGGCAGCGCTCCCAGCAGACACTCGAGTTCACGATCGCCTCGCCGACGCCGTTCCTCGTCTCGCTGATCGGGACGAGCCTCGCAAGCTCGACCGTCGGGCTCTACTCGCTCGTGGCGACGCTCGCGTGGGGCCGGTTGCTCTTCGGCGTCCCGCTGGAGCTCGCGCACCCGTTCCTCTTCGCGCTCTCGCTCCCCGCGGCCGTGCTCTCGCTCGGTCTGCTCGGGATCGTGATGGCGGCGATGCTGATCCTCTACCGCTACGCGTACGCGCTCGCGAACATGCTCGAGTACCCGATCTGGCTGGCCGCCGGCCTGCTAGCGCCGATCGCGCTCCTGCCGGACTGGGTGCACCCGATCTCGTACGCGCTCGCACCCACCTGGGGTGCCCGGGCGGTGCGGGAGAGCGTCCTCGGTGGCTCGCCGCTCTTCGCGATCGGGATGTGCCTCGCGCTCGCCGCGGTCTACCTCGTGATCGGCTACTTCTTCGTCCGCAACTTCGAGCAGCTCGCGCGCAAACGGGCGACGCTGGCGCTCTCGTGAATCAGTCGCAGTGAACGGGGCGCGCGTCTTCGTCGTCGGCGGCGTCCTCTCCTACCGCGCCCTCTTCGGCTGGATGCAACCGGTCGTCTACGTGCCGACGATGCTCGGCGGCCCGCTGTTCCAGATCCTCTTCTTCGCCTACATCGGCCGCGCGAGCGGCGTCGAGTCGGACGCCTTCTTCGTCGTCGGGAACGCAATCCAGGTGACCGCGATGGCGGGTGTCTTCGGGGTCGCGATGACGGTCGGCGGCGAGCGCTGGACACAGACGCTCTCGCTCGTGCTCGTCAGTCCGGCGAACCGGTTCGCGCTCTTCCTCGGCCGCGCGCTGCCGCTGATCGTGAACGGAGCGATCCTCTCCGCGTTCGGCTTCGTCGTCGGGATTGCGTTTCTTGACTTCGAGCTCGCTCCGAGCGTCCTCCCGGCCCTCGCGGCCTGTGTGCTCGTGACGACGGCGTCCTGCACCGCGTTCGGCTTCATCATCGGCTCGATCGGGCTCTACGCCCGCGAGATCTTCGTCGCCGCGAACCTCGCCTACATCGGCCTGCTCCTCTTCTGCGGCGTCAACGTGCCGCTCGACGAGCTGCCGGCGTGGATGCGCGCGATCAGCGAGGTGCTCCCGCTGACGCACGGGGTTCAGGCGGCGCGCCTCGTCGCGGACGGCGGCACGCTCGGAAGCGTCGACGGGCTGATCGTGCACGAGGCGGCGATCGGCGTGGGCTACGCGCTCGCCGCCTATTTCCTCTTCCGGGCCTTCGAGGCCGCCGGGCGCCGCAACGCGACCTTCGACAACTATTGAGGCACTGATGCGTACCCTGCGGCTCCTCTGGATCGGCTGGCTCTTCCACATGAAGATGCTGACGCGGTCGGCGTTCAACTTCGTCCTCGGGATCATCTACCCGCTCTTCTTCGCGTCGGCCGCGTTCTTCATGTTTCGCGCCGGTGACGACCCGAAGCCGCTCCTCTACGCCTCCCTCGGGGCGGCCGTGATGGGGATCTGGGGCGCGACGAGCACCGCCGCAGGCGCGGCGATGGCGCGCGAGCGCTGGACAGGCACGCTCGAGCTCCTCGTGGCGGCGCCCGTCAACTTCGGACTCGTGCTCCTGCCGGTGACGATCGCGATGGCGACGATCGGGATCTACAGCATGGCCTCGACGCTCGCCTGGGGCTGGCTCGTCTTCGGAATCCCGATTCACATCGGCGACCCGCTCGCGTTTTTCCTCGCCGTCCCGGCCACGGTCGTCTCGATCGGGGCGCTCGGCTTCCTGATGGCGGTCGCCTTCGTCCGCTTTCGCCAGGCGTGGGCGCTGGGGAACATGCTCGAGTACCCCGTCTGGCTGATCTCGGGCTTCCTCGTCCCGCTGACGCTCTTCCCGGACTGGGTCAGGCCGATCTCGTGGGCGCTCGCGCCGACCTGGGGAGTCAGCGCGATCCGCGAGGCCGCGCTCGGCGGCGCACCCTACGCGGACATCGGTGCGGCACTCGCGCTCGGCGTCGCCTACACCGTGGCCGGAGTCCTGCTCGTGAACCGGGCGCTGCGAGCCGCGCGCGCCAAGGCGACGCTCTCGCTGTCGTGACGGCCGCGCGGGTCTTCTTCGTCGGCGGGCTGATCAGCTACCGCGCCCTCTTCGGCTGGCTCTCGCCGTGGGTCTTCATCCCGAGCCTCCTCGTCGCGCCCGTCTTCCAGATTCTGCTCTTCGTCTACATCGGCCGCTCGGCAGCGCTCGAGTCCGACGAGTTCTACGTGATCGGGAACGGGATCCAGTACGCCGCGGTTCCGTGCGTCTTCGCGATGACGAACATCATTGCCGGCGAGCGCCACCAGCAGACTCTCGGCTCGATCCTGATCACGCCGGCGCCGCGGCTCCCCCTCTTCGTTGGCCGAGCCCTCCCGGTCGTCCTGAACGGCTTTTTCGTCGCCGCCTTCGGGCTGGTCGTCGGCGGGGCGATCGTGGGGATCGACGTGCCGCTCTCCTCGGTGCCGGCGATCGCGCTCGTGACCGCGGTGAGCGCCTTCTCGTGCACGGGGCTCGGCCTGACGAGTGCCGCGATCGGCCTCGTCGTCCGCGAAACGGCTGTCCTCTCGAACATCATCTTCGGGATTCTGCTCGTCTTCAGCGGGGCCAACATCCCCCTCGACGACCTCCCCGGCTGGATGAGCACGCTCGCCCAGGGGATGCCCTTCACCCACGGGATCGAGGCGACCCGGCGGCTCGCCGACGGCGACGGTCTGGGCAGTGTCGGCGGCCTCGTCGCCACGGAGGCGCTGCTTGGGTTCGCCTACGCCGCCCTGGGCTTCGTGCTCCTCCGCGTGCTCGAGACGCACAGCCGCAAGCATGCGACTCTCGAGCGCGCCTGACGCTAGAAGTAGAAGGTCGTCCAGGCCTCCCACCACGTGTCCGCGGTAACGGAGATCGTGCGCGAGTCGACCCGCTCGACGCCCTTGCGGAATCGGAGCGCGTCGACGGCACCGGTGTGCTTGAACTCGACCTTGATCTCGCAGGGGCTGCCCGGGTTCCACGGCTTCACCTTCGAGAGGTCGGCGAGCGCGCGCTTCGCTCCCTCCTCGATCATGGTGCGGGCGCGGACGGGTGGGATCTGCCGTGCCGACTGGACGCCGAGGCCGGTCTTGACCGCGACCGTGGTCAACCCGTCGCCGAGGAGCTCGCGGCCCTCCACGCAGGCGGCCTCGTCGCCGGTGACGAGCAGGACCGGGCAGTCCCAGGTCCCGCAGACGGCCGCGTGGATCCCCGTCTCGCCGACGAGCGTGCCGTTGAACCAGAGGTTGAAGTAGTCCTTGCCCGAGACGGTGTGGTTGAGGACGCCGCCCTGGATGCCCGCCCGCGCGTGCATCCCCACGAGCAGGCATGCGTCGACGCCCTCCTCGAGGAAGGCGGTGTACTCGGTCCAGTCCTGCTGGACGACGAACTCGCAGTCGGGCTCGAGGAGTTCGGGGAGCAGCGAGTTGAACGAGAACTCCTCGCCAGCGCCGTGGCAGTCCATCACCACGATCTCGGTCGCGCCTCCGGCCTTCGCGCCGCGCACGGCCGCGTTGATCTCCTCGGTGTAGAGCTTGCGGCCCTCGTCGTAGAGGGGAGCGCCGCCGCTCGTCTGGGCGCCCTTGACGATCCCGGAGACGCCCTCCATGTCGGTGATGATGTGGACGCGCACCGGCGGGTAGCGTAAGCGATCGTGGAGACCGGCCTCGCAGGGAAGGGCGTCCTCGTCACCGGAGCCTCCGGTGGGATCGGCGCGGCGTGCGCCAGAGCCTTCGCCGCAGAGGGCGCGTGCGTTCTCGTCCACTACCACCTCGGCGAGGAGCGAGCGCGCGAGGTCGCCGCGGAGCTCGGCGGCGTCCCCGTCGTCCGGGCAGACCTCACGGACGAGCGCGAGGTCGACCGAATGTGGGAGGAGGCGCGCTCGACGCTCGGACGGATCGAGGTCTGCGCCGCCGTGGCGGGCGTGTGGCCCTCCGACGACGAGCCGGCCTGGGCTCTCTCGCTGGAGCGCTGGGAGCGGACGCTGCGCCAGAACCTGACCTCGGTGTTCCTGACCGCGCGCGGCTTCCTCCGCGAGGTCGAGCGGAACGGCGAGGGCTCCCTCGTGCTCGTCGGCTCGACTGCGGGGCTCGTCGGCGAGGCCGGGCATTCGGACTACGCGGCCGCCAAGTCGGCGGTGCTCGGCGGGCTCCTGCTCAGCCTCAAGAACGAGGTCGTCCGGATCGCGCCGAGCGCGCGCGTGAACGCCGTCGCGCCGGGTTGGACGGAGTCGCCGATGACCCGCGGGCACGTCGACCCGGAGGCGGTTCGGAAGATCTCGCGGACGATGGCGCTCCGCAAGGTCGCCCAGCCCGACGATGTCGCCCGCCAGGTCGTCGTCCTCGCCTCGGACGTGCTCTCCGGGCACGTCACCGGCCAGGTCGTGACCGTCGCCGGCGGGATGGAAGGGCGCGTCATTCACGACGACGGCTGACCCGGCCGAAGCAGAACGAGAAAGCGGCGAGCCGAGGCCCGCCGCTTCAGACCCGTCGAGCCGCAGGATGATTGCCGTCAGTCCCCGACCGGAAGAGTCGCTGTCCGTATCGGCAAGACACGCCAGAGCTTGAGCATTACGAGTGTGGTAGGCCAGAGCCGACTGGATCGACGCCCGCTCGCGGCGCGGGCCGGCGAGCGAACGCCGGGAGCGAAGCGACCCTTCAGGGGTCTTGGCTCGTCCGTTTGCGCCCCAAAAAATGAGGAGGCCCCCGCCGCCAGGGGGCCTCCTCGTGGCTCCCTGAATGGAAGCCGGTCTCCTCTCCCGGTCTGCCCTGCCGCCGCGGGGCGCTCGGAAGATGTATCCAGTGTGTCGGCGACAGGGCGCCGCGCCCATCACCCTTCTACGGTTGACTCGTCCCTCGAACGGGGTTGACGCGCTGGGTTCACCTCTACAGTAGGCGCCGATGTCGAGCCGGTTCCTCGAACGCCTGCAGAGCGGGCCCCCGATCGTGTGCGACGGTGGCATGGGCACGCTCCTCTCCGGAGCGGTGCCGCGGCTCCGCTGCCCGGAGGAGGCGAACCTGCGCGCGCCCGAGAGCGTGGTCGCGCTGCATGCGAGCTTCATCCGCGCGGGCGCCGAGCTGATCGAGACGAACACGTTCGGTGCCAACCGGCCCAAGCTCGCGACGCGCTTCCTCGAGGACGAGCTCGAGGCGATCAACTCGACGGCCGTTCGGCTCGCCCGTGAGGCCCGCGAGATGTGCGGCGGTGAAGTCTTCATCGCCGGCGCGATCGGCCCGCTCGGCGAGGTCGAGCAATTCGACGCGACCGAGACGGCGCCACTCGTCGCCGAGCAGGCGGAGATCCTCGAGGCGCGCGGCGTCGACCTGCTTCTGCTCGAGACCTTCTACGACCTCGACGAGCTCGAGGCCGCGATCGCGGC
>Ga0136611_10000306_pt1 | contig 31194 bp, 35 predicted proteins | sample AntDrymUQ2232306_2_FD_106645 | JGI IMG/M metagenome (GOLD analysis project Ga0136611, IMG submission 106645) | Polar desert sand microbial communities from Dry Valleys, Antarctica - metaG UQ223 (23.06) | ecosystem: Environmental > Terrestrial > Soil > Desert | place: Antarctica: Dry Valley...
ATCCGCTCCGCCTTGTGCGCCGGGACGCCGGTGATCTCCTCCTGCCACGCCGGTGTGCACGGCGAGGACGGATCGTCGTAACCGGTCGGCCACTGCCCGGGCAGGCCGTCGCGTCCCACGCCGTAGGAGGCCAGCAGCAGGTCGAACACGGTCGTCACCAGGCGGCCGGCGACCCGACGGGCCGGGACGCCCCGCACGATCACCGATCCTCCGCCGTCCGCGGAGTCGAACCGCGGCAGCGCGACCTCGACCACCTCGCTGCCCGCGCCGTACAGGGTCAGGAGCGGATCGGTGTCGCCGAGCTCGAGGTTCCAGCGACCCTCGCCCTGGGGGCCGAAACGGTCGCCGAGCGTGCCGTTCGGCACGACCGGCTCGCCGGTGGCGGTGTCGAGCAGCACGGTCTTGAACTGCGCGTGCTCCTCGGTCCGGCCGAGGTCGTGCGCGGTGAGGAACTTGCCCGGCACGTGGGGGCCGTCCCGTTCGTCCAGCGCGACGAGGAACGGCAGGTCGGTGTAGCGCTTGACGTAGCCCTCGAAGTACGGCGTGGTCTTCTCGACGAAGAACTCCCGCAGCAGCACGTGACCCATCGCGAGCGCCAGCGCACCGTCGGTGCCGGGTGCCGGCGCGAGCCACTCGTCGGCGAACTTCGTGGCGTCGGAGTAGTCCGGCGAACAGACGACGACCTTCTGCCCCCGGTAGCGCGCCTCGGTCATCCAGTGCGCGTCGGGCGTCCGGGTGACCGGGACGTTGCTGCCCCACAGCATCAGGTAGGTCGCGTCCCACCAGTCGCCGGACTCCGGGACGTCGGTCTGGTCGCCGAACACCTGCGGCGAGGCGACGGGCAGGTCGGCGTACCAGTCGTAGAAGCTCAGCATCGGCGCGCCGAGCAGCGCGTAGAACCGGGCGCCTGCGGCATGGCTGACCATGCTCATCGCCGGGATCGGGCTGAAGCCGGCGATGCGGTCCGGGCCGTACGCCTTGATGGTGTGCACGTGCGCCGCGGCCGCCAGCTCGGTCGCCTCGTCCCACGTCGCGCGGACCAGGCCGCCCTTGCCGCGGGCGCTCTTGTACTGCTTGGCCAGCAACGGGTTCGAGACGATGTCGGCCCACGCCTCGACCGGGTCGCCGTCGTGCCGCAGCTTGGCCTCGCGGAACAGCTGCAGCAACACGCCCCGGACGTAGGGGTAGCGCACCCGGGTGGGCGAGTAGGTGTACCAGGAGAAGGCCGCGCCGCGGGGACAGCCGCGCGGCTCGTACTCCGGGCTGTCCGGACCGACCGACGGGTAGTCGGTCTGCTGGGACTCCCAGGTGATGATCCCGTCCTTGACGTAGACCTTCCACGAGCAGGAGCCGGTGCAGTTCACCCCGTGCGTCGAGCGCACGACCTTGTCGTGGCTCCAGCGGTCACGGTAGAAGTCGTCCGCCTGCCGGCCGCCGATCTTGTGGAGGGTGCGCCGGTCGTCGCTCACCTCTCCCCTGGTGAAGAAGCGACGCGTTCCGACCAGCGCGTGCGTCAGGTCGCCGTCCAGGCGCGGCTGCGCGCGGTCACCGGTGATCGACAAGACACGTTCCTCCACTGTCTCGACACTCTCTGGCCAGGCAGGCGGGGTCAGAGCCGTTTCGTAGCGGCCCCATCAGAGCACGAACGTCCGCCGGTGCTGGCCCTGCTGGCCGAACCGGAGTCTGCGATGCGGCACCGCGCCTGACTGCTCACCCCGCACCGACGAGCGAAGGGATGCGAGAGACGGTGTGCAGCTCACCGGGACGTCGGCGTACACAGTGATCACTGTCGATCCCCTCGGCGGTGCCCTCGGTCTCGCATCCCACGTCGAGCCTGCCCGAGTCCTAGGCGGTCAGAGAAGGGCACAAGGTCCCGTCCCTGTCGGTCCAGCGGTGGCGCAGGATGCGAGCGGGATGACAGACCCCTTGCTCCGGGTCCTTGGTCCCTATCCGTGGGCGCTGGCGCGACGTGAGATGAGGGACATGCGGATGACTCCACCTCCCCCGACGACGGACGACCCGGTCCCGCGCGCCGCTGCCGATGGCGCCGCACCGGACGGTCGACAGCCGAACCTCATGCTGGCGCTGGCGACCGCGGGTTTCCTGGTGAACTTCTGGGCGTGGTCGCTGCTCAGCCCGTTGGGCGGGCAGTTGCGCGACGAGTTGCAGCTGTCGTCCTTCCAGCAGTCGCTGCTGGTGGCGGTGCCCGTGCTCGTCGGCTCGCTCGGGCGCATACCGGTCGGTGCGCTCACGGACAAGCTGGGTGCCCGGGTGATGTTCCCGGCAGTCAGCCTGCTGACGATCCTGCCGGTGCTGTTCGTCGGCCTCGCCGGCGACAGCTTCCCGCGACTGCTGCTGGGAGGCTTCTTCCTCGGCCTGGGCGGCACGGCCTTCGCCATCGGGGTCCCGTTCGTCAACGCCTGGTTCCCGCCGGCGAAGCGAGGGCTCGCCATCGGCATCTTCGGGATCGGCATGGGGGGAACGGCGGTGTCGGCGTTCACCACGGTGCAGCTCGCCGACACCTACGGACGGGCCTTCCCGTTCCTGCTGGTCGCGGTCCTGCTCGCCGGGTACGCGGTGGTCGCACGGCTGCTGCTCCAGGACCCGTCCCGGCCACGACCAGTCGGAGGCACTTTACTGCGGCGCACCTGGGAGACGCTGAAGATGCGGACGACGCTGCAGCTGTCCGCCCTGTACGCCGTGGGTTTCGGAGGCTTCGTCGCCTTCGGCGTCTACCTGCCGACCTACCTGCGGAACGCCTACGACCTGAGCGCCGGTGACGCCGCCAGCCGCACCGCCGGGTTCGTCGTCCTCGCCGTGATCGCACGACCGGTCGGTGGCTGGTTGTCCGACCGGCTGCATCCGGTTCCCGTCCTCGGCGCGTGCTTCGCTGCCGCTGCGGTCCTGGCCGCGCTCGCCGCACTCGAGCTGTCGCTGATGCCCTGGGCCACGATCGCCTTCCTCGGTCTCGCGGCCGCCCTCGGCGCCTCGTCCGGGGCGTGCTTCGCCCTGGTCGCCCGGCTGGCGCCCCCGGACAAGGTCGGCAGCGTGACCGGTGTGGTCGGTGCGGCCGGCGGCCTCGGCGGCTTCGTCCCCCCACTGCTGATGGGCACGCTCTACGGCCGCAGCGGGGACTACACCACCGGCTACGTGCTCCTCTCCGTCGTTGCTGCGTCCGCAGCGCTCTACACCGTGAGAGCAGTGGGGCGGGCGAGGTCAAGCACGCTCTGATCTTCCGACGCTGACACGGCCGCCCGTGTCCTGACCGGGCTGGTTCGACAGCTGGCGTCTCCGACGAGGTCCGGGACGGCGTCGTGCTCGCGCGTCAGCTCCTCGATGGAGCGCAGTGCCTGGCAGCCGCAGTACTCACACATGCCTCTCCTCCTGCTGCTTCGTCGTCATGAACCACGCTGCCTGCCTTGCGCGAGCACGACCAGAGACCGAGGTCCGGCCGGTCCAAGGACCTTCGCCTCTACCGGTCGACGGGGAGTCTCGCGAGCGTGGGCAGCACTGCCCCCACCCGCTACCGCCCCGAGGAGCTCCGTGCCCGTCACCCCACTCTTGAGCCAAGAGTGTCTGCTTTCCAGAACGTCCGAGGCTGTCGTCCGTGCCACCGCCGGAGTCGTCGCCGAGCACGCCGAGCAGATCACCGCTCGCTTCTACCCACGCATGTTCGTCGAGCGACCGGACCTGCTGCGCGTGTTCAACCAGGGCAACCAGGCCACCGGCGAGCAGAGCAAAGCGCTTGCCGCTTCTGTAGTGGCCTACGCCGTGCACCTGATCGACCCGGAGGCACCGTCCTTCGACCACGTGATGACGCGCATCGCGAACAAGCACCTCTCGCTGGGGATCCGCCCCGAGCAGTACACGATCGTGGGTCACCACCTGCTGGCCGCCGTGGCGGAGGTGCTCGGCGATGCCGTCACCCCGGACGTGGCCGAGGCGTGGGCGGAGGTCTACTGGCTGTTCGCCACCCAGCTGATCGCCGAGGAGTCCAGGCTCTACCAGCAGGCGGGCATCGACCCCGCCCACCCGCTGCGCATCTACCGGGTGGTGCGACGCATGGAGGAGACGGCGGGTGTCGTCTCTCTCGTCCTCACACCAGCCGACGGCGGCGCACTGCCGGAGATCGCCCCGGGGCAGTACGTCTCGGTGTTCGTCGACCTGCCGGACGGGGGCCGCCAGCCGCGCCAGTACACCGTCTCCTCGACCGCTTCCGAGACACGGCTGCAGATCACCGTCAGCCGGCGCTCCGGAACGGACGGCGCGCCGGACGGACAGGTCTCGTCCTACCTGCACGACGTGGTGCGCACGGGCGACCTGCTCGACGTCAGCAACCCCGCCGGGGACTTCATCGTCGAGTCCTCCAGCCGGCCACTGCTGCTGGTCAGCGCCGGTGCGGGCATCACCACGGTGCTGCCGATCGTGGAGCACCTGGCTCGTACGCAGCCGCAGCGTCGCGTCATCGTCGCGCACGCCGACCGGACCGAGCACGACCACGCGCTGCGTCAGACAGTCCTGCACGCAGGACGCCAACTGGACGACTTCGAGAGCTACGTCTGGTACGAGACCGTCGACGTGGACGACCACCAGTCCCGGCAAGGTCTGATGGACCTGTCCGACGTTCCGCTGCCCGACGACATCCAGGTCTTCACCTGCGGACCGCTCCCTTTCATGAGGCACGTGCGGGCGGGGCTGCTGGCACGCGGTGTCCCGGCCTGCGAGATCCGCTACGAGGTCTTCGGACCAGACCTGTGGGCGACGCAGGCCTGACGGTCTCCGGGCCCACCTGCAGGAAAATCCGGCTCCTCCGCACGCTGTGGCACGGTTGACGGGTGCCGGACGACGTGGAGAGCGAGACTGCGCCACGTCTGGTGCTCCCGCAGCTGCGTCTGGACGACCTCCTGCTCGAGCTGCAGAACCGGCTGACCGACGTGCGCGCAACGCGGGACCGGACGCACGCCCTGCTCGAGGCGGTGCTCGCGGTCGGCAGTGACCTCGATCTCCAGACGGTGCTGCGCCGCATCACCGAGGCTGCCGTGACCCTGGTCGACGCGCAGTACGGCGCGTTGGGCGTCATCGGACAGAGCGGGGGCCTGACGCAGTTCCACACCGTGGGCGTCGACGAGCAGACCCGTGCGCAGATCGGCCCGCTGCCGCGCGGACACGGGATCCTCGGTCTGCTCATCCGCGATCCGAAGCCGCTGCGCCTGGACGACCTGGGTCAGCATCCCGACACGTCCGGTTTCCCGCCCGGCCATCCACCGATGAGGACGTTCCTGGGCGTTCCCATCCGGATCCGCGGTGAGGTGTTCGGCAACCTCTACCTGACCGAGAAGCGCGGGGGTTCGCCGTTCGACGACGAGGACGAGGTCGTCGTCCTGGCACTCGCGGCTGCCGCAGGGGTCGCCGTGGAGAACGCTCGGCTCTACGACACCGCACGACGCCGTGAGCTCTGGATGCAGGCAGGTGCGGACATCAGCACGGCCCTGCTGTCGGGCACCGATCCAGAGGACGTTCTCCAGCTGCTGGCCGAACGAGCCCGCGAGCTGGCCGGCGCAGAGACCTGCTTCATCGCCCTGGGCGAGAACGGGCAGCTCGTCGTCGAGGTCGCGACCGGGGAGGGCGCGCAGGACCTGCTCGGTACCGCGTTGCTCCTGTCCGGCACCCCGTCCGGTCAGCAGCTCGCCGATGGCGAGGCGGCGCTGCTGCTCGGCGAACAGGCCGCCAGTGTCCTGGGTCGCCTCCCCGTCACCTCGGCACTGGTCGTCCCGCTCGGGCCGAGAGGGGCGACTCGTGGAGTGCTCGTCGCCAGCTCCGTACGGGAGGGCAGCGCTGTTGCGGCTGTCGTGCTCGGCGAGCTGCAGGCCTTCGCCGGTAACGCCTCGTTGGCCCTCGAACTAGCTGAGCGCCGCCGCGACGCCGAGCGACTGGCGGTCTTCGAGGACCGCGATCGCATCGCTCGAGACCTGCATGACCTGGTCATCCAGCGCCTGTTCGCCACCGGGATGCAGCTGGACAGCGTCGGTCGCCTCATCGATCGTCCGGAGGCTGCGCAGCGGGTGCGCAGCGCTGTCGACGACCTGGATGCCACGATCAAGGAGATCCGCTCGACCATCTACGCGCTGCATGCCGAGCCCGCGCAGGCGTCGAGCCTCCGGACCCGCCTGCTCGAGGTCGTGGACGCCGGCGCCGAACAACTCGGCTTCGCGCCAGCCGTCCGGCTGTCCGGGCTCGTGGACACCGCCGTGTCGATCCGCATCGCCGAGCACCTGGTCGCCGTCCTGCGGGAGGCGCTGTCGAACGCCACCCGGCACGCCGGGGCACACCGCGTCGACGTGGACCTGCACGTCGACCGCGACGTCCAGCTGGTGGTGCGCGACGACGGAATCGGCATCACGACGGGCGGCTCGAGGCGCAGCGGCCTGGCCAACCTCGCCGAGCGAGCCGCCCAGGTGGGTGGGACCTTCGAGGTGGCCCCGAGCCCTGGCGGCGGTACCGAGCTGCGCTGGGCAGCGCCACTCGCCTGACGACAGCGCCCATCACGCTGCGTCGACCGGGTGCGTCCCCCGTCGTCAGGCAGTCCAGGGGCGGCCGCCGATGCGCCTGCCGTTGACGAGCTCGATCGCTATGACGATGAAGTTGTCGAGCTGCCCCCCGACCCACGGCAGCAGGGGCAGCTCGCTCATCCGGTCCAGTTCGAGCGCGTCCCGCACCTCTGCAGCGCGGCCTGTCACGACGACGCTCCATCCCTGGCGGGCTTGGGGGTCGATCTGGTCCACCTCGAACGCCACGACGGACCCGCGTACGGCAGTGGCCAGACTGCTGGTGGCGCCGGTCCTGAGCACGATGCGTCCGCGGTCGACGAGGAAGTTCACAGGGACCACTGCCGGCAGCGCCCGTTCGGTGAACACCAATCGTCCCACCGGAACGGTGGGCAGCAGCGCGAGCGACTCGTCGCGCGTCAGGACGTGCGTGCTTGCCGGGGTCTGGAGCATGGGACGACTCTGCGCTCGCGGCACCCGGTCCGCCAGGGACCAACGTCCCCTGTCCGGAAACATTGCTCCACCTGGCGTCACCGGGTCAGCCCGCCGGTTGCCCACTCTCCGGGTCCTGCTGCAAGGCTGGCTTGACCCAGCACAACTACCGCCACCGGTCGCACCGTCAGCGGCTCGACTGCCGCGAGGCACCCTGCCCCACGAGCCTCTCGTCCAGCAGTCACCTAGGCCTTGCCGCGGACCAGCCGGTGCGCGATCTCGACCGCGCGGGTCGCGCTGTAGGCCACCGCCGTGAGGTCCTGCTCCTGCGGCGGGTTCGCGCCGTTGGCGGAGATGTGCGAGGCGCCGTAGGGGTTGCCGTCCACGTACTTGCTCGGGTCGGTGTAGCCGGGCGGGACGATGATCCCGCCGAAGTGGTAGAAGCTGTTGTACATCGCGAGCAGCGTGGACTCCTGTCCGCCGTGCTTCGTCCCGGTCGAGACGAAGCCGGTGTAGACCTTGTCCGCCAGCTCGCCGGCGCCCCACTGCGGGCCGAGCGTGTCGAAGAACTGCTTGAGCTGCGCGGCGACGTTGCCGTAGCGCGTCGGGGTCCCGACGATGACCGCGTCGGCCCACACCACGTCGCCGGCGGTGGCCTCGGCCACGTCCTGTGTCTCGAGGGCGTGCTTGCTCCAGCCCTCGTTGGAGTGAATCGCCTCCTGGGGGGCGAGCTCGCGCACCTTGCGCAGGCGCACCTCGGCCCCGGCCTTCTCGGCTGCCTCGACGGCCTGCTGGGCCAGCTGGAAGACGCTGCCGGTCGCGGAGTAGTAGATGACGCTGACCTTGACGTCGGCCATGGGGGTCCTCCTGGGTGGGTCGGTGTAGTGGTTGCTTGTGCAACTACCTTGTGCCCCTCGGGCCTGCCTGGCAACCCGAGGGCCGGTACGGCGCCTCGAATAGGGTCGGCGGCATGCCCGCCTCCATCGACCCCGAGCGCCTGCCCACCTCCGCTGCCGACGCCGACGCCGACGCCGACGCACCGAGCGACGGCGGGCGTCGGACGCCCGAGCGGCAGCGCGGACCGGTGACGCTGCGGCGCGGCCAGGTGCAGAGCACCACGACCGACCAGCGACTGCTCGACACCCGGGGTGACTCCGGCTGGGTCCACTCCGACCCGTGGCGGGTCCTGCGGATCCAGACCGAGTTCGTGGAGGGCTTCGGCCTGCTGGCCGAGCTGCCCCGCGCGGTCAGCATCTTCGGCAGCGCCCGCCTGCAGCCGGACTCACCGGACTACGTCACCGCGCGGGAGCTCGGCGGCGCACTGGCCGACGCCGGCTGGGCGGTCATCACCGGTGGCGGCCCGGGCATCATGGAGGCCGCCAACCGGGGCGCGTCGGAGGCCGGCGGACTCAGCGTGGGGCTCGGGATCGAGCTGCCCTTCGAGCAGAGCCTCAACGAGTGGGTCGACCTCGGCCTGGAGTTCCGCTACTTCTTCGCCCGCAAGATGATGTTCGTGAAGTACGCCCAGGCCTTCGTCATCCTGCCCGGCGGGTTCGGCACGATGGACGAGCTGTTCGAGGCGCTGACCCTCGTGCAGACCCACAAGGTCAACCAGTTCCCGGTCATCCTCATGGGCAGCGACTTCTGGGCGCCGCTGATCGCCTGGCTGCGCGACACCTTCGTCCCGCGCGGGCTCATCTCGCGCAGTGACGTCGACCTGTTCCACGTCACCGACGACGTCGCCGAGGTGGTGCGCATCATCGACCAGGCCTTCGAGGACCGGGCCGACAAGCCGCCCGTCGCCACCGGTCGGGAGCACCCCGGCTCCGTCGACCGCTGATGCCGGCGATCTGCGTCTACTGCGCGTCCAGCACGCGGATCGATGCCCGCTACGTCGAGCTGGCTGCCGAGGTCGGCGCCGAGCTGGCTCGTCGTGGCCACGTCCTCGTCTCGGGGGGCGGGGACCTGTCGATGATGGGCGCCGTCGCGCGAGCCGCCCGGGCCGGCGGGGCCCATACCGTCGGCGTCATCCCCGAGGCGCTGCTGGCGCTGGAGGTCGGCGACCAGGACGCCGATGAGCTGCTCGTCGTCGACGACATGCGGGTGCGCAAGGGGCTGATGGACTCGCGCTCGGACGCCTTCCTGGCGCTCCCCGGCGGCCTCGGCACGTTGGAGGAGCTGTTCGAGGTCTGGACCGCCCGGACCCTCGGCCTGCACGCCAAGCCGGTCGTGGTGCTCGACGTCGACGGGCTCTACGCCCCGCTCCACGCGCAGGTGAGGCTGATGGTGGAGCGCGGCTTCGTCCGGCAGGAGTCGGCCCAGGCCCTGGTCTGGGCGTCCGGGGTCGCCGAGGCGCTCGACGCCGTGGAGGCCGGGCTGGAGCACAGCCGGCTCATGGAGCCGACGCCGGCCGAGATCCTCGAGGCCGAGACCGAGTAGCGGGCCGGAGCAGCGCCATCGTGCGACCATCGCACCGTGGTCACCGCTCTCGCTCTGCTCGGCGTCGTCGTCGTGCTGTTCGCTGCCGCCGCCCTCGCCACCCGCGAGCAGCCGCTGCTCAGCGACGCGCCGCCGGACACCGCCGACCTCTCGCTCCCGCCCGGCCGCCTCGGGCCGGAGGACGTGGCAGCCGTCCGCTTCGAGACGACGCTGCGCGGCTACCGGATGAGCCAGGTCGACCAGGTGCTGGCCCGGCTCGCCGACGAGCTGCGGCTGCGGGACAAGCGCATCGCCGAGCTCGAGCGCGACCGGAGCGACGCATGACCGCCGTCCTCGAGCTCCGGGTCGACGTCGACGCGCCCGTCGAGGCCACGTGGGCCGGTGCCACCGACTGGGCCGGTCAGGGCGAGTGGATGCTCGGCACGTCCGTACGCCCCACGGCGCAGGGCGGCCAGGGAGTCGGTGGGGGCATCGCCGCCTTCACGGGCATCGGACCGCTCGGCTTCCTCGACACGATGACCATCACGCGCTGGGAGCCGCCTCACCGCTGCCACGTCCTGCACACCGGCCGGATCGTCCGCGGTACAGGCGAGTTCGGGGTCGAGCGCCGCGGCGAGGGCCAGTCGGTGTTCGTCTGGCGGGAGGACCTGGAGCTGCCACTCGGTCCGCTCGGCCGCCTGGGCTGGCTGCTGGGCAAGCCGCTGTTCGCCTTCGGGGTGCGCCTGTCACTGAGGCGCTTCGCCCGCTGGGTCGAGGCCGGCCGGCCCGCCGGACGCACCGCCTCGTAGCCCCTGGCGTGCGGCGACGTCCGCGTGCCGGGTGCCTCTAGCGCCCGGCGAACACCGGAGCCTGCTTGGCAAGGAAGGACCGCACCGCCCCCTGGTGGTCGGCGGTCGCTCCGGCCCGCGTCTGCAGCTCGTCCTCCTTGGCGAGAGCCTGCTCCAGGGTCGCGTCGGCGGCGTAGGCGATCGACTCCTTGATGCACGCGTAGGCCGCCGTCGGACCGGCGGCGAGCCGCGTGGCGAGCTCGACCGCGGTGGGCAGCACCTGCTCCGGAGCGACGGCGGCGTTGAGCAGTCCCATCTCGAGCGCCTGCTCGGCGGTGAACGGCTCGGCCAGCAGGAGCATGGCGGTGGCGCGGCCGGCTCCGACGAGGCGCGGCAGGGACCAGGACAGACCCGAGTCGGCGGTCAGCCCGATGCCGGCGAAGGCGGTCGTGTAGCGGGCCCCGGCCGCCCCGATGCGCAGGTCGAGTGCGCACGCGAGGCCCAGCCCCGCGCCGGCCGCCGTGCCGTTGATGGCGGCCACGGTGGGCTTGCCGAGCTGCGCGAGCATCGTGACGAGCGGGTTGTAGTGCTCGCGCACGGTCCGGAGCGGGGCGTCGTCGCCGGCCTCGAGCAGCGCGGCGTGCTCGCGCAGGTCCTGGCCGACGCAGAAGGCGCGGCCGGCACCGGTCACGACGAGTGCTCGTACTCCGTCGTCGTCCCGCACGGAGGACACCGCCTCGAGCAGGCCCAGCTTCATCTCGACGGTGAGGGCGTTCATGCCCTCCGGGCGGTTGAGGGTGACGACGGCGACAGCGCCGGTGCGTTCGAGCAGGACGGTCTCGGTCACGGGATCAGCCTTCTGTCGGGGGTGCGGCGAGCGGGGGCAGGAGCACGGACGGGGACTCAGGGTGGAGGCAGCTGGCGATGAAGCGGCGCGCGGCCGGGAGCAGCATCGCTGCCTGCTCGCCGAACCACGACGAGGCCTTCGTGCCGGGCCAGTCTGCAGGCAGCAGGGCCAGCGGCAGGTCCGGGTCGACGAACAGGAACTTGCGGTACTCGTGGACGAGGACGCTCCGGGCGGCGAAGGCGCCCTCGTCCGTGCTCGTGTCGGCCGCGGCCAGCGCCTCCTGCTGCTCGGCGAGGAAGCGCGTGTAGGACCGGGTGAGGCCGTCGAGGTCCCAGGCGCGGCTGGCGAGCAGCTGGGAGTCGCCGTCGTGCTCGGCGGTGAAGCGCTCGGCCCGGATGCCCGCCTCGGCGAGGACCGCGTCGAGCTCGGCGGCCGGCCGGGGGGCGACCCAGGCGGCACCGCCGAGCGGGCCGTAGCCCTCGAACGCCAGCGAGGCGTGCAGCCGCTCCCGCTCGGCGCGCACCGTGATCGGCGGGTGGACCAGGACGAGGTGCCAGCGCCCGTCCCAGGCGGGCGCGGACGTGCGGTAGATCCGCTCCGCGGCGGCGTCCACCCGCCGGGCCGCCCGTGGCGTCAGCGCGTAGCCCGGTCCGGCGTCGAGCCGGACCGCCTGAAGCCAGCCCTGCCGGACCATCCGCGACACGGCGGTACGCACGGCCGGGGGCTGCAGGCCGAGCGGGCCGAGCAGTCGCACGAGCGCCGCGACGGGCGCCTGCGTGGGGGAGCCGGGCTCGTCCCCCGCCATGCGGCGCAGGTGGTCGCCGTAGAGGTCGAACAGCGCGGAGCGGGCGTGCACGGCACCTCCTGGAGCGTCGCTCGCGGCCGGTTGCGGGCGGGGACAGCGAGCGTCCCACGCCCCGACACCCCGCCGGACGGGCACCGCTCCGGGTCCCCTCGTCGTGCCGAGCCGGGCGTACGGGACAATGGACGACACGACACGAGCGCGGCCCTCCGGGCTGCGCCGACAACGGGGAGGTTGGCCAATGGCGGCCATGAAGCCGCGGACGGGTGACGGTCCGCTCGAAGTCACCAAGGAGGGTCGCGGCTACGTCATGCGCGTCCCGCTCGAGGGTGGCGGCCGACTCGTCGTCGAGCTCAACGCCGACGAGGTCGAGGCGCTCGGCAACGCCCTCCAGGGAGTGCTGGCCTAGCGTGCCGCGCCCCCGCCCCCGCTCGCAGCCCGCCGGACCGGCCGTCCGGCTGCCGACCGTGGTGCTGTCCGCGGCTGTCCCGTCCGGACCGGTGCTGGCGGTGCCGGTCCGGCCGGCCGACGACGGTGCGCGGCTGGTCGGCACGCTCGACGTGCCCGGGGTCGACGCCGACGGCCTGCTGGCCCGCGAGTCGGCGAAGGGCGGTGCGGGCGAGATCGTCGCCGTGCCCGTGCCGGGGGAGGGCCCGCTCCAGAAGGTCCTGCTCATCGGCGTCGGTGCGGCAGCGCCGGGCGACCTGCGCAAGGCGGGGGCGTCGCTCGCCCGGCGGGCGAAGGACGCCGCAGAGCTGGTGGTCGACCTGCGGGGCCTCGACGTCGACGGTGCGGGACTGCGCGCCCTGGTCGAGGGGCTGCTGCTCGCGTCGTACGGCTTCACGCGCGAGAGCTCGCCGACCCCCCGCGCGCTCCAGCAGGTCACGCTCGTCGGTCCTGAGCTCCAGGCCGACCTCGACGCTGCCGTCGCGGTGTCGAGGGCGACTGCCAGTGCGCGCGACCTCGTCAACACCCCCTCGCTCGAGAAGACTCCGGACTGGCTGGCCGGAGCGGCTCGCACCCTGCTGTCCGGGTTGTCTGTCTCGGTGCTCGACGAGCGCGAGCTGGCAGCGAAGGGCTTCGGCGGCATCGTCGGCGTGGGGCAGGGCTCGACGCGCCCACCACGGCTCATCGAGGCCGTCTACGACGGCGGTGGCTCACGGCACGTCGTGCTGGTCGGCAAGGGCATCACCTTCGACACCGGCGGCCTGTCGCTCAAGCCGACGGCCGGCATGCTGGCGATGAAGACCGACATGGGCGGCGCAGCAGCCGTCCTCGCGACGCTACGCGCCGTGGCCGACCTCGAGCTGCCGATCAAGGTGACGGTCCTCGCGGCGGCCGCCGAGAACATGCCGAGCGGCACCGCCCAGCGTCCCGGTGACGTCCTCACCCAGTACGGCGGGCGCACCGTCGAGGTGCTCAACACCGATGCCGAGGGCCGTCTCGTGCTGGCCGACGCGATCGCCTACGCCGACGCCGAGCTCGACCCCGATGTCATCGTGGACGTGGCGACGCTGACCGGTGCCATGCCCGTCGCCCTCGGGACGCGCTACGCCGGCCTGTTCGCCTCGTCCGACGAGCTGGCCGCCCAGCTCGAGCAGGCCGCCGGGACCTCGGGGGAGCCGCTGTGGCGGATGCCGCTCGTCGAGGACTACCGGCCGGCCCTCGACTCGCCCGTGGCCGACCTGCGCAACATCGGCCAGCCGAAGCTCAAGCTCGGCGGTGGCTCCATCACCGCGGCGCTGTTCCTGCGGGAGTTCACGGGTGGTCGCCCGTGGGCCCACCTCGACATCGCCGGTCCCGGCCGCTCCGGCTCCGACACCGACGAGCTCACCAAGGGCGGCACGGGCTACGGCGTGCGGCTGCTCACCGCCTGGCTCACCGCTCTGTCCGCCACGCCGTCGCGACGCCCCCGCCGCCTGCCTCGCCGGAGCGCCTGATGTACGGCCTGACCGTCCGCTGGTCGCTCATGGACACGCCCGCCGGCACCGGGGACCGGCTGCGGGACTACGTCCGCGACAGCTCGGTCGGGCGCTTCACTGGCATGCCGGGGCTGATCCAGAAGACGTGGCAGCTCAACGAGCGCGGCTTCTTCTCGGGCGTCTACGTCTGGTCGACCCCCGAGGCCCGTGCCGGCTTCCTCGAGCAGTTCCGGGCCAACCCGAGCCCGGTGAGCCAGCTGATCGGCAACGACCCCGACGTCATCCAGGAGTGGGAGCTCGTCGGGGTGGCCGTCGGTGCCGACGGGCCGCTCAGCCCGTAGAGCCGCGTTGGGGCACCGGGCCACGCGCCCGCCGTGGGGGTGGGCCGTCAGCCGGCGAGGCAGGCGACGAGCAGGCCCTGGCCGACCGGGACCGCGGCCGGGACGAGCCGGGTCTCCTCCCGGACCGCCTTCGCGAGCTCGCGCAGGGCCACCGTGTCGTTGTCTCGCACCGAGGGCTCGGCGACCCGGCCGGCGCCGAGCGCCCCGGCGAACACGACCAGCCCGCCCGGCCGCAGCAGCCGCACCGAGGCGTCGAGGTAGTCGAGGTTCTCCGACCGGGCCGCGTCGCAGAAGACGAGGTCGTAGGCCGCGTCCGACAGTCTCGGCAGGACATCGAGGGCGCGTCCGGCGATCAGCCTGGCCCGCCCGCTCGGGACGCCGGCCTCGGCGAGGGAGGTCTTGGCGAGGCGCTGGTGCTCGGCCTCGCTGTCCACGCTGGTGAGGATGCCGCCGGTCGGCATGCCGCGCAGGAGCCAGAGCGAGGAGACGCCGGCGCCGGTGCCGAGCTCGATGACGGCGCGACCACCGGCTGCCGCGGCGAGCAGCCGCAGCACCGCGCCGGTGGGAGGGTCGACGGCCTCGACGCCGACCTCGGCGGCCCGCTGCCGGGCCGCGACCAGCGGCGGGTCCTCCGGCTGCCAGGACGCGGTCCAGTCGGCGAGCGCGCTCCCCTCGCTCCGGCCGCCTGCGCGCGCCGGCCGGCTCCCGCTGCCGGTCGCGGGGGTGCTGGACGAGGTGCTGCTTGCGGACTCGATGACGGCCTCCGTGCGCTCGGCGGGTCTGCCGACCCGGCTCGCCGACACTATCCGGCCAGTCCGCCTCGCGGGGGGAACGGGCCGGGCAGACCGGGCGTTGCGCAGAGCAGGTGCCGAGACGGATCCACCTCTTCCACCTCACACGGATCCACCTCACACGGACTTCACGGGGAGCGGGGCAGCATGACGGGAACGGGGGTGCTGCACGCGCTCCTGCCTGTGAGGGAGGTGCCAGCTGTCGTGACTGCCATGCCTGCCGTACCCGTGACGCCGGACGCCTGGACGCCGCCGAGCTGGGACGAGGTCGTGCGTCTCCACTCGGCGCGGACCTACCGCCTGGCCTACCGGCTCACCGGCAACCCCCACGACGCCGAGGACCTCACCCAGGAGACGTTCGTCAGGGTCTTCCGCTCGCTGTCGAGCTACACACCAGGGACCTTCGAGGGCTGGCTCCACCGCATCACGACCAACCTGTTCCTCGACCTGGTGCGCCGGCGCGCCCGGATCCGCTTCGACGCCCTGCCCGACGACGCCGAGCGGCTGCCGAGCGGCGACCGGGGCCCGGAGCAGCTCTACGACGAGAGCCACTTCGACGCAGACGTGCAGGCCGCCCTCGACGCGCTGCCGCCGGACTTCCGCGCCGCCGTCGTGCTGTGCGACCTCGAGGGCCTGTCCTACGAGGAGATCGCCGTCACGCTCGGCATCAAGATCGGCACCGTGCGGAGCCGTATCCACCGCGGCCGCACGCAGCTGCGTGCGGCGCTGTCCCACCGGGCTCCGGTCCCCGGTCTGTCGTGACCGCCGGTCCCTGCCTGGGCGACCTCGTCGCGGCGCTCGTCGACGGTGAGCTCGACCACGCGGGGCGCGAGCGCGCGCAGCGCCACGTGGCCCACTGCGACACCTGCCGGGCCGACCTCGAGGCCCAGCGACGGCTCAAGGCACGGATGACCGCGCTGGCCGGCGATGCGCCCGCCACCGTCGACGCCCTGACCGCCCGACTGCTGCGCGTGGCGGTCGAGCCGGGGGCTCCGGTCGCCGCAGCCGCGCGCCAGCGCGCGCCTGGCCGGGCCGGCCGGACGTCGAGCGGACCCAGGAGCAGCCGGCGGCCGGCCCTGCGGCGCCGTGCGCTGTCGGGCACGGCCTTCCTGGTGCTCGGCCTCACCGCCGCCTTCGTCCTGGGCAGCCCCGGTCCCGAGCGGCCGACCACGCCGCTCGACCCCGGGACGGACGCCTTCGTCACCGAGTTCGTCAGCACGCCGAGCGACGCCGTCCCGACCGTGCCGGCGTCCTTGACCCGCGGGAGCGTCGGGAGCGGGCGGTGAGGCGGGCCCTGGTGGCCGTGCTCACCGGAGCCGGGCTCGTCCTCGCAGGGGTCCCGGCTGCGGCGACCGAGCGGCGGGCCTCCGGCGACGTCCCGGCGCCCACGGCCGCGGAGCAGCAGGCGCTGGACCTGCTGGTCTCGGCGGCCCGGGCCGGTCAGGTGCTCACCTATGCCGGCACCCAGTACCTCGCCACGTGGCGGGGGGACCGGTCGGCCTCGGCCCTGCTCGAGGTGGTCCACGACGCCGGCTCGGGCCCCGCCCTGCTCCCGTCGTCGCCCGGCTCGGCGACGCTGACGGCCACGACGATGACCGCCACGGCCGACCTCGAGCCCCGATTGGTCGACCTGCTCGCCTCGACCTACGATCTCGCTCTCGTCGCGCCTGGGCGGTGCGCCGGACGCAGCGCCGCGGTGGTGGAGGCCCGGCGGGCGGGCGGCCAGGTCGCCGGGCGCTTCTGGGTGGACTCCGAGACCGGGCTGCTGCTGCGCCGCGAGGTGTACGGCGCCTCCGGCGAGCGGCTGCGCAGCAGCGCCTTCCTGCAGCTCGACGTCGACGCCGGGTCCGCCCCCGGCGGCGCAGCCGGGCCAGTCGGTGGGCCTGCGACCACCTCGCGGACCGCCGGCGTCGAGCGCCTCCGGGAGGAGGGCTGGACGGTCCCCGCGCGGCTGCCTGCCGGGTTCCGGCTGCTCGAGGCCCGCACGAGCACGCCGTCGCCGGGCGAGGCGGTGCTTCACCTGGCGTACTCCGACGGGTTGTCGACGCTGTCGCTGTTCGCTCAGGACGGCCGGCTGGGCAGCCGGCCGCCGAGCGGGTTCACCGCGGAGCAGGTCGGTGCTCGCCCGGTCTGGCGGCGGGCCGACGGGCCGGAGCGCGCGGTGTGGAGCGGCGGCGGCCACGTGTGGACGCTGGTCTCCGACGCGGACCCGTCCGCGGTCACGGCCGCGGTGGGCGCGCTGCCCCGCGACCCGGCGACCGACGACGGGGTACTGAGTCGCCTGAGTCGCGGACTCGGGCGCATGGCGGGCATGCTGTCTCCGTTCGACTAGCTCACGGGGACTTCACACGCGACCGGGCACGTTGCTCATGAGGACGCCTGTGTTCGCCCGTTCGTACCCGGAAGGCACCCCGATGACCGACCCCCGTCCCGAGCCGGCGCCTGACCTCGCCGGAGCCGGTCCCGCTGCGGGCCAGTCCCCGCCTCCGGGTGCGTGGTGGTCCCGGCCGGACGGCCAGTGGGGGGCGCCCCGTGCCGATGACGGTCGTGTCGACGGCGCTCGTGCGGACGGCGGGGTGACCGGCCAGACCCAGCCCTTCGACCGGCCTGGCCCGTCTGGCCCGCCCCAGCCGGCCTACGGCAGCCCGTACGGCGGAGGTCCCTACTCCTCGCCGCCGCCGCCCTCCGACCCGTGGAGCTCCCCGGCGACGCGCGCCACCTTCCCGTCAGGTGCCTCGCCGACGGGCCCTCCCACCGACTCCGTCGGCCGCCCGCTCGACGCTCCGGGCAGGTCGGGAGGCCGTCGCAGGCTCGGCGCTGCCGCTGCGGTTCTCGCGACCGCGCTCGTGGCCGGCTCCGTCGGCGGAGTCCTCGGTGCGCGCAGCCAGGACGACGGCAACCTGCTCGACCCCTCGGCGAGCCTCGGTGGCGGCAGCAGCTCGGCGTCGGTCGACCGGGCGCCGCAGTCCGTCGCGGGCATCGCGGCCAAGGTCATGCAGAGCACCGTCAGCATCGCGGTCTCCGGCCGCGGCGGTCAGGGGACCGGCTCCGGCGTGGTCATCCGCAGCGACGGCTACATCCTGACCAACAACCACGTCGTCCAGTCGGCCGAGGACGGCGGTGAGATCACCGTGACCCTGGACGGCGCCGAGGGCGACCTCCCCGCCAAGATCGTCGGCCTCGACCCGGTCACCGACCTGGCGGTCATCCAGGTGCAGGGCGGCGGTCAGTTCCCTGCGGCCGCGCTGGGCCAGTCCCGCGACCTCGTCGTCGGCGACCCGGTCATCGCGATCGGCTCCCCGCTCGGCCTGTCGGGCACGGTCACCACCGGCATCGTCAGCGCGCTCAACCGGACGGTGAACACCCCTGCCGAGAACGGTACGAGCTTCCCGCTGTTCAACGCGATCCAGACCGACGCAGCGATCAACCCCGGCAACTCCGGCGGCGCTCTGGTCAACGCGGGGGGCGAGGTGATCGGCATCAACTCCGCGATCGCCACCCTGGGCGGCGGTCTGTTCGGCGGCGAGCAGACCGGTGGGAGCATCGGCGTCGGCTTCGCGATCCCCGTCGACGAGGCGCGCTCGGTGGCGGAGGAGATCATCCGCACCGGCCGGGCGACCCACCCCAGCATCGGCATCTCGGCCACGACGGTGACGGGCGACGAGCGCAAGGGCGCGCTGGTCCGGGCGCTCACCCCCGGGGGCGCCGCGGGCGAGGCAGGGCTGCGTCCGACCGATCTCATCATCCGGCTCGACGACACCGAGGTCACCAGCGTGGACGAGCTGATCCTCGCCACCCGCCAGCACAAGGTCGGCGACACCGTCACGGTCACCTACCTGCGAGGGGGCGAGGAGCGCACCGCCGAGGTCGTGCTCCAGGACCTGCAGGCCAACTGACGGCCCGGCGGTCGGGTGAACTCCTGACCAACAGCCCGGGCCCGGTCGCTGCCCGCCGTCCCGGGTGCCGCGGCCAGCCGTAGGCTGGCTGGGGTCGTCGGTCCGCTGTGGTCGTCGGTCGGGTCGTCGGCCCCGCTGGCTCGTCGGCTGGGTGGGACGCGGCGGTCGCCGGAGGACGGGTGCACGAGGAGGAGGATCGGCGGTGTTCGACAGCCTCGGCTGGGCCGAGCTCGCCGTGCTGCTCGTCCTCGCGCTGTTCGTCTTCGGCCCCGAGCGGCTTCCCGGCATGGCGGCCGACGCCGGGCGGGCGCTGCGCAAGGCGCGGCTCTACGCCAAGAGCATCACGGCGGACCTGACCAACGAGCTGGGCCCCGAGCTCGGCAACGTCGACCTGGCCTCGCTCAACCCCCGCACGTTCGTCGAGAAGCACCTGCTGTCTGACGACGAGGACGACGCCCCGAAGGACGTGCGGTCGCGTGCCGGCGCCCCGCTGCGGGCCGGGGAGCCTGCCCCCTGGGACCCTGACGCCACCTGAGCGACGCCACCTGAGGTACGCCACCTGAGGTACGCCACCTGAGGTACGCCACCTGAGGTACGCCACCTGAGGTACGCCGCGCTGGCGCGAGCGGTCAGGCGCGCCGGGCGGGGCTCAGCCCGAGGCTCATGCCGGCCAGGCCGCGCGGCTTGCCCGTCAGGGCAGCCGTGATGTCCAGCATCGCCTTGCTCGCCAGAGCGGTGGGGTCGGACAGCACCATCGGCTGCCCGCTGTCGCCGCCCTCGCGCAGCCGCACGTCGATCGGCACCTGACCGAGCAGCGGGACCTCGGCGCCGAGCCGGGTGCTCAGCGAGCTGGCGACCGCCTGCCCACCACCGGACCCGAACACCTCGATCCGGTCGTCGCAGTGGGGGCACGTCAGGTAGCTCATGTTCTCGACGACGCCCGCGATGCGCTGGTGGGTCTGCAGGGCGATCGACCCGGCCCGCTCCGCCACCTCCTGCGCGGCGAGCTGCGGCGTCGTGACGACGAGGATCTCGGCGCTCGGGACGAGCTGTGCGACGGAGATCGCGACGTCGCCGGTGCCGGGCGGCAGGTCCATGAGCAGGACGTCGAGGTCGCCCCAGTAGACGTCGGAGAGGAACTGCTGGAGGGCCCGGTGGAGCATCGGCCCCCGCCAGACGACGGGGGTGTTGTCCTTCGTGAACATCCCGATCGAGATGACCTTCACGCCGTGGGCCGACGGCGGCATGATCATCGACTCGACCTGCGTGGGGCGGTGCTGCACCCCCAGCATGCGAGGGATCGAGAAGCCGTAGATGTCAGCGTCGAGCACGCCGACCGACAGGCCCTGCGACGCCATCGCCACCGCGAGGTTGACGGTGACGCTGGACTTGCCCACGCCTCCCTTGCCGGAGGCGACGGCGAAGACGCGGGTCAGGCTCCCCGGCAGGGCGAACGGGATGTCGCGCACCGGGTTGTCACCGCGCAGCAGGGTCTGGAGCGCCTGCCGCTGCTCGGTGCTCATGACGTCGAGCTCGACCTCGACGCGCTCCACACCGGCGAGCTGCTGGACGGCGGCGGTGACGTCCTTGGTCAGGGTGTCCTTCATCGGGCACCCGCTGACGGTGAGGTAGATGCCGACGCGCGCGGTGCCGTCCGCGTCGACCGTGGCGGACTTGACCATGCCGATCTCCGTCAGCGGACGCCGGATCTCCGGGTCGATCACTGTCGAGAGCGCTGCGGTCAGCTGCTCGGACGTGGGCAGTGCACTGGTCAAGGGAGTCCTTCGAGAGGGTCCTTCGGCGTCGCTCGGACAGGGCCCATCGTACGTCCCGGGCGTTCGACGGGCGCACCGCCGCAACGGTGATCATGGACCTCGGGTGCGCCCGTCACGCGTGCCCAGCGTGCCACGCGTCCATGATCGGCGCGGGGGGCGCGCAGGGGGGTGGGTCGCGCGGCGCTACTCAGCCGCGGGCGGCGATGGCGGCCGAGGTGGCGAGGGTGCGACGGGCGTTGTCGACGTGGAGGTTCTCGATCATGCGGCCGTCGACCGTGACGACGCCCTTGCCCTCGCGCTCGGCCTGCTCGAAGGCCTCGATCACCCGCTGGGCGTGCTCCACCTCGGCCTCGTCCGGCGACCACACCCGGTTGGCGACCTCCACCTGCGTGGGGTGCACCAGCGTTTTGCCGTCGAAGCCCATCTCGGCGCCCTGGACGCACTCGGCCTCGAAGCCCTCGAGGTCCTTCACGTCGTTGTAGACGCCGTCGAGGATGACGACGCCCGCCTCGCGCGCGGCGAGCAGCGCCGTCGCGAGGTGGGGGACCAGGGGAGCGCGGCCCGGCACGAGTGCGGCGCGCAGCTCCTTGGCCAGGTCGTTGGTGCCCATGACGAGCACGCTCACGCGGTCGAACCTGGCGATGTCGCGCACGTCGAGGATCGCGGTCGGCGTCTCGACCATGGCCCAGACCGCCAGCGCGGCCGGTGCGCCCGCGCTCTCGAGCACGTCGACGACGGCGGACAGGTGGGCGGCTCCGCTGACCTTCGGGATGACGACGGCCGCGGCACCGGAGGTCGCAGCGGCGCGCAGGTCGGCCTCGCCCCAAGGGGTGTCGAGGCCGTTGCAGCGGATGGTCAGCTCCCGCTCGCCGTACTCGCCGCTGCCGACGGCAGCGGCCGCCTGCTCGCGGGCTGCCTCCTTCGCGTCGGGGGCGACGGCGTCCTCGAGGTCGAAGATGATGGCGTCGGCCGGGATCGTCTTGGCCTTCTCGAGCGCACGGGCGTTGGAGGAGGGCATGTAGAGGACCGACCGGCGGGGCACCAGCGTCGCGTCCGCCGTCGAGTGGCCGCTCACAGGCCGTACGCCGCTGCCAGCTCGGGGTCCCGCGCCGCCAGCTGCGTCGCGAGCTGCAGGACGACCTTGCACTGCTTGAAGGTGGCGTCGTCCTGCATCTTGCCGTCGATCATGACGGCGCCGCGGCCGTCCTCGCCCATCTCCTCGACGACGCGCCTGGCCCAGGCCACCTCGTCGGCCTCGGGGGAGAAGACCCGCTTGGCGATGTCGATCTGCACCGGGTGCAGGGTCCAGGTCCCGACGCAGCCGAGCAGGTAGGCGTTGCGGAACTGGTCCTCGCAGGCCTCGACGTCCTTGATGTCGCCGAAGGGCCCGTAGTATGGGTAGATCCCGTGCATCGCGCAGGCGTCGACCATGCGGGCGACGGTGTAGTGCCAGAGGTCCTGCTGGAACGTCCTGCGCTCCGAGGCGTCGCCGTCGGCCTTCGGGTCCTCGCGCACGAGGTAGCCGGGGTGGCCACCGCCCACGCGGGTCGTCTTCATGCGCCGATTGGCCGCAAGGTCGGCGGGACCGAGCGAGATGCCTTGCATACGCGGAGAAGCGCCGCAGATCTCCTCGACCGAGGCCATGCCGCGGGCGGTCTCCAGGATCGCGTGCACCTGGATCGGTCGCGAGATGCCGGCCTTGGCCTCGAGCTGGGCGAGCAGGCGGTCGACGTAGTGGATGTCCTCGGGTCCCTCGACCTTCGGAACCATGATGACGTCGATCTTCTCGCCCGCCTCGGTCACCAGCGTCGTCAGGTCGTCGAGCGCCCACGGGCTGCCGAGGTCGTTGACCCGGGTCCACAGCTGGGCCTGCCCCAGGTCGGCGGTGCGGGCCACCTCGACGAGGCCGGCGCGGGCGGCCTCCTTGTTGGACGCCTGGACGGCGTCCTCGAGGTTGCCGAGCAGCACGTCGACCTTGCCGGCGATGTCCGGGACCTTCGCCACCATCTTCGGGTTGGACGGGTCGAAGAAGTGGATCATCCGAGAGGGACGCCAGGGCACCTCCCTCAGGGGCTCTGGGGCACCGACGGCGAGGGGGCGGAAGAAGTCCTTGGCTGGTCTCACGCCCCACAACCTAGGGCGCACGACACGGGTGGCACCACACGGGTAGGTGTTCCACGCCGACCTCTAGTCTGTCGGCGTGACCACGCGTACCGGGCTGAACCCCGCCGAGATGCACGCCTGGCGCACCTTCCTGCGGGCCCACGCCACGGTGATACGCCGGCTCGAGGTCGAGCTGATGGCCGAGCACGACCTCTCGCTCGCGTCGTACGACGTCCTCGTCCAGCTGTCCGAGGCGCCGGACCGCGAGCTGCGCATGACCGAGCTGGCCGACCGGGTGCTGCTGTCCCGCTCGGGGCTGACCCGGCTGGTCGACCGCCTGGTGCGCGAGGGTCTCGTCGAGCGCCGCCCGTGCCCGACCGACGCCCGCGGCACGCTGGCCGTGCTGACCGATGCCGGCCTGTCCCGGCTGCGCGACGCCTGGCCGACTCACCGCCGGGGCGTGTCCGAACACGTCACCGACCGCTTCTCGCCCACGGAGATCGAGCGGCTCGCTCAGCTGCTCGGCAAGATCGTCGACGGCAGCTGAGCGCTCGGCGGGGGGTGCTCCGCGACGCGGTGGGCATCGGCGTCGCGGTGGGTGCCTACGGGCTGTCGTTCGGTGCGGCCGCGGTCACCGCGGGACTGTCGACGGCGCAGGCGTGCGCCCTGTCGCTGCTGCTGTTCACCGGCGCCTCGCAGTTCGCCCTCGTCGGTGTGCTCGGTTCCGGGGGCGGTGCTGTCGCGGGCATCGCGGGTGCGCTGCTGCTCGGGTCGCGCAACACGCTCTATGCGGTGCGCCTCGGGACGCTGCTCCCCGTGCGGGGGCCACGACGGCTGCTGGCAGCGCAGCTCACGATCGACGAGACGGCCGGGATGGCCACGGCGGCACCGCGCGGCTTGGCGGGCACGGCGTTCTGGGCCACGGGCGCCAGCGTATACGTGATGTGGAACCTCGCGACACTGCTGGGCGCGCTCGGTGCGGCCCGCCTGGGGGACCCGGCGGCCCTGGGGCTCGACGCCGCGGTCCCGGCGGCGTTCCTGGCCCTGCTGGCGCTGCAGGTGCGAGCCCGCGACACCCTGGCGGTCGCGGTCGCCGGCGCCCTCCTCGCCGCGGCGGCGATCCCGCTCACCCCGCCTGGCGTGCCCGTCCTGCTGGCCGCCCTCGCAGTCGTGCCGCTGCTCGCCCGCCGGTCGTCCCGGTGAGCGCGAGCGGGCTCTGGGCGGTCGTGCTGGCCGGGTCGCTCGGCTGCTACCTGCTCAAGCTGGCCGGTTGGTCGGTGCCCGCCGGCTGGCTCGCGGGGGAGCGGCTGCAGCGGGCAGCGGTCCTGCTCCCGATCCCGCTGCTGGCTGCGCTCGTGGTCGTGCAGGCCTTTGCCGGCGACCGGGCGCTCGTCCTCGACGCGCGGGCCGCGGGACTGGGGGTGGCCGTGGTCCTGGTGCTGCTGCGCGCGCCGTTCCTGCTCGTCGTCGTCGCCGCGGCCGCGACCGCCGCGCTGCTGCGAGCGCTCTGAGCCGACGTGCTCGTCGGCGACGGCCTACTCGCCGTCGTCCTCGCCGACGAAGGGCTCACCGAGGTTCTTCGTCGCTGCCTGCTCGTCGGCTCGCTGGGCGCGCCGCTTCTTGCGCTCGGCCCGTCGCTCCCGGTCCTCGCGCTTGCGGGTCGCGTCGTGGTCGTGGTGCGCCTGCTCGGAGTCGATGTCGATCGCCCGGCTGCGGGACACGACCTCCTCGGTGACCTCCCGCAGCTGGTCCCGCAGGAACTCGCGGGTCGCCACCTCACCGAGCGACTGGCGCAGCGACGCGACCTCCCGGGTGAGGTACTCGACCTCGGCCTGCAGCCGCTCGTTCTGCGCGCGGTCCTCGTCGGAGGCCACGCGGTCGCGGTCCACCTGCCGGTTCTGCGCCAGCAGGATGAGCGGCGCGGCGTAGGACGCCTGGAGCGACAGGATCAGCGTCAGCAGCGTGAAGTTGGTCGACCTGGGGTCGAACTGGAACTCGCGCGGCACGAAGGTGTTGTAGGCCAGCCAGACCGCGACCAGGACGGTCAGGTAGACGAGGAACCGCGCGGTCCCGAGGAAGCGGGCGATCTGCTCCGAGACGCGGCCGAACGCGTCGGGGTCGTAGTGCGGGCGGATGGTGCGGCGCGGCTCGAGCGGGGTGTCGAGGCGAACCCGGCGCGGCGCGCGCTCAGACACGACGTGTCCGGGAGTCCCGCCAGCCCTGCGGGAGCACGTGGTCGAGCACGTCGTCGACGGTGACGGCGCCGAGCAGCCGCTGCTCTGAGTCGACGACCGGCACGGCGACCAGGTTGTAGGAGGCGAGGTGCCGGGTCACGTCGCCGAGCGGGCAGTCGGGCGCGAGGGGGTCGATGTCGGTGTCGACCACCGCGGAGATGAGCGACGACGGCGGCTCGCGCAGCATCCGCTGGAAGTGGGCGGTCCCGAGGTAGCGGCCGGTCGGCGTCTCGTAGGGCGGGCGCACCACGTAGACCTGGGCGGCGAGGGCAGGGGAGAGGTCGGCGTTGCGGATGCGCGCCAGCGCCTCGGCCACCGTCGCGTTGGGCGGCAGGATCACCGGCTCCGGCGTCATGAGCCCGCCCGCGGTGTCGTCGCTGTAGGCCAGCAGCCCCCGCACCGGGCCGGCCTCCTCGGGCTCCATGAGCTCGAGCAGTCGCTCGGCCTCGGCCGCGGGCAGCTCCCCGAGAAGGTCGGCCGCGTCGTCGGGCGCCATCGCCTCGAGGACGTCGGCGGCCCGCTCGTCCTCGAGCCCGCCGAGCAGCTCCACCTGCTCGTCCTCGCTCATCTCCTCGAGCACGTCGGCGAGCCGCTCGTCGTCGAGGGCCGCGGCGATCTCGGCCCGCCGCTTGCCCGACAGGTCGTGCATCACGCCGGCCAGGTCGGCGGGGCGCAGCTTCTCGAACACCGCGAGCAGGTTGGCGGCGCCCTGGCCGTCCTCCGGCAGCGAGAAGCCGCTCACCTCGTCCCACTCGACCTGCAGGACCTCCCTGCGGCGCCGGCCGCGCAGCCCGCCGCCACCCTTGCGGACGGCCACCCGGCTGACCAGCCAGTCACCGGTGCGCGCCTGCTCCATGGCGAGGTCGAGGACGGCGACCTGCTCGCCCGAGGCGAGCAGGGTGACCTGGCGGTCGAGCAGCTCGGCCAGGACCAGGATCTCGCCCACCCGCTGCTCGAAGCGCCGCAGGCTGACGGTGCCGCTGGTGAGCACCACCGCCTCGGGGTCGATGCTCGTGACGCGCCCGATGGGGACAAAGATGCGGCGGCGGGCCTGGATCTCGACGGCCAGCCCGAGCACGCGGGGGGCATCCCGCCCGATGCGCAGGGCGACGACGACGTCGCGGACCCGGCCGACCTGGTCGCCGTTGGGGTCGAAGACGGGCAGCCCGGCGACACGCGCGACGTAGACGCGGGTGCTGGTGCTCACCCGGCGGAGGATACCGGTGGGGCGGCGCTGTCCGTCCGCACCGCGCAGCCCCCGTACCGTTGCGTGATCACGCTCGTCCGCACACCGTCCGACGAGCCAGCCGACCGCCCGACACAGGAGCACCCGTGACCGTCCTGGACCGCTTCCGCCTCGACGACAAGGTGGTCGTCGTCACCGGCGCCTCCTCGGGCCTCGGCGTCGCCTTCGCCCAGGCCTTTGCCGAGGCGGGCGCCGACCTCGTGCTCGGCGCGCGCCGGGCCGACCGGCTGCCCGACACCGGTGCCCTCGTGGAGGCCGCCGGCCGCCGCTACGCCCACCTCCAGACCGACGTCACCGTCCCCGAGCAGTGCGAGGCGCTGATCCAGACGGCGGTGGACACGTTCGGCCGGGTCGACGTCCTCGTCAACAACGCGGGCCTCGGCTGGGCCAAGCCGGCCACCCGCGAGACCCCTGCGGAGTTCCTGCGGGTGCTCGACGTCAACCTCAACGGCGCCTACTGGATGGCGCAGGCGTTCGGCCGCGCCGCGCGCGACGGCGGCTCGATCATCAACGTCAGCAGCGTCCTCGGGATCCACCCGGGCGTCCTCCCGCAGGCCGCCTACGCCGCCTCGAAGGCTGGACTGATCGGGCTGACGCGCGACCTGGCGCAGCAGTGGACGGGGCGCAAGGGCATCCGCGTCAACGCGATCGCGCCGGGCTACTTCCCGACCGAGATGACCGACGTGATGGACCCGGGCGAGGCCGAGTTCGTGAAGGCCATGACTCCCGCGCGCCGCCTCGGGGACCCCGCGGAGCTCGCGTCAGTGGGTGTCTTCCTCGCGAGCGACGCCGCGTCGTACGTCACCGGCATCACGCTGCCGGTCGACGGCGGCATGACGATGCCGTAGTCGTGGACCCGGTCGACCGCGGCCTCGAGTACGAGGTCGTCGACGTCTTCACCGACGTGCCGTTCACCGGCAACCCGCTCGCGGTGGTGCTCGGCGCCGAGGGCCTCCCGACCTCGGCGCTACAGGCACTGGCCCACGAGTTCGCCCTGTCCGAGATCGCCTTCCCGATGCCCACCGACGGCGACGGGGCCGACTACCGGCTGCGGATCTTCACCCCGCAGACCGAGCTCCTCTTCGCCGGTCACCCCTCCGTGGGTGCCGCCTGGGTGCTGGCCCGGCGGGGGCTGCTCGCGCCCGGGCCGGTGGTGCAGTCCTGCGGCGCGGGTCTGCTGCCGCTGCACGTCGCCCCGGACGGCGGTCGCGTCATGCTGACCGGCGGCACGCCGTCCTGCGGGCCGGTGCGGGAGCCGGCGGGTCTGCTCGCCGGCGTGGGCCTCAGCCCGGACGACCTGGCCCCCGCCGACCTCGCGGGCGACCCGCGCGACGCGTCCTGCGGGCTCGGCTTCACCTACCTCCCCGTGGTCGCGGGCGCGCTGTCCCGCATCGACGTCGACCTCGCGGCACTGCGCCGGCTGGACCTCGGTGCGGGCGGCCCCTTCGGCGGCCTGTCCGTCGTCGAGTGGGACGGCGTGGCGGCCCGGTGCCGGGTCTTCGCCGTGGACGCCGGCGTGTCGGAGGACCCGGCGACCGGCTCGGCGGCGCTCGGCCTCGGGGCACACCTCGTCGCGTCGAGGCTGCTGCCGGGCGACGGCGAGACGGCGTACGACGTGGTGCAGGGCGTCGAGATGGGCCGGCCGTCCCGGCTGTCCTGCGTCGTCACGGCGGCTGCGGGTGCCGCGGTCACCGTGCGGCTCAGCGGTTCCGTCGTGCCGGTGGCCACCGGTCGCATCCGCAGGCCTTAGGGTCCGGCCGTGACCGCGCCCGCGACGTCGACCCGGCCGGCCACGGCAGCCGCGTGGACCGCGCTGCTGGCCGTCGTCGCCGTCGGCCACCACCTCGGCACCCTGCTGTCGCCGCTCGGCGAGGTGGGCGACGCGCAGTGGGTCGACTGGGTGGACCTCGTCCTGCCGTACGCCGTCGTCGGCACCGCCGGCACCGCGCTGCTGACGGTGCCCCGCTCGTGCCAGGTCGCCGGTGCGGCGGGGCTCGTTGCCTACGTGCAGGGCCACGGCATCCACCTGGCCGCCAACAGCATCGCCCAGCGGGCGCCGAGCGACACGGCGTTCCTCTGGGACGAGCTGGTCGGTCACGCCGTCTGGTATGCCGGGCTCTACGTCGTGATCGCTGCACTGCTGGTGGGCCGGGCCGTCGGCAGCCCGCCGGGGCCCCTGCGGCTGGCTCTCGCCGTCGCGGTCGGCGTCACTTTCGCCACCAACGCCCTCGGCGGGCACGCCGTCCCACTCGCGGTCGGGGCGTGCGCGGTGCTCGCCGGCCTGGCGCTGCGTCGCAGGCAGGGGCTGGGCACCGACGTGCTCCTCGCCGCTGTCACCGGATTGGTGTCGCTGGCCGTGCTCGCCGCCCGCTGAGAGCGGCCCCGGGGCTGGTCGGACCGGTTCAGGTCGGGACCAGCCGGAGCACGGTGCTCGCCGCCGCCCACCGCTGAGGCAGGTCGACGACCGACGCGGCGTTGAGCCGGCCGGCCGCCAGCAGCGGCGTCACCTCCGCCCACCGCTCGCCGCCCGGCTCTACGACCTCGACTGCGGCGGCCCAGTCGACGAGGCGCGCCCCGGACGCCGACCGCACCGTCACCGTCGCGGTCGGGCCGAGCGGGGCCAGCGCCTGCTCCTCCCCGCCGCAGACGACGTACGCGGCGGCGTCGTGCCAGAGGTGCCAGACGAGCGTCGACTCGACGGCGGGGGAGGACAGCCACACGACGCCGGCCCGCCGGGTGGCCTCGGCGACGAGGGTCGGGACGGGCACGCCGGCAGCCTGACACAGGGGTACGGGCTCGGGGTACGGGCGCAGCTGCTGGCACCCTGTGGCGGTGGTGTCCCCCGAGAAGCAGCGCACGGCCGTCCCGGGGGTCGGCCGCCCCGCAGGCAACGACGCGGTGCTGCTCACCGTCGCCCTCGTCGCGGTCAGCACCTCGGGGCCCCTCATCGCCGCGACCGCGGTCCCTGCGATGGCAATCTCGTTCTGGCGCAACGCGATGGCCGCCGGCGTACTGCTCCCCGTGGTGCTCACGACCTGCCGCGCCGAGCTGCGCGGGCTGGACCGGCGGGAGTGGCGCTACACGCTGCTCGCCGGCCTCTTCCTGGCACTGCACTTCGCCTTCTGGATCCCCTCGCTCACGCTGACCTCCGTCGCCACCGCGACAGCGCTCGTCGCGACGCAACCCGTCTGGGCCGCGCTGCTGTCCGGGCTGCGCGGCGTCCCGGTCGGCCGCGCCGTGTGGACCGGCATCGGGGTCGCCATGTCGGGGGCGCTGCTGCTCACCGGCCTGGACCTCCGGGTCTCGGGCGACGCGCTGCTCGGTGACGTCCTCGCCCTCGTCGGCGGTGCCTTCGCCGCGGCGTACATGGTGGCCGGGAGCGAGGTGCGCCGCAGCGTCTCGACCACCACGTACACGACGCTGTGCTACTCGGTGACCGCTCTGCTGCTGCTCGTCGTCTGCCTCGTGGGCCGGCAGGAGCTCGCCGGCTACGACGCCGACGACTGGCTCAAGCTGGTCGCGCTCACCGCTGGTGCCCAGCTGCTCGGCCACTCGCTGTTCAACGCGGTGCTCAAGAACGTCGGCCCGACGGTGGTCAGCCTGTCGATCCTGCTCGAGATCCCCGGCGCAGCGCTCATCGCGGCGGTCTTCCTCGGGCAGACACCTCCTCTGCTGGCGATCCCCGCGGCCCTGCTGCTCATCGCCGGGCTGGGACTGGTCATCCGGGCCGGGAGCCGCGGGACCACGCCCAGCATCCCGGTCGAGTAAGGGTGCTGAGCTTCCTGCTGGCGCGCGACACCATGCACCAGAAGAAGTGGCTCGCGGCTGCGCGCGAGATCCAGGAGGAGGGCATCGAGCTGCTTCCCTGATGCGGAGGCGCTCGTGGAGCACACGCTCCACGTGGAAGTGAGCCGTACGCCGCACCCGCGGTCCCCAGGGGTCCGCAGGTGCGGCACCGGCTGCTGGTGCGGTGCCCCGGCCGCTGGTGCACAGTGTCGCCACCGTCCCCGCTCCTGAAGGCCTCCCGTGACCGCCGGCACCACCTCTCTCCAGGAAGTCCGCGGCCGCGGTCCGGTACGCGGTCGCCTGCTGCTGCTCGGCCCGGCGTTCGTGGCGGCCATCGCGTACGTCGACCCGGGCAACTTCGCGACGAACTTCTCAGCGGGGGCCGAGTTCGGCTACCTGCTCGTCTGGGTCATCGTGGTCGCCAACCTCATGGCGATGCTCATCCAGTCGCTGTCCGGCAAGGTCGGCCTCGCGACCGGGCAGAACCTGCCCGAGCTCTGCCGCGCCCACTTCCCGCGCCCCGTGACGAGGGGCCTGTGGGTGCAGGCCGAGCTCGTGGCGATGGCGACCGACCTCGCGGAGGTGATCGGCGGCGCGATCGCCCTCCACCTCCTGTTCGGGCTGCCCCTGCTGACCGGTGGACTCATCACGGCCGGCGTCGCGTTCGCCCTGCTCAGCCTGCAGGGGAGGGGCTACCGGCCGTTCGAGCTGGCCATCGCCGGGCTGCTCGCGGTGATCACGCTCGGGTTCGTCTTCAGCACCGTGCGGGCCGGTGTCGACGGCGCCGAGCTGGCCCGCGGCCTGGTCCCGAGCTTCGAGGGGACCGACAGCGTGCTGCTCGCCACCGGCATCCTCGGGGCGACCGTCATGCCGCACGTGATCTACCTCCACAGCGCGCTCACCCAGGACCGCATCCGCCCGGAGGACCTGGGGGAGACGCGGTCGCTGCTGCGCTCGCAGCGGGTGGACGTCGTGCTCGCGATGGGGGTCGCCGGCCTGGTCAACGCGGCGATGCTCGTCGTCGCGGCCCGGCTGCTGCGCGGCGAGCCGGGGGTCGACACGCTCGAGGGTGTGCACGGCGCGCTCGACCGGATCGCGGGAGCCCCGGTGGCCCTCGCGTTCGCGGTGACCCTCCTGGCCTCCGGGTTCGCGTCGAGCGGCGTCGGCACCTACGCGGGGCAGGTCGTCATGCAGGGCTTCCTGCAGCGACGCATCCCCTTGCTGCTGCGCCGGGCGATCACCATGGCGCCGGCCCTGCTGGTGCTGGC
>Ga0136611_10000307_pt1 | contig 31147 bp, 26 predicted proteins | sample AntDrymUQ2232306_2_FD_106645 | JGI IMG/M metagenome (GOLD analysis project Ga0136611, IMG submission 106645) | Polar desert sand microbial communities from Dry Valleys, Antarctica - metaG UQ223 (23.06) | ecosystem: Environmental > Terrestrial > Soil > Desert | place: Antarctica: Dry Valley...
CGAGCTCGGCGCCGAGCTCGCGCGCTTCCATCTCGAGGCGAGACTGCGTATCGACCGCGCGTTCGCGCTGCGCTGCCGCCGAATCATGCGCCGCGGTCAGTGCGGTGATGGTGTTGAGGACGGCGTACACGTCGCCGCGCGCCTTCTCGACGTCCTGCTCGAGCGCTTCGATCGCCATCCACGCTTGCGTGTATTCCTCCGCCGCGACTGACGCGACGGCTGATGCCTCGTCGCGCGCCGATGCAGCGTCCGTGGCCGCAAGCCGTCGGCCCTCGAGCGCCAGTTGTTCCGGCTCGCGCCGCGCTTCGAGTTGCTGGCGCTCGGCTTCGAGCTCTTCCGCCCGCCGCATCAGCATTTCCGCCTGCTGCGTGTCGAGCGCGATCTGCTGCTGGCGGCGGTTGATCTCGAGCTCGTGCGCGTGCACGGTCTCGCGCGCCTGCGTAGCCGCGGTGTCCGCGGTCGCCAGCTCGATGCGAATCCGCCCGAGCTCGTTCTCGACTTCGGCGAGCCTCGCCGAGGCGGCGGCTTCGTTGGTGCGCGCTTCGTGCAGGCGCGCCCGCGCCGATTCAATTGCTTCCGACAGGCTGCGATAGCGCCGCGCGAACAGCACTTTCTCCCAGCGCCGCATCTCGTCGCGCAAGCGCGTGTAGCGCCGCGCCTTGGCGGCTTGACGCTTTAGCGAGCCGCGCTGCTTGTCGAGCTCGTAGACGATGTCTTCCAGGCGCGTGAGGTTCAGCTGCGCCGCTTCAAGCTTGAGCTCGGCGGAGCGGCGGCGCGCCTTGTACTTGGTGATCCCCGCGGCCTCTTCGATCAGCTGACGCCGATCCGTGGGGCGCGAGCTCAGGATCATGCCAATCTTGCCCTGCTCGATGATCGCGTAGGCCTTTGCGCCGAGGCCCGTGTCCATCAACAACTCGTGAATGTCCTTCAACCGGCAGGTCTGCCCGTCGATCAGGTATTCACTCTCGCCGGAGCGGAACAGGCGCCGCGTGACTTCGACCTCGCGCGTCGTCGCCTCGATCAGCTCGGCAACGCCGCCATGGTGACCGTTGCCGTTGACTTCGACCTCCTCGCCCATCTCCTTGCGCAGGGACGGCGGGACGATGACGTTGCCGAAACGGAGACGCACTTCGGCCGCGCCGGTGGGCTTGCGCGCATCGGATCCGGAGAAGATGACGTCTTCCATTTTGTCGCCGCGCAGGCTCTTGGCGCTTTGTTCGCCAAGGACCCACGTCAGCGCATCGGCTACGTTGCTCTTACCGCAGCCGTTGGGTCCGACAATGGCGGTGACGCCACGGTCGAATGCCAGCTCGGAGCGATCCGAGAAGGACTTAAAGCCTGAGATTTCTAGACGTTCGAGATGCATTTCGGCGTGTTCTGGAGGAAACGCCGTCAGTCTAACAAGCCCTGCCTGTAGTAGCAAGACTGAATAGACCCCCAATATTTAGGGGGTCTTTGCCCTAATTTCAGCGCTAGGGTTTTGCGGTGGTGGTCTTCTTCAGGGACAGCAGTGCGACGGCGTCCGGGAACCTCGAAATCGCGAATTTCGCCTGGGGATCGACGGCGATCAGACGCTGTTTCGCGGTGGCAATGTCGAACACCGATTCGTCGATCGCGTAGCGAATCATCGCCCGAATGAACTCGAGATCCTTGGTCCACGCCTCTTCTTCAATCTTCAGGTTCTTCGACACGGCGAATTTCTTGAAATCCGCAACCATGACGTCCTCGACCGTGAAGCCTTTCTTGACGATGCGGCGGGACGGCCCTGATTGGCCGACGCGCGTGTCGCCTTCCGCGCTGAACTGCTCGGCGTAGGACTGGAACAGGCCGCGGCCGAACAGCGTGCGGCCGAAGCGCGTCGGGTTGAATCCTTCCACCGGACCATCGAAGCGCAGGTCGGGCTCAATGCCGCCGCCCGAGAACACCTTGCGTCCCCCTGTCGTGTACTTCAACTGATCGGCGGTCTTGGCACGGTCAGTCTGATCCTTGAGGCTGTAGGTGAGGTACTCGTCGAACGTGCCGTCCCACGGACGCTGAATCATGCGGCCACTCGGCGTGTAGTAACGCGCGGTGGTGAGCGCGAGGCCCGCACCGCCGCTGACGCGATACACCGATTGCACCAACGCCTTACCGAACGTCGTCTCGCCGACGACCAGCGAACGATCGTAATCCTGCAGCGCGCCCGACACGATCTCCGACGCGCTCGCGCTGTTGCGGTTCACGAGCGTGACCATCGGGATCGTGAGGTACTCGCCCTGATCGGTGGCGCGATAGTCAGAATCCGAATTCGGCACGCGGCCGCGCGTGTAGACGACCATCGAGCCCTTCGGCACGAAACGGTTGGTGATGCGAATCGCCTGATCGAGCTGGCCGCCGGGATTGCTGCGCAGGTCGAGGACCAGCCGCTTCATGCCCTTCTTGGTCATCGCCTCCAGCGCTTCGCCGAGGTCCTCGTCAGTGTGTTCCGCGAAGTCGGTGACGCCGACGTATCCCGTGGTGTCGTCGATCATGAACGACGCGGACAGGCTCGGGATGCTGACCTGGTCGCGCATCACCTTCATCTCGAGCAGGCGCTCGAAGCCCTTGCGGCGCACGCCGATGTTGACAAACGTGCCCTTCGGTCCCTTGAGCTTGTTGACGGTCGCTTCCGTGGTCCAGCCTTTGGTGTTCTGGCCCTCAACATCGGCGATCACGTCGCCGCGCCTGATGCCGTTGGCAAAAGCCGGCGAGCCTTCGAACACGCGCACCGCCGTGATGTCGCCGTCGACCGAGGAAATGGTGAGGCCGAGCCCGTAGTAGCGGCCTTCCTGCCGCTCGCGCATCTGCGCGTAGGTCCTCGGGTCCATGAAGCTCGAGTGCGGATCGAGCGTCTGCAGCATGCCGTTAATCGAGCTGTAAACCATGCGGTCGGCTTCGACCGGCTCGGCGTACTGCGTCTGGATGGCGGTCAGCGCCGCCGTATATGTTCGATAGTGATTGGGAACCGCGTCCCCGGCGGGGAGAGGGTTGCGCTGCTTCCCGTAAACGCCTCCAACGAGGGCGGAAACCAGGATGGCGACAATGGCGGCGACCGTTGATCGACTGCGCATAGGTGATGGTAACCCCGCCCGCCGGGGCGGGCAATGGCGAAAGCCCGCCAGCCGGAGGCTGGCGAAGCAAAATCGGGTCTATACTCACCTATTGGACGTTGCGGCCTGAATTTGGGCCGTCCCGGCCCTAGTAACGGAGCACTTCATATGTTTGGTTCCATCGGCATGCCAGAGCTGATCATCATCCTGGTGATCGCGCTGATTATTTTCGGGCCGCGGAAGCTTCCCGAACTCGGTAAGTCGCTCGGCCGGAGCCTCAACGAATTCAAGAAGGCCTCGAACGATCTACAGAACACCCTCGAGCAGGAAATCAAGATCGAGGAGCAGAAGGAATCCGCGGCCAAGGCCAAGGCGGAGGAGAAGACCGCCGACGCCGCGTTTGACCGCCCTAACGACGATCAGAACACGCCGTCCCAGACGGTGTCGAGGAGTTAGGTACCCTACGCACCGTACGCACTCTACGCACCGTGGCCCTCGTTCCCTTTCCCAGCCAGAACCGGTCCGACGATCAGTCGGAACACCTTCCCGCCAAGCCGGCAGGGTTTTCGCCGTTTGATGAAGACGAGGAGCCCGCCGGCGAAGGCCGGATGACGTTTCTCGAGCACCTCGACGAGCTGCGTAAGCGCATCACGCACGCCGTCGGTGGATTGCTCGTCGGGTTCATCGTGGCGTTCGCGTTCATCAACTACGTTTTTGATTTCGTGTATCAGCGGCTGGTCGCCACCGTGCCTGGCGGCAAGCTCATTTACACCGAAGCGCCCGAGATGTTCATGCTGTGGATCAAGATCGCCGCGCTCAGCGGCGTCCTGATCGCATCGCCCTACATCATGCTGCAGGTGTGGTTGTTCATCGCCCCGGGCCTGTACGCGAAAGAAAAGAAACTCGCCATTCCATTTGTGCTGTCGTCATCGTCGCTGTTCATCGGCGGCGCGGCATTCTCGCACTACTACGTGTTCCCGGCCGCGTGGGCGTTCTTCGCGGGGTTCAGCAATTCGTACGTCGAGTTCATGCCTCGCGTCGGGCCAATCTTCGGCATGTATGTGAAGTTGATGCTCGGCATCGGTCTCACCTTCCAATTGCCGGTGCTGATGTTCGTGCTCGCGCGTCTCGGCATCGTCAGCGCTGGCTTCCTGCTGCGTAATTTCAAGTATGCAATCCTGCTGATCTTCGTGTTTGCCGCGGTCATCACGCCCGACGGTAATCCGGTGACTCAACTCATGGTCGGCGGACCAATGGTTGTTCTCTACCTCTTCGGTATTGCCGCAGCGTGGCTTTTCGGGAAATCCAAAAAAGCAGATCTCGACGCGTAAATCAGCTAACCCCACTGGTACGTTTGACTTCGGGGTATTTCCGGTTAAACTCTGAGGCGTATGAAAACCCTTCGCACTCTGGCGTTTGGCCTAACGCTCAGCTTGCTGTGTACCCCGTCTGTGCTGGCGCAAGAGAGCAGACCGGCTGGGAACACCATCTTCGGCGACACCGGCCTGTGGTTCGTGCCGCTCGGAGACACACTGCCCAAGGGCAAATGGAGTGGCGGTATCCAACTCGTCAACTTCGATCGCAGCGAAGGATTCAGCGACATCACCGACATCGGCGGTATGTTCGCGTTCGGGGCGACGGACCGCGTCGAGATCTTCGGAGCGTTCGGCGCCCGCCGCATTGACGCCGACCTGGTGCCGGTGGCGCGCAACGGTCAGCCTCAGGATTACCTGATCAACAAGGGGTGGAGCACCGGCATCGGCGATGCCTACATCGGCGCGAAGTTCAACATCACCTCGCAGGCCGGCTCGAACGGCTACTCCACGGCGTTGCGGGTCATGGCGAAGCTGCCCACCGCGAGCATGGACGACGGCCTGGGCACCGGCAAGCCTGATTTCCAGTTCGACCTGATCGGCTCGCGCGAGGTCGCCCAAAAAGTTGATCTGTCCGCCGCGGCCGGCATCAAGCTGCGCGGCCAGCCGGATGGTTACAACCTCACACCCGGCTTCGTGTGGGGCATCGGCGGCGCATTCCCGAGCCGCTCGCGCGTGCGCATCATCGGCGAGATGAAGGGCGAGGCGCTGTTCGATCAGTCGCAGACCTTCACCGGCAGCTCGCCGGCGCCCGGCATGCCCTCCGAGTGGGATCCCGACGCGACGCGCGATCTGTTCGGCGGCGTGCAGTACAACGCCAGCAACGGCTTCTACGTCGGCGCGGGTGTGACCTACACCGCGTCGTACTTCCTGCATCGCAGTGATTTCACGACCTCGGAAGACAGCGACTTCGATCGCCTGGGCCTGCAAGTGCGCCTCGGTTATCACCCCAGCGGCGTGAGGAATTTCGCGCCGCCCGCAGCGGTCGTGACCCCGACAGCGCCGCCCACCGCCGCGATGCCGCCCAATCGCGCTCCCACCGTCAAGGCGCGCTGCGAGCCGTGCACGGTAGAAGTGAATCGCCAGTTGACCGCATCGGCCGACGCGCAGGATCCGGATGGCGACACGCTGCGCTATCGCTGGACCAGCCCGACCGGCACGTTCGGTGACGCAAACGTCCGCCAGACGCCATGGACGGCGCCCGGCCAGGTGGGCCCGGTGCCGCTGACCATCACGGTTGACGACGGCAAAGGCATGACCGCTACCGATACCGTCACCGTCCAGGTGATCGCGGCGGCGGCGAAGAAGCAGATCACGTTCGAAGACGTGCACTTCGACTTTGACCGCTACTCGCTGCGCAGCGAAGCGACGCGCGTCCTCGACGAGGCGATCAAGGCGATGGCCGATGATCCCACCCTGCGCCTCACCATCGAAGGCCACACCTGCAACATCGGCACGACCGAATACAACCTGGCGCTCGGCGAACGCCGCTCCGCAGCGGTGCGGGATTACCTCGCGAGCCGCGGTGTGAACGCGACGCGCTTGCAGACGGTGAGCTACGGTGAAGAGCGTCCGAAGCACGACAACGGACGCGAGGAGACGCGCCGCTTGAATCGCCGCGCGGCGATGACGATGAGACTGCAATAGCGAACAACGAATAACAACTAACAAAAAGAAGGGCTCGCCTAATACGCGGGCTCTTTTTTTTGTACTTCGTTATTCGTTATTCGTTATTTCCAGAAGCCGTGCGAGAAACGGCGCCTGGCCCTTGATTATTTTTTCCCGCGCCTCTTCAATCGAGAACCAGCCCGCGCGGTCGACTTCAGGAAACTCCCCCATCCGTCCGGATCGCGGCGGCCATTCCATCGAGAAGAGATTGCTCTTGACGGTGCGGGCGTCGAAGTCCGATTCGGCGGCCCACGCGTGAATCACCTTGCCGCTGGGCTGCTTCACGGTGCCGAGCGGCTGAAAGTCGCCGTTGGGGGCCGTCCCCATTTCCTCTTGGAACTCGCGCCTTGCGGCATCGAGCGGCAGTTCACCGTCGGTGAACTGCCCTTTCGGCATGGTCCACGACCCGGCATCCTTGCGGGCCCAGAGTGGGCCGCCGGGATGCGCCAGCAGGACCTCGAGACCCGATGCGCCCCGGCGATACATCAGAATGCCCGCCGCTTGCTTCGGCATCTCTTAACGGAGCGAATCAACGAGATTGAAGGTATCGAACACCGCGGCTCATCCAAGGCAGTGGGGCCGTTCCGTTAGGAACGGCCCGCGTTAGACATCGAGGTGCGTGCCATTAGAGATCGACGAGGATCTTGAAGCCGCCCCATGACATGCGCGTGTGGTCGAACGGCATCGCCGCTGGAGCCTCCTGCATACGCGGATCCGCCATCACCTTCTTGTTCACGGCATCCCGGTGCGCGCGCGACTTGTAGACGATGAACGAGAAGACCACCAGCTCGCCGGGCCTGGTCTTGGCGGCCTTCGGAAACGGCACGCCGAAGCCGTTGGGTACATCGTCGATGACGCTTTCGACAAATTCGAGCGCCCCGTGTTGACGCCAGACCTTGCCGGCCTTGGCGGCGATCGCCTTGTACGCGGCGAGTTTGCGCTTCGGCACGGCCAGCAGGAATCCGTCTACATAACGCGCCATGATGATCCTCCTCGATCAGTATGCCTTGGCGAACCAGGCGGACACCTTCGCGGGCTTACCGCACTTGATGCAGGGCTTGCCCGGATCCTGCTCATAACCGAACGGGACGTTGCGGATGGTTGCCTGCGTTTCCGTCTTGATGTCGGCCTCGCATTTTGCCTCTTCACACCACGGCGCAATCACGAACCCCGGCCGGCCCTCCATCGTTGTCTTGAACTCGTCGTAGGTGTCGGCCTTCGAGGTGTGCTCCTCGCGGAAGGCGCGGGCGCGGGCCAGCAGTCCCCGCTGGATCTCATCGAGCAGCTTGCGAATCTGGTCGGCCAGGCCCTCCATGGGGAGCGAGGCCTTGACGCGCGTATCGCGCCGCGCTGCAAACACCGCGGACTTCTCGATATCCTTCGGACCGATCTCGAGGCGCAGCGGCACACCGCGCATCTCGTATTCCGCAAACTTCCAGCCGGGCGTCTGGCTCTCGTCCGCGTCGAGCTTGACGCGAATGCCGGCCGCCGTCAGCTGATCGCGGATCTCCTCGCACTTGGGCAGCACGGTGTCTTTCCAGTTACCGCGGGGAATCGGCACGATCACCACCTGCCAGGGCGCGACGTTCGGCGGCAGGATCAATCCGCTGTCGTCGCCGTGGGTCATGATGACGCCGCCGATCAGGCGGGTCGAGACGCCCCACGACGTGGTCCACGCATGCTGCACCGTCTTGTCTCGGCCCTGGAACTGGATGTCGAACGCCTTGGCGAAGTTTTGCCCGAGGTTGTGCGACGTGCCCGCCTGCAGCGCCCGCCCGTCGCCCATCAGGGCCTCGATCGAATACGTGCGTGACGCCCCGGCGAATTTTTCGCTCTCGCTCTTCGGCCCGTCGACGACCGGCATGGCAAGGACGTTCTCGGCAAACTCTTTGTAGATGCCGAGGATCTTCATCGTCTCTTCCTGGGCTTCTTCCGCGGTCTCGTGCGCGGTGTGACCTTCCTGCCACAGGAATTCGGTCGTGCGCAGGAATGGCCGCGTCACTTTCTCCCAGCGAACGACGTTGCACCACTGGTTGATCAGCAGCGGCAGATCGCGCCACGACTGGATCCACTTCTGGTACATCACGCCGAAGATCGTTTCCGAGGTCGGCCGGATGATCAGCTTCTCTTCGAGATCCTCGGTGCCGCCCTTGGTGACCCAGGCAACCTGTGGCGCAAAGCCTTCGACGTGCTCCGCCTCCTTCAACAACAGGCTCTCGGGGATCAGCAGCGGAAAGTACGCGTTGACGTGGCCGGTCGCCTTGAAGCGCTGATCGAGCTGCTGCTGGATCAATTCCCAGATCGCGTAGCCGTACGGCCGGATCACCATGAAGCCCTTCACCGGCGAGTAGTCGGCGAGCTCCGCCTTGCGAACGACATCAAGGTACCACTTCGAGAAGTCCACGGATTGCTTGGTGATTTCTGTAACGAACGCGTCGCCCTGTTTGCCGGCCATTAGTGGATTTCGTCTCCTAGATGAATCCTAAATTTTACGTCATCTCGAGACGGAAAGTCGGCCCGCGCGTGGCTGCCGCGGCTTTCTTCGCGGCGCAGGGCGGCCCGCGCCATCAATCGGCCGACGGTGACCAGCGCCGCGACGCGACTGCGATCGTTGCCCAGCGCCGCGTACCATTCATCGAGCGCCTCGATCGCCGTGCGCAGCAGTCCCTCCTCACGCCAGAGGCCCACCGAATTCCACATCAGCCCCCGCACGTCCGCTTCCGCGGGAAGGTAGCCGTTGGTGCCAGGCACCAATGGCCACTCGGAAGCGTCGCCGTTAGTGTCAGGCACCGAAGATCTTCCCCAAATTTCTGAAAGGGAGCCGTTAGTGCCTGGCACCAGCGGCTCCTCGGGCAGGAGGAGCATGGCCTGGGCGGCGCGGGCGCCGAAGACCAGGCCTTCGAGCAGGGAATTGCTTGCCAGGCGGTTTGCGCCGTGAACGCCGGTACACGCGACCTCTCCGGCGGCATACAGGCCGGGCAGCGTGGTACGGCCCCAAAGGTTGGTTTCAACCCCACCCATCACGTAATGCGCAGCGGGACCGACCGGTATGCGATCGACGCCGAGATCGAGTCCGACGGACTGGCACGCTTCCGAGATGGTTGGAAAGCGTGCTCGGGTCCAGGCGGGATCGTGCTCGGTCATCGACAAATACACCGGCCCGCCGGTGCGGACTTGCTCGCGGACGATGGCGCGCGATACCAGATCGCGCGACGCGAGCTCCCCCGCCGGCTCGTAGCGCGTCATGAAGCGCTCGCCATCCTTGTTCAGCAACTCCGCGCCTTCACCACGCAACGCCTCGGACAACAGGAATCGCGGCGCACCCGGGACATCGAGCGCGGTCGGGTGAAACTGCACGAACTCCAGATCCACGACGCGCGCGCCTGCAAACCACGCCAGCATCACGCCGTCACCGGTCGCGATCGACGGATTGGTCGTTTCCTTGAACACCTGGCCGGCGCCGCCGGTGGCGAGCAACACCGCCCCTGCCTCCACTTCCTCGACGCGATCGCCGATGAAGAATCGCGCGCCGACGCAACGCCCGTCACGCACGATCAGCTCGTGGACCCGCGCATTTCGCTCAACGCGCAGGCGTGCATGCCCGGCCACTTTCTCCCACAGCGTGCGGCCAAGCTCGCGGCCCGTCGCATCCGCTGCGTGGAGCACGCGCCTCCGACCGTGCGCGCCTTCACGACCGAGCGACAACGCGCCATCAGGATCGCGATCGAACCGCGCGCCCCAGTCGACGAGCTCATTCACGTAGCGCACGCCGTCTCCGACCAGCACCGTCACCGCATCCTCGACGCAGAGGCCATCGCCCGCGGCGATCGTGTCGGCCGCATGCTGCGCCGGCGTGTCCCCAGCGCCGACGGCGGCAGCAATGCCGCCCTGGGCGTAACCGGTATTGCTTTCGGTGGGATCGGCTTTCGTGAGGATCAGGACGTCGCCCGCCAGGGCAAGATCGGCCGCGGCACGGAGGCCCGCAATGCCGCTGCCAATAATCAGGAAGTCAGTGTGGCGCGGCACCGAATGCTATCCTAGCGTGAATCAGTCGGCAGGCGAGAGTCGGCAGTTAAGAGTTGGGGTCGGGAGTTGCCAGTCCAGTCGGCAGACATACAGTCATGGTGATCTGGTAGTGGAACGCGTTAGCGTCACGTCCGCCGCGCATGCGTATGCAGTGGTCATCGGCGACGGCGCGATCGATGGGCTCGCCCGTGAGCTGGACGCCGCCAAGCTCGGCGCGCGCCGCATCCTCGTATCGAGTCAGCGGGTCTGGGATTTTCACGGCGCGCTATTCAAGAAACTCGGCGCCGATCGCCTGCCGATCCTGATCGAAGACGGCGAGCGCTACAAGAACCTCAACACCGTCGCGCGCATCCTGGATGCACTGGTGAAGGCGCAGGCTGACCGATCGACCGTGCTGATCGCCGTCGGCGGAGGCGTGATCGGCGACATGGTCGGCTTTTCCGCAGCGACCTACCTTCGCGGCATCCCGATCGTCCAGGTCCCGACCACGCTGCTCGCGCAGGTGGATAGCGCAATTGGCGGGAAGACCGGCGTGAACCACCCACTCGGCAAGAACCTGATCGGATCGTTCCACGCACCGAGCCTCGTCGTCGCCGATCCGATCGTGCTGCACACGCTTCCGCGGCGCGAGTTCCGCGCCGGCTTATACGAAGTGATCAAGTACGGTGTCATCTCGGATCCGACGCTGCTCGATCGGATGCGCGATTCGACCACGGCGATCTTCAATCGCGACGGCGCGGCGATCGCCCCGCTCGTGTCCGCGTCCTGCCGCATCAAGGCCGAGGTCGTGTCCGCGGACGAGCGCGAATCAGGATTACGGCGGATCCTCAATTTCGGCCACACCGTCGGACACGCGCTCGAGTCGGTGACGAAATACAAGCAATTCCGTCACGGCGAAGCGGTCGGCTACGGCATGCTGGCAGCGCTGGCGCTCGGCGTCGCGCGTGGCGTCACCCCGAAGTCGCTGTTTACCGAAGTGGAGGCGCTAATCGCCCAGCTCGGTCCGCTGCCGTCGGTGGCGGGCGTTTCCGCGAAAGAGGTTTACGCCGCGATTGGCCGCGACAAGAAAGTGGTCGCGGGAACCTTGCACTTCATCGCCGCCAGTGATCGCGGCAAGACCGTGGAACTGACAGACGTAACTGAAAAGGAAATCAAGACGGCCGTCAGGACGATCGGCCTGCGCGCCTAGACCTCAAGACCTACTCCAAACCGTACTGTCGAAGCTTTACGGCGAGTGCCTTGAAATTGATCTGCAGTAAATCCGCCGCGCGGCCCTTGTCGCCGCCTCCCTGCTTCAACGCCAGGATGATCTTGCGCTTCTCGGCTTCCGACGCAAACCGCGCCGCCACATCCGCAAGCGTTCCCGACCAGTCCAGCATTTCCCAGGGGTCAGCGGTCGCGCCCATCTGCGTCATCAAGTTCAGGTGACGCGGCAACAGGCGGTCGCCATCCGCCAGGATTACCGCCCGCTCCATGGCGTTCTGCAGCTCGCGAACATTGCCGGGCCAGGTGTGCGCGACCAGCATCTCGACAGCTTCAGGCGAGATGGTGATCTTCTTGCCGACGTCTCGTGCGACGCGCTCGGCGAAATGATGCGCGAGCTTTGGAATGTCTTCCTTGCGGTCGCGCAGTGGCGGCACCGTCACCGGAAACACCGACAGGCGGAAATACAAGTCCTCGCGGAACTGCCGTGACGCCACCGCCTGCCGCAACATGCGATTGGTCGCCGCGACGATGCGAACGTCGACCGCGAACGAACCGTTGCCGCCGAGACGCTCGATGCGTTTGGTCTCGATCGCGCGCAGCATCTTGGCTTGCAGCGCGAGCGGCATCTCGCCGATCTCGTCGAGAAAGACGGTGCCGTGCTGCGCCATCTCGAACTTGCCGATCTTGCGCTGGTTGGCGCCGGTGAACGCGCCACGCTCGTAGCCGAACAGCTCCGCCTCGAGCAGGTTCTCCGGAATGGCAGCGCAGTTGATCGCCACGAACGGTCCATTAGCACGGGCGCTGGCGTTGTGCAGGGCGCGCGCACACAGTTCCTTGCCGGTGCCACTCTCGCCTTCGAGCAACACCGTGGTGTCGGTGCCGGCGGCGCGGTCGATCGATGCCATGACCTGCCGCAGGGCGGGCGCGTCGCCGATGATGCTTGGACCGCCGCGTCGCGCGGCCGCTTCTTCCTTCAGCAGGCGGTAATCATTGAGCAGCCGGCGCTGCTCGAGCGCGCGAGAAACCAGCAGCAACAGGTGATCGGGATCAACCGGCTTGGCGAGAAAGTCGAGCGCGCCCTGTTTCATCGCTTCGACGGCGTCCTGGATGCTGCCGTGCGCGGTCATCACGATCACCGGAAGCTCCGCGTCGAGATCCTTCACGGCGCGCAGCACCCCGATGCCGTCACCCTTGGGAAGGCGGAGATCCGATAGCACGAGGGCGGGTTGGAACTCCTTGAGCGCGGCGACCGCTTCAGGCTCGTCGCGCGCCTCGATGACGTGATGGCCCTGCGACTCGAGCGCGAGCTTGAGCATCGCGCGCAGCGAATCCTTGTCTTCGACGAGGAGAATCGAGAGGGCGCTCACACGCCGGGACGCAGCCAGCCGACCGGCACGCCTGCGCGGCGCGCCTCATCTTCAAGCCCGGCGATCTTCTTGCGTTGCTCGTCCTGTTCCTTCTTGACGCGCTCGAGCTCGGCGAGCGCGGTCTGTCGATCGGTCTCGATTTTCGCGCGCTGCGCGGGATCGTCGCGATTGACGAAGTCGGTCAACAACGCGTTGATGCGGCTTTGCAGCGAGTCCGCAAAAATCTGCAGGCGATCGAGCGTGGCGCGCTCCGCCTTCATCCGGCCGGACCAATAGGCCTGGTCCCTGCCGGCGCCCGTGGGCGCGGGCGGCACCGCCATACCCGGGCTGATGTTCGTCGGGCTGGCGTTCCCGGGCTGATCCGTGGCGCTCGGCGGCGTCGGCGCAGCGGGAACGCCCGTTGAAACATCTGATCGCAGGCTGCCGTTGGTGTAGACCTTCGCGGGTTTCCGGACGCTCTTACGCCGCGTTTCTTCGTCCTTCGCCACGTCCGCCAGCGGCTTGGTCGCGGACGACTGTGCGGACGCCTGGGCCGCGAGGGCCACGACGACAACCGCGGTGATGGCGATGACGCGTTTCATATGTTCCTTATCGGTCGATCGTACGACTCGCAACGCGGCAGGTCAAGGAATGGCCCGACGCAGTTCCTGCCACGACTGCACACGAATGCCGGGTAGGCAGCCACCGGCCTCGCCACCCGGGCAGACCCGTGACAGCTCAGCTTGGATCGCTCTTCGGGCGCCCGCAGAACCGAACGATTCTGCATGCACTCTTACAATTCCGTGCCCCGGCTGGTGCTCGCCGGCTGCGTCTGCCAGCGGGTCGCCATCCTGTTCACGCCCATCGTCGGCGACCCAGACTGCCAGATAACACCCCGGCGGCCTTGCAAGTTCAGTGAATTCGCTCATCGGCCCGTACGCAAACAACTGCCAGCGAGGGTTGTTGCGCGCCCAAGGCCGCTCTTTGGAGTTCGCGTCCATCTGCTCCGGAGTGCAATTCGCGGACCTGCCGCAGTTCAACAGGTAGGTCGCGGCCGTGAGATCGACGACGCCACCGCCTGGAAGGTCGCGCACGCCGCCGGCGATACCATCGGTAAAGCTACTGGGTTGAGCGCCGCTGAGCACCTCATCCCAATCCTCGATCTGCGCCAGGTCGCGCGCCGCGACTTCGATGGCCGAATCCGCTGCATAGAGCATCGCCACCGAGCCCGCCATGTTACCGGTGGCCAATCGATCCATGAACACGGCGAGCATCACCCCGAGGCCGAGGGCCGAGAGGAACGTCGTCACGAGGATCACCATAATCAGCGCGATACCGCGCTCGCTTGCCCTGAGCGAGCATCCTGACGGCGTTGCGATGCGAGTCGAAGGGGTCATGGCACGTTCCTCAGATGGACGGACGTTTTGAACACGCGATCCTCGATTACCCGCCGCAGGGACTCGGTCGCCGCCTGCACCGTCACGGCGATGTCAACCTGTTGGCCTGCGCTGTGGAACACCAGCGACGCCACACCGTCGACGACCGGTTGTATCGCGCCTGCGGCGGTCTCGCGTATCAACGAGAAGCTGCCATCGGCCTGGCCGGCAAGGGTGAACGTGTGCTGATCGATCTCGATGACGGCCGATCCCGCCGGATACGCGTGCGAGAGGGCGCGATCAGGTGTGAGCGTTCGCGCGCCCACCGTTGTTGACGCCACCTCGAATAGGTCGTGATGACCCGCGCCATCCGTGATGATCGCCGCCGTGCCGGGGCGAAACCCGCACACCTGCACGACGTTGGGACACAGCGTGGTTCCGAGGGTGAGCGCTGCGAACGCTCCGGCCTGATCGGCCGTGAGGATTCCCTGCGCGCCGTTCAACGAAGGCGTCGTCACCGTCAACGTCGAGAACGCCTCGCCGGATTCGTCGGGATCGGCGAGCGCGAATGCGGACACCAGGTCAGCGAACGAGCCGAGCTCATTCATGGCCGCGACGTTCCGGCCGGCCGATCGCAAATCACTCGAAATCACATCGATCGCCGTCCGACCGCGCTGTTGTAAGTCCAGTTCCGCGGGCACGCGATCGAACACGGCCCGGGCCGGTTCAACCACGCCTGCCAGCGCGCCGGCGAGCAGCAACACGATCGCGAGCGCGATCAGCAGTTCGATGACGGTCAATCCCTGCGAGGCGTGTCCACCGCAGGGCGACGTGCGAAGGTCGATCATGGCTGCCTCGTTCGAATGGTCGAGAGGCACACCTCGGCGGACCGGTGGCTCACTCCCGAAGCCGGCGGCTTGAACACGCATACTTCGATCGCGAGGGCGTCGGCAGAACCGGCGAGCGGCGAAACCCTCCATCGGCGCACGAACGCCGCCCCTTCAGGGTGGTCGCCGGCTTGCGCGTGGTCGTCGACCCAATCGACGTTGCCCTCGATGTCTTCATCAAGGCTGGAACTCACCGATGACGCCAGTTCAGCGGCGGTCACCGGCGCGCCGCCGTGGTCGTATGTGAATGCGAGGCCGCGTAACGCTTCCAGCTTCTGCTGCGCCGTGACGAGCGCGCCTGCCGACGCGCTCGCTCCGCGGGTCAGGTGCATGCTGAGGACGAATAACTGCGCGATGCCGGCGAGCGCGGTGACCAGGATGCTGGTCGCGACAAGCGTCTCGAACAGCGTGAACCCATGCGCCGATGCGGTTGATGACATGCCCGGATGAGTGCAACCGCGCTGCCTTGGCGTCGATCGAATCGAATCCGCGAATTGCGGCGGGTTTCGTTCAAGCCGCGATTGGCACCGTTATGGGGCGAGCAAATGCTGCCACCCTGGTCCAGCAAGGAGCGCGCAGTTCTTGCAGCTACGCGCGACTGGCCAGCGGCACGCGCAGGCGGAATTGCGCGCCGCCGCCCGCGTGGTTCGTGGCGGTAATGTGACCGTTGTGGGACACGATGACCTTCTGCACGATCGCGAGGCCGAGTCCTGTTCCGTTCGCTTTCGTGGTCGCGAACGGCTGGAACACCTTGCTCAATGACTCCGGCGTGAAGCCGGGGCCGTTGTCTTCGACGACCACGTGTGCATCGGTCGCGGTGACGTCCGTCCGAATCGTGACGCGCGGCGCGATACCGGCATCCGCGCACGCCTCCAGGCTGTTGCGAATCAGGTTACTGAACGCGCGCAACAGCAGCACGTCGTCGCCATTCACGCTCGCCGCCGGTCCTTCGACCGACACCGCCTTACTCGCATTCGGCACATCGTCGACCGCTCGCGCGATCACCCCGAGCAAGTCGACCGGGGCAAGCGTCAGTTGCTCTGGGCGCGCGAAGCGGAGGAAGTTCGTGACCACCTCCCCGAGCGCGACGGTCTCCGCTCGAATCCCGTTCACGCAGGTCCGCGCCTGTTCGGGCAGCGAATCCGGATCGAGCAGCCGCCCGTAACCGTGAATCGTGGCGAGCCCGTTCCTGAATTCGTGCGCCAGGCCTGCGGTCAGTTCGCCGAGCCGCGCCAGCGCTTCCTTCAGACGCAACTGCTCTTCGAGCTCGACCACCGCGGTCAGGTCGGTGAACAGGCAGACCGCGGCTTGCAGGCCGCCATCGCCGCCGATAATCGGTGACACCGTGACGCCGAGGTGTTTCGGGCGCACGCCGCCCAGCGTGACGGTGCGGCGCACGATCGGCGAAGTGCCTTCAAGCGCTTCGGTGATCAGATCGGACAGTGCAGTGGCGGGCTTCAGGATCTGGCGAAACGTCGAACCGGCGCCGCCTTCACCGAGCCCGAGAATCCGGCGCGCCGCAGGGTTGATCGCCTGGACCATGCCGCCGCGATCGACGACGACCAGGCCCGAGGTCAGGCCTCCGACGATCTGATCGGCAAGCCGCTCCGACGCTTCCGCGCGCGCCGCCATCGCGCGCTCCTGTTGCTTGAGCTCGATGAGCGCGTCCTGGAGCGCCATCGACAACATCGCGCTCTCGCTGCCGTTCTCGCGGCGCGTATGGCCGCGGCCGCTCGCCACCTTGATCGCCTTGACCGTCACGACCACGAACATCACCGCGATGGCGAGCATGATCCCGAGCATCGCCACGGTCGCGAAGTTCAGGGTCGAGCTCACGGGAGGAACCCCGCGTACCACGCAATCAGCGGGTCGCCGGCGAACATCGCGATCAGCGTGCCGATCGCCAGGAAGGTGCCAAACGGCAGCGCGAACTTCATCCCGCCGCGCTGCGCGCTCATCAGGATCACGCCGATGATCGCCCCGGAGAACGACGCCAGCACCAGCGTGACGAGCACGGCTTTCCAACCCAAAAACGCGCCGATCATGGCGAGCATCTTCACGTCGCCCATGCCCATGCCCTCTTCACGCCGCCACAGGTAATACGCGGCGGCAATCGCGTAGAGGATGCCGGCGCCGAGCAGCGCACCGATCAAGGCATCCTTCCATCCCGGCGGGGCAACCAGGCTGAACAGCAATCCGATCACGCTGCCGGGCAGCGTGATCGAGTTCGGCAGGATCTGGTGCTCGAGGTCGATGCCGAACAGGGCGATCAGGATGCACACCAGCAACAGCCGCGACGCCATCAGCGGTCCGATCGGCGTCAACCACACGACCAGCACGAACAACGCCGCCGTGGTCAGCTCGACGAGCGGGTATTGCCACGACACGCTGACGCCGCATTTCCGGCAGCGGCCGCGCAGCAGCGCCCAACTGAGGACCGGAATGTTGTCGAACCACCGCAGCGAATAGCCGCACTTGCGGCAACGCGACGGCGGCGTCGCCAGCGACTGGTGTAACGGCAGGCGATAAATGACGACGTTCAGAAAGCTGCCTATGCAGAGCCCGAAAAACGCCGCGGCGACGAGTATCAGTGGGTCGGTCACGATTTCGGCAACGCGGTGGAATCTTCCGACGGCAACGGCCAGAGCGCGGACTCGCGCGCGAGACCGACGCGCCCGCTGCTGCCATCGAGTTGGTATGGGGTGCCGGCCGGGTCGAGTGGGATGCCGCGCAGCCCTTCCGCGATCCCAAACTCACGCCAATCGCGAGGCGGCCGCCGCTCCCGGGCGATGAATCGCTCCGCGCGGTGGTTGAGCTCCTCTATCGTGTCCATCGCGTCGAGCTGCTGCAGCCTGATCCGTGCATTGCGGCGGAGCCATTCGACGTCGGTGGTCTGCAGCAGTTGCGTCCAGAGAAAGCGCGACGATCCGCGATCGCCACCCTGCGCGAGCGTCGTCGCTGCCAGCGGCGCCAGCCACGCGGGCGCTCCCGGCTGTTTGCCGGCGCGTGTGAACCACGCTGCCGCCTGGTGATAGTCCTTCAACCACCAGTAATACACGAAGCCGATGTCCTCCATGTATTCCCAGCGCGCCGGATCATGCTCCACGCCGCGTTGCAGCAGTGCGATCGCGAGGTCCGGCCGGCCTGGCCCGCTCGGGTAGGCCTCGGTCAGGAAAATCGCCCCGAACCGGTATGCCACTCGGAAGTTCGGATCGAGCGACGTCACCAGGTCGAGCAACGGATACAACTGGGCGAAGTCTGCCGGAGTCGCTGGTGTTTCAGCGCTGGCGCGGCGCTTACCCCCGTAATACACCACCGCGCGCATCCAGTAGACGTCGGCAACCAGGTTGCGAAAACCCAACGCCAACCGGCCGGCGAGGGGACCCGAGTTGAGCCAAAGCGTGGGATTTGGCGGCACGAACGGCGCCCAGCCGCGATCGCGCACCATTTGCACCGTTACCGAGACCGCGAGTAACAGCGCGATCGCGGCATACAGCCATTTATTTGCTGGACGGAGGTCGAGGGCGGCGGCGCTCATCACGACGTCACTGGAAATCGCGGCGGCGAAAAATCGCCACCGCAGCCGTCAATAACGTGGTGATGTAGACGACCGCGTAGGCCACCGTGTAGAGCACGTGGCGCATGGCGATCGGCATCCCGTGGACCACTTCGGCCTTGACGTCGAACGGCGCAAGATTCGGGAGCACGTAGTAGATTGCGCGCGCGAGCGCGGCGACGGGCGTGGAGTCCACCACCGTCTCGAAATTGCGCAGGTCGGCATTGAAATGACCGGCGACCCACAAGCCGATGGTGAGCAACGTGGCCAGCAGCGGGCTCGAATACGTTGAGAAAAACAACGCCAGCGCGGTGACCAGCATCAACTCCGCAAAGATCAGACCGATTGCGAACAGCAGTCGCGGATCCGTCGCCGGCGCCGGCCATCCGGCGCGCGCCGCGGGCGACGAGCTGAGATCCATGTAATAGAGCACCGCGTAGTAGGCAATCGTCATGACGCTGAGATTGGCCGCGAGCGTCATCACCAGTCCGGCGTACTTGCCGAGTACGAACTGCGTGCGCGAGACCGGCTTGCTGAGCATGGCGAAGACGCTCTTCTTTTCGACCTCCTTCGAAACCAGCCCAATGCCGATGAAGACGGCGATGAACAGCCCGAAAATCGACAACGCGGCCAGGCCGAGATCCTTGATGATCTTCATGTCCTGGCCGGCGGTCATTTGCGCAATCAGGTAAGACGCGGCCATCAGCAGCACGGCGAAGACGACCATCGCGTAGGGTACGCGGTCTCGAACCGATTCCTTGAACACCGCCACGGCGATCAGAGAGATGGTCCGCATCGCTACGCCTGCCGCTCTTTCGCCGCGCGCACCTGCTGGACGAAATAATCTTCCAGCGTTTCGCGCACCGGGTTCAGCGACACCAGCGTGGCGCCGCCGGCGCGCAGCTCGCCAATCAGGCGCTCCGGTTCCGCATCAGGGGCGAGATCCAGCGTGAAGCGTCCGTGCGCGATCGCCGTGACGGTGCGCGCCCGGCCCGCCAGCGCGCGTGCCGCGTCGTCGCTCAAGTCCGCGACCACCAGTTCCCAGCCCTTCAGCTCGAACGCCACCAGGTCACTGACGCGGCCGCTCGCCACCATCCGGCCCTGCGCCATGATCCCGACCCGGCTGCACAGCGTTTCGGCGTCTGACAGGATGTGCGAGCTGAAGAACACGGTGCAGCCGCGCTCGCGCAACTTGAGGATCAAATCGCGGACCTGGCGCCGGCCGAGCGGATCGAGCCCGGACATCGGTTCATCGAGGAAGACCACTTCGGGATCGTTGATTAGCGCCTGCGCGAGGCCGACGCGCTGCAACAGGCCCTTCGAGAGCTGGCGCAGCCGCATCCGCCGCTGTCCTGCCATCCCGACGTCATCGAGGACGCGCGCGACGCGCGTGCGCACCTCGGCGCCGGAGTAGCCGAACAGCCTCGCGAAGTACGCGAGCACTTCTTCCGCGGTCAGGTAGTCGTAGTAATACGGGTTCTCGGCGAGAAAGCTGATCCGTCGCCGCACCTCGAGATCCCCGACGGGACGTCCCAGGATCTTCGCGCTGCCGCTGGTCGGATAAATCAACTGCATCAGCAGCTTGAGCGTCGTGCTCTTGCCGGCGCCGTTCGGCCCGAGAAAACCAAACACCTCGCCGGGCTCGACTTGGAGCGTCAGCGCATCAAGCGCGCGGTAGGGACGCGGCCGCCAAAAGCCAACGAGGTAATCCTTGGTAAGTCCTTCAGTCTCGATTGCGGCCGGCATGTGCTGCGTGCGCTCTACTTGCCGCCGGCCTGCAGCCGCTTCATTTCCCACGCAATCGCGGCGTCGAAGAACTCAGGTTTCATGCCCGGCAGCCTGATGCCGTTCACGAAGAACGTCGGCGTGCCGCTGATCTTCAACTGCTGGCCCTGGGCGATATCCGCCTTGACGAGTGCGAGGGTGGCCGCGTAACGCGCGTCGAAATCAGTGACACCGCCGACCGTGACCGCTGCCTTTTTGACGGTGTCGGGATTCATCGCGGGCTGGTTCGCGTAGAGCCAGTCTTCCATCGCCTCGGCCTTGCCTTTTTCCCGCGCGAGCCGCACCGCGACCGCCGCCTCACAGGCGCCCGAATGCAGGTCCTGTCCGATGAACTGGTTGCACTCGCGCTCGAGCGGATAGTCCTTGGCAATGAACTTCACCTTGCCCGGCGCCTGCTTGGCCCACTTCGCGAGCACCGGCTTGAAGTCGCGATACGTCTGGCCGCAGCCTGGGCACTGGTAATCGTTGAACTTGAGGATGACGATCGCCGCGCCGTCGCTTGGCGCCATCACCGGGACGCGCGGCTGTTGCGCAAGATACTGCTCGAACTGCTGCAGTTGCGTGGGAGAGATGACGGCGGTGGGCTGGGCCTGCTCACTCTCGGGCGCACCCGCTTCCGCGCGCACAGGCTGCTCGGGAAACACCACGATCGCGGTCACCGCGGCCGCGACAAACACCACCGCCGCCGTCAGCGCGCGTGGCGTACGAATGAGACGCTGGAGATCGTCGATGATGCGCATAGGGAGGCTCGTCATTGGATACTGTGTGCCCGATCCTGATAGCAGGAAGAGGCCGATGACCGCGAGATAGGTGCCGGCACACAGCAGGCACACGACGTTGAGCACGAAGTACGAAGCGTACGCCAGATACAGGACCGCCGCCAGTCCGATTGTCGATGAAAGGAAGATGTAGCCAGGAAGATTGCGCGATGCGGCCGGCGAAGCCGAACAGAGCGCGATCAATGCCAGCAGGCCGGCAAAGAACAACATGCCCAGCAGGGCCACGGGCACTCCGCCAAACGCGCCGAACTTGCTGGTATACGCCTCGGTACAATTCAGCGTCGAGCTGACGTCACAGAAGCTCGCGTACAAGGGGTCGTTGAGGATTTTGTAGTGCACCCACGTCGACGCCGTCGATGCTGCGAGGCCGATCAGCGCGAAGGCCGTGAACCACGGCACCCGGTTTGATGAAGTGGCCACTGCAGGCTGTGACATGCGCAGATTCTACCGCGTACAGGACAAGGGGCGCGATTGCTCGCGCCCCTTGCGGATTGGTAACGTGGACTACTGCAGAACCGAGCCGGTGGCGGGCGCCGAGTTGCCCGCCGTCTCACCGCTGAGTGTGGACGTGTGCGTGTAGATGGTGCCCAGGGTGTTCGTCCAGAAGAAACGGACGCCCGTGGAGTTCGCGGTGACCGGGTCAGCGGCCGCGACATAAGCGCTGTTCAGGTCAGCGGCTGCGATCGCATTGCAAGCGACGTCATTGCCGTCGTCGGCGCCGGCGGCCTGGTCCATCGTGATTTGGTAGCCGCTCTTCGCGACAGTGGCGCCGGCCGCAGCCACGCTCAGGTCGGGGCTGATGAAGGGTGCGCCGCCGCCGCTGGGCGCCTGGCCAAGGCTGTCGAGACCGTCTGCGTAAAAGCCATTCGCGCAGCTCGACGAGTACGCCTGCTGCGAGCTGTTGATGGCGCGCAGCGAACCGATGGCCGACGCTTCGTTGCCCGACATACGGGCGCGCAGCAAGCCGGGAACGGCGATCGCCGCGATGATGCCGATGATGGCCACGACGATGAGCAGTTCGATGAGGGTGAAGCCCTTGTTTGAACGGATACGCATGATGAAAAATCTCCTACAAGTGTGGGTTACCGGTTGTCTTCTGAAGGCCGGGCCGCCCATTCTGGCGGCGCGGGCCTGCCCCCTCTAGAGCAACCCGTGTACCAACTGTTGAAACCGCGGCCAAACTGCAGTTAAGTGGCTGCGTCCGCTGGATTTATCGGCGCTCCGCGTCGGACCGTTAGGCCCTTGGCACCAGCAGAAACTGACAAACCGTGTCAGCCGGACGTGCCCGTTCTTGTCAACTGCACACCATTACATTTTGACGATCCACCGGTGGCGTTTGGTCTCCAGCAACATCTGGCTATCTCGCGCCAGGGTGGGAGGTTCAAGCGACCGGAGAGCCACCAGGTAGCGCACCCCGGCCGCGCTCCAGAACTCCCAGTTCTGTTCGGCGTAGGCCAGGGCCACCCCTTTTCGGTGGGTGCGCAGGAACACCAGGCCAGGATTGGTCGAGGCGACGGCGCCAGGAGGTTGCTCACTCAGTGTCGCGAGGACGTGTTCCACATCGCGAGCATCGGCGAGCCAATCCGCGTCCCCGTTAACCTTGGCCCGAACGTAGAGCACATGATCCATCAGATGCAGGCCAAGTACGCACAACACCGCGATTCGGGCCAGGCTCGGATGCGGGAGCCCGCGCCAGAAGAACAGCACCAGGAACGGCGTCAGCGGCACCACGTACCGATAGGTTTCGGCACCGACGGCCGCGATCATCGCTACGGTGGCGGCGACTAGTAAAGCGGGCAAGGAAAACCAGGCCCGCGATCGCACAACGCCGGCCGCAATTACCAGACTCAATAGCACCGAGATGACCATCGTCCCGGTGGCCGCGCCCATGCTGCCACGCCCAGGAGGTCCGACGGAGACCACTTCCTGCCCGCTTTCGTGCGCTCCCCGGACCAGCGCGGGCGCAATGATGGCGCCGACGTCGCGCGTCGCGATGCCGGCAACGTTTCTCACCCCCCGGACTGCGATTTCGCCAGGCGTTACGGTCACCCTGACATCGCCCGGCCGCGCCATTTGCAGCAACTCGCGGTAGGAGTAGGCGATCGTTCCACCGTGGGAAAAGCTGTCGGCCGGGGACGGCGCGTTGGCCGCAGCGTAGATTTGCCACGGCAACACGCAGGCGGCCATCGTGATCGCGCAGATTGCCAGCTGCCGCCATCGTCGGTGCACCACCAGGTAGGCGACCGCCGCCGCGATCGCCGCCATCCCCGCGGTCCGGATCAGGACCGCCGCCGCTAACGCGACACCCGCGAGCACCGCCACGCGAAGCTGCGCTGGCTGTCCACGGATGACGCGCTCGACTGCGAGCACCGCCAGCATTAGCGCCACGCTGAAAACACATTCGGCCATCACCGTGGAGGTTGCCAAAAACACGAAGGCCGGCGTCAACACCACGATCGCAGCCAGCAACATCGCCTGTCCGTTCGCGACGCCACGATGACGCGTGAAATCAATCCAACAGCACGCGCCGACCCCAGCCATCGCCACTATCGAGATGAATTTCAGTAACGCGAGATTGCCAGGGAACGTGGGAGCAATCAGGAAGACGGGCGCGAGAACTGCGGGAAAGCCGGGCGGCACCGACGGCATCACAGGGATGGTCGCCGAGCTGATCAACCGGTAGCCTTCACCGCTGGCGAGGGCCTTTGCCAACACGATGTACCACGCGTCGTCCACGATCAGCCCGGCCGCATCATCGAGGCGCAACGCGTAAATCGCTGCGACGATGACGGTCAATCCGATCCCCGCCGCGATCGAGCGAGCGCGGTTCATTCGCGCTTGATGTTGTGCTTCCGCATCAGATAGCGGAATTGCCGGAAGCTGAGGCCGAGGATGGCCGCGGCCTTCGTCTGCACGCCGCCCTCGCGTTCGAGCGCGCGCTCGATGTGCGAGCGTTCGATGTGCTGGAGATGCCGTTCAAGGCTGAAGCCGTCGCCAGGCTCGCCGGCAGCGTCGGGCTGGTCGCCGGAGCTCGAAGTCGCCGCACGTCCCTCCCGCAAATTCTCCGGCAGTGTTCCGAACTGGATGCTGCGTCCCGATTCGAGCGCCACCGCCCGTTCGACCATGTTCTCGAGCTCACGGACGTTGCCCGGCCAGGCATACGCACGCAGCGCGGCCAGCACCTCAGGAGAAAACCCGTCAATCGCCTTGTCCATTTCCCGTGTGTATTTCGCAAGGAAGTGTTCCGCAATCAGCGGGATGTCGTCGACACGCTCGCGCAGGGCGGGCATTTCGACGGGAATGACGTTGAGCCGATAGAACAAGTCCTCACGAAACTTACCCTCGCTGACGCGTTTGGGGAGGTCCCGGTTGGTCGCGGCAATCACCCGAATGTTTGAGGAGGCTTCTTCGATACCGCCGACCCGCCGATACTTGCGCTCCTGCAGAACGCGCAGCAGCTTGACCTGCATGGTCGACGGCATCTCGCCGATCTCGTCGAGAAACACGGTGCCGCCATCCGCCGCCTCAAGCAGCCCTTTTTTGTCTTTGTCGGCACCCGTAAAGGAGCCGCGGACGTGGCCGAATAATTCCGACTCGAGCAACGCTTCAGGCATCGCGCCGCAATTCACGGCCACGAAAGGCCGGTCGCGGCGTAACGACAGGGTATGCATCGCCCGGGCGACCAGTTCCTTGCCGGTACCGGACTCTCCCGAAATCAACACCGTGCTGTTGGTCCGGCACACCGTCTCGACCAGTCGAAACACCTCCAGCATGATCGGACTGCGGCCGATGATGCCGGCAAAGCCGTGGTCCGCGGTGGTCTGGCGCAAGACCGTGTTCTCGTGCCGCAGCCGGCGCGACTCGAGGAGGTTGTTGACCTCCAAGGGCACCATGTCGACCTGCGAGAACGGCTTCTCGAACAGAAACCGGGCGCCGAGTTTCTGCGCCTCCTTCCACTCGACCGAATCCTGGGTCCAGTGCGCCGTCATCATCACGACGACAACGTCGGGCGCGAGGGTACGCAGCGCGTGCAGCAATTGCAGCCCGTCGAAGCGCGGCATGCGGATGTCGGTCAGCACCACGTCGACAAACTCGCGCTGGAGCAATTCCAATGCGGCGACGCCGTCCGCCGCCAGCAGGACGTCGAAACCAGCGCGATGGAATAGCTGGCGTGTCATCTCGCGCATCGACGGCTCGTCGTCAGCGATCAAGATACGGGGTTTGGCCGCAATCAGCTTCGCCGGCACTGGTTTCATGACGCCTGGCGCGCGGTGACGCCGGAGTCAACCGGCAGAGGAAAGGTGATGCGAAACACGGTGCCGCCGCCGGGACGTGGTCTGACGTCGATCAAGCCCCCGTAGTCGGTGACGATGCGGTGGACGATCGCCAGGCCGAGCCCAGTACCTTTGCCAAAGGAACCGCGGAACGGTTGAAAGATCGAATCGACCTCTTCCGGCGGAATGCCGACGCCTTGATCCTCGACCAGAAGGACGCGGCGCTCGACGCCAGCCGCCGTTTCGTTGACCGCGCTGACGCACAGTGCGCCGCCGGCGGGCATCGCCCGCAGCCCGTTGGTGGCCAGGTTCCAGACAATCTGGCGGATTTGACTTTCGTCAGCATCGACCGACACTGGCGAGTCGTCGACGCGCACATCGACGACGTGGTTGTCGCTGACCTCGCTGCTGTTGCGCAACAGCAACACCGTTTCCTGGACCACCTGCCGCAGGTCGAGCGCTTGCACCGAGAAGCGCTGCGGCCGCGCGTAGGCCAGAAACGACTTGATCGTCTGGTTCAGCCGCTCGGATTCCTTGAGGACGATATCCATCAATTGCGCCTGGTCCGAAGACAGCGGCAACTCCTGCTTGAGCATCTGCATCGAGCCGGACATCGACGCCAGCGGATTACGAATTTCATGCGCAATGCCCGCCGCCATCTCGCCGACGGCGGCGAGGCGCTGCTGCAAGCGCGCATTCTGCTCGAAGCGCCTGACGTCGGTGACGTCCTGGAACGTGTAGAGATAGCCGCGCGATCCGTCGGGCAACGGCAGCGCCGCTACGCTGAGTCCGACTTCAATCGCGGCGCCGGTGGACTGCCGGAACACATAGTCCATCCGCTTGCTGCGGATCCGCGCCAGGTCCTGCGACAGGCTGGCCGCAAACGACGGCGGGAGTTGCAGGATATCGGCTGCCGGTTCGCCAATCGGCAACGGGCCGACATAGCCGGTGATCATCATCGCCGAGCGGTTGAAGGTCAGCAGGCGATTGTCGGCGTCGGCGGTCGCCAGGCCGCTCAACAGATTGTCGAGCACGTACTGGTTGAACGCCTGCAGGTCGGCGATCTCCTCGGTCGCCTGTTCAAGCTGCGCTTCTCCGCGGCGCGCCCGCTCGGCCAGCGAGCCACTGAGCAGCGCCACCCCAAAGAAGCCGAACGCATTGAGCGCCACGGTGTACTGCGCAACGTTGACGGTGGGCAGTTCGCTCAGGACCAGGTCCTGGAGCGGCAGTGAGAGATAGCCATTGGCGCCCAGATACTGCGCGACCACCACGCCGAAGAACAGAATGGTGCTGAGGCCGGCGATCTGCAGCCCGCCGCGGCGGAACTGCACCACGCTCGCAGCCACGATCGGCAGCATGTACAGGATCGTGAACAGGCTCTCGACGCCGCCGGTGATGAACACCGCTGCGGTGACGACGATGGAATCGATCGCGAAGTGCACGTCAGTGAGCCACGGCAACCGGCCCACAAACCGCAATGAACCAATGAAGCCGAGACTGACCGCGAAGGTCAAACCGACCAGGGAGAAGAATGGATTGATCGGCAGCGCGCCCGGCGTGCGCAGCTGCACGATCACCGCGGCGCCCAGTAATACCGTCGCGACCAGCAGCCGGACCGCGATGTGTACGACGAGGCGCCGCCGGAGCGTCCGATCCTTCATCCGGTCAGCTTGCTAATCAGGTCGAAGATCGGCATGTACATTGCGATCACGATGCCGCCCACCGCTCCGCCGAGCAGCGCGATCATCACCGGCTCGAGCAGGGTCAGCAGGCCTTCGACCGCGACGTCGACCTCTTCCTCGTAGAAGTCGGCGATCTTGGCGAGCATGGTGTCGAGCGCGCCGGTTGCTTCGCCGACGCCGATCATCTGCACCACCATGCCGGGGAAAACGCCGGTCTGCTTCAGGGGCGCGGCAATCGTCTCACCGCGCTCGATGCTCCGCCGCGTCGCAAGAATCGCGTCTTCGATGATCGCGTTGCCGGACGTGCGCGCCGTGATGTCGAGGCCGTCGAGAATCGGCACGCCCGACGCCATCAGCGTCGACAGCGTGCGGCAGAACCTCGCCACCGAAATCTTGCGCAGGATCGGCCCCAGGATCGGCAGCTTCAGCGAGATCAGGTCGATCACCCGTCGCCCTTTCTCCGTTGCGTAATAGGCCCTGAACGCCCAAGCGAGCGCGAACCCGCCGATGAAGATGAACGGCATGAACCGGACCAGGTTGTTACTGAGCGCGATCACGATGCGCGTCGGCAACGGTAACTCCGCACCGAGGCCGGCGAACAGCGTCGCGAAGGTCGGAATGACCTTCCATAAGATCACGCCGATTACCACCACGGCGATCGTGATCACCGCGATCGGGTAGATCATCGCCGACTTGACCTGGCCCTTCAGCTTGACGGCCTTTTCGATATAGACCGCGAGACGCTTCAGAATCGTGTCCAGAATACCGCCCGCTTCGCCGGCCGCAATCATGTTGCAGAACAGCGAGTCAAAGCATTTCGGGTGGCGCTTCATCGCTTCGGCGAGCGACATGCCGCCTTCGACGTCGGTGCGCGTCTGCAGGATGACCTGCGAGAAGTACTTGTGCTCTTCCTGGTTGCCGAGAATGTCGAGGCACTGGACCAGGGGCAGGCCGGCGTCGATCATCACCGAGAACTGGCGAGTGAACACCGCCAGGTTCTTCGCCGGCACGCTCTTCGCCTTGAGCTTGCGCGCCTGCGCGACCGCGCCGGCCTTCGCCTGCGCCGGTTGGATACGGGTGACCTGAATCTGTTCGCGGCGCAGCACCGCCACCACCGCGTCCATGGTGTCGCCAATTCGCTCGCCCGACACGTTCTCGCCGCTGCGAGTCCGTCCTGAAAACGCAAACGTTGCCATAAATCATTCTCCGGGGGAGACCGGAAGTTCTCCGTTTAAACTGCGCCGTTCACTGAACAATTCACAATTGATAATCACCAATTGCCAATTGCCATTTACGTGCCTGGACGTACCGGCGGCCGCGTGCCCGGAGGCCCACCGGGACGTCCGCCCATGCCCGCGCCGGCAACCACGCCGGCGCCGCGGTTGATCATTTCGTGCAGTTCCTCGCGGTTCGACGAAGCGTGAACCGCGGTGTCGAGCGTGATCTGGCGGCGGAAGTAGAGCGTCGCCAGCGACTGGTTCATCGTCTGCATGCCGAGCTTTTCCTGGCCGGTCTGCATCGCCGAGTAAATCTGGTGGACCTTGTCTTCGCGAATCAGGTTGCGGATACCCGGCGTCGGCACCAGGATCTCGAGCGACACGACGCGGCCCTTGCCGTCGGCCTTCGGCAGCAGCGTCTGACAGACGATGCCCTCGATGACCAGCGACAGCTGCGTGCGAATCTGCGCCTGCTGATGCGCCGGGAACACGTCGATGATGCGGTTGATGGTCGACGACGCCGAATTGGTGTGCAGCGTGCCGAAGGTCAAGTGGCCGGTTTCCGCGATCCGCAGCGCCGATTCCACCGTCTCGAGGTCGCGCATTTCGCCGATCAGCACCACGTCTGGATCTTCGCGCAGCGCCGCGCGCAGCGCGTTGGTGAAGCTGTCGGTGTCGCTGTGCAGCTCGCGCTGGTTGATCAGGCAGTTCTTGTGGGTGTGGATGTATTCGATCGGGTCTTCCACCGTCAGGATGTGGCCGCGCCGCTCGATGTTGATCTTGTCGATCATCGCCGCCAGCGTCGTCGACTTCCCCGAACCGGTCGGTCCGGTGACCAACACCAGGCCGCGCGGACGCTCAGCCATCTTGGCGAGCACCGCCGGCAGGCCAAGTTCGTCGAACGGACGGATGCGCTCCGGGATCGTGCGGTAGACCGCGCCGACCGCGCCCTTCTGGTTGAACATGTTGCAGCGGAAGCGCGCCAGGCCGCGGATACCGAACGAGAAGTCCAGTTCCTTGGTTTCCTCGAAGCGCTTCTTCTGCGCGTCGGTCAACACCGCGTACGAGAGCGACTTGGTTTCCGTCGCGGTCAGCTCTGGATGGTTCATCTTCACCATTTCGCCGTGCACGCGGGTTTGCGGCACCGAGCCGATCGACAGATGCAAGTCTGAGCCCTGCAACTCGACCATTTGTTTCAAGAGGTCCGGGAGTGTCGCCATTCAGTAACCTTCTGTGCCCTTCTGTGCCTTCTGCGGCTTACTTCACCGTTTCGCGCAAAACTTCTTCAATTGTCGTGACGCCGTCTTTGATCTTCCGCAGGCCGCTGCCGCGCAGCGTGATCATGCCTTCCTCGATAGCTTTTCGGCGCAACTCGAGCGCAGATGCACCCACCAGGATCAATTCTCTGAGTTCGTCGGTAATTTCCATGACTTCGTAGAGGCCGACGCGCCCCTTATAGCCCGTCTTATTACATTTTTCGCAGCCGGTACCCTTTTTTGGTTTGACGGTATTGGCATCGTCGCTGTTAAACCCGATCTGGGTCATCGCGGTGAGCGGAATGTCGTCATCGACCTTGCAGTGGACGCACACGCGGCGAACCAGACGCTGCGCGCACACCAGGTTGAGCGAGCTGGCGACCAGGAAGGGCTCAATGCCCATGTTCATCAAGCGGTTGATGGTGCTCGGCGCATCGTTGGTGTGCAGTGTGGAGATCACCATGTGGCCGGTGAGCGCCGCCTTGACCGCGATTTCCGCGGTTTCGAAGTCACGGATTTCGCCGACCAGGATGATGTTGGGATCCTGGCGAAGGAAGCTTCGGAGCGCGGCCGCGAAGTTCAGGCCGATCGATTCGCGAACCTGCACCTGGTTGATGCCGAGCAGGTTGAACTCCACCGGGTCTTCCGCCGTCATGATGTTGGTCTCGACCGAGTTGAGCTTGGAAATCGCCGAATACAACGTGTTGGTCTTGCCGCTGCCGGTCGGACCGGTCACCAGGCACATCCCCCACGGTTTGGCAATCTGCGCTTCGAGCTTGGTGAGCGACTCCTGCTCGAAACCGAGCTTGGTCATGTCCAGCATCAACTTGCCCTTGTCAAGGAGACGCATGACGATCTTCTCGCCGAACAACGTCGGCAGGCACGACACGCGGAAGTCGATCTCCTTGGTCTGGCCGGCATCGCTGAAGCGGATCTTGATGCGGCCGTCCTGCGGCAGGCGTTTTTCGGCGATGTCGAGCTTCGCCATGATCTTGATGCGCGAGGTGATCGCATCGCGCATCTTCAGCGGCGGCGCCATGATGTTGTAAAGAATGCCGTCGACGCGATAGCGGACGCGGTATTCCTTCTCGTACGGCTCGATGTGAATATCGCTCGCGCCCTTCGAGATCGCCGACATCAGCACCACGTTCACCAGCTTGATGACCGGCGCCTCCTCCCCCTGGCGGGAGAGCATCTCGGCGCTGATCTCTTCCAGGTCCTCGAGGACCTCGACGTCCGCGCCGTCGGCCATCATCGTCGGCATTTCGGTGAGCGATCGCGTCGCGGCATCGAGCGCGCTCTCACCGGAATCCGACTGGACGACCTGGTTCGCCTGGTTGCCGCCCCGGCCGGGCGCGCTGGCGCCGGCGGCGGCGGGCGCGCCGTAATACTTGTCGATCGAATCGAGGACCGCGGTTTCAGAGGCGACCACCGGCTCGACGTTGTAGCCGGTCATGAACTTGACGTCGTCCATCGCGAAGACGTTGGTCGGGTCCGTCATCGCGATGGTCAGCGTCGCCCCGGCGCGGCTGAGCGGAACGATCTGGTACTTGCGCGCGGTCTCCGCTGGAACCAGCTTGATCACCGCGGGGTCAATCTCGAATTGATTCAGGGCGATCGACGGCACGCCGTACTGCTTCGACAGCAG